>PJEL010004771.1_pt1 | contig 11081 bp, 8 predicted proteins | sample 1853271 | NCBI WGS metagenome assembly PJEL01 (sample SAMN08108733, study PRJNA415343) | Invertebrate metagenome, whole genome shotgun sequencing project. | host: Globobulimina | place: Sweden: Gullmar Fjord | collected 2015-08 | reverse complement strand
GGATTTGCCTATAGAATTTCGAGTCGGGGTCTGTCCGTGGCTAAAAACACGGCCAAGACTCGGCGGATGGTCTGCATACCCAGGAATCTGTGGTCATCGATCGGCGATGTGCTTTCTTCGAACAGTTCTGATGCAGTTGAGACGACGCCGAGGCGCGGTAAACAAGCCAAGCGCAAGCCTACCGAGAACTTACCGCCAGTTGGATCTTCGGGAGACGCTCCGGTCAAAGTCAAACCCGTTCGAAAGCCAAAGTCGACAGACCTTGCTGCATGACCGCCAGACCTATCGTCACGTCACGGGACACTAAAACTGTACCTGAGTGTTGATACATCTTTGAACCTAAAAACTGTTTGGTGATACCTCATTGAACCAGAGTAAAAACGGTGTGGTGATACCTCATTGCATCACCATGGAGACACACCATACAATGACGTTTTAAATTGTAAAGGTATCTGTGTATGAACTCTCTCTGAACAGTTAGTGACATACAGATAGTAGAATCCGAAATGACATTGGGTTTCATCGCTGAAAGTGCGTTTGGGCCCCTTTGGGCAACCCGAAACCAAAGTAGTGGACTCTGTATGTCAATATCTTATAAGAGATGAAATAAAGCGTCTTTTAGTGTCTAACCATGAAGTTCCAGTTACCGTGTTCTATTTTATTATGTGGTCCGAGTTTTAGCGGAAAATCGTTTATGGTCGCACAGCTCATTAAAGAGCGGATGTTTGAACCATGGCCGGATGTCATTCTATGGGTGTACACCGAAGACCAACCGCTTTTCGATACAGTATCGGGGGTTGAATTTATTGAGGGTTTCTCGGCCGATGACATTGAAGAGAAAATCGGGGACCGCACCGCCATGCTTATCATCGACGACTGTATGGCTCAGGCGGCATGCGATCCTAAATTGACGGCCTTTTTTACCAAGAAAGTACACCATCGCGGCATCAGCGTGTGTTTCATAATTCAGCGACTCTTTCCACCCGAGAAAGAATTTAGGACAATGTCGCTGAATGCCAGCTATCTCATTCTGACAAAGAATTGTCGTGACAAATCGCAGATCGCCACTCTGGGTTCGCAAGTCGCCCCGGGAAGTCGTTTTCTACAGGAGAGCTACAGAGATGCCACGCGTGACCCATTTGGATATATCGTGCTGGATTTCAAACAAGAAACCCCCGAGTCTCTAATAGTCCGAACCAATGTCCTCCCCAACGAAGGTCCAGTGATTGTCTACGTTCAGAAGTGACATGGCATCGATCACACTAACCATGCAGGCATCGTTGATGCGTTTTGTGAACGAGAGCAAAGGTCAAATTCGTCGAAAGCTTATAACAGAAGCACCAACGACCTTTCTTTCGGCCGTACGGGAACTCTGCCTGAACTTTCTGGCTGGGAATCTCCAGTGTTCGATCGACGATCGGGCTAGTATTGAACCCTACACCGAAGTCATCAGACATCTGAGTCACAAGACGAAGCCGCTCTGGTACAAACGACATCTATTGATAAAATACGGTCATCACTTTCTCCCCGTCTTATACGATAATTTCAGATATGGAAGCGGAGCCGAAAGCTCTGATGGTGAACTCTCGGAAGATGGTTCTACTTACGATGAGTGAATACCGACGACTGAAGGATGCCAGTCAACCAACGCCTGAGGTAGTCAAAACTGTGTCTGTGAGACCTGAAAACACTAAAACTAAAAAACGACGAAAAAGTTCGTGGATTCAGGTGTAATGAAAGTCGTCAACATTGTCTTGAAAGGAAGTTTCGGGGTTTCGATCGACCTTGGCCATCTAGCAAGGTCACGTGACAATGTCCTCTATGAGCGGAAGATTTTTTCGGGGGCCCGATGGCGCGAACTCGGGCTATGCATTCTCGTCTTCGCTTCGGGACGATTTTCACTGTGCGGTGCAAAGACGATGCTCGGGGCCCGCGAAACCGTCTATGCTTATGCACGTTGTCTTAACGATATCGGCTACGAAGCGACACCACGTGACCTAGCCGTCCAGACCATGACGGGGAGTCACGACTTTGGTCACGTGTTACCGCTAGAGAAATTACACGATTTTCTATCCCCGTATGCCGACCTGACATTGGAATTATTCCCGGCACTGATATTTAAACGCAATAAGAAGTCTGCAACCCTTTTCCGTAATGGAAAAGTCAACATTGCCGGCGGTCGCAGCGAAGACGATCTCTACGACATTCTCAACGAGCTGATGGTGGCCGTGGCTTTGAGCACACCAGATGGTAACCCCCAACGATGATAGAGTGTTAAAAACATTATATTATGACCCCCAAGAAGCGAGTTCTTATTCGTCACCACAGCGTCTGTACGATGCCGCCCGCGCCAAGGGATTAGACCTTTCACTGAGTGCCATACGAGGATGGTTACGGGGTCAAGAGACATACACATTACATAGACAGGTTCGGCGCATATACCCCCGCCAAAAGACCAGGGCGTACGGTATCGACGAAGTCTGGCAATCAGATTTAGCTAATTGTCTTAACATTCAAGACGAGAATGATGGCTTTGGACACATTTTAGTGGCAATCTGTATACTAAGTAAGGTTGGATTTGCCACACCAATTCGCGACAAGACCCCCAAGAGCATGATAGAGGGGTTTGACACGATTTTTAAGGACCACCCCCCTCCGGTTTACCTACATTCTGATAAAGGCGGAGAGTACGTTAATAAAACCGTGAAGGGATACCTTAAAAAGATGGGAGTTTATCATTATACAAGTCACTCAACCGAACAAAAGGCTAGTTGCGCCGAACGACTGATCCGGACCATCAAGGGTCGCCTCTACAAGTATTTTACGGCCAAGAACACGACACGATATATCGAAGTTCTCCCCAAAATCATGCACGCGTACAATCACCAATATCATCGGGCCATTAAAATGAAACCGGCCGACGTAACATTGGATCATTTAGAGATCATCAAACAACGACTCTACGGTGAAGAACCACGCGTACGACACGTTTACAAATTTGAAATTGGAGACAAAGTCCGAACGACCGTGGCTAAAAAGACGTTTGAAAAAAAATACACCCGGAACTTTACACACGAAATATTCACGATACATTCACGGCGCTATGGCGATGGTCTACCCTTGTATCGCTTGACTGAATACGATGGTGATCTTATAGTCGGATCGTACTATGAACCTGAATTACAACGTATTGACAAATTAGATGATGTTTACAAAATTGAACGAATTGTCAAGTCACGCGGGAAAGGTCGGCGCACTGAATATCTTGTCAAATACATGGGGTATCCGAGTAAATATAACGAATGGATTCCAAAAAATCGTCTCCAAGATGTCTAGTGGTCTATAGAAAGCCAAGGTTCCGTAAAGCCATGGGTAAATGCCGCCTATACAACCATGGCGATGCTGTGCGTACCAGGTACCACGTGCCGAAGTCGTTTATGCTTGCCAGATAAGCGCACTATTTATCGTTCTGGTCACGGCTGTGATTAATCTGACATTTCGCGAGACGCTTCACACGGAACTATGGGTAGCTCTCACATGTTCAGCAATCGGATATATTTTACCTCAGCCAAAGTTGAAAAATGTCCCTGACATTGCAAAGTTGGAGAGGGAGAGATCTGTTTCCGTCTAATGCTGGAGGCTCTTTTTGTCGGGAAATTCAATCCACCCATCGTTTTACCCAGTGAACTCCACTTATAAGAGGGTGAGCACTACATTCTTATTAAATGATGGATAAACGTTTTGTCTTTCTATTAGTTATCATGTTGGTGATCTTAGCTATTGGTTTGGCCGTAATGCTATCGACTGGTCGAAGCCTTTCCACTCCTATACCCGATGGAATACCTAGTCCCACTATGAATGAAACAGCGAGGATCGGCGTAGAAAATATGCATATGTTCAGAGTTGATCGACGTTGCCTGGTGGGTGTGTATAATTATGCAAATGGCACCTATGTAAATATCCGTGAGACAATAAATTCTGCTCCGACTATAAAAGGAATTGTATTGACTGCCAAACAATTTCACCTTCTCAGACGTCTTATCCCAAGCATTACCAAGACTGTTGGAGAACTGTGGCATGGTAGTCAAAATGCTTAATGCCTATACCAATTTCCGGGTGTGATTAATCAGACACATTCGGTTATATTTTACCACAGCCAAAGTTGAAAAATGTACCTGACATTGCTAAGTTGGAGACAGTCAGATCTATTTCCGTCGAATGATGGCGGTGCTTTTGTTACGAAATTCGATCCACCCATCGTTCTACCCGACGGGAAATGGGAAACGGCACTGACATCGCTACATTACCCCATGGAAAACATGGATAACATCACGTCCGGAGATTTTGCCCTCCAAATACCGGTAAGAGGCAAAAAGCCAGAGGTACATAAGCTAACGATACCAAGTGGAAAATATGCCAATATGCATGATATATGTCGTCGGATAAAAGAAAAAGCAGCGACAGTTGGAATGAAAGGGATTCATTTTACAACACCACGAGTGACACGTAGGGTCACGGTTACAGTTCCACCAGGGGTCGTGTTGAAATTGCGAAATGAACTGGCCGTTGCTCTTGGCTTTAGGACACCCGATGACGAAGACGATGCCTATTTCAACCTTCGCAATACTGTCATCGCCACAAATGATTGGCGTCTGAATGCCAATTTTCTTCATATCAATATTGCATGTGACATTATTGACCATCAATATCACGGAGCTCAACGCAGACCCTTTTTGCGGACGATCGGGCGTGGTGACGTCGGAGACTTCACTCGTTTAGAGTACCGGAGTGTCAAGTCGAACGTCATTGAACAGATTGCAATCGCACTCTGTGATGATGAGTGTGTACCGCGCGTACCATTCGATGACGAGCCGATAGTCTGTGGACTACATTTCAGGAAATGCCAATAAGAAGCGCTTGCTGTACCAAACTTTATATCTATGACCATGAACAGCATCGAAAACCTCATTCCGATCGGACGTATGAGCTATAAGAAGCCGCGCAAACGGCGTCGTCGATCACGGGCCGGTTTTTCAGCGCCCCCTGTGAGAAAAGTGCGTCGCAGGCGTCGTCGACATGCCCGTAGGCGTTAAACGAATCCATACCTTGTCGCCACCTGGGGGGCGCAGTCGGAAGTCGGCCACCATGCACCCTCCAGAGCGACGCGTTGCACTCGAACGTGAAGCACCTCAGGAGCCCGTGAATATCCAAGACACGATTGAGTATTCGTATTATGAAAGAATACGTCCTCTACATACCATCCAGGATCAAGAGCCTGTGACCTTTGTTGAGGTCAGCGACTCGGTTCATGCCCTCGACTTATCGCAATCATTACTCAAGATTAAGCTTAAAGTCGTTAAAGGTGACAATACCATACTCACAGCCGGCCAGTCTACATCGATAATCAACTTCATAACGAATACGTTATGGTCCCGCGCCGAAGCATACTTGAACGAGTGCAAAATTAGTGATCATAACATGTATTGGGCTTCGAGCTACATGGACGCTCTGCTAAATATACCGGAAGTAATTAAAGAAGAGCAGTTGGGTGCTGCAGGCTATTTTGCCGACACGAACGGAAAATTCGACACGAGAACGCTGGCCGATGACGGTAATGGAAATGCCGGTTTCATATCGCGCAACGGTCTCGTGAAACTATCGACTTTGACAACGTTTTGTGGGAGTCTTCACCTAGACGTATTCAAGCTCGAACGCCTGATCCCAGCCGGGGTGAAACTACGCCTCAATTTGTTTCCAAACCCCACCACATTCACGGTCATGACATCCGAAACAGACGTCCCAAAATTGGTCCTTGAAGATGCTGAATTATACCTTAAGAAAGTGAAATTAACGCCCGATAGCCAGCTGCGGATCTCGAAGGCTCTTTCGCTGGCCCCAGCAGTTTTCCCCATGCGTAAAACGGAAGTTAGATCCCACTTACTAGCGAATGCAACCACTGCGTTCAACCTGGACAATTTCTTAGTTCAAGAAATTCTACCGCATACCATTACGATTGCTTTTGTTGACACGGCAGCGGTAACAGGTGACTACGCCAGAAATCCGTTACTCTTTGGGAAAAACACTCTGAATCAATTCAGATTAATAGTCAACAATCAACGTATACCGGCGATGGGGGACAATGATATTGAAATCTTTGACTATTTGGCATTGTACGGGGGTGAAAGGGGCCCCTTCCGTTCGCCACCGATCGGGTTATCGCCAAACAAGATATCTGCGGGGTATTACATTCTACAGTTCCGGATTGCCCCGAGTACAGCGTCCTACATCTCGGAACAGCGTTCAGGGCGAGTGGCTATCGAAGGCCATTTTGAAACACCTCTACCCCGTGGTTTGACAATGCTGGCCTTTCTAGAATATCACGCCTCCATGAGTATCGATGAGAATCGTCAAGTGACACGTACCCCCTAAGACAGTGTCTGACGTTTAGTTTAACCACTTACATATAGAGGGCGGTAAAGAACTGTGACGATGCGTTGATGAATGAAAGTTCATACGGACTAGATATATTGGAATTCTATGCGTCTATCCTCAAGTTTGGCACTGCGTGTCTAACGTTTAGTTTAACCAGTTACAAATAGAGGGCGCAAGAACTGTGACGAAGCGTCGATGAATGAACAGAGTTCATGCGGACTACATATATTCTGTGCATCGTCAAGTTTGGGACTGTAATTATTATGTACGCGGAGCAATGACTATATATTATTATTCTAACCATATGATTCATAAATGTGTAACCTTAAGCACTATAGATCATTAAACTATCATCATTTTAACCATGTGTATACATACAATTTATCCCTCATGGGTCAGATCGTAAATATTATTTATTCTAATCATATGTATTGAACTTTGGTACTGCTTGGTAATTACTATAAATCATTAATATTGTCATTCTAACCATCTGTATTCAAGTTTGGTAACGTCAGTGGTTAATTACTATTTATTGTCATTCAAGTTTGCGAGCGTCACTATAGATTATTAATTAATATTGTTACACAAGTTTGGTATATCGTTGGAATTACTATAGAATATTGTCAACCCATAGTGTTACCATTACCCAGAGTAAACATATCGATACTATGCACAGAGTTCAAGCACTGTCTATAGATCACATTTATCGGTATTTCGACCATCTGTATACAATCGATATAATAATAATAATATTCTTTATTTAGATCCAAGTTTGGCCCCTTCATTGGTAATTACTATGCACAAAGTTCAAGCACTGTCTATAGATCACATATTTCCGTTTTTCATATGGAAATTACTATGCATAGAGTTCAAGCATTTGCTATAGATCACATATATAGGTATTCTGACCATCTGTATAGAATCGAGATCCAAGTTTGGTTCATCATTTGGTAATTACTATGCATAGAGTTCAAGCATTTGCTATAGATCACAGATATTTGCATTCTGACCATTTGATCGCTATCGTGATTCAAGTCTGCTGATCGCAGGGGTAATTCATATGTGAATGATGTAACGAGTTAGACATCTCATTAGGAAGATGTCAGACATGAATAGATCATAGGAAAAGTTTTGTGTATTTTGATCGATAACTTATAGTAAATTATGTCTAATAAAACACGCTTATGCAAACACGTGTCATCTCATTATTATATGAACAATGACTATTAAATATTCAAACACTTTCCTTTCAATGAAACAAAACACCATGGTTATATATCGAAAGTTCTATTTGAAGAACATAAAAACCGATGAACATGGTGCCAGAAATGCCTCAATGTTTGGGAGATAAATAATTGATTTTTGATTTGGTTCTGGGTAAAATGACTTTTGCCAAACCCGACCAGGCTAATTTACGCCTAATAGGCCTCTACACATAAAACATACTTTCCATCCCTCACTATCCTAACCATGGTGAGACAAATTCCATGGCAGTGGTAGAGCAGTTGCATGCATGATATTTCATATCATCACAGAAACCAATTATGAGCTCTGATCATGATAATGGTGTAGCTTCAGCAACTTCAGAGGAAATTCTCCGTGCCTGTCATGATCGAATAGAGGAATTGGGGAAACAAATGGAGATTGAAACCTTTGGGATTAAGAGATTCATGTTGGATGATGATAGAATACGATTTTACACTGGTTTTGACAATTACAGAACTCTGATATGCTGTTTTGAGCCCCTTCAGCCTGCAGCAAGTACCTACATTATTGGCATGCAACCAGAAAAAAGCTGAGGGTATTAACAGTTGACGCGAGATATGTGGGTGGCCACCATTAACGAATTATTTTTATTCCGCTGCCGAATTCGTATAGGATTATTTTCGTTTGACTTGGGTCCCAGGTTCAAAGTATCTGATGCAACATGGACGTGAATTTTGTGTGGTGATTTGCTTTTCCTCATCGATGGGTGACATTTTGCTACAATGTAGAGGTGTTTGATGCCTGATTTCACTTTGCAGTCAGTCCATCTCGATTTAGAAAATATGATGGCGCTGCACAAATATCATAATTTATAATTAAGTTAAAGGAAATTACGTTGATAACATAATCAGAAATGATGGGAATATTTTGTTTTACTATCAACGTGTGATGATCTGACATGACAGACAATTTTTGCAATGTTACTCGGCTATCTACAGTATGGCTATCGACAGTACTTCACTGAATATTACATTCTGGGTGATTGCCTTGTATTGTACCAAATGTACATTGGGTTGAATTTTCAATATTAACACATATAAGAGCGACCTTTAGAGCTTGCCCAACTATATAGATGGCGCTTCGATACCGGAGCGCTTGAGATGGGGATTCCCCACGACTCCCGTCGATTGATCGATTCTGGGTGCATAAAAATCGTTTTAAAAAAGCTCCCCCATTTACTGCCTAATGCATTGATGGCATTTTACTACTATCTCAAAAGAAATTAGATCATGGTAATCTGATTTCTTGCCTGGAGGTCAATGTGGCCTAGAAGTGTCCAAGAAATACATTTGCACTTTAGCCATAACTGACCAAATGGGAGGCCATTTTGAAAAATCTCGTTTCGGTCTATATCTCCAGAGAAGTAAGGCAGAGTGACATAATTCTTGGCATGGTGGTCAATATATTTTCGGCAAAGTAGGTTATGGTAACCTACACTGAGTCGGAGAAGCACCCCTCCACGAAGTTAAAATGGCCATATTTTGTGAATTTCAGACCTCTGTCAAATTCAAACCATTCAAAATTTTAGATGCGGTCAACTACAGAAGAAACTGTAATGTATTGTCTGCATCGCGTTGCCAAACAAAACCAATTGCTTGCCGACGGATTAGCACTAATGGCCTGTGTTAATTAGGTGATGAAGATCATTTGCCATAAATGCAAATGGCCAATTTCTAATCAATCTGTGGACCTTGGAAGCAATGCAAATGGACAATCATGATGGCCAAAGTGTTGTGCAATCCTTCCATGAACTCTGATCATTCGGAATAAGGATAGGTACAGAGCAGCTAGTTCAAGGCAGTAATCAATTAACACGCAATTAGGTGATATTTTCTTGAAATATCGAGTTTAAAATGAATAAATAGCATTTCCATCTTTTTTGGGGTGTATGATTTAATCGCGTGCCATGTCGTCATGCATGAATGATTTCAACCCAAAACAAATTGAAAATGATGGCAAGGTGATGCTAAACAAGCATGTTGTCTTTATTTACCGAGAGTTATGTCGGAAATATGAAAACTCGACCCTATTTTTTTGCGTAAAAATGGCTAAATTTGGATGATGTTGTTTTGTCACGCATGAGTAGTCAGAGATATTTTGTGCCAAATGTTCACGTAACTTATCATTTTCTGTTATGGATAGCATCCTCACTTCTCAAAATTGCTCTATGAATTGAAAATGATCATCAGTTTTGTAATTTTTTGCATCCCTCAGTATCACCTAGCTGCTGGGACCGATGGGAAATTGCTCACGAAAGAAATAAGTAATACGACTATAATGTTGATTTGTGGATTGCAGTGCCTCCCAGGTCCACAGATCGATTCTAAAATGGCCCAAGGTATATTTTACTGGCTCCTTATATTACATAATTAGCATAACTCATTAATACCATCCACCTTTTGAATTACGTAAAATACTCATTAGTGGAAGACACCACATAGAACCAAATTGTAGATGGATTTGACGGTATTGAAAAATATGAAATATTCATTATTTGGCAACAATTTGAAATCGTGAATTTTTGGGACTTCGTGAAGGCTGGGTGCTTAAAACTTTTCCGACTCAGTGTACATTTTGGTATGCAAATATTGGTCACCAACATGTGTCATATGACCCTGCCCCGCTCGGTGAATGACGGTAACGACGGACTCCTGTCACAGCCTATGCTGTACCGACCAGGCCGATTGGTCTGACGACGGCGGGGGTTGCCCAGGGAAATCCCACGGTGACGGTGAGACCGTGTCAGAGGCGTCACCGCCTATATCGCCCCGGCCACGACGAACGGGGTCGGACACGGGTGCCATTTCTTCAATAACTCTGTGACCCCATATCCGATTCCAACGGTGTTTAGATTAATGGCATTCGACGGTGATATCGGCGGTTGCGTTCCGGAGCAGTGATGTTTTCCTGGAGGGGGCCCCGCCCGGCGAGACGACGGTGACGGCGGACCCTTGTCGAGCAGTCACCGCCTATGCTTCACCGGCCATCCCGACCGGTCAGACTCCCACTATCGACACAGTCACGGCCGGACCCGTCCTGGGGAAGGCACCCGAGCCGAGTACGGTTATCCGTGGAGCGACGACGTGGGGTTGGGAAATCCGACGGTAACGGTAGGTAGAGCTATAATCAGTGTGTTGAAATATGTTTGCTGCCAGGCCAGTTGTGCATGTAATGATTTGGGAAAGCATTTGATTGAAAAAAATTATTGAGTTAATTAGTAGTTCTGACAATTTTGAGAAGTTTATTTACAACAATTAAGCCAGGTAACTTATTCACAAGTATGATCATACGCCTTCTGATATTCCATGCCACATTAATTAATTGATTGGCCTTCAGGTTGATTACCGGGGAAAGAAGTGTCAAATCTGGATGTTCATGACAAT
>PJEL010004770.1_pt1 | contig 11081 bp, 8 predicted proteins | sample 1853271 | NCBI WGS metagenome assembly PJEL01 (sample SAMN08108733, study PRJNA415343) | Invertebrate metagenome, whole genome shotgun sequencing project. | host: Globobulimina | place: Sweden: Gullmar Fjord | collected 2015-08 | reverse complement strand
ATGAAGCAATGAGATTCAGGGCCGCTCAATATCATTCTGACTGTGTTTTTATTCTTGAATACTGCCAAAACTAATCTTAATCATCTTAAAGCAGTCTATGAATGAATAATGACTATTCGATATGATTATTAATTTATAATAGAGTGTAATAATTGCATCATATCAGGATAGGACTTATCAACAGTGCTTATAAATTAAGTGAAATACAAACAGGATGTTGATAAGTGGGGAATATTATATATGGATTCCAGAAAATAGTGAAGACAAAAAATGACGAAATATTGAATGGATTTTCAAGTATCAATTCAATGGATAATTGAGAAGAAGAAGTGAGGCCAGGGAAATAATAACAGCTAATTTAACATAATATATCTTATCGGACATTGGCATCGTCAAAGTTTTGTTAAGAAGATGTGAAAACCCGCCTTTCATCTCTCTTCAAGGGGCTTCCAATATAGGTTTTTCATGGATTGCACAATTTTTAGGCAGTTTAAAAACAGTTAAATTTCAATGAGTTGGGTAATATTCTGATTATTTAAGGGGTTGCGCAATTAGTACGCCATCTGTCAAAGAAATGACCTTTACCTTAAGGATTTGCCCTGATATCAAGGAATGAGACTTAACATGAATGCGAAGATAGTTATCTGAAATTGCAGTATAAAAATCATTAGTTTTATTCTTTCTCTCAATAATAACATTAAGTGTGGCATCTAAACTGGCTTTAATATAACGATATTTCATCTCATTGCTTATGTCGAGAAGTCTTTGTACCCTTCTTTTCTTTGTTTGGTCACTTATTTGATGATCCATATGAGATGCCTTTGTATCAGGTCTCAGTGAATATGGGAATACATGAAGATAGCTTATGGGCAGACTTCTAATAAAGTTTACAGTAGTATCAAAATCTGTTTCACTTTCACCCGGAAAACCTGTTATTAAGTCTGTGCCAATGGATATGTCAGGACATTCTGTTAATATATTGTTGATAAGTCCCCTGAATGTTTCTGTGCTATATCGCCTGTTCATGGCCTTGAGAATTTTATCAGAACCACTCTGCAGTGGAATATGAAGATGTGAACAGACCTTTTCTTCTTTGATGAGTTTCAGGAACCCCATCTTAAATTCCTGTGGTTCGATTGAGCTAAGTCTTATACGCGCTTCAGGATAAGAGTCTGTAATCTGAGTAACTATTTTTAACAGGGAGCTTCGGGGTTTCAATTCCATACCGTATGATCCTATATGAATGCCTGTCAGGACCACTTCCCTGTAGCCGTCCTTGATAAGGTTTTCCATGGAAAGCATAATGTCATGCTCACCCAGGCTGCGGCTCTTACCCCTGGCGCGCGGGACTGTGCAGTATGTACAGGAGAAGTTGCATCCGTCCTGAATCTTTAGAAAGGCCCTGGACCTGTTGGAATAATAAGGTGCAGCCTTTAATTTGGCTTTTGGAAGATTGACAAGGATGGAGGGTTTATTATCTGCTGACAGATTCTTAAGGCAGTCCATCAGATCATCCTTGTCCGAATTTCCCAGAATAGCACTAATGCCGTCTATTTCAGATATTTCTTTTGCTTTTAATTGAGCATAGCATCCTGTTGCAATTACCTTTGCCCCGGACTTTACGGCCTTCCTTATCAGCTGCCTGGACTGGTAATCGCTTTTTGCCGTTACGGTACAAGTGTTGATAATACAAACATCGGGATTATCTGAAAGGCCTACTATTTCATAATCATTATTCCTAAGGCCCCCTTCTATGGATGCACTCTCGGACTGATTAACTTTACAGCCTAATGTCTGGATGGAAACTTTCATGATAAGAACATATTGCGGATATCAAATTTTAAATTGAATTCGTAATTAAATTTTCTCCCCATCTAAAGAATGCATACGGGCTTTGATAATTTTTACCTGGATTATTTTCCCGATATCTTCATTGTCTCCATAGAAATTAATGATCTTATTGTTTCCTGTTCTACCGGTCATTTTGTCAGGGTCAGTTCCACTTTTGCTTTCGACCAGTATCTCAAGGGATTCACCTTCAAGAGCTTTGTTCTTCCTGAAGGTAACGGATTCCTGCAGTTTCAGGATATCAGAGAGCCTCCGCGATTTAATATCTTCATCAATATGGTCCGGCATATCTAGCGCCTTCGTACCAGGTCGTCTTGAATATTTAAAAGAAAATATACCATCATACTCAATCTCTGACAGGGCGGTCATAGTTTGCTCGAAGTCCTCTTCTGTTTCACCCGGGAACCCTGCGATAATATCCGAGGTTATGGCTACATCTGGAATTGATTCCTTCAGCAGGTCAATTTTCTTTTTGTATTCATTATATGTGTACCCTCTGTTCATCGCTTTAAGTACACTGTCAGAACCTGACTGGACAGGCAAATGTAAATGTTTGCAGACTTTTGGCAGGTCTTTCATTGTATTAATAAGCTTTTCAGAAAAGTCCCTTGGATGGGATGTAACAAACCTTATTCTCTGGATCTTCTCAATATCATGAATTGTACTTAAAAGGTCAGGGAAGTCGATATTTTCTTCAAGAGTCTTTCCGTATGAATTTACATTCTGTCCCAGCAGAGTGACCTCTACAAACCCCTGATTAGCCAATGCCTCAATTTCTTTGCAGATGTCCTCAGGTGACCTGCTCCTCTCCCTGCCTCTCGTATAAGGGACAATACAGTATGCACAGAAATTATTGCACCCGTACATAATGGAAACCCAGGCCTTTACACGCCCCACTCTCTTCATTGGTAATATTTTCGTATGGTATTCAGGATTTTCTAATACTGCAGTTTTCTGACTATTTCCATTTTCTATCCACTTTTGAAGATTGTCGATATTATTGGGACCGAAAATGAAATCCACATACGGGTACTTTCTGAAAATCTCCTTTCCCTTTTGCTGGGCAATACACCCGGCAACAGCGATCTTAAGGTCAGGCTTTTGCTGCTTTATTTTTTTAAGCCTTCCAAGTTCACTGAAGAATTTCTGTTCAGCCTTTTCCCTTATGCTGCATGTATTCAATACAATCACATCAGCATCTTTAGAGTCTTCAGAGCCATTAAAGCCGGATTCAGAGAAAATGCCTGCTATCTTCTCTGAATCATGGACGTTCATCTGGCATCCGAATGTGTGAATGTGGTATTTCTTACTCAAAACAATTCTCCGATATCTTGTTTGTCATCCCAGTTTAAACCTTGCCTGCTGGCAGGCAGGCGTGAATACTGCTTCCCGGTTGAACGTTATATTTTACATTATTTGGGGTTTGATTTAGAAATGGGGGAATCTTGTATACAGCAGGTGCAGTTGCCTTGTTTGCCCGGAAAGTTGATGTGCACGTTATTTTCTCAAGGATTGCCATCTCATTACACTATGTGAAAATAGTCTCGTTTCCTAATTAGTATTTTAAATGTTGATAAAACAATTTTTTATTGGTCTTTTATGGCTGCATTGAACATAATAGACAATCATTTTATTTTAATGTATCAATCCACATCTGAACGTAATCAGATAAAACATTGCAGCTGCATATTTTGAGGGATCTCAATTATGATGGAGTATGTAGCCCAGTTAAAAAAAGCTATAGGCTTTCCTGTTATCGTCTTTATTATCATATCAATAGCTATGTCCGGCTGCATAAAAGATCCAAAATCCAAATTTGAGGACTGCCTGAAAGAGGAAAGTAAAGTAAATCCCAACTATTACAACGCCCAGCTTAACTGCCAGAATAGAACTGGTTATTCCCCTTAACGGTCTCTCTCTACTAATTATCATTTCAACCTCACCAGAATTATTTTCAGATTCATGTTTCATAGTAAAACTGCCGAGAAAGGAATATAAAGAAAAGGGAAAGTCCCTTTTTAGTTTAATTTTCCAGGCACATACGCTTACGCTGCTAAAAATGCAAGCAGGAAAAAAGTAAATGGCTAAAGAGACCGTCACAAATATCAGAAGAAAAGAACGATACAGTCATATTTATATCACTCTTAAGGCCAGCACAGGCAATGAGTGGCAGATGATAAAGGCTGTTGACTGGAATGAAGACGGCTTCAATTTTTTCATTGAACATGAATTCGAAGGAAACGAGATCTTCTTCAAAAAGGGAGTAAATAAATTCAGCGGCAATATCATGTGGACCCGCAGGAGCGATCATTACAGTGATTTACTCGAGATGATATTGAACACTATGCTCTTTGAAGAGCTTGATAAATTGCAGGACAAAAAGGATATATACGAGCGCATCATTAACCTCATACGTTCCAGAGACCGGATTATGGAGAAGAAGAAACTCCTTCAGACATTAAACCGAAAGATAATAGATAATGAGACAGAAATACTTGCAAAAAAGCACCACGAGCAGAATCCCCTTTACAGATATGGCGTCAAAGTTGATTCAAAGGATTGGGGCGGGGTAATAGAGTACGCGCTTGAGGCATCTTCGATAGTACGTGTTATGGATGAAATCAACAAGAATCTGTCCGGGCTGTCAGGGGTCAGGAAATAAGAGTTCTCCGATATCAGGATATATGTTTCTTTAAATAAGAGAAGTTTCCGGTCAGTTTCCCGCCCTGCGTTACAACAGCATTTCTTATTTCCGCAGGTATAGCCATATGATTAGTAATATCACTTATCCCGTGTACCGCTATTTGATACACATAGTCACGTATAAGCCTGCTGAAGTCATCGGAGGCGTCCTTAGGGAGTTCGGCCGGAAGGTTGTCAACAGCCAGCACTGTTACTCCCTCTGATTTATATCCGTCAGTAAATTTTTTTTCCGCTGGATTGTATGTAAAGGTTGGTTTCGCGCGCGTGGTTGTCTTATGAGTTATTTCCATGGACCCCTTAACATCGCACGACAGGTCACCGATAAACTCTAGGCGGAAAGGCTTCTTTTTTGATAAACTGCCGAGCATTTTCTTTGTCACAAGGCGGGGGAACTTTTTGTCCCAGTATGCTGTATGGAGAAGTACATTAATATAAGGGAGATAACGGTCCATATTAGACTCAAAGTTGTCCGGGTTCTTCAGGTAATCTTCAAAGTAGAACCCCCTGCCCTCTTTTGAACGTAACTTTTCTTCACGAAGAAAAACGATTTTATGAACCTTGCGTGACTGTCTCTTCTGGTGCTGAACAAAGTCCAGCATGTTCCGTGGATGTATTTCGAGAGGTCTGAACAGTTCAAGAATCTCCTGCACTCCCCTGGACACATTTCCATGGCCGCTAATGCCGATTATGAACGGGGAGATTTCCTGTGGCAGTCCATCTTTTTTCAAATGCCCGTTCACCTCCTCAAGGGCATCTTTAATTACATCCAGCGATTCATATTCATATGCGGGCCGAATTAAAGAAAAGTGGTTTTTTATGCCTTTCCAATCGAGCTTCCTGCCCAGGTAATGCAGTGTATCGACTATACCGCATATACCGGCAAATCTTCCGAAATATACGAGACGGGCGCCATGCAGGTCAACAATCCTTTCATAATCGACCAGAGATATCTTTCTTTTGAGACAGGCCTTCAGTAGAGGCATATTATGCTTCTGTCCTTTTGCCGTATGAGAGAAGACCATATATGTTTTGCCGGAATGCAGGTCATGTATCCGCGGTTCCTTTATTCCGACTAACAGAGATGCCTCTCTGATTTTATCTGTAATCAGTGCACCGTTCTTTTTGTATTCCCCGTCGCTGAATACACGTCCTAAGCTGCTCTCAACTTCAATTTTGATTTCGCGGTTAACAAGCCACTTTACATCAGCGGGCACAAGCGGTGCACGGTGTTCAAATCCTTTGGTCTCTCTTAATATTCCTACTACAAGATTATTTCTCATTTTATGTCCTTTTATCTATTTATCATAAATCACATTATTTTTCATTATTATTTATCATATATAATTAATTATGGCTGCACAGCCGCAGCGTGACTAATCTTTATGAATATATTTAAACTGTATAATATCTCATTTTCTTACTCAGGGGGCAGCACGGTTTTTGAGAATATTGATCTTGATATAAGCAAAAAAGACCTTATCATTATTCAGGGGGAGTCGGGGGCAGGCAAAAGTACATTCCTTAAACTCTTCAACAGATTTTGCAGCACTTTTGAGGGAAAGCTTTTTTTCCATGAAAAAGAGATAAGAGAGTACGGAATTGAAAGGATCAGGAGTTCTGTTATATACCTCCCCCAGCTCCCTTTTATGATACATGGAACGGTAGAGGAGAACCTTTCGTTCCCTTTCACATTTCACTCGCACAATGGGAAAGAGTTTGATTCCCAAAAAGCCGGGGAGTGGCTGGAATACTTTCAGCTTGATATACCATTTGAACGTGATGCGCTGCAGCTTTCAATCGGACAAAAACAGAGAATAGCCCTGATCCGTTCGATCCTCCTTGGGCCGGAAGTATTGCTTCTTGATGAACCGGGCTCTGCCCTGGACAGTAACAATAAAAAGTTGCTCGAACAGAAGATTGAATCACTGATCGATTCTGCTGGTATTACTGTGATAATGGCCACTCACAGTGAAGTCAGCTTTTCAGATTCATGGGTAAGGTTTTTAAATCTTGATAATGGAACATTAACAGAAAAGAAAATTGGCGGCTGAGATAGATGAACAATGAATTAATAAATATGTCCTGGATGCATGTTGCGGTCACGACCCTGTTTATTATTGCAGCAGGTGTCTGCTCTATATGTCTGAGGCTTAAACTTGAAAAGGACCTTCTTATCGGTACAGTCAGGACGTTCATCCAGCTGTTTCTGCTCGGGTATGTCCTGAAGTATGTCTTTGCACTTAATAATCCGCTGTTCATATTTTTCCTCTTTTCGATCATGATATATTTTGCGGCCTCGATCATTTCTGGGCGTGTAAAAGAAAAGAAGGTCCCATACTTCCTGCCGGTCCTTGCCTCAATGTTTTTAAGCTATGTAATCATAAATTCGATAGTAATGACTGTTGTGATACAGGTAGAGCCCTGGTACTATCCGGTATATTTTATACCTATAGGAGGGATGATTATCGGCAACTCAATGAATGCCCTTGCGATATCCATCAATATCTGGTTTGACACCCTGAAGAAAGAGAGGGACAGGATAGAGCTTTATCTTTCTCTCGGAGCAACCCCGGTCGAAAGCACATCCGATAATTTTAAAAATGCCATAAAGTCCGGTATGATCCCCTCAATTAATGCATTAATGTCAGTTGGGGTCGTATCCATTCCGGGCATGATGACCGGACAGATCCTTGCGGGAGTAGATCCACTTATCGCGATCAAGTATCAGATTGTTATCATGTTTCTTCTGGTGGGTTCGACTACGATATCATCAGTATTTGCACTCCATATTGTGAGAAGGCTTTCATTTACACAAACACACCAGCTAAAGGTCTGAAAAATCATTAAATATGATACTCGACACTGAGTTTGTCAGAATTATCAGGCATTCATTCCTGAAAAAGAGAAAATTAAATCTATTCATGCTGGTCAGCATTGATCCATTTTAACAGCATTTCATCAATATCCTGAGCATTGACAGGTTTAACCATATAATCGCTCATACCTGCTGACATTGCCTTTTCCCTGTCATCATCAAGGGCTGCTGCTGTGAGGCCGATTACAGGGACACTGCTTTTCATTTCTCTTCTTATAAAACGTGTCACATCAATACCGTTCATACCTGGCAGCTGGACATCCATGAAAACAATATCGTAATTGTTGTTTTTCAGTCTTTCTATGGCTTCCAGTCCGTCAATGGCGGTGTCAGACACACAATCCATTCTGTCTATTATATTAATCAACAACTTAAGGTTTACAATATTGTCCTCCACCAGCAGAATCCTTCTCCCCATTAATGATGTTTTATCAGTAGCGGCCGTTTGTGAATATTCAGGGTTCTTTGGACCGGAATATTTTTGCAGGGGGATTATCACCGAGAATTCACTCCCCTCCCCTTTTTTTGACGAAACATTAACCTCACCTTTCATTGCATCTACAAGACGTCTCACAATAGTCAGCCCCAGCCCGGTCCCTCCGAACTGCCTTGTGGTTGAACCGTCTTCCTGTATGAAGGCATCAAATATCACTTTCTGTTTTTCCTCGGAGATACCGGCCCCTGTATCTTTTACGGTAATCTTAACTTGCATAACATTCTTTTCAGGCAGAGCCTTGTGGGCTGACAGTGACAATACTATTTCACCCTTGTTCGTGAATTTTATTGAGTTACTCAGAAGATTTAATAATATCTGATGGACAGCAGTCTGATCGCCTGAATAGTTTACGGGCATCTCTTCAGGGATTTCCAATATCAGCTTGACTTCAATTTCATTAACTCTCGGTTTAATGATTTTCATCACATTCTCAGCTATTCTTCTAATATCAAAAGGAGTGTTTTCGAGCTGAACACCCTGTTTCTCGATTTTCGAAAGGTCCAGTATATTATTGATAAGATCAAGAAGAAGATGGCCGCTAGAAGAGATTGTTTCGATAAAATCCCTTTGGGTATCATTCATCGGTGTTTCTTTCATAAGATCGGCAAAACCTAACACTGAATTCATCGGTGTTCTCAATTCATGTGAAACGTTTGCCAGAAACTGGCTTTTCGATGTATTTGCCGCTTCCGCTATCTCCTTCGCCTTTTTAAGGGATTTTTCAGCACGTTTGCGTTCTGCTATCTCATTGTTCAGCTCTGTTATTGAAGTTGTGGTCCTCCTTAAATCACGGGTCATTTTATCGAATGCCGCAGATAGCTGGCCTATTTCATCCTTGTCATCCATTCCTGTTTCATGATTGAGATCACCCCTTCCCACTATTTCCGTACTCCTCTGGAGTTTTTTAATCGGGTTGATTAATCTTCTGGAGAAAAAGACACCCATCAGCCATGAGGCCAGAGGAATACAGATCAATATGATTAAAAATATTTTTTTAATTTTATTGAGGGGTGCCATGGCTTCGTCAACATTAATTTCCGCCAGCACGCACCATTCAAGCTCTGGTATATATTCATGTGTTCCGAGTACCATGACATCTTTATAACTCGGGAAAATGTTGATTTCACCTTCATTAAAAAGGATGTTCTGAGTAATAGCAGGGATTGGACAGAATGTGCCTTCCTTTTCTTTAAGAAAAGTATTTTTTACAAACCTTGACGGGGTAATCATCATTCCATGCCTGTTTACAACAAAAACTTCTCCTGTCTTTCCGAGCCCCGTTGAATTTGTCGTTATTTCGTTTAGGCCGTCCATATTGAAATTTGCCACAAGGACGTCAGGAAGCCTTTCTGTATTCTCCTGTATAATTGGAGTCGAGATTGAATACAATCTGTTATTTGATGTTTCAGAATAGCTGACATCGGTAATATATGTTTTTTCTCTGGCATTTAAAAAGTAACTCATATTTGACCTGTCCTGTCCTAGAATATCTTCATTAATAGAGGCAATGATTAATCCTTCATTATTAACAATAAAGATCTCATAGGCTTCAGTTTCGATTTCTTTAACACGCTGCAGGAATATATTTGCCATTTCTCTTTCATTATCAGAGTTTTCAGGATCGTGGTTGATTTTTTCAATTAAAGACACGAGAGACCATGTTTTCGCAATTAATTCAATTCTGCTCTTATCTTCATTTATGAATGTCTCGATATGCCTGGCCCTTGATTGTGATATCGCGCGCAAGTTGGAATATATTCCGGTCTCAAGACTTTTCTTGATACTTACGTAGCCAACAAAGACACCAATAAATGTCATGATTGTACCTGTGATAAAAAAGGAGAGACTTATCTTGGTGGCAAGTTTCATGGAATACTAGATAGTAGTTTAAATATTACCAATTAGTAAAGGGGGTGGCCAAGTCTGTCAGCTTCTTAAATGCTGATTGCCTGATAAGTCATCTTAAGAATTATTTCGACTATTTTATTAAATTTATACAAAGATCTAAGAGAGATGCACGACTCTTGCATTCGCAAGAAGCTTTGTAAATTCTTTTTCAGATATAGGAGGACTGAAAAGGTAGCCCTGCATTTCGTCACAATGGTATGATTGCAAAAAACTCCGTTGTTCTTCTTTTTCTACGCCTTCTGCTACCACTTTCATTTTAAGACTATGCGCCATTGCAATAATCGCTTTGACAATTCCTTCTGCATTATTTTCTTCTGAAATATCGTTCACAAAAGATTTGTCGATTTTTATGGTATTGAACGGAAGATTTTTTAAATAGCCGAGCGAAGAATATCCTGTACCAAAATCATCTACTGAAATTTGTGCTCCCATAGCAGAGAACTCATGCAATACCTTAATACAGTTCTCTTCTGTAGCAATGCTCTCAGTGATTTCAATATCGAGGAACCGGGCAGGCATCCTGGTTTCGTGTATAATATTTTTAACTGTTTCCAGAAGATTTTGGTGTTGAAACTGTCGAACAGAAAAATTTACCTTCATAAGCAGCGGCTCATGGCCCATATCCTGCCACGCCTTGTTTTGGACGCAAGCCGTCCTGAGTATCCATTCTCCAATTTTTGAAATAAGCCCTGTTTCTTCAGCAAGCGGGATGAACTCCATAGGAGAAATGAGGCCGTGTTGCGGGTGATGCCAGCGGAGAAGAGCTTCTGCACCAACAATTCTATTGTTATTAATAGATACAACGGGTTGGTAATACACCAGAAATTCGTTACGTTCAATAGCCCGCCTCAGATCAGCCTCCATTTGTAGAAGTTTCATTGATGAAGCATGCATCTTCGAATCAAATATCTCATAACGGGCCCTGCCACTGGCCTTGGCACGATACATCGCGGAGTCGGCGTCGCGAATGATGTCTTCTTCTTTATCATAACCGGATGAACTCAGGGCTATTCCAATACTTGCTGAAGTGAATACCTCAAATCCGTCTAATTCGATCGGTGACATTAACTCTTTCTGAATCCTGTCAGCTATACGTATTGCATCACTTACGTCTTTAATGTTTTCCATAAATATTGCATATTCGTCTCCCCCGAAACGTGAAATCACATCTTCGGGACGGATGCAGGTTTCCATCTTTCGAGCCGCTGCTATGAGGACCTGATCTCCCACTATATGTCCGAGGCTGTCGTT
>PJEL010004768.1_pt1 | contig 11081 bp, 7 predicted proteins | sample 1853271 | NCBI WGS metagenome assembly PJEL01 (sample SAMN08108733, study PRJNA415343) | Invertebrate metagenome, whole genome shotgun sequencing project. | host: Globobulimina | place: Sweden: Gullmar Fjord | collected 2015-08 | reverse complement strand
TTGCGCCGCAGCTCTCGCTATGAAAAGTTGCATACTCTTCGACACCAAGCATCGCTACAATTAAACTCTCCCACTTGCGACATATTTATCATCAGAGGATTGGCCAAATCAGGAACAACATGGCTAAATTTTATACTGAAACGGTTATCTCAACACTTTGCAAATGGCGCAAAGCCCATTATTTACAACTATTGGAAGCATGATATGCAGGAATTATATGGTTTTTTAAATGCTTCTTTGGATCCAACGCAAAGATATTGCTTTTTTGTGCCATTCCGTGATGTTCGAGATCGACATATAAGTAATATAACATATATATATTGGCATTTCTTTGGGCAACAGTTTAAAAGACATGCTTTTGAGAAATCAGACAACAAACATTTGAACTTAACTCATGCGGAATATGGCAAGATAAATAGCGAAATTATGGTGAATTTCCATGTGTATGTATGGGACACAAAGGAATGGTGGGAGTATTATTCCACATTGCAACGTTTATATCCATTCAACGTTTTTGTGTATTTTTACAAAGATTTGGTGAGGGATTCAGCCAAAGTTATTGATGAAATGAGTTTGTTTATCACGTTGAATCAAACCAAATTGAAAGAGAGATACACAACGATTAACAGCACAGTGTGGACAATACAAAGGAAAGGGGAAATATGTGCTTATAATGATGCTGAAAATAAATTATATGGCAAGACCACAGTATATATGAATTATTTGCTGGAATATCTGCCAATTGAGTTGATAAGTAAATTTAATGAGACCTGCCTGATTCAAAATATTCAAAATCGTGAAAGCAAAGATATTTCAAACAAATTGGATTTGCATAGGCATGCACGCAAAATACATTGGAAGAAGTGTCTTTTGAAAAATTGTTTTCAGTGTCTTAATTAACGCATTTTTTAGTATGTTATAGGAGCGTATTCATCTGATTTGAAGCAGTTTATCAAGCCAATAAAATTGGCAACATTTGCTCTAATATCATATGATAATGTGCTAATATTGAGCATAAATCGCGGAAAAAATTGTTTTTGACAAAAAAAACACGATAGAAACTGTACAGAATCTAAAACTGTATAGCTGACCCAAATATAAAGTTTATATCTCCAAGATGTTTTTTTCTTTCAAATCCTATTTTTGTAGTTTACTAAACTTTTCATCTTGAAAGCATGACACTACAACAACATAAATGCAATCACAAATAAATCAATGCAAACACAAAATCAAACCGCAATTCATCCCATGAAACCAATCAATAACTATGAAATTATAAATATGTACAACAATATTTATAATTTCAAAAATATCACGCGAATATTATTTTCGTATTATTATTATGTATCCAATGGATTCACTGTATGCTTTTTTTTTGGGTAAAATATTGTAACCATATTCAGTTGGTATCTTGACTGGTTTTCACGCCCTTTGTTTTCAGAAACACGTTACCAGTCTCGATATTACTGAATATGGAAGGGTCGATTTTCGTAAAAATCATATTTAGGATCGCCAATCTAAAAGACATTGGACTGTAAATGTCCAACTAACCATTTTTCGAGACCGTTACATTTCATGTCTCTAATGTCTCCACTTGTCTTTTAGATTGGCGATCCTAAATATGATTCTCATTTATGAATTTCGTCTAAAAGTATCTACGACGAAACAGAATTCACATTTGGGACAATCTAAAATCGACTCGTCCAGATTTACTTTTTTCAAGAATCAAGTAAAAAGCAATGGATATCGATATGGAAGACGTGGAATGGATTTATGAATGAAAATGAGCAGAAAAATGGTCACCTAGCTCAATTGGCAGAGCATTGCTTTGAATGGCAGACCAATTGGATGTAGGTTCGAATCCTACGGTGAGAGGAATGGAATGGAACGAAACGCAAACGGGCGAAATCCCCAGAACTAATTAATCCCAGAACTAATTATTTGAACACAAATGAGAGACCGTCATATATTAAGGCGGCGAGAATTGGATGCAGTGCCGTCACGTATTAAGGCGGCGATAATGAGAGAATAAATGCCGTCATATATTAAGGCGGCGAGAATGAAAAGCAACTCATTATTTGAATATCAATGGGCGAAATCCCAAGAACTAATTATTATGAGACGGCATACGGAGCGCCGTGGACAAAAACCAAGCGTGGCCATAGCACCGTGGACAGTGGCCGCGTACAAATCTATTTTTGTGATGATAGCTCAAAGAGAGCGTTTATTCTCTCATTCTCGCCGCCTTAATATATGACGGGATTCCTTCTCTCTTTCTCGCCGCCTTAATATATGACAGCATTTATTCTCTCTTTCTCGCCGCCTTAATATATGACGGCTTTTCTTCTCTCATTCTCGCCGCCTTAATATATGACGGGATTCCTTCTCTCTTTCTCGCCGCCTTAATATATGACGGGATTCCTTCTCTCTTTCTCGCCGCCTTAATACATGACGGCATTGCATCCCATCGATATTGCTGTCGCCTCAGGATTTGAACCTGAATCTTCTGGATCAAATGTAACGGTCTCGAAAAAAACTTGGATTCAAACAAAAAGATAGATTTAAAACTTTTGGGTGGAGCCATGTCGTCAGAGTTTGAAAGCAAAGATGAGATAAAAAATGATTTTGAAAGCAACATAATAAATGTGTCAGATGAAAGGCAAACGTACCTTTTATCGAATTATTCAACGTTACGAACGAATTTTAAATGGGATAATGCGATGATATCATGCATCATCAATAAACTGTCTAAAATCCGTATTCTTCCACCCAAGATACGCGAGGAGGAAATGTATATATCCCGGCGCCAATATGTACTGAAAATGGATAAAGAACACTTAGAAAATGCATCCCAATCAGTCGAATCTTCCTGTAAATCTATCATAGATTATGTGAGACAGTCAAAGACCGATCCTTTATTATCTGAGAACAATCCATTCAAACAAGGTACATATCGACATTCGACACATATATATACGCAAAATCGCAACAATATGCAGGCAAATTAAAAGAAGAAAAAGAAGAAAGTACCTCTGCAACCAAGAAATTTTTAATACTGAAAAGCAAAACAGATCAACTCAGTCAATTAGACACACTCATCCACGAAGAGTATGAACAGGAAGAATTTCGCACCGATTACAAGTTAGTGGATCAACTCCAAAAAGATGTATGTTACCAAATGTTGCAGGAAGAAATCACGAAGCCCAGCATCCAATTAATCGGCAACGCGAACAGCGACTTAATCCAACAACATATGACTGGCTTGGCTAAGAAATGCAGCAAAGAGCAGATCAAGAAATCACTAAAATATTCGTATTTAGTGGGCAGCCGCGCCTTCAGTTTGGTTGACATTGTGACTGATGGATATTTATTGTATGTATCCTCTCAAAATCCAGATTTATATTTTTTAACATTGGCGTTGGTGATCTCAATGTCGTCGCCGTACATCATAAGTTATAGCAGCGGCGTCCAGCTATATTTGTTTCGTCAGACTTTCGATAATATGGAGGGCTTCAAAAAGATATTAATGATTTTGTTTTTGCTGCCTACGGGCATATTTTATTTCGTTTTCTTGGACTTAGCGGACATTTTGTTGCATTTATTTCGGTGGTTTTACTTTGTTTTATGTTGCCGCAGTCTGCAAAGCATCGGCGAGACGGAACAGATTTTATCGGAGCAGCTGGGAATGGATCGGATGAATTGGGAAGGCTTCAAACGGCAGAGATCGATCGGACAGCTAATGTTTGAATCCTTGCCGCAGTTTCTATTCCAAACTGCCATCTTTTATATCTTTTACAATGACGTGTTCGAAGGCGGAGAGAGCAGCGTCGACACTAAAATCACGCCGTTGCAGTTGTACATTTCTATCACGTCCGCTTGCGTCAATATTGTATCCACGACAATCAAGTTGAAACTGGAGGCCATGTGTTGTAAAAGCACGTTTATTTCCTATTGTTTGTGCTGCATTAAAGTTAATTATCCCTTCATTCATTCATTATCCTCGCACTCAATGGCATTATACAATTATTTTACTATACAGGCTCGGGTTGGTTGGGTACCGCAACGCGAACACATATTAGCTGCGGCCACTACGCAGGAAAGAACCCGCAAAAAACAACACCAATACAAAGAAAAGGCGCAAGACGAAGAAGACTGTGACTCGCAAAACGTCGATATCCCGCAGGTGGACTATGATATGCATCATCGCATATTGTGGTACAAACACTCGGTAGAATACGACTTCAGTGTCACCACCATCCGCTATCTGATGAGTGCCCTCCAAATGATAAACACCACCAACAACCAGGACGATGTGCATCCATTACGCATAAATTTCTGCAATTCGTTGCGCTTATTGCCTTTGCAAGAAATCATTGAATTGTACAGTTTGTGTCAAGTGAAAAATATCGATGTCACGAGCATGAAAGGCGGTAATCGCAAATATAAATATCACTGGTCGTATGCCATTAAAATGAGTGAGCTGTACGGCAAAGATCCGCGTTTATTGGAGTTTAGCCGCGACGATCAAGGTCTGATCACATATGCATTTGTTTTGTGTTTCTGTTTACGCAAATTCTACGATAAAAAGGCATGCCATATATCATGAAACTGATGCAATTGTCGCATTATAAGGATCGACGGCAAATATTCCGTGATTTGATTGATTACGATTTCGATTTAAATATTCATGATTTAACCACCAATGAGAGCATTGTATATACATTAATCCGCTCGTTTGATTATAAAAATCTGCGGTATATTTTCACGCATTATGGCAAGAACAAAGGTGTGTTGATCCGGATGAATTATCACAATAAAGATGGCATATCACCGTTAGGTTTGGCGTTGAAATTATATGAAAAGGAACTAGCAATACGTGAGAAAACGCCCGTTGCCGCAAACCATACCATGGAACCGACCAAGGCGCCCTATTTATGGCAGATATTGATCGAATATGGCACGGAGTTATCGTTTCCGTGCAAGAAGAATTATAGCAGCGAGTCTACGGACGGCGACATGAGTCCGTTGCAGTTCGTATTGAAGGAGTTGAAAAACAAAGATTTGGCCAGGAAGTTAATGAAAGCCGGGGCTCAATTATACAGCAAAGAGATCGGATTATTGAATGAGTTGTTTGTGAATTACGAATTGGAGGAAGAAGCCGCATGGAAAGCGCCCGTAAAATTAATTGTGCGTAAAGAGGAAAAAGAAGACAGGTAAATGTATATTTTGTTTATGTTATGATTTATATATTTTTTTGTTGTGTGTTTAGTGATGTTGAGGAAGAGGAAGAGAAATGGGACAAAGATGAAGATTATATCGAACATCATAGTGAGGCACCACGTGATGGATCGTGGTTGGCGTTGTTATGTGAAGTGGCAGCGCATTGTGGCAGACCCATTGATTTTATTACAGACAGTAATGGTAATAATCCACTGCATCATTTTATAAATGATTTTCATTTGAAAAATAAGCATAAAACCAGGAGAAAAAAGATGAAAACCAAGCAGAATTTGTTGAAGTTGAAGCGATTGAGACATTTAATGTTTATATGCAACGGATCGTGGACAAATGAGAAGAATCAAGATTCCGACTATCCGTTTCAATTAATTCTCAAGAAGAGAGATCCGGATTTGTTTTTCGATTTTGCTGAATTGGATGATCAGTTTAAACAAAATATTATGGAAAAGAAGGTATTTGTAAAACATATCATTGATTGGATCATAAGTATCACTGAGCGGATTGCGCAAGATATCGATGTCCAAACTTTGGATAAATTATTCACTGTCAAATATTTAGGAAAATTAATCCAATGGCCCAATAGATATAAAAAAGTGGAGGGCGCAGCCACCATTTCGCTGATCAACACTGCGTTGGAAAAGGAATTAGTAGAAGTCACGACATATCTGAAGGAGTACTGGAAATTTCCACTGAAAACCGACGGGCGGGAAAAACTCAAAGAGATCAAAGAAGCGCGAGAACAGCAGAAACTGTTAGGCATTGAGTACAGTCGAGTCAGATCTCGTATCAATAGCAGCAAGAACAAAAATGCAAATCCCTTGCCACATTCTACTATGTCGCGAGCCTCCACAATAGACAAAGACGATAAGTATCAACTGGATAGCCGTGGTGCTTTGGCGACTGCAGCTCCGGCACCGGTACTCCGCGCGATTACCCTCAACCAATTAGGCTCCGATGCCAGTACTAGTCCTTTAGGTACGTATACCACTTATTTTGTGCATTTACTTTGCTGCTAAAACATGTTTGTGTGACAAATACAATCCAACACAGCCGATGTGGACATGATCAGTGTGGTGGATCGCTACAAAGCGCAGAAATCTGAGCGCAATGAGGACATTCCGAAACATGGCGAAAAATCCAAGATTGAGACTGTGTATTCGTTTTTTGTGGAAGTGTTGTCGACGGCTGATTTTATCACGGATATAATGGTAGTTATTGCATTGATAAAAATGAAGCATGCCTGGGAAATATCCTTCATGTTATTATTTATGATCTCGCCATATCTCGTCTCGCATAGTATTATGTGCTCGCTGATTGATTCCCGGCGAGAGTCGTTTAAATTGGACATGTTGCAAGATATTAATACCAAATGTGGCACAAAGTGCGCTTTCTTCTTAATCAATGTGCTGGCGTTGATATTGATGACTCCGTTGGCCATTGCCTGGTTTACTTTGGTCGATGTCACGTTTATGGTGTACTTGATATTGAGTACGATTTTCTTTCTGTTGACCTGTGGTTACTATGATATTTCTGATAAAATGGACGATTTGTTGTTCAAGAAATGTTTGGGAATGAGTCGAATGCAAATTATTGGCTACAGACGGCTGAGGACTTTGTCCCAGTTACTATTTGAAACAATTCCTCAAGTAAATATATTTATTTTTTGTATTTGTTCGATCTGTATTTTATGTTCTTTTATATGCAGATTGCACTCCAATCGTACATATTATATCGGAATCAAGGCTCAGCTGCACAAAACCATATAAGCGACACAGATATTTATATATCGATTGGTGTGGCCGCTATACATTTCGTGCTGGAGATATTCATCATTTATTTGGACGCTCGCGCTTCTAAAATGTCATTGACTCATTACGCTGTCATCTGTTTGGGAGCGAGGTTAAATTGGGTACCTTTTGCACACCAAATCCGGCAAAATAAAAAAGTATCAAATGGTGATCCATATAACTTTGAAAACATCGATTGCGACCCCTGGTTTTTGAAAGTATTTGGTAGCGATCAACGCTATCGAATTGAATATGAATTCTCACCCTCTTCCATCAAAAAACTGGGCGAATACTTCATAAATCTACGCATTTTGTCCTCCACCGAAGCGCCCTCAAATCCGTATCTATCGCCCGTGTGGTTATACTATTATATGTCCAACACTTTGCCGGTGATATATTTGGGCAAAACGTGCTGCAGATCCTTGGACGTATACTCATTTGCAGAGTTTTTCCGCTCCGCTGACAAAAAAGTGACACTCATTTCCGAATTGGATTGGACACGCATTATATTTGAAAATACGCCCAACACTTCTCCCGACAATGTGTACCTAAAACGGCTATGCGAGGAATTCATAAACTACGCAGAAATCAAATTAATCACTCAATTGGCGCCCGTCGTTAATCTCAGCACCACGGACATAATCATGTATATATTGCATGTCTCCGCACATAATTTATTATTAGCACTCAAAAAATATTACAATGAGAATATCCATTTTGGTCTATCCACCGAAATCATGCAAGCGATTTACAGCGTCATCAACCAAAATAATTGGATTAAGTCCTACCGCGCCGACCCATCCTATGCGAAAGTAATATTTCTATTAATGTGGTACACTCGGCGTACCATACATCGCCATCAAGATCCACGCGGTGCGGTTGCATTTGTTATGGACAAACAGCGGCGCGAATTTTTAGAAAAAGCCATTGAACGCACGCTGCCCAACAAATTCCTCGTTGTGTACGACTCGAATGTAGTGCGTACGTACGATTTTAATGACGATGGAGTCAATAAGCTACATACGATTATGCTGAATAATAACAGCAGCAATAACAAAGGGCATCGCCCACCGATTGCCAGCACAATGAACACCATATCCGGCACCACGGAGACGAAGGAAGTGTCGGAGAGTGATTATGGAATAGCTCCCGATTGGAATGAAGAGGAAAAGCACCGGACATATGTGGTGAATTTAGCAGAAGAGGACGATTTCCATGAAGTTGGCTTTAAAGTTGAATTTGAGATTTTGGAATGTTTCAAATATTTCCAACCGCAGATTGAGGAATATTTAATCGATTTGACCAAACAATTGAAGCACGGTACGGAGTATTTACGTATTGGCAACAAAGAATTATTCACGTTTTTTAAGAAGGTATTCAACAAACAAACCATCGACTTTCTGAAATTAATTATTAACTCACCTTGGAATGTACTGCAGCAGTTTCCTGTTCATGTGCGTTTCGCGGAATTGTTTTCCAGGATCGACCCTGTGATCAGACGCTTGGAAATGGTGCATGGTTACGGCAAATATTTGTTGTGCTCTGCGAAGTATCGACAGTCGAATAAGTCGAAGCCGATGGTGCATATCGTAGCGATGGAGTATGATAATCAGGATATTGAGTATGAACACGAGGAAAGGGAGAATTTGTTGAGTTCGAACAATCAATCTTCAAATTCGCAGGTCTTGGATATTCAGACCGATCCGGCGTATCATGGACATCAGTCTTTGCGTACGGGCTCCATTATGGATTTGGATGAGAAGGAAGCTCACATTGCATTGAGTCGATTGCCGTCCAATCCGAAGGTGAAGAAGAAATATATGTACAATAAGACTGATATTATGGGAATATCGCGCATTGAAATAGATTTCCAAGGGTTTGAGTACAAGGAAGAGCAGTATATTGTTGGTGGGGTTTATGGCGATGACTTACAAGAGTCGGCGCGGAAAATTGAAGTATTTACGATTGTGCCGCAGAGAACCAAGATTGTGAACGATAAGTTGATGTTAAACAAAGTGGTGTTGAAAGAGATCAGTTTTGAAGAATTGCTGGCTTTGAAGGATAAAAAATTGATTGTCGACTTGTTTGATAATGAAATATTAGGCATGTTTCGCCCGATTTATATCGGGCGGGATCGCATTGATTTGATGCCGTTGAAATTGAATATCGAACCAACGCGGCAAGGCATACAAGTGCGGTGCGATCAAATTGAAGCGAGGATTACATTTTTGTTACGCCGCTTTATTGATGCAACTGCGATGAAATTCGAAGTTAAGAAAATATATAAAACACAAATATGTTTATTTTTTCTTCTTGGATTTCTTGCCTTTTTTACCTTTCTTGGATTTTTTCGCTTTCTTAGGCTTTGAATCTGTGTTTATACCCAATTGGATTTTGAGGTTATTGAGTGCGTGCAATAATTGCTGATCTACTTCCAATTCGATTTGTTTTTTGACTGAGGGGAATACGCTTTTTTTGACCATATCAATGCAATGCTTTTGTGCAAAATTATCAGTTTCGTCTAAACTTCTCCACTCTCCGTAAACTTTATCAATTGCGCCGTTTATTTCATTTTTAATGATCATCGGAGTTTGAATATGAACATTTGGATCTTCTTCGTTTATACCATCGTCAATCTCGCCCTTTTTGCCTTTGCCTTTTTTACCTTTTTTGCCTTTCTTCTCGCCCTTTTTAGCTGGTTTTTTTTTACTTTCTTTTTTGTTTTTTTTGTCTTTACCTTTTTTGCCGCCCTTTTTAGCAGTTTTTGCATCATCGTCTGCCGGTTTTGGTGCATTTAAATCGATTCCGTTTTTCAATGCTTCCTGTTCTTCATAAAATAATTTGAACGACATCGGATATGCGCCCTTTAACTCTCTCTGTTTGATGGCCCAATCGAACCTTTGCTGTCGTGCTTGTTCACGTATTTTTGGCCCTTGTTCCAATATTACACTGTCGCGAATATCTGGTATACTCCGTTCATATTCAACTTCATTTTCAATGCGTAGATTCACGCGTTTTTCACGGATTTGGTTTTGTTTCGAATACACATTTGTTCCGAATTTAGGTAATGATAAATCGTAATATTGTTGATTTTTATTTTTATTTTCTTGGTTAGCAGCAACATTATTAGGTATAACACGATTTGGTAACGACATATTTAAAAATAATAACTCATTTATTGCTCTTTGCTGCAATTGCTGTCGAACTGAATATCCTTTGTACACTCTTTGAATAGTAATTGCCGCAGTATTTTGATCCATGATTTTGCACTTTTCATCTCGTAATTTTTTTAAAGGTTGGTCAGATTTCAATTTTTGTAGTACTTTTGCTCGTTGTATAGCTTGTCGCGCTCGTTCCATTTTGCAAATAATTTGCATGGATTGCTTCAATGTTAACTGTGTGCGTCGTAATGACGAATGTAACAAATAACATTTATTCTGGTCCTCAGATGTGGGTGTTTTGACATATTTTTTTTTCTCTATAAATATTTCTTCTAACAATTCCAGTCTGTCTTCTTCGACAAGATCTTCCTCCAAAAAATATTTGGGAACAATCAGATCCAAATCGCACTTATTTCCATTCAAAGACAATTGTAATTGACTCAGATACTTATCCATTGAGATATAATTCCAACGGGAGCCGGGATAAAAAGAATATTGTATCGCTTTGCGTTTTATTTGCAACATTCTGACCATCACTAAATCCAAAATGTGTTTGATGTCCCTTCTTTTCTGTGGATGTACGATCTGATCGTACGACTCTTCAATGTCGCGAAATATTTGTAAGTAACGGATGTATAATAAACAAAATCGATCGTACGCTTCCTCTCGGGGAAGATCTATGACTTTGGGTGTGATTGCTTCCTTATTTTTATTTTCTTGCTGTGCAGCTATTTCGTGCGGAGTTTCAACTGTTTCTATAACGGATAAATGCTTCAATTTATCCACAGATTGTTGCCATTGCAAATCGTAAAAAGTGTGCGACATTGTAGCGATTGTTGTGTTGTTATTAATTATTACATTTTGTGTGTTGTGACGTTGTTTTTATACTCAGAGC
>PJEL010004767.1_pt1 | contig 11082 bp, 6 predicted proteins | sample 1853271 | NCBI WGS metagenome assembly PJEL01 (sample SAMN08108733, study PRJNA415343) | Invertebrate metagenome, whole genome shotgun sequencing project. | host: Globobulimina | place: Sweden: Gullmar Fjord | collected 2015-08 | reverse complement strand
AAAGAGGACCGCATTTGTGGTGTCGGAGATCCCGACTTCCTGAGGGGGTTACTGGGGGAGGAGTACGAGGAAGTAGACCTGAAAGGTGGCGTTCTGCTACCGGGGTTTGTCGATTGCCATTTTCATGTGGTCATGGGCTGTTATTTCAAAATGAATCTCGACTTGATGGGTTTGGGTGTTAGCTCTATCGATGAGCTGTTGAATCTGTTCAGGCAACGAGTGGCAGAGACTCAACCTGGCAAATGGGTCCAGGGGCTGCGGCTAAGTGAACTGGACTTGCATGAGAAACGGTATCCGTCGCTGACTGAACTGGATGAAGTTGCGCCTGATAATCCCGTGCTGATTTTGAGGTATGATGGTCATTCCGGGATTGCGAATTCCCGGGCTCTGGAACTGGCGGGGATTGATCAGGACACTCCGGACCCAGCTGGAGGTGAGATCTGCAAAGTCGATGGAAAATTGACCGGTTTGTTGAAGGAAAAAGCGATGGCCAATATTTTGAATGTCGTCCCGATGCCTGAAGCGGAGGAGTTGTTGAAGGGCCGTGACTTAATGAGGCAGGCACTACTTTCTCAGGGCATCACCGGGTATCACAATATCATGCTGACCAGTGAAGAGGGACCCTCTGGGGCCTTGGGACCGTATGAAATTCCACTTTTCAAATTGTTTGAGGACGGTCTGCCCTTTCGACACTATCCGATGATCAACGCCAATTCTGTCAGTGATACCATCGGGGTTCTTGAAAAAGAGTTCAATGTAAAAAAAGTGGATGGCGTATGGCAGGGTGGGGCCATGAAACTGTTTGCGGATGGCACTTTCGGTTCCAGAACAGCCCTGCTGTTTGAGGACTATTCTGATTCTACTGGGGAGAGGGGATACCTGGTTTGTGAAATCGATCAGTTACGAAAAACCATATTTGAAGCCCATAGAGAAGGATTGCGAGTCGCCGTTCATACAATCGGAGACCAGGCCGTGGCGCTGGTGGCCCAGATTTTTTTGGACGCAGAGCAACAAATTGAGCAGAAACAATTGCGACATCGAATTGAACATTGCAGTATGGTGCAGCCGGAGACCGTAGAAGTGCTGAAGAACGCCGGGGTAATTTGTTCCATGCAGCCCAGCTTTATCGTTTCGGAGGGACCCTGGATAGGGGACCGGGTGGGCGAGCGTGTTAAATTCGTTTATCCAATGAAGACACTGCTTGATCAAGCCATCCCGATGTGTGGCGGCAGTGATGCGCCCGTTGAAGTTCCCGAACCCCTGGTTGGAATCGGCGGTTCGGTCACCCGGGAAGGATTTACCAGTGACCAGGCTTTGACCCCTTACGAAGCCCTGACACTCTACACATCCCAGGCGGCATATGCCTCCTGTCAGGAGCAGTCCCAGGGCACCATCACCCCAGGGAAAAAAGCAGATCTCGTTGTGCTGGATCAGAACCCCATGGAGGTCCCACCGCTAGAGATCAAGAATATTAAGGTCAGGCTGACAATGATTGATGGAAAGATTGAATATCAACTGTAACATTTGAAAATGCGTAACTATTCAATACGTCCTCCGCCGAGGGGATTGTGATCCAAAACACGCATGAATCCATCCATGGAGCTGTTGGAAAACGTCCTGTTTTCCATCGTTTTGTATCACAATCCCCTCGGCTCCGGAAATATGGTGAATAGATACGAAAAAACAATCTACTGCTGGAGGTTGATAAGATATGCCAACAGTTTCGGCCGATAAATGGAACGGAATTTTGATAACATCTGAATGTGCCGCCCCTCTTCAATGACCCAGAAGTTCTTGGGCTTGATCGCCTGGTCAAACAGTCTTTTTCCGTGAGCAAAAGGAACCACGCGATCTGCGGTTCCATGAACAATCAGAAGCGGCACGGGTGATACCTGCCTGACGAAGCGGATGGGCGAGGTTCGATCATCAATAGAAATCCCAGCAGCGAGGCCGCTGAACCAGTTTAAAAGAGGAACATCTTCCATTTTCTCCCGGGCCACCCGGCGGTAAGCAGAAAATGGCGCCTCAGCGATCACCGCTTGAATGCCTTTTTTATCAGATCTACCCACCATGGTAATGGCAACCGCAGCACCGAGACTCTGGCCATAGATGATCACCTGATCATGCCTCACCTCTTTGCGACTTCGAAGATATTCAAGCGCGGCTTCTGAATCCAGCAGAATACCCTCCGGTGAAGGTTCGCCGCTTGATTTTCCAAAGCCCCGGTAATCAAACATCATCAATTGGTATCCTTCCTTCACAAAAAAAGCGACATAGTACAAATAGTTGGTCATGTTAGTCGAGTTACCATGCAGATGCAGGATGGTCCCCCGAGCCGGTTTTGTGGCAGGGGGAAAAAACCAGCCGTGCAACTTTTCACCATCGGAACTCTGGAAAAAAACCTCTTCATGGTTCAGGTCAAATTCCGATGGAGAATAGAACTCCCCGGTCAACGGTTTATAAAAATGGTGGTCACAAGACGTCAGCATCAGCAAGCCAACAACGCCTAAAATCCAAAGAGTGAATTTCGTAAGGTTCATTTCTCCTCAAAGATCCGCCTCCGAACAAGTTTCGGATTAAGGAAGCTAATTCAGACAAGGCAATGTTTATCATTCTCAATATACAAATCGATGCTAGAACAAGAATCTAAAAAAACCTAGTCAAAAAATCACTTATGCCAGACGAATAATTAATAAAGACAAGATTTGTCGAATATAATAGAGTGGTTTTATTCACCTGGATTGAATTTGCGATGTTTTGAGCAAGGAACTGAAATTTATGCTGCAAAGAGATTTAAATTTATCATTCACTAATTTCCTAGGGGAAATTTCGCCGAGAGGCAGAACAATGCTCCTGCCAGCTCTTCTCAAAGCCCAAAGAGAATTTGGGCATATCTCAAAAGAAGTTGCTACAGAAATAGGCAACGCCTTGAAAGTTCCCCTGGCAGATGTAACCGGTGTGATCGATTTCTACTCGATGCTCTCTACGGACCCTACAGGAGAGACAATTATTCGCGTCTGCACCAGTCCCAGCTGTTCTGCAAAAGGTGGACACATCGTCTACAAAAATCTATTACATCAGCTTGATATAATCGGGGCAGGCGCATCACATGACGGGAAATATTTCGTCGAAAAAGTGGAATGTCTGGGATTATGCGACGCTGCTCCAGCAGCCCTTGTGAATGAAACTGCTGTTGGCGAGGCGACTACCGAGCGAATATTCGATCCCCGGGATGACCTGGAACTGAAGATCTATGGGAAAGAGCGCGTCATCACTCGGCGCATTGGCAAGGGTGTCCCAACCAGCCTGGATGATTATCTGAACACTCAAGGCTTTGCAGGTTTGAAGAATGCACTGGAGCTCGGTGCCGAGAAAGTAATCAAGTTCATGAAAGGATCTGGCTTATTGGGCCGAGGCGGTGCGGCTTTCAGTACCAGGCTCAAGTGGCAGGGCGCAGCAGCAGCAGACGGCCAGCAAAAATACATTATCTGCAATGCGGATGAGTCCGAGCCGGGTACATTTAAGGATCGCATTCTGCTTGAAAATGATCCCTTCGCTATTATAGAAGGATTGCTGATCGGAGGATACGCCATCGGCGCATCACAAGGATTTATTTTTGTGCGTGGCGAATATCTGAAGGCACAAAAGATTTTCGAGGCAGCCATCGAAACGGCACGCACGCAAGGTTATCTCGGCGAGAATATTTTCGGCTCAGACTTCTCGTTTGATATCGAACTGCGCTCCGGTGCGGGTGCATACGTCTGCGGCGAAGAGACCGCGCTTTTTGAATCTATCGAAGGCAAACGGGGCTTCCCCCGCTTGAAACCACCTTACCCGATCACCCATGGACTTTTTCAAAAACCGACCGTAATCAATAATGTGGAGACATTCGCCAATGTCTCCTTGCTTTTCCGCATTGGAGCGGAAGCCTATCGGGGTTACGGTAGCGAAGAGTCCAGTGGTCCATGGCTTTTCAGCCTTTCGGGAGATATTGAAAAACCTGGCATTTACGAGATCACCCGCCCAACCACTTTGCGGGAGTTGCTCAAATCCGCTGGCGGGGTGCGAGATGGCAGAAAATTGCAAACCATCCTACTGGGCGGCGCAGCTGGTAAATTTGTCCATCCGGACCAATTGGATCTGCGCCTGACGCGGGAAGACGTCGGCGCGGCGGATCTCACGCTTGGCTCTGGTGCAGTGATTGTACTGAACGAGCAAACCGATTTAAAGCAGATCTTAACCGATTTGGGACATTTCTTCTCCAACGAGAGCTGCGGAAAGTGTTATCCATGTCAACTGGGTACGCAACGACAAGCAGAGGTGCTCGACCGGGTTGCAGCCGGCAAAGTACAAAATGGCGATTTTTCTCGACTGCAGGATGTCGGCTGGACTATGACCGAGGCTTCTCTATGCGGACTCGGGCAAACCGCTGCATCCGCTGTGTTGAGCGCGATGAACCATTGGCCTGAGATTTTCAAGGCAGAAAGAGCTGAAAATGAATGATAAGATCAACCTCACCATCGACGGGAGGCAAGTCGATGCTCATCAAGGTGCCACTATCCAGCAAGTACTGGAAAGCATTGGCAATCCCGCCCCGACCATCTGCATCCACGAAGCGACCACCTCCGAGGGAATATGCAGGCTGTGTGCTGTCGAGGTCAAGGGCTGGCGCACGCTGGCTCCCGCTTGTGTGACCAAAGTCAAGGCCGGGATGGTCATCTTCACCAACAGCGAGCGAGTTAACCGCTCGCGACGCACCATCCTTGAAATGCTGAATTCTGGGGTAGACATTTCTGAAGCGCCTGCACTGCAAACTTTAATGGATAAATTCGGAGCAGACCGACAGCGCTTTCCACAGGCGAAAACCCGCACTCAGGATGTTAAGGATGATAACCCTTTCTACATCAGGGATTACGAAAAATGCATACTGTGCCAGCGTTGTGTGCAGGCTTGCGGGGATGATATCCAATTCACTTATGCCCTCTCCGTGAGTGGACGAGGTTTTGAAAGCAACATATCAACTTTCTTTGACACCGGTCTGCCCGAGACAACCTGCGTCTTCTGCGGTAACTGTATCGCCGTTTGTCCGACGAATGCCCTGCAAAGCAAGACCGAATTCCTGATGAAACAAGAACCGGATTTCGACCAGATCAGCCAAGAAAAGCCTAAAGCCTCTCAGAAAGAAACGTCTGTTCGTTCGACCTGCCCCTATTGCGGAGTAGGCTGTCAAATTGACCTGCAGGTCAAAAACGAAAATATCTTCCGTGTGGATGCACCTTTCAGCATAGCACCCAATTATGGACGGCTCTGCACCAAAGGACGCTTTGGCCTCGATTACGTTCACCACCCAACACGACTGACACATCCGCTCATCCGCAAGGAGATCGGTGCCAAGCCTCGTCAAGCCATAGGATTAAAAGGCTTCCGTCAGGCAAGTTGGGATGAAGCCCTGGATCTGGCAGCCGCAAAGATCACCGAGATTGTCATTCAAAAGGGCGGCGATGCCATCGGCACTTTCTGCTCGGCCAAAGCGACCAATGAAGATAATTATGTTTTTCAGAAATTCGTGCGCAGTGTGATCGGCACAAATAACGTCGACCATTGTGCGCGACTCTGTCACGCCGCATCAGTCGCTGGCTTGCAGATCGCCATTGGCTCACCGGCCATGTCCAACTCAATTGCCGAGATGAAGGATCTGGATGTCTTCATTGTCGTCGGCTCGAATACAAGTGAAACACATCCGGTAATCAGTACATTTTTCAAGGAGGCGGTCGTTAAAAACGGTGCCAGGCTGGTCGTGGTCGATCCCCGTCAAATTGAAATGACCCGGTTTGCCACATCTTGGTTACGTCAAAAACCGGGCACGGATGTGGTCGTCTTTCAGGCAATGGCACAGGTCATCATCCAGGAAAAACTCTACGACGCTGATTTTATCCAGAAAAGAGTGGAGGGCTTCGAAAATTACGCGGCCTCCATTCAAGACAGCACTCCTGAATGGGCTGAAACGATCTCAGGTGTCCCGGCAGAGGAGATCCGTGAAGCCGCCCGGCTGTACGCCAATGCTGAACGAGCGGCTATCTATTGGGGCATGGGCATCAGCCAGAGCGTCCACGGCACCGACAATGCACTCTCGCTGGCAAATCTGGCCCTCTTGAGCGGAAATCTTGGCAAAGCGGGCACGGGATTGAATCCCCTGCGCGGGCAAAACAATGTGCAGGGATGCTCCGATTCGGGCGGCCTGCCTAACGTTTTTCCCGGCTATCAAAGTGTGACGGATCCCGAAATTAAAGCGAAATTCGAACATGAGTGGTGCGTGACTCTGAACCCCGAAGCCGGCCTGACGACGATGGAGATGGTCGACGCCGCTGAAAAGGGCATCATTCAAGGCTATTACGTGATGGGCGAAGATCCAATGATGAATGAACCCGACCTGCGTCACGCCCGCCAAGTGATGGAAGAACTCGACTTTGTGCTGGTGCAGGATATTTTTATGAACGAGACTGCCGCATACGCAGACATTATTCTGCCTGCAACTAGTTTCGCTGAAAAAGACGGGACATTTACCAATAGCGACCGACGTGTACAGTTAATCCGTCAGGCTGTGCCTGCACCGGGCCTCGCCCTCCCCGACTGGAAAATTATTGCCGATCTGGCGCAGCGTGTAGAAGCCAGGCTGGGGCGAGAAAAAAGCGCAGGTTTCGATTTTGGCTCACCTGCTGTTATCTGGGATGAGATGGCTCACCTGACACCGACCTTTCAGGGGATTACCCATGCCCGCATCGCCCGGGAAAGTGGTGTCCAATGGCCCTGCCCAACCCCCGCTCACCCCGGCACGCCATTTTTGTTCGCCGACACGTTCCCCAGCGGAAAGGGCAAGTTGACCCCGCTCGATTATCGCCCCTCGCAGGAATTGCCCGACGATGAATATCCGCTGCTACTCTCAACCGGGAGAGTGCTCTACCACTGGCATGGCGGAACGTTGACCCGCCGCTCTAAGCTGGACGACATCTACCCCGACCCGACTATCGAAGTCCACCCCCAAGACGCCAAACCGCTCAATATTCAAGCCGGAGATTGGCTCAAAGTCCGCTCACGGCGAGGCGAAATCAAGGTCAAGGCATTAATCACTGAACGCTCACGGCCAGGCATGGTGTTCATCCCGATCCATTTTGCCGAAGCCGCCGCCAATGAACTGACTCTTGACGCGCGCGACCCGCAAGCGAAAATCCCCGATTACAAGGTTAGTGCCGTAGTGATTGAGAGGTTGTAGAGAAACAGGAGAGCCGGACGCTGAATCGATACTTAAAAATAACCATTAAACGCCAACAACACTTCATGTTCGTTTTGATAGTTCCATTGCAACCGAACATCAGATTGTTGTCCCAAACGCCACCGTTGTTGCAAGAATCCTTTGGTATAAGCGTGATCATCTCCAACGACTCCCTGGCTCCCGGTCAGTTCCAGCTGTACTTTCCAGGTTTCGGAAATTTCAAACAGCAATCCCATATCAAGACCCGCTCCCAGCAGATATCCCTCTTGATAATGACTATCTGCTTCGAGAGACCCGTGTGCCAGAAGATAAGCCACAGTTGAGTCTGCAAACATGGACAAACTCTTGCCAAAAGCCAACTGCAGCTGTGATTTTCTGCAATGGAGACACGATTCTGCGATTGTGGAGGGATAGACGCCGGCCTTGAATCGCCATGACCAGTCATCAGAAATAACATTATTTGGCGCCAGGTCGAACAAGTGAACGATATCGAGTTTATACACTGTCCAATCTTCTTCATAAACCCTGAGAAACAAATCGAGGGTCGTAAAATGGGAGTTTTTCAAATGTCCTGTCTCATCCGCCAGCAGGTCATGGTAAGAGGTCCTGATCGCCATTTGCAGAAAGGGGAGATCTTTCCGACTCCCGATAGCAGTCTGAAACCTGGCCGGAGCATGCCCTTTATGGATGGATTGTTCATCTGAGACCGGCACCTCATATCCCGTAGATTTTCCTAATCTGCTGCGAGCCAGCAGGAATTTCCTGCGATGGTCAGCTGTCTGAGGTGCATCCCGGTCCTTGTTCACCCGACTGCGCAAGAAATCAAGAACTGCATCCAGCACCCTGATTTTTCTCTGCCCGGAGAGATTCAGAAAAGTGTCCGAGTTCATCAGGTCCGGGTCTTTAACCAGATCGCCGAGCAACTCCTTTTCCACCAGGTCCAGACTGTCAAATTTCTGCATGAGCTGTCGTGTTCGAGCCGGGAAATAGTTTGTCTGCCTGATCAGTCCTTTTTCATTGAGGGCATATACCACGGACTGGGAGGGCATGGCCCATAACCAGAACTTGTCCTTAAACCGGTATTGGGGGGCTGCAATTTCAATAAGCTCTACAATTCGATAGGCGCAATTCTCTTTAAAAAAATAGTACTGTGTATAAAAGTGGGCCAGCTCCCAGGAGTGAGTCAACAAAATCTCCATCTGCTGATCGGTTAGATTCAGTTCATACTCCCAGATGCTGCGATCTTCGAACTCAATATTGTTTTGTATGGGGATATAGTAGGGGTCGAGGGGATACAGTCCTTTGTAACCGCCGAAAATACCCTTCAGCGCATATACAATTCCAATATTATCATCAGGCAGGGCTTGGTACTGTATGACGTGATCCAGCAAATTCAAGCGGGTGCCACCTTTTTCCCGATTGGTTTTAAGAAAAGTGTGTCCATAGACAGAGCCGGGATTATCCATAAATGAGGAGGCAAACACCAGGCTGATCGATTGCGCGCTGACCAGATCCCGCCACGCATTGTAGTTTTTACAATTGACCTTGGGCAGGTATCTGCGATCAAAATTTAGCTGCCTGTCCAACCAGATAAAACGCGAGCGGAATAAACACTGCCCATGACGATCTCCCTTTTCAAATACCGGGTCGAAAATCGCCTCAAGGGTTTCGTAGAGTTCTGCCTTTGGATTCTGATGGCCATCATCCGCAAGAAAAAAACGCTTGTCCGTGATATCGCTTTGGCTGTTCGGTGCGACCGGATAATAGTGAAGCAGGTAAAGCCAGGTTTCACTGTTATAGATCTCTTTGACCTCGGCCCGTTGATGGACCATTTTTAAATGGCTGAAAAAGTCGTCCCCATAAAGCGGTTGACAAACAAAACCGCACGCAACCATGACCAGACCAACTGCCCACGCGGTTAACACCTTGGAATATGAGAACCGACCCAATAGATTCATTCTTTTTAATTTACTTAGTAGCACTTTGTAAGGTATATCTTAAGTACATCAATTCACTCTGATGATACACGGGATATTCTTTTTTATCCTGCAAATGTGTTTTCAATCTTGAATTGGTTTTTAGACGTCGTCAATGATATTATCAGTTTTGGCGTATTCTAACGTTCCGCCCAGAGCACTACAATTGAATCGAAGCACTTTGTTTTGGTCAAAAGGGTCTCTTTTGTGCGGATAACGTGATCCTTTTTCAAAATAACGAAAAGATTTGTTAATGAAAATCAAAGGAAAATCCGATGAAACGATTATTATTTTTCATACTCTGCGGAATCGTATTGCCCGCCAGTGTTTTTGCTGCCTCAGGCTGCGGTTTCGGGACAAGGCTTTACGGAGATAGCTTTCTGGGTGAAACGTTCGCACTGTCTCAAGATGCGGGCAGTTCAATCAGTAACTCTTTCTCCATCACTTCGGGAACCAGTGGTTGTTCCAATTCCGGGGTCGTTCAAAATGAGAAACAGAAAAATTTCATCATCCATACCTATCCCAACCTTGAAGAAGATATCTTAAAAGGATCAGGTCCATATCTCGCCAATCTGGTTGAAGTTATGGGTTGTTCTGCTCGTGTTAATTCAGAGTTCCAAGAATCTGTGCAAACAAAAATTGAAAACCTGATTGAACAACCCATTGATCAAAAATCCAAAGCACTGCAGTTCTACCATCAGTTAAATACTGAACTGAACAACAACCCGGTATTTCTGGACGCTTGTCATAATTCATAAACGACTCAGAGGCAACGATGAAAAAAACAATCCATTTACTGATACTCTTTTTGATAATGGGCCTCCCCACTGCGGCATTCGGTGCAAAAGGTGCACAGTCCTGCGGAATTGGCCCCAAAGTGTTAGGCGGAAAGGGAATAGTATCACAGGTTCTGGTTCAATATACCAATGTCACCTTGCTACCGACTAATGCCACTTCGGTAACAGCCGGCACATCGGGATGCGGATATAGTGGTCTGGTTCAGGCAGATGCCCCTAAACTACACTATGTCAGAATCAACTATGATAACCTGGCTGAAGATGCAGCCAAAGGTGAAGGACATTATATCAGCGGGTTTGCACAGTTGATGGGATGCTCACAAAATGCTGAAACAGTCCTGACGAATACGGTACAGGAAAACTTCGCAGATCTGTTCAGTGATGCTTCCGGACAGCCCAAAAGCGACCATTTTTTCTTCTCCATCAAAAAAGAAATTCAGAATGACCCCATGCTGGCAAAAGACTGCATGTAGACATCTACAACCCCATCTCACCTGAATGATGAGAATGCGTCTGTTCACCCCCGTGCGTTATTCTCATCTTTTGTCCTTCCTTTCAAAACACACAGAGATGCCAAAACAGATCCTGTAGTGTTCGAAAACCTCTTCCCAAACCTCCTTGAAGTGTTACGTTCAAATTTTACTAGAGATTTATCTAGTCATCAAAAAAAGAGGTTAAGGTTTTCTTGATAATAATTTCGGATTGTTCAATTCATGAATCAAATTTGACAAATATGTCAATCTACTAGTATTCATCATTCAACAACCGATGAATCTAAACTCCATAATATCGTTCATGAAAATTTTCTTACTTGAATTATTATTTTACCGAGGATTTTCTGAAAAACGGAGTTGGTTGCTATATAGAATTTTTTCTTATGATATGATCTGAGCAAATGAAGAAGTTCTACTGAATAACTTGTTGTGCAGCATTTAAGGAATAGAGAGGATTAAAATTGAAATGATTAGAATTTACCCTGTTTGAATCGCTTGTATACTTCGTCATCATTTCTTTATCCGACAACTGCGATGTAAACAGT
>PJEL010004766.1_pt1 | contig 11083 bp, 18 predicted proteins | sample 1853271 | NCBI WGS metagenome assembly PJEL01 (sample SAMN08108733, study PRJNA415343) | Invertebrate metagenome, whole genome shotgun sequencing project. | host: Globobulimina | place: Sweden: Gullmar Fjord | collected 2015-08 | reverse complement strand
TCAGAGCTAGCGCCAAATGGTATCCATTTCAACATCACAACAGGACATTACCCAAAATTTCAAAATTTAAATGGGTGGATGGTACGAAATGAAAGCAACGATGGAAATTTCGATGATTATTATTCAAAGAAGCCATGGATTTTTGTACCAAAATTAAAGGGGATAATATAATTAAATAATTCGAATCAAAAAAGTCATTTTTTTGTACCACTATTAAAGCACGTAGTGTAGTGAAATTGAAAAAAATGTAAAAAAACTCAGTCTTTCTTTTGTACTACCATCGAGCTGGGATATTTTAATTTAAATATTCAAATTCAAATCGGAAAGAAAAAAGGGAAAAACTGCATTTTGAATTTTGAATTTAAATTCAAAATTCTAATCATCAGTTATATTCAGCCCTTTCATGTTTTTTCAGCTTATTATTTAATGCTACTGAGTATTAAGGTAAATCAGAGATCTACTGACGGCCCTTGTGCGTATTCCTTGCCCTTGAGGTTATTACCATTGCTATTAAATCCCAACCATAACTGTAACCCTAATCATAATGCTAACTCTAACCCTAATTGAGGTTATTACCATTGCTATTGAACCCCAACCCTAACTCTAACCCTAATCATAACCCTAACTCTGACCCTAGATGAGATTATTCTCATTGCTATTAAATCCTAACCGTAACTCTAGCCCTAACCCTAACTCTAACCCTAATGGAAGTTATTCTCATCGCTATTGTGGTTTAAATTGCCATTGCTGTCCAAAGTTGCTTCTCTTGTTGCTGCGTGTTGGTTTTGCCTATAATACATAGTTATATATATATATATATATATATGGGGTTATTCCCATTGCTATTAAACCCTAACCCCAACTCTAACCCTAGCCCCCTAACATTAACTCCAACCCTAACCCTAATGGATGTTATTCCCATTGCTATTATGGTTTAAAATTCTCCTTTGCTGTCTTTGAATGTACGTATATATATATATATATATATATACACGAATACTGACCACTGGTATTGTTGTCACCCTCCACAGGCGGCTAGGAAGGTTGTTGTTGATTGTGATATCGTCACACTGCCATCGCTAATGCTGCTTATAGAAAATAACATCCAGGCTAGAAAAAGAATGATAACATTAGAAAAAGGGCTGCAACTGGGATTAGAGTAGGACGGAGCTCCATTGTGGTCGCGCCTCTGCTGTGGTAACGTGGGGAAAATATCTGACTGCAGAAGAGTGGCCGATGATGTAAACTAAGCACTACCACCACCACGTCTTTGTATTTCAGGAAGAGCCATTTTTGTTTATCATCAAGTTGTTGCAAACAAGCCCATTGGCATTAGAGGAGAGATTGGCAAGGGTTGCTTGGAAAAATGATAAAGCGTAGTTCTGTGTCTCTGGAGATAAATCGCAATGGTAACTGGACTCTAATCCAACGTTGGTCCCAATATTCCCCTGTTATTTGCCCGGACACAAATGCAAACCCGCCTTTGTAACAATTTTGCTTTAACCCCAACCTGCATTGACAAATTCCACCTTGTAATTTGAAAACCCCAAAACGCTACCACTGGCTACAAACACTCAACCTTTATCTGTATGTGAAACTAGGTCGCCCAAGGCAGATATCAAATCTGAAATCTGCCAAAAATAGCAAGTTTCATAATCATTCAGCATTTGCTGAGAATGATATCAGCCCACCTCCACCACCTATTTCATCAAAGGGGACAGGTATGCTGAGCATAGCTAAAGACAAGCTATAATCCGAGCGACAGCTTACTGCATTATCCCCCTAGCCCCAATACTGGAAGGGAGACAACATCGTTGTCTTGACCCTTCGTTGACCTTAAGCTAAGCATTTTTACTCCCCTGACGACCAAAGCGATCGAAACCACCCTATATGTTTTCTCCCTAAGATTTACACGGGAATTAAACAGTGCTCACCCCAATCCAAACTCCAAGGTGGTGGTGGAGGCCCTCCTTCCAACGTTGGCTACAACTCCACAAAAATAGATTCTACCTTGGCTGCAGTACAAGAAATGGAGCGGGCTAGGGAACAGAGGAGGAGGAGGACAGAAGAGAAGAGGGTATTGCGAGCACAGGAAGAAAGAAGGAACATTGCCAAGGGCAATCCTGGGGACATTGATTTCCAGAAACTCATTGCGGAGTTTAGGGAGGTCAGGGTGGGATCTGAGCAAAGGCATACACCTTCTGAGGACTTGAAGATCTGCATTGCCGTCAGGAAAAGGCCCATATCTGTGTACGTTTAGTGCTTATCCTACATGATTGCTGGACTGGGTTGGGTTGGGTTGGGTTTGGTCAGGCTGAGAGGCATCCTGTTTTCGGGTTGGGTATTTCCCCTTGCTTACTCTAAGCTGGGGAAATGTGTAAGAAGAAGGCTGTTCTGGTGAAGCTGTAGTTGGCACTGGTGGTTGATCCTTTTTTTGATACACAGCATGTTAGGAACATAGACATGGGATAGCAGCTAAAACTAAGAAAACCATGACGCTTTCTTTCCCTTCTAGCCGCGAGGTGAAGAACAAGGACCACGACTCCGTGACTACCAATAACCCCATCGTTTCTGTCCACAACTGCAAGTTGAAGGTGGATGGCATAACGAAGTACCTTGACAGCACAGACTTTTGCTTTGACCACGCATTTGGGGAAGATGACAACACACAGGATTTGTGAGTGAGAAATGATGAAGTGCTGCGCTGCTGGAATTGTTGGCTGCTTATTATGTACTTATTTGCAACTTTGTGTATCCTGTCATGCAGGTATATTTGCACTGCTGCCCCTTTAATCCCTTTTGTGGTCTCTGGAGGACGTGCAACAGTGTTTGCATATGGCCAAACGGGGAGTGGAAAGACATATACCATGACCGGCATTCAGGAACAAGCCTCGCGTGATTTATTCCAGTGCGTTCATTAGAAAACCGTTTCTTTGTAATGTTTCACCATTTCTTTCCTGGTCGTCTGTACCCTCATATCATTGCATGCTTTCCAACATTAAGTTTGCTACGGAAAGATGCCCAGATATTGGGTTCACTATCAGTTTTGGTAAGTTATTCAGAACCCCTATGTGTGTGTATGTTCTCATGATCTGTAACTTGGCTGCTAAAGTCCTTTCCTATCTCAACTAATCGTTGGTTCTTCTTCAGGTTAGCTTTTTTGAGATATATGGAGGACGGTGCCAGGATCTCCTCAACAATCGTCACCGCATCCACGTCCGAGAGGACGGACAGGTACGTGGATCACCACACCCATCTAATCTCCAATATATTTGATCACTAACAACAGTAGTATTCCATATATATTGCTTCTGGACTGAAAGGGCAATGTTCACATTGCGGAGCTGCAGCAGTCGGAGGTGGACAGTGTGGAAATGCTTGAGCAGGTGAGAAATTATGAATTGGGCTTGGCCCAATTATTCTCATCTGCAAAATGTTCCATGTTTCCTCGAGCTACTACTAGTGAAAAAGTAGCTGACACTGCAGCAATCTTCCTCCTCCTTAACACGCGTGCAGCATATGAAAAGAGGGAACCACAATCGTACGACGCGCGCAACTCAATCCAATGACACCAGCAGTCGCTCCCACGCCATATGTCAGGTAGCACACAATAGATGTAAATACAGGCTATGAGCATATATGACATGGGATTTATTAGGCTTGATGCAACCCCACCTCCGTATGTCCTAGATAACTCTCGTAAGCAAACAATCAGGTAAACTGCACGGGCGTCTTAGGTATGATCGATCATAAGATATTTTTGCCCCTTGTCAGTTTGGAATCCAATGAACCCATCGCCTGAATGAAACAATATTTGTATTTTCAGTCTCATTGACCTCGCTGGCTCTGAGCGAGGTGCCGACACGAAGTCGCATAATAGACAGCGACGAATGGAAGGAGCTGAGATTAACACATCTTTACTCGCCCTAAAAGAATGTATCCGAGCATTGGACAGTGAGGTATGGACTAGGGCTATTTCAATTGAAATTCTTCATCTGTGGTTGGTGCAAAGTTGTTGGCACTCACTTACCACCACCACTTCTTTTTTCTTTTGGTTCCCTTCAAATAAGGCATTACATGTACCCTACCGTGCCAGTAAACTCACCCTCGTACTGAAAGATAGGTAAACACATACACCCTTTGTATATATCTAAGCCCAGGTCCATGTGCTGCTAGCTGACTGACTGAACGTGTGCTGCCACACTGCAATAGTTTTGCAAGGAAGTCAGCTCGGACTGTTATGATTGCTACTGTGTCTCCTGGAGCATCATCTGCAGATCATACCCTCAATACTTTACGGTATGGAGAAGAGTTATCATATCTCTAAACGTTTGAGGGAGTAGTTGGTGGACTTGAATAGAGGTTGAGAATGAGAGATTGCATCTGGCCTAGTTTCATAAAGAAGTTAATGGTGGTTAGGTATTTCAGTCTACGGAGAAGAAATTTATATTCAAAAACGTATTCCGTTTCTATGGGTTTATTGTTTGTATCAGTGATGAAGATCTAAGCAGGATCTAAGCAGTTGTTGATTGGTTGGCTATGCCCCTCCCTTCTTCTCGTTTGAAGGTATGCTGATCGAGTAAAGGAGAAGTCAACATTTTTGCCTCAGGGCCAAATGCAGGAGGGTAAAGTAGATGAAGGGAGTTTTGATCGAGCATTTATTCCAACACCACCCCAAATTCAGCACAACAATAGGCAGCAGCAGAAGCAGGTACGTGTTTAGCCTTACGATGAAGATATTTTGTTGAATTGCTGTAAACATCAAAATCACACATTGCATGTCGTCTTATCATATGAATCCCTTCCACCGCGTGCACCATAGGAATCTGTGAGTTGGTGTGAGAGGCAACAACAGCCCGAATGGGCAACAGAAACCTCCAACGGGCTGCTGCAACAAAGAATAAGAGGCCGCCCACAAAGTCTTGATCATTTGCAACTTAGAAAGGACTATAAAGAGGAGCAGCTTATGGCAGAGAAGGAAAGGAAACTCAATGGTGGCGATGCTGCTCGCAAACATTGGAAGGAGAGGATGCTTACTAATGGTACTGCTCTAAAACATGGGAAGGAGAGGAAAATTAGTGATGGGGCTACCGGAAAACATGGGTATGTGCATGTATGCTGCTGCACACAGCATAGTCATTGTATTTTTATATAATCAAGGCCGTGATGACTTATTACTACTGTAATATGCCACCATCGCCATAGGTTGCCTGTGTTAAATGCAGAGCAAGTAGCAAAGTTACAGAGTTCATCAGCAAAGAAAGAAGATATGGAGGAGAAGCTATCGTACGTATTGCTAGTGGTGGCACGTTGCTGTTATGAACTGCCTGCGCTTTCCTGTTCTCACTTTGGGATTTATTATAGGTCAACAGATGGATCAATATCAGACATCAATTTTTTGCACGACTCCTTACGCAAGTACAATGCTTCAGAAACTGAGGAGGTATGAATGAATGAACTCCTGGGGTTGTTTTCTACGCCGCTCGCATTTCTTTTTTATGATGGTTGGTACTTAAATGGGTTGATTGTTGTTTTCTTCTTAAAAGGTTGTGGAATTGCACCGAACGGTGCAGAGCCTGTTTGACGAAGAGGAGGCTCTGTTGAATCTTCATATGAACGTCATTCAGGTCGTGTTTTATGTTATTGAAGGCTGGTTATATTTGTTTTTATTACTCTTTTCAACCCCATTTCTTTACCTCACCCTACCTCCTCCGTTTATATCCGTCTAGGAGAATGCTGAACTTCTCACTGAGGAGGGGCAGCTCCTTCAACAGATTCAGGGCGATGATATTGTGGTAAGCTACTATACTACCTTGATGGTTCATTTTAACAACCCGTATTTGTGATGTTCTGTGAGGTTTGACCGCTTATGCGTTGTAGGATTATGATATTGATGCCTATACCAGGTACGCCGTCCTCCTTCTTATTGCAGCAATCTTCAGTCCTACAATTCTATCTATCGCAAATATTAACCATCATCATCCTTCGTGCACCGAACAGTCGTTTGAGTGAGATCATCGAACACAAAATGGTGAGTGAGTGATGTTGACTGCTGTTTCTCTGCATACACGCGCACGAGAGTGTGTGTTACATTTATGACCTCGATACTGACAGCTGTTGTGTGTAGGCCTCCATATCAAACCTGCAAGAGCATCTTTCCATTTTCAGGAAGCATTTAGAAGCAGAAGAAGTTAGCAAAGCTGTAGACTCTATGCCTCAGTATTGAGTTTTAAGATGCTAAAGAGTATATTTGATTGATTTGAGGATTGTATATTCTTGACAATAGGTAGAGACACATAAAATGCCTGTTGTCGTATTGGGGGGGGACTGTGATGTATTTGGTGGTGATTTTCAGTCTATGGCCATTGGTCCGAGGTATCTGCTGAGTGGATTTACAAGCAGCTAGCTCAACAACCCCCTTGTCCCTCGCCCAAAAGTTTGTAGTTACCACAAATCAGTAAAATGATGGAACAAAGATGTAGAAAACTGCACAAGTATTTGCGAGTTGTGTCAATTCGGCACACCTGCAATAGGACCCATGGTGATGGAATTGCGTTGGTTGTTAAATAAACCTGTTTCTACGGGAATATTAGTTCCCCATCTGTAGGAGCATATGTCCCCCTATCCTACGAGGGGCCGGTTACGCTACGCGCGCCTCACTTATCCCAATCACAACCTTGGGTCACTATTTGCAGGCCAAAAATAAACCCCAACACGCATCACTTAATGCGCGAAGTCGAACAAACTAAGCAATATTGAGTACATATGACAAGCTTTGTACAGATGGTACTAATAGTAACCATTATTCACATCTGGCATGAGTCATTCATGATTGCTCCTTGCACTAAGGCTCTAGTATTTCTGTTACGCCTCAAAGACAATACTGTTGTGTTAGGGATTGCTGAAATGATTCGCTGGGGACGAATCAAGCATACATTCCCGGACAAAGATTTGGAAGCATCCCGGTGGAGAGACATTAAGTTGTAACGACCTCAAAATGACAAAATCAGTACACCGATGTGTTTGGTTCAGGGTAGTGGCGCAGTAGTGCAGACACGAGGTAACCGTCAAACAGGATAAGGATGTATTACAGTCCAACTGTGTGGCTGGAAATTATTTTTACTCCACAATGTCGGTTTCTACCAAACCCGACACTACACGATTGTTCACATACAGACCCCCAACAATGGGTCACCTATGTGAAGGCCCCAACGATGGGTCGCCTATATGTTGGCCCCATCCATGGGTCATCTACCTGCAAACCCCCACGATGGGTCAACTACACGCTGCATGATATCTGCACAACCGACAATTGCTCCAACCTTTTACGCACATACGTGCGAGCTCTTAGCCATTGCAGAGTGGCCTCAGAATGAAGCGCAGCCCTGACCATTTGTAGTCGAACCACAACGAATTACTTACTCGTAACACCTACCCTTAGCGTTCAATGCGAGCAAATACGTACTTGGTTAGGGCGCTTCTTTTGTCATATTTTTGTGGGGACATATCTCTCTGTATAGGGCTTAACAGGGATATCAGTGAAATATCAGCAGCAGCAGTACAGTCGTCCAAGAAGACGTATGGAAAGGTTAAAGGCGGGAGGTGGAACACATGTGGGGGACTTCAGGCTAACCCCAACGATGAATCAGCAGGGAAGCAGGGTCCTAAGCATAGGAGAGGAAGGGCCGTCGGTAAGTGAACCACTGATGGGGTTCTTGTTGCGCTACTAGAAGGAGGCTGATGGTGATTTATTAGAGAGCGAGAAAGAAAAGTCGTGGTGGTGGAAGAGAGTAGTGGTTGTGTATCGACTGTTATGAGGCAGTACTCGGAATTGGTCGAGGATATGGAATTGATAGTAGAACTGAAGAGGAAAATCGTTAGTGTATAAGTGATAAACAACCGCCGATGGCAGGTTTTCTGTCTGTTGCTAATAAGTTGAGGGCAAACATTAAGGGTTACTTATTTGAGAGTGAGAAAGAAGATTATAGTGGAGTATCAACAGGTGGATGATACTCGGAGTGTTACTAACCGTTATATTGGGAACGTATAATGATTTTAATTGCATTATAACACCATACTCGATTTTACTGAAATTCTTCGAATCAATCCTCAGGTATCTGCTGGAGAAATGCCATCGTAGAACCTTTCGTAAATTTTATTTCCTGGGCGGGTAGGAGAAAGAGGGGAGGAGAAGAAAAACAGGGGTGAGAGATGTGATTCATTATTAGGGGTGGCGGTGTATTTGGAAGAATTATGTGTGAATGAATAGGGGGCTACTGCTGCTCTGTTAAGTTAGGGCCGTCGAGTAGTAGACTGTGTGTCCCCTTTCTCGTGGACCATCCATCCATCCATCTGAAATGATGTCCTATGCCTCCTCCAGGAACAATCAGATTGTAGGACGCCGTGATTCAAAGGCATTTTCCTTTCTCGGAAGAGTTCGTGAGCGTCGTAGTAAAATGCAAGACAAGAAAACCCGCGGTGTAATGAGCTGGCGAGGAGGGAGCACGTACCCATCATCAAATGGAATGGCAGCAGGTAGTAGTAATGGAGACGGTGGTAGAATTTCCCTGGAGTTGTTTAAAGTTATTCTATCCTTGTTCTTGACGACTTTGAATGTGAGCTGCTGGCTTCTCCCTATGCGTATAAAGCACCTGCAAGAGAGCGAAACACTTGGACTTGCTAATGCATTTAGTGGTGGGGTATTTCTTAGCCTTGCCTTTGGACATATGATCCCACATGCACACGAGGACTTGGCAAAGTCAGGCTATCCTTTGTCTACATCCCTCTACTTGGCACTGGGGGGTTACTTACTTATATTTTTTGTGGAAAAGATCATGTTTAATACGGAGAAGCTAATGCATTTAGATGAGAGTAGCAGTGCAAGAACAGTAAGCAAGGATCCAGCAATTATGAGTGGAGGAAGCGATAAGGGGGGAGGAAGTGGCAGAAGTGGTTTCGTCCTGCTCGTGGCACTCGGGATACATAGTCTATTTGAAACCATGGCAATTGGTCTTAGTGATACAAAGGTAGGTCTGATATGAATATCATTGCACTTATTGTATACTATGCCACATTTCAACTTCAAGTACACTAAAAATACCTACCTACTGACAGGTGAATGCTGCCCTGACGACTATGAGCATTGCAATCCATCAGCCAGCTGAAAGCCTGGCACTGCTAGTTGCACTTTTAAACAGCGGTCTCCCTAGAGCAACAGTGATCCGTGCATTGTCTGTATTTAGCTGCATTGGCCCACTTGGTATGCTGTTGGGTATTGCAGTGTCAGAGCATGCAGGGCCTCTCGCAGTTGGCACAGTGGTTGCTTTGGCTGCCGGGACGTTTATTTACGTGGGGGCAACGGAAATGATTGCTGAGGTGTGTAGCATCACCATCATCATAACATTTTCGGTCTCGATTGCTTAATACATCATCCTATGTGCATAAGTAGTAGTATAACTAATAACCCCCTCCCTTCCTCACAGGAATTTGAGAAAAATGAGGACGTGTGGAAGAAGTTTGGTGCACTCGTATTTGGTGTAATAGGCATTGCCTTCATTGCCAACTGGTCTAATACTATAGAGAACTTGACTTAAATCAAGTGGATGGCTGGGCTGCTGCTCTAGTATGTCATTGCGCATATTGTTGGTACAGGAATCATTTTGAACGCAATGATGACCATCCGTAATTAACTTCTCGTTCCCTGAGGCTTCTTGTTGGATCAGAATGTACGTAGATCGTATTGTTGTCCCGAGTGGCAGCAGCATTACTTGTGGGCATAAATTGGAAGACGGCAAAACTTGAACTTATTAATCTGTAATCTGTAGAATGCAGCGAGAGAAGAAATGAGGAGGGGGAAGAGAGAGAGAGGCCAATGAAACTAGCTTAACGAGGAGAGATTGTAGTAGCATGGGATCTGTCCTCTGTCCCGAAGTTGTTTGTACATTATACCTGAAAACAATGGAAGATTTTTCCTAGGGTATCCGTTTATTAAAAATCAACAAAAACTATAAAGAGGTCGATGTTCATCTCTGACTTTAGCAGAGATTTCTCACCCAGAATCTTTTTCAGAGAAGGGCGACAGTGCCTTGGCACCATCTCTCCTCCTTTTTCTAGCTTGTGCCTTGATCATGAGGCGGGAAAACGAAACCGCCGAGAACCTTGCGCGACAGTTCATGCGCCGCGTGAAGGCTCCAAAAACTTCAACAAAATGTTCCTGGCCGCGTGTACGTCCCGGTCTTCCTCCAGTCGACATGAAGGACACACAAACGTCTCGCTGCTGCCCAACTTGTCGTTCAGGAACCCACAGCTTCCACACTGCTTGCTTGTGTACGCCTCAGAGCCCGTGTACACGCGGCTGCCACGTTAGAACGTCACCATCTGCAGCAACCTCTGCCGAAATTTGTGAAAACTCAACGTGTTCAGACGACGCTTTGTCGTTTTGTCCAGCTTGCTATGCTTGGCAATGGCGTGCGCATTGAACTTGGGCAAAATGATGTGGTAGTAGTTTTTCAGCAGGTAGTGACTTGCTTTGTAGTGCAAGTCCCGAATCACCCGCTTGCACTTCAGCTCTGCAGCGTAGTACTGGAGACACGCTCGCCACAACCACCGTCTCTGTTTTTTGCGGTCCTTCAGAGCCAAAGGTTTGGAACGCCACCGCTCCCGTTCTTGCTTAACCACACCCTGCAATTCGTGCAGCCGGCGCTTGCGACGGCCAATGCGTCGATTATGCTTGTCCATCACCTGTCCCACATTGGCACCCAGCAGCTCCACTTTGCCTTGGGGGGAATACGCCATCAAGAACTTGCGGATGCCTGAGTCCAGTGCCACCACGTCGTCCGCACTAACCAGAGGTTTCCGGGCCCGCGAATGGGATTTCAAGGTCTCTGGCACCAACAAGAAGAAGTGGCCGTACCAGTAGTGCACTTTACAGTACACATTTAGATCCTCGGCGGCTGGATGTTCGTGGATAAGCAGCTAGAGGCCACGCATCGGGTATTCGGGTTTCTTTTGCTTGTCTCTGCGCTGCCACGGCAAATTCAGAGATTTCCTGTCTTGGGCCTGAATGCGTTTGGTCGGGTTGTGT
>PJEL010004765.1_pt1 | contig 11084 bp, 4 predicted proteins | sample 1853271 | NCBI WGS metagenome assembly PJEL01 (sample SAMN08108733, study PRJNA415343) | Invertebrate metagenome, whole genome shotgun sequencing project. | host: Globobulimina | place: Sweden: Gullmar Fjord | collected 2015-08 | reverse complement strand
TTCCGCAAGGCGGATCGAATTTTTTCAGTTTCGTATGGAAACTGAAAATGGAGACTATCCAGTAAATCCTGTTGATCCTGTCAAAAAATAAATAATGTTCGATAATATCGAACATTTAGCTTACTTTCCGCGAAAAAGAAAAGTGAGTTTTTTCGAATTTAATTTTTGATAACCTTTTAAAATTTATAAAGATATTAGTTGGGCATTTTTGTCCGAATTTCACTTTTTTGCAACTGTTTTTGAAATTTCATTACAATTTAGCACATCGATCAATCAGAGGGAGGTAAAATACCGTCAATCGTTTGTACCTTGTCCTCATGAGTATTAATAGACAATAATCTCATTGAGTATAGCAAAAAGTAATAACTTGGCAGCCAATGCTCTAATAGTTTGACTGTGAGTCATATTTGACTATCAGAGATGGCAACAACGTAATGCTGATCATAAAGAGTTGGATTAGTCAAGATCAAATTTAGCCGATCAATGAGCAAAAATTTTATCTTTATGCAGTCGAACAGTCGAAATCACAGGAATCTGAATAGAAACAGAAAAACGAAGAAAATATATAAAAATATCCATAATTCATAGATTATAGTCAATATCGCTAAATAATCTTGTCATAACACATGAGGCCATGCTGGACAATATATATTGTCCATGGTAGGAATAAAATTTCATTGTCTTTTTTTTAGAAAAAACTTCATGTGATTAAGATTAAACTCTATGATTATGGATCAGACTCAATCGGAAAAAAGCAGAACACTTAAACGACTGCAGGTCGGCGGTTTTCCCCTAATTCATGCGATTGTCAAGCGCATGCGGTTAAAAGAAATTTTATATAAATACATTCCAGCTCATGGCAACGAAGACATTGCTGCCGTTGAGACATTGATGTTACTGGTCTATAACCTGATTTTGGGCAAATATCCGCTGTATGAATTGCAGGAATGGGTTGAATCAATTGACCTTCGGTGCATCAACAATGAGGCTTATGAAAATGTTAAATTTAACGATGATCGATTTGGTCGAGTACTCAATAAACTTTATCTGATTGATCGCGCCTCATTAATGACCGAACTAGTCGTATCCTTTGTTAACGAATTCAACATCGGCCTTGAGCGTGTAAGCAATGATTCAACCTCGGTCAAGGCCTTTGGCAGGTATCCGGGCAGAACAAATTCAGGATTGGAGCTTAAAAGGGGAAATAGCAAAGATCACCGTGCGGATCTTAAGCAACTGGTTTTTAGTCTCAGTATCGCAGGTGATGGTGCCGTGCCGATTCATTATAAGTGCTACCCGGGAAATATTACCGATGATAAGACCCACATTGAGACCTGGAATACATTACGAAAGATAACGGGTTGTGCGCAGTTTCTTTATGTGGCGGATTCCAAGCTTTGTACCGATGAACAGCTGAGCTACATTGTTGGTGAAGGTGGACGCGTCGTTACGATTATTCCCGAAACCTGGAAAGAAGTTGAATCGTTTAAAAAAGAACTTAGGAAAACTAAAAAGGCCAAAGATATCATCTGGCGAAGACGCAAACCGGGTAGTGATGATAAAAAAGAATATTTTTCAGCCTTCAGAGGAGACTATTTTACAACCAAAAGAAGATATTGTATCCATTGGATTTATTCCAGTGAGAAGCGTAAACGCGATCGCGAGCAGCGAGAAAAGCATCTGAAAAAAGTAGAGCAGTGTTTAGCAGTTCTCAATGGAAAAATAAATAAGCGCGGTCTGAAGACGAAAAAAGCGATTGAACAAGCGGCACAACAAATAATCGAAGAAAATAAATTAGAAAATTTTTTTCATATTTCAATCGGCACCCTAACAGAAAAATATAAAGTTCAGGTAGGCTCGGGAGGTCCCGGGAAAAACACCAAATATCGCACACGCGTCAACAGGCTGTTTACTCTTTCCTGGACGCAAAAAAAGCAGGCGCTAAAGCAACAAGCGCAAACCGATGGCATATTTCCTTTGTTATGCACGGATAAAAGGCTTACGGCCAAACAGGTATTAAAGGCTTACAAATATCAACCACGGCTTGAAAAAAGATTTAGCCAATTCAAAACGGTTCATAATGCAGCGCCGCTGCTGTTCAAAAAGATAGAGCGCATTGAAGCGAATATGTTCGGATTTTTTATCGCTCTTGTTGTTCAAGCATTGATAGAGCGTGAAGTTCGAAATAAGATGAAAGAGCACAAAATTGAAAAAATTAAAGTCTATCCGGAACAACGCGAAGCCAATCATCCGACGACTAGTAAAATTATAGATCGTTTTGATAGTATTTGTACTTATAAAATAATGGAGAACTCAAAGGTTGTCGAAGCGTTTAAAGATAGTTTAAATGTGGATCAAAAACTAATTTTGAGTCTGTTAAATATTGACGAGCACCAATATTGGAAGTCGGCTTCGTAGTGAAAATAAATTCAAAAAAAATGGCATTTCCTATGCGCGGAAAGTAAGGTGTATAGCCGCCATACAGCCATATAACTCCTTCTTTATATAGGATTTTATGATGACCATGCGGTCATTTACATATATAATATGTCATAAAAGGCACACCGCCGTTTATCGTCTATCACTAGAAAATGAAGTTTGTTTTCTATCAACACGTCGCGGAAACAGTGAAAAGACAAACAAGAATATTTGTCCACCTATCACTTTCACGCCCCGCCCCGAGGTACGCGGCCAGCCCCCCCAAAGGCACGAAGACGCCCATAAACAGTACCGTCAAGGGTGCTAATGTAGAATATCTGATCCCCACTTGATAACACATAAAATGGGAAACTCGGGTTACGAGACTCCCAACAAGGCAGCCAGATCAGAGATTCTTGAATGCTCCAGGTTCCAGGGCGAAGACGCAGTGAATAACGCCGCCAATGCTCAGGGCTTCGGCGTGGATGTGAATAGCATACCTCTATAGCGCCAGATTCGATTTTCTGCATAAGTTGTATGCGGCTGATGTTTGGCCACCTGGCGGGCTGGGCGAAAAGTGCTACTTCCCGCAAGAGGCCAAAGCGAGCATCTATACGGAATAAAGCCACCGCTCTGTCGTCAACACACCATGGAACTAAATAGTCCAACATGTCATTATGATCCAATCGCTGAACCAAAACTGGTTTATCCGGATGTCCAGATTGTAATATCTTGGTGATTGCTTTATTAGACGATAAGCTAAGTTCTTTAATTTCTAAAAGTACAAAATCCACAACCTTGTTTGGATAGATTAGTTCGTGCCCATCTGCACGCGGCTTCCTCTTTTTGGATTCAAGCTCACCAATTGCGAGGGGTGTTGGATCGCAGACACTAATATATCGATCTAACCATTTTCCACCAGGAGAGCCATATACGTTGAAGGTAAAATAGTCGCTGGTCCACGTAGCATAGTCTATCCAGACATTTTGAGATGCCTGACCTGGAATGGGATAGTTCGGCCAGGGATTGTGGATCCAGAATCCTTCAATATTGTAGCTTGAGCTGGTTAACGGATTGACGTCTGTCTGTACACCCTTGACGACAATCCAATGCCCTCCATTGTAGACCAGCGTGGCAGTCGCCACCTGGTAGTTGTGCAACGTAAACGTGATGCGGCGGCTGGCCTCATTTTCCGTCGCCAGGTTATACACTAAAAAAATCCCATTAAAGATTGGAGGTAGGGGTTTAAGCTCGTTAAGCGCACCGGTAACACCGTCTGGATCGGAGTACCAATCTTGGGGTTCACTGTTGTTCGTTTGGATATGCTGGTCGATATCCGCTTGGGATGGAATAGGTGTAGCAACAATCTGCCCTAATATCATTTGAACAGCTGCAGCTCCATCATGCTCTGTAGACTCGGCTGCAAAATAAGGTAATTCTAAATTTTTACTTTCTGACATAAAAATGCTCCTACTGAATGGATGAATCTCGCTGCGAAAATTATATCTATCTTAAAGCGATGGCCGTCAAAACAGCTTCTGAGGTACCCTTAATAGATCCTAAAATAATATAATATCTTTCGCTATTGTTGCATTGGCTGAGTTGTATCCGAACTGAGCCATCGCCATTTTTAGAAAGGATAACGGCTACTTTTTCTCAACATACGGATATAATTTCATACCGAGACGCGTAAAGAAATGTTCGCCAAACGTGGCTACACTTGGATATTTCAAATTCAAAAGTATGACGATAGAATGGATGTCGGCCTTCGTCATTTTTCGAAAGACCGAAAAATGTTCAAATCCCATACCGATTCCTATATAGTTAATCTCTTCCGCTGTAAATTCTTGACCAAGAAACACAAATCGGTGATGTTTGTACTTTGAATGCTTACTTATGTCATAGAAGGACGTATCTAACTTCTTCATTATGCGCTTAACGGTATTCCAATCAGAAGCCGGGCTAGCTTTTCTCAATTTGTAGTTATAATACCATGCCATCTCACGCAACAACTCCTCAGTTGTTACAATAAGACGTCCTTTCTCGTCTTTCGCGAATCTAATTTTAAAAATCTCAACTTCTCCGAAACTTTGCGGTTGCTTTGGTGCAGCTGGGGCTGGTGCGGCTGGGGCTTCAGGTCCACCAGCCGGTCCTGCATCCTTCGGGGAGCCTGCGTCCTTCGGTGGTCCTGCATCAGAAGGCTGTAGGCCATAGCGGTCGATAAGCGATGTTGGGTTCGAGGCTGCATACCCAAAAGGGTGAATTGAGACTTGAGAACGCACACTTTCTATTCCGCTTAGCAGTATTGGATCTACAGAAAACCACTGCCTTGAAGTAGGATCATAATATCTCGCTCCATAATACAGAACATTACCGCCTGTCTCGCGGCGTTTGCCATTATAATCAAAATCCATCTCGACAGTGCCCGCGAGCGTGATTAATTGTCCATATGGTGAGTAGGTTGCACTTTCTACAAGTGAACCACTTTCGTTAAATACAGCGGCGACATTCATGATATCCAAGAAACTACATTCTCCGTCTTGGCTACCTAGTAGGGTACAGATCATTCCGGGCAAATTTAGACGTTCGATGATTACACCTGATTGACTATTGTATTCAAGCAGGTCATCTAGATATATCGTTACAATGTCATTATGAAGCCGGCGCCAGCGATCTCCATTGTAGTTGTAGAAGAACCGAGTGACGAATTGATCCGGACCATCGCCTTTCTCGATGCTGTAGAGGCGACCATCAGCAGTCCACGAGTGACTGTATTTCTTACCTAATCCCGTTCCTACGCTGCATCGCTGCCCGGTTTTCGGATCAGATTTATAGCTGGTAACATGGTTGCTCGAACTGATCGATTGCAGTACCTGGTGACGCGCATCCGTATATTGGTAAGAATATATCTCACCGCTAGGAACGTTAACTGTTTTTAGCGAGCTGTTATCGTTGTACGAATACTTGTAAGTTCCGCTGGAGTCTCCGTAACCCTGCGCCTCAAACAAACGATTGGCTTCATCATAAAGCCAATTATAATGTAAAGATCGCAGAGAGTCTTGCATCTCATTGATGTTGTCATTGCGATCATACCCATATTCTATAATCCAGGGGGTTCCTGATATGTTAGAGTCTATTCGCTCTAAACGATGTTTACTATCGTAGCTATAGGTTCTCTTCCAGACAAGTGCTTTGGGTTTGCCAGATATGCTTCCCATAGAACCGCTGATAGATTCCAATCTGCCATCAACGTAGTAGTTGAGTGTTGCATTCAACTTTCCCTTGCCGCTGTCTGAGATATAATCGACCCGACCAGCGTTGTCATAATCGAAGGACACCACACGGCCCTTTGGGTATGTCGTAGAAACCATATCACCCAATGCGCTGTATTTCCGACTATATTTTAGCTTTACACCCAGCGCAAGATCAGAAAGTTCTTTGTTCTCCAGATTTCCTTGTGCATCATATTCCATTGTGAGGAGATACTTATCGCTTTGCACACGATTCAGATATCCAAGTTGAGAACTATCTTTATCATAATAGTAATCTTCAGCCTGATCTAAGCCAGACATACATATCCCTTTGCCTGAAAAGAGATGCCGCTTAGCGGGGCGGCCAAGCGCATCGTACTGGTATTCGACAATGGATTTATTAGGATCCTCGGCAATCTTTACACGACCTCCAGGCGTGCGATGATAGGTCCAGACCCCTGGTTGGTATACATATGGGCTCGTGGGGAGCTTTGCTTCGTGGATTAAGCCATCACCATAATAACTATATTCGTAGAAAGCGCCGTCTGGATCAATCACCTTTGTTATGCGGCTCGCGGCTTCGTAAGTGAATTCACTCTTAAGTTTATGACCGCCAACATCTTGTTCAACTGCAATAATTTCACCGAAGGCTGATATTTGGTAGCGCGTCGTATTCCCTCGAGGGTCTTTTACAAAGACTTCGGGACCGCGATATTCAACAGTGGTTTCAATACCGTCTGGTCCATAGGTCTGAATCGGTCGATTTAATAGGTCATGTTTGTAGCTATATCCGGAAATACATACCGGAGAGCAATGGGGGCCCAAGGCTGGCCGTTTGAAACCGGTTCCGGCAACTTCAGATAGGGGCAGCCAAGCTCTAAAAAGGTTCCCGAACCAATCGTATGCATAGTAGTTCGCTGCCCATTTAGCGCCTGCCGAGTATCCATGCTTGATTACACGTCCTTCACCGTCATAATAAACCTCGACTTCTCGCTTAGGCATCTTTCCTGTTAAGGGATCCGGGTCATGTACAGCGGTGACGTGTGTTGGTTTAAGCAGGGATGCTTTATCCACATAAGTCAACTTAGATACACGCACCGTATTATAGTTTCCCGTATTGTGATCGTTTACTGCTTTGTAGATTTCAACGGGACGGCCATACAGATCAAATTCAGTCCGATCACATCTTAGCGCTCCCGAGTTGTCGGATTGAGGTCCACAGATACGTCTGGGTTGGCCTGAAAATTTATCATACCATTGGTACAAGACTTTATGGCCTAATAAGTTGGTCTCTGATTTTCGATGAGAAGTCTGTCCGTAGTAATCATAGGTAAGTTTGATCTGATCCGGATCAGTGACGGAGTCCAATCGCCCCATTGAATCGTATGTAAAACTAGTTTTTGCGGACGCCCCCCCCATGCCGCGCCAGTCTATTTTAGCGCATAGGTGTCCCTTGCTTAGAGGTGCAGATGGATTGGTACATTGGGTATCATATTGCCATTCAGTTTGGTTTGCTTTGACCCCATGCCAATTCTCCCTAGTTTCTCGCTTTTTTCGAACCATGTAATTATCATTGGTTTCGAGGATATAATAGTCGAATTTATGAACGCGTTGATCATCATTTTCGTCTTCATATCCATTGTAGGAGATCTTTTTGATCTGGCCATGGTTTGTGTCATACGTGTAATGGGTCCAAGTTTCCACGGAAGAGCCGTCAGGGTCATACACTGTCTTCCACTCATCTGATTTCATAGCCCAGCGACACAAAGGGTTGCTATAAGTCGTTGTGCTGATACCAAAGTGATTCGCCTGCAACAAATTATTTCCATAATCATAGATAGCTTTCTCATACTCAATACCTTGATCGTATTCCCCCTGGCGATATTTGTGCCAGATTATTCTGAGATTGCCTTGATCTTCAAATACAGACTCGAATCCTCTAAATTCCCTGCGCACATGATCGTACTTTGGATTGCAGCTATTCAAGTATGTTTGCCGGTGATCATCTGTGGCAAGATCGTATCGATCAACCACCGTCACTGCCCAGATCGGAAAGGGGGTGCTGCTTTGGTATGTTTTAGGAAACCCATAAACCAGGCTGGTCGTTACACCATTTCCAGCTGAAACCTGTTCCAGTCTGTGTGTTGGCTCTGCTTTTCCGCAGAGTAGACACCATTTCGTTGCAAATAACGAGTCGGTTCCCTGTGGTGGCTTGAGGATACTATAGTATTTACCAGTGAGATCATCATATTTATAGCCAGGCAGATCTAATATCCACTTAGATGTTCCTATACTTTGCTTATAACGCATGAAGTAGACACCCGATTCCAGTGTAGAGATGGAAAACGGCACTGTAACGATTTCAATTTGACCGTCACCATTAAAATCAAGAATAGCTTGTTTGACACCAACATAGGTGTCGCTATCACTATTTGAATAATAGGCCTTGGCAGGAGCGCTGACGACGTTACCCAACCCTGGATGTTCGGAGCACGTTGAAGAACTTAAAACCGGCCACGGTTGTCGTGAAGTAAACGAAGTGCCAGTGTTTAGATAAACATAATATTGCCCACCACTATAGCCAAAGATGTCCAAGAGATGATCACCGTTGACATCGTGCAATCCGGCAAGTGTTTGTTTCATGGCTGTGAATCCTGAAGCCAATCTTGATTGAGAAATCTGGCCTAATCCGAATATCGTTTTATTATCATAATCGAAGCCAGGATCGTTGCCATAGCCATAGAAAATTGTAAGCCCTTTACCGGTTGGTGATTCAACCAAATCAAGGAGCCCATCGCCATTCATGTCGCGCAGATCGCGTATCAGCGAATCTCCATTTGGTCCGTATTCAGCAGCGCGAATCGCGCCTCCAGGAATCATGTAAGGAAGGGAATTTTTCATAGAAATTGTGTAGCCCTTTCTGAAACCTCCACCCGAATTCAGATAAACAATAAGTCTATCTGGCACATAGCGGGTGACTACATAATCCCTTAGCCCATCACCATTCATATCAAGTAACGCAGCATCATCCCATGAAGTGGATGCCCCTTTTACCGTTCGGCCCAAGCCCAATAAGCTCACGTCAGGAGGTGAATTCCACGGTTGACAGGTGTTCTCGAATCCGCTTCCTGTTCCCTTGCAGACGTAAATCTTTGCACCCAAAATATAGATGAGATCTGGCCACGCATCCCCAGTAATGTCAAGAACATCCTGTCTTCTAGTAGTGAATTGATTGTCTTTTCGATCAATGCGTAAAGCTGAGGGATCGTAGCATTGAGGTATGGTGATTTTCTTCAAATTTGGATTCCAGTCACCCTCGACGTTTTCACGCCAATACCAATAGTTTCCATGACCTCCTGTAGAGGATTTTGGCACTAACGGAGTATCTTTTGAGGATCGCACGAAGAGTAGGTCCTGATCACCGTCCGCATCCATGTCGATTAGCACTGAGGTCGTTCGAAGCTCTTGCACGGTCGCAGACAGATTCAGATTCTTGATGCGGATGACGCTCAAGTTGTGTTGCCAATCGGTGAACAACTCGTGATTTGGAATCGTTTTCCTACTGTCAAACTGTGTTGTGAAACCGTAATAGCTGAATTCGGTTCGCGGTAGTGAAGGGGGCCAAAATGTTTTAAGATTATGGTGGATATTGCCCGTTTCCGTATCATATATAAGGCTATACATCTTTGGATAGAGTGCTGTTCCATCGCTATTTGCATAGCCTATCCGTATCTCTGATAGACGTTTTGCATCCCAGATAGCACGATAGCCCTTCTTATAAGAAATCTGACTGTAAGAGTCGTTATCACTCCACTCAAAAAAAAGATAAGGATGTTCGGAAACTGATACTTGCGTGGAAAGATCATAATCGATGCTATCGGGGTATAGAACACCGTTGGCGCGTGTGTAACTATATTTAATCTGATTGCCATCTGGATCGGTGATAGTCTTTACATACCAGGCAAATACAAGCCCTCCATTGGCGTCTCGCGCATCATCTATGCCCAAGACCCAAACATTGCCTGATGGATGCAGTACACGCCACGTGTCCGAGAGTGAATGGTAATAGAATTTTGCGAATACGCCCTCACGTATAGCTCGATAGAGATAGACACCGGGACCTGACGAACCGATAAATACCAATGAACCGGAGTGCTTGCCTAAACGAAACTCGAACTCATCCTGCAGATCCGCTTCACCGGGGCCAAGGTATTGTGGAACACCACGTCGGAGAGAGCGGCTTATGTGGTCAATGGGAATACGCCATCCCCTACCTACTATCGAAGGGTTAGCGTTACTGGAATATTCCAATGAAACTTCAGGAACTAAGTCACCACGAGCAGGTGGGATTGAGAACTGGTATCCGGTGCGAAATTCGCCTGAAAAATATACGGTCTCGCCTGCACTATAAATTCCGATTGGTTTCTTGAAATGTGGCGCATCTTCTGGAGATATCTCATACTTGAATGGATCTTGAGCACATGCAAGGTGCGGTAAAGCGGGGAACTCCGGTGCAATGAAAGCAAAAGCAATTGCCAGATATACCAACTTTTTTGGGGAAAACCGGCGTATAAAATTATGTTGAAGCACCTCTAAGCAAACAAGTGGAGAAAGGATGTAGCTTATTATGTTTCGATACAATGGCTTGGATATTAGCATAAGCTCCCATTTCCTTTTTGTTAATATTTTAAGGGTACCTAACTTTCACATCTGCGCTACGGATAGCGGCAAGTTTACGTTTCAAGCCTTCATCTGTTAGAATGACACTTAAACTGTTAAAGTTTCAAACATAAGAACTCAATCTTTAGACTATTCGCAAGAGTTCATAAATCAGATGAGAAACCGGATTCGATTCAATAGGTGAAGAACCACCTTAGGTCAGATAGAATAGGAGAATCAGAAATAATTTATATGGATTTATACCGAAATTAAGAGGTTTAGTCAATCATAATCGAGAATAACATCGGGTTTTGATATATTGAGAATACCACAGGGTGACCTTGATTACAGATATCGTATATATCACAGCTTTTCAAACGTTATAGAGCGTCAACCGCCGGTAACTAAAACTATTTTGCCGATGTTTTTTCGTGCTTCAATATAAGCATGTGCTTCACCTGCCTGTTCAAATAGGAAGGTTCTATCTACATGAGGTCGAACCCACCCTTCCTCAATACCGTTGAGAATATCTTGCATCCATCCGCTTATTTTGTCTCTTTCGTTCCACATATGGCCAAGATTTACTCCAAATACACTTTTATTGGCATTCATCAATCCCAATGGATTGTACCAGGGCATTTGTGCGATCAGCTTTATAAACTGAAATAATCGCCCCATTGTTGATTCAGTAACCGTCGAAACACCAAACATACCCAAACGTCCTGTCGATCGAAGCGCTCTATAGCTATTTTTCCA
>PJEL010004764.1_pt1 | contig 11085 bp, 9 predicted proteins | sample 1853271 | NCBI WGS metagenome assembly PJEL01 (sample SAMN08108733, study PRJNA415343) | Invertebrate metagenome, whole genome shotgun sequencing project. | host: Globobulimina | place: Sweden: Gullmar Fjord | collected 2015-08 | reverse complement strand
AGGTTTTTTAAACTTAGCGTTATCTATAGAAGCAAAAAGGTACATTTCATTTTCACCACGCCCTTCTGTACTTTTAAAACCAAGAATACCTGTAGCTTGCGCTAATGCTTCTAGAATTAAAACACCAGGAAAAATAGCCAATTCAGGAAAATGCCCTGTAAAAACAGGCTCATTAATGGTTACATTTTTAATGGCGTGTAAGCTTTTACCTGGTTCGTGATCTACAACTTTATCCACTAACAGCATTGGGTACCTGTGTGGTATTAATGTTTTGATTTCGTTAAGGTCGATTGGTTTTTTTACAGTGTCCAAATGAATATTCCTTGTTGGATTGCGTGGTTAGTTAAAAGTTAACTAACCACCTACAATATGTGCGCTTGTGTCATCTAAGGTGATGGAAAAGACTTTGCCATATTTTACGCACTGGCTTGATTAATTGCTAGCTATTAGCGAGTAATTTTTCTAACTCTTTCACGCGTTTAGTTAAGCTATCTAGTCGCTTAACTCTAGCATTACTCTTATTCCATTCCTTATTTGGCGCAGCTGGCATACCAGAAGAATAAACACCTGCTTGAGTAATATCCTTTGTTACCATAGCCATACCGGTAAAAATGCAATTGTCGGCAATATTAATATGACCGTTTACACCAACTAATCCAGCAATAGTACAGTTCTTACCCATTACCGTACTACCCGCAATAACACTACAAGCAGCCATTGCGGTATTTTCACCAACTATAACGTTATGGGCAATTTGTATTTGGTTATCTAAGATTACGCCGTCTCTTATTTCAGTATTATCAAGAGCACCACGGTCAATGGTCGTACTGGCACCAATTTCAACATGGTTGCCAATGATGACACTGCCAAGTTGTGGTATTTTATGCCACTTATACTGACCTGGTACTGGTGCATAACCAAAACCATCAGAGCCAATTACCGTATTTGCTTGAATCAAACAATGGTGACCAATTTCAACTTGATGGTAAATGGTAACATTTGCCCAAAGCGAAGTTGATTCACCAATTTTAACACCATGACCAATAAAGCAACCGGCACCAATACTAACGTTATCCGCTAACTGCACACCTGACTCGATGACTGCATTTGCGCCAACACTAACATTTTCACCCAATGAAACGTCATCAGCTACCACAGCACTTTTATGAATACCACAAGCCACTTTCGGCGTGCTATCGAGTAGATTAGCTAAAATGGCATAACCCATATAAGGGTTATCCATTACTAGCGCACTAACTTGACATGCATCAACAGCATCTGGTGCCACAATTACCGCACTTGCTTTGGTTAAACTTAGCTGCTGCTGGTATTTACTGTTCGCAAGAAAAGCAATCTGTCCTGCAGAGGCATTGGTTAATGTCGCTAAACTATTTATTTTACATTGTGATACCTCTGAGACATCAAGGTCTTGAGAAACCACTAGTTTAGCATCCAGTTTTTCAGCTATTTCGGCTAGCGTGTAAGTCATATATAGTGTCGCTTATTTAAGCTTACTTACGTGCTCTACCACAACATCAGTGATACTAGCATCAGGTTTAGCGTAAACAACAGCTTGTTGAGAAAGTACTAAGTCGTAATCTTCTTTAGCTGCAATGTTATCTACCGCTTGACGAACTAAAGCGATAATTTTATTTGTTTCTTGGTTTTGACGCTGTGAGGCTTTGTCTTGTAATGCTTTACCTTTTGTTTGATATTCTTGAAACAAAGACTTAACTTTTGCATTAAGTTCATCTTTCTCTTTAGCAGCCATTAAAGCACCGTCACGCTTAAGCTTTTCTTGATAATACTTAATATCTTTTTCTAGTTGAGTGATAGCGGCTTTTTCATCTTTAAACTCAGCTTCAAGGCTTTGCATTAACGCTGCAGTTTGAGGAATTTTACTCATCACTTCTTGGAAATTTACCACACCAATTTTTTGGTCAGCTGCCATTACAGAGCTTGCTAATAACATACCTGATGCAGCTACGCCCATAACCATAGTTTTAATAACTTTTTTCAACGTTGTTCCCCTTTATTTATTATTTGTTACTTGCAATTAACACAGGTAAATATATTTCCCCGTTAATATAACAAGATTAATTCATATTAAGCAGCTAAAACCTACTTTTTAAAATGTTTTACCGATATTAAAGCTGAAGAATGAACTATCGTCACCCTCTTCTTCTCTAATCGATTTAGCAAAACTAAAAATCATCGGTCCCATTGGCGATAACCATTGGATTGATAAACCGGCTGAACTACGAAAACGTGATGGGTCAGAGAAGTCTTCTATTTTCTCATATTCAACAAGCGCTAAATCTTCATAGTTCTCTAAATTAAACTCTGTATCCCAAACATTACCTGCATCCCAAAAAATACTGGTACGAACACTGTTAGAATAGCTTTCATCTAAAAATGGTGTTGGCACTATCAACTCAATTCCAGCTAATGCCATAGCATTACCACCGACAGAGCTTGGCGAAACATAAATTGAATCATTATCCGGACCTAAACAACAACCACCTGGAATAGTCTGTGGTGTTCGGTATATGGCTCGTGGACCAATGGTATTATTTTCAAAGCCACGTAGGGTATCGGCACCACCGGCACTAAAGTTTTCCCAAAATGGTAATAGTTGATCATTGCCATCAATATCACCATAACCATTGGCGTAACCTAATTGTAAACGAGTCAATACTGACCATTTTTGATTACGGGTTAGTGGAAAGTAAAACTTAGCATCGTAGTTTAATTTAAAGTACTGCAAATCAGATTTTGGCGAAGTCATTTTAGCATTTAATCTTTGCTGAGAGCCTGCTGTAGGGAAAGTACCTCGGTTTAATGTACTACGAGATAATCCCGCATTTAGATCCAACGTTCTAAAGGCTAACTGACCATCTGGGTCGTTTGGATCAGCATATATATCATAAAAATCTTGGATCTGATCGTAAGCTTGTAATTGTGAGATTTGGTTGTATTTCCAGCCGACACCAAAGTTCAAACGTAGATATTCATTTACTGGAAAGCCCCAGTTAAGGCCGACACCAAAGGTTTTATTATTATATTCAACCATGTTGGCATTACCAGCATCGTATTCACTGTAATAAACCTGTCCACCGAGTGATACGGCATCTACAGTAAAATACGGGTCTGTATATGAGATTGTGGCACTTTTTTGATAATAGTTTTTGGCTATGTTAAAGCCAAGCTGGTTACCTGTTCCTAAAAAGTTATTTTGTTGTACACCCGCATTAAGACTTAACTTTGTCTCTGAGCCATAACCAATACCAGCATTAAACGAACCTGACGGTTGTTCTTTTACAGTGAAGTCAATATCAACTAAATCATCTTCGCCTTCAATTTGCTTAGTTTCAAATTCGACTGTTTCCATATACGGCAGACGCATTAACCATGACTTAGATGACTCAACTACACTATTTGATAACCAAGCACCTTCCATTTGACGCATTTCACGGCGTAAAACATGATCAGCGGTAACATGGTTACCGGTAAAGTTAATACGGCTCACATAAACACGTTTACCTGGATCTACAGATATAGATAATTTAACGGTATTATTTTCATCATCGACTTCTGGGATGGTTGTAACTTTAGGGTAGGCATAACCATAACGTCCTAAAAACTTACTGATAACCTCTTCTGTATAGGTCACTTCAGCGCCGTTATATAACTCATCGGCTTGTAGGGGATTAATCGCACGTATGGTATTTTCAAAGCCAGCCATGTCACCAATAAAATCAACTTCGCTGATAGTATATGTTTCGCCTTCACTGACATTAAGAGCGATATAAACAGCTTTTTTATCTGGTGTCATTGATACTTGGGTAGAATCAACTTTAAAGCGTAAATAGCCACGATTTAGGTAATAGCTATTAATTGTTTCCATATCACCTTGTAAAGCTTGCTTCTGGTATCGATCAGAAGCCATAAAGTTCCACCATGGCGAATCATAGGTTAACTCTATCTTATCTAGAATAGTTGCATCAGAAAAAATTTCATTACCAACGATATTGATTTGTTTAATAGCAGCAGAATCACCCTCAACAAATGAAAACTCTAGGTTGACACGATTACGGGGTAAATGAGTAATTTTAGCGGTAACTTTGGCATTGTATTTACCAACACTGTGATAAAAGTTCTCCAACCCCATTTCGATGCCTGATATAACAGTACGATCTAAGGTTTCACCGACACGAATATTACTGCCATCAAGACTTTCAGTTAACTGTTCATCTTTAAGGTCACTATTACCATCAAAGAAAATTTCGCTAATAGTTTCTCGCTCTCTCACACGATATACCAGACGATTGCCATCTTGGTAAACACGAATATCGTTAAAGTGCCCCGATTGATAAAGCGCCTTTATTGATTGCGAAATGCGAAAATCATTCAGCTTATCGCCAACATTAAAAGGGATATGAGTTAAGGCGGCACCTAAAGCTACACGTTGCAGACCTTTAACTTCTATATCTTCAACTTGAAAGCTTTCTGCAGCTTGAGCATTTTGTGTTGATGTTCCGAGTGCGCCTAACAAAAGGGCAAAGGCAATTTTTTTCATGATCATAAATTATAAACTTCGTTACTTCTTTTTATAAAACCGTTAACTACACAAATCAAACATTACTATAAGTCTAATATGCGAATGAAATTGTTAATTCGTTTAACCTAAAACTCGACTAAAATCATTGAACAAACCAATAGCCATCAACATTAATAGAGCCAATGCTCCAAATTTAAATCCTGCCTCTTGTACTTTTTCCGGCACTTCTTTCCCTGTTAAAAGCTCTATAAGATAATAGAGTAAGTGCCCGCCATCAAGTACTGGAAGCGGTAAAAGGTTAATTATTCCCAAATTAATACTAATTAGGGCCAAAAAGCCTAGAAAATATACAAAACCGTGACCTGCACTACTTCCTGCACCTTGAGCAATCCCGATAGGACCACTTAAGTTTTTTACAGAAACATCACCTGTAATGAGTTTACCAATCATACTGAACGTTAGAGAGGTCAAATCCCAAGTACGTTGTGCGCTTTCTGTTATTGCCTCAACTGGCCCATAACTTAGTTCAATTAATAGCGATTTTGGCCATGCATCCGCTTTTGGTGCAACACCGATATACCCAACAGACCTTCCCGATTGCTCAATACGTTTAGGCGTAATAGGTAAGGTTAATACTTTACCTTCACGGTTAACGGTAATTAAGACCTCTTGTGCGGGGAAAAGTTTAATTTCTTTAGAAAAAGATAACCAATCAGCTGTTTGTGTTGATCCAACAGCAATAAGTTCATCGCCAACTAATAAGCCTGCTATTGCAGCTGGACTATCTTCAGCCACTGCAGCTAATTCATTGTGTACTTTCGGTCTAAAAGGAGTAATACCTAAACTTGTTAATGCTGAGGTTTTTTCTGGAGAGAAATGCCAGTCACTTGTATCTAATACAAAGGTAGCTACGTATAAGCTGTCACGGCTCTTAGTTTTAAATTCGATGTTTTCACTGCCAATTTCAGCAATGAGTGCAAGATTAACATCTTGCCAATCTCGAGTAGTTTTTCCGGAAACACTTATGATTTCACTGCCCTCAACTAGGCTTGCATGGCTGGCTATTGAGTTGGGTGCAATATGCCCAATAACAGGTTTCACACTGGGTACGCCAATCAAAAACATCAGGTAAAAAGCAAACAAAGCGAAGACGAAGTTTGCCATAGGTCCTGCGGCAACAATGGCTATACGCTGATAAACGGATTTAACATTAAAGGTTTTATCTTTATCTTCAGGCTGTACATCATCTACTCGCTCATCGAGCATTTTGACATAACCACCTAGTGGTATCATTGCCAGAACATACTCAGTGCCATCTTTGCCTGTTTTACGCCAAATCGCACGACCAAAACCCACAGAAAAACGTTCAACCTTTACGCCATTTTTTCTAGCTACCCAAAAGTGACCATACTCATGTACAGTTACTAAGATGCCTAATGCAATAACAAACGAAGCTAAGTTCCACAAAAAATCAATCATACTACACGTTACCCTTTAGCAATTGGCTCTATATACCATTAAATTCAGCCAACAATGTTTGTGCAAAAAGACGCACTTCTCTATCAAGGGTAATAACCTCATTTATATTGTCTACCTGTTGTGAGACAAATTTTTTCACAGAAGTTTCATTTATTTTAAATATATCAGTGAATTTTATTTTTTCGTCTAAGAAAGCAGCAACAGCAACTTCGTTAGCAGCATTAAGCGCGGTACAAGCTGCTTGCCCTTGCTTACAGGCATTGATCGCTAATTTTAAGTTAGGATATTTTAGAAAATCGACGGCTTGAAATTCAAAAGCGGCAGTATTAAAGAAATCTAATGGCGCAACACCGGATTCTATGCGTTCAGGGTAACTTAACGCATGGGCAATCGGTGTGCGCATATCTGGATTACCCATTTGGGCAATAACAGAGCCATCTTTATATTGCACCATTGAATGGATAGTACTTTGAGGGTGCAGTACCACTTGAATATCATCAGCTTCAATATTAAAAAGCCACTTAGCTTCAATAAACTCAAGACCTTTATTCATCATAGTGGCAGAGTCAACGGATATCTTTCGACCCATTGCCCAATTTGGATGGGCACATGCCTGCGCTGGTGTTACTTCATCTAAGTCTTCAACAGTCCAGGTTCTAAAAGGTCCACCTGAGCCTGTTAATAATATTTTACTTATGCCGTTAGCCAGAAGTTGGCATTCACCCATAACGTCTTGCTGCGCAGAGGGTAAACATTGAAAAATGGCATTGTGCTCACTATCAATTGGTAAGAGCTCAGCTCCAGAGGCTTTAACCGCTGCCATAAAAATGGCACCTGAAGTCACTAAGGCTTCTTTGTTAGCTAACAAGACTCGCTTACCTGCATTGACTGCAGCAAGTGTTGGTAATAGCCCCGAAGCGCCAACGATAGCGGCCATTACAGTATCAACAGTGCTACATTCTGCAAGCTCAATTAATGCCTGTGTACCAGACAGCACTGAAATTTCATTAAGCTGCGCGTCACTTAGCTTATCAGCCAATTGTTTAGCGTGCTCAGTTGACACTAAAACAACTTTTTTAGGCTTAAATTCAAGACATTGTTCAAAAATAACATCAACACTGGCGTTTGCCGCCAAACTTACCACTTGGAACTTGTTTGGGTGAAGACGTACCACATCAAGGGTACTACAACCGATTGAGCCCGTTGAACCTAAGATACATAGTTGACGTTTAGACACGAACTTTCCTCAATTAATAATTCAAAATACTAGTTTAATCACTAGCTAAAAGACTTCTTAGGCAAGTAATACGTAACAAAGGGCAAATACTGGCGCTGTTGCTGTTAAGCTATCTATTCGGTCTAAAATACCACCGTGACCAGGTAAAATAGTACCACTATCTTTAACACCTGCTTGGCGTTTAAACATACTTTCAGTTAGGTCACCAAGCACAGAAACTGTCGCGATTAACGCGGTCACGAGTAAAGCCTTACTAAACTCATCACTTGACCAGCTCAATGACAAGCCAACAATAACCGTTAATATTGCTGCACATACAACACCACCTAGAAAACCTTCGATGGTTTTTCCTGGGCTAACATTAGGCATAAGCTTATGTTTACCCATCGACTTGCCAACAAAATAGGCACCAACATCAGCGCTCCAAACCAGCATAAATAGATACATCAATAACTGTGCGCCTTGAAACTCATCAAGCGCATAGTTATTTGTTCTTAAAACCATAAAAGCTAACCAAGTTGGTAACAAAGTTAACCAACCAAATAAAGCAATGATAAGTTTATTTTTCGCCCAAAAAGCACTTGATTTAGGATAAGAAAACATAAAGAAAGCGGCGATAACCCACCAAACAACACCTACCCAAAGTAGTGTGGTCATTTCAATTTGTAGGCCTGAAATCACCAGCCAAGTTTGCTGCACGGGTAATGCATACCAGATTGAAGCAACCAAAGCGCTGGTGATAGCAGCATAGGCAAAGCGTTGTGATGTATTAGTAATGCCCATAAAACGGGCCCACTCCCAAGCGCCAATAGCAATAATAGCCATTAGAAGTCCGGCAAAGTAAGTCATTGGTAAATAGAAAATAGCTGCAATAGCTGCTGGTGCCAATATTAATGCCGTTATAATTCGTTGTTTTAACAAGGGAGACCCTTTTATTTTTATAAGTAGTTATAATAGACTTTATGTAAGTCTTGTAAGCTCTAGGAACACAACACTAAGCTTACCTGTTTTTATTTCGTGTATTTTATGCTGTTTCGTTTCTTGCTTGTTCACCTGTTTTACCAAAGCGACGCTCACGTTGATCAAAACAGCTTATAGCTTGCTCAAATTGTGCTTCGTTAAAGTCAGGCCATAATACATCAGTGAAATATAGCTCTGCATAAGCTGCCTGCCATAACAAGAAATTGCTGATTCTAAAATCACCACCAGTGCGGATCAATAGATCTAACGTAGGAAGTTCAGCTAAACAGGTATGTGCATTTAGTGAATTTTCAGTGATATCATCAGGCTTTATTGAACCTTGTTCAACATCACTAGCGAGCTTTTTAGCTGCGTTAACAATATCCCAACGACCACCATAATTGGCAGCTACCGACAAAACCAAACCGGTATTATCTGCAGTAAGCTGTTCTGATTTAGCAATATTTTTCTGTAATTTATCAGAGAAGCGGCTCAAGTCACCTATCACTTGAAAGCGGATATTATGTTTATGTAAGCGTTTAACTTCTTTAGTTAATACATACATAAATAAATCCATTAACACGCTAACTTCTTTCGCAGGTCGCTGCCAATTTTCACTGCTAAAGGCAAAGAGCGTCAAAGCTTTCACGTTTGATTTACGTGCGCTAGCAACGACGGCACGTACAGATTCAACACCTGCTTTGTGGCCTATAACTCGCCCTTTTCCTTGCAGCTGAGCCCAACGACCATTACCATCCATGATGATAGCGACATGTTGAGGAATATTTTTATCTTCAGCCTGCTGTGCTAAAACTTCGGTACTATTCACTTAACAATTACCCACTTAACAATTTTCCATTAATTATTTAAGTCACTACTTCGTTAATCATGCTTATTTGACACATGATTAACTTATAAATCGCTATTAAAGAAAAACGCCAGTTACTTTATCAGCAACATGGCGTTCTTTTAATAGACTAACTTATATTTCCATTAATTCAGCTTCTTTCTTCACTAACACTTCATCTACTTGCTTAACAAAAGTATCGGTAATTTTTTGAATTGAATCTTCAGCTTGGTGATGTTCATCTTCACTGATTTCTTTTTCTTTAAGAAGACTTTTAAAGTCAGAGTTTGCATCACGACGGATATTGCGAATAGCAACTTTGCCGCCTTCTGCTTCACCACGAACAACTTTTACCAGATCTTTACGACGCTCTTCAGTCAGTGGTGGTAATGGGATGCGTATTAAGGTGCCATTTGATTGTGGATTTAAACCAAGATCAGATTTTAAAATCGCTTTTTCAACCGCGCTAATCATACCTTTATCAAAAACTGTAATTGAAAGGTTACGTGCATCAGGTACAGAAATATTACCAACTTGGTTTAATGGTGTATCCATACCGTAATATTCAACAACAATATTATCTAATAATGAGGCATGAGCACGGCCTGTTCTTACTTTATTTAAGCTACTTTTTAGTGCTTCAATACTTTTGCCCATACGTTCTTGAGCATCTTCAATTATTTCATCTATCACGTTAATTTCCTAAATATTATTAAGTTAACTTAAGTCAGCAGTTTTACGCTGACTTACTAACACTTAGTTTTGGCTCTAGTCTCAAAACGTTATTTGTGTGTAATCACTGTGCCTTCACTATCACCCATGATGACAGATTTAAGTGCGCCAGCTTTATTCATATTAAAAACACGAATAGGCATATTGTGATCTCGCGCTAAAGTAAAGGCAGCTAAGTCCATTACTTTTAATTCTTTATCAAGTACTTCGTCATAGCTTAATTCGCTATATAACTCAGCATTTGGATTTTTTACTGGATCTTCAGAATAGATTCCATCAACTTTAGTCGCTTTAAGTACCGCATCAGCTTCAATCTCGATACCACGTAAACAAGCAGCAGAGTCAGTTGTGAAGAATGGGTTACCGGTACCAGCAGAGAAAATAACTACACGACCAGACTTTAACAAGCTGATAGCATTAGCCCAGTTATAACGTTCACATACACCCGCTAAATCAATAGCAGACATCAAACGTGTATTTACAAAAGCACGATGTAGAGCATCACGCATTGCTAAACCATTCATTACAGTTGCAAGCATACCCATTTGGTCACCTACAACACGATTCATACCTGCTTCAGCTAAGCCTGCGCCACGAAATAAATTACCGCCACCAATAACAAGGCCGACCTGAATGCCCATCTCTACTAGCTCTTTTATCTCTTGGGCCATACGATCAAGTACTTTAGGATCTATACCAAAACCCTCATCTCCCATCAGTGCTTCACCACTAAGTTTTAATAAAATTCTTCGATAAGCAGGTTTTGGATTGGTTGTCATAAGGAAATATTCCTGTCGCGGTTAAAGTAATAGAGTTTAAGCAAAAAATAGCCGAGGTCAAAAGACCGCGGCTATTTTAATACTTTTAGGGCATACACGAAAGTCTTAACTGAAAAAACTCCATTTTATTATGTAAATAACTCGCTTTAGGTGTAAAAAACAAATTTCACTTAAAAAAAAACGCCTACCTAAGTAGACGTTTTTTGATAATTCAATTTTTTTAAACCGATAGCTATATAACTATTGGCTCAAACAAAGAGAATTTAAAGAATTACGCTTTAGCAGCAGCGATTTGTGCTTCAACTTCAGCAGCAAAATCTTCTTCTTTCTTCTCGATACCTTCACCAACTTCTAAACGTACGAAGCTAGAAACAGTGATACCTTTCTCTTTTAGTACTTCACCAACAGATTTTTTAGGTTCCATGATGAAAGCTTGACCAGTTAAAGAAACTTCACCAGTAAACTTCTTCATGCGGCCTGTAACCATCTT
>PJEL010004763.1_pt1 | contig 11085 bp, 10 predicted proteins | sample 1853271 | NCBI WGS metagenome assembly PJEL01 (sample SAMN08108733, study PRJNA415343) | Invertebrate metagenome, whole genome shotgun sequencing project. | host: Globobulimina | place: Sweden: Gullmar Fjord | collected 2015-08 | reverse complement strand
TGTGCGGGTCGAAATAGACCCATGCTCCATTTTCCATTCGGACTTCAAGGCCGACATGAGCATCGTATTGAGTATCGTCGCCTATCCACCAGACGTATCGGCAAGGAATACCCACTTCGTCCATGCAGATTTGTGCGAAACGACTTGCAAAACCACAATTCAAATCGATCGAATCATCTGATCGAAAGACCGCCTTCATGACACGAGCATCAACTTGTGTCCATGTTTGTGTTGTACCAATGCCGCTTGGGACATCCGTGGTGCCACCCGTCATATGGGCGGCGGCAAACTGCACGATGAGCTCTGCTGCGAGCATGCGATCGGTCGGCACGACCAAACATCGAATCGGCCCGTAGGCAGTGGATGAAATGTCATACTCGCCGATGCCCGGAAATTGAAGTCCATTTTCTCCATCAATAGGATTTACAATCTCGCGATGCAATGATGATCCTGTGCGAGAGATGCGCTCCATGCGTTCGATATCATCGGCCTTCAAGTCAAGCGATTCATCCTCCCGCAATACAATGGGGCGACCAGCGTCAGGCGCGAAGATTGACTTGATTCGATCAGCAGAACGTTGCAAGGTATACACCCTGCCGTTGATGCGAGGATCACTTCCATCCGGCGTCGAAAAAACAAGGCCGCTTTTCCAATGTGAATAGGTCCCGCCGCCGTTTTGCTCGATAAAATCATGCGATGTATGCGGAATACCAATTTGAATGTCGTCTTCGTACAGCAGCCATTTGGAATGGCGATTCGATTCCATTGAATCCGCTTCGTCTACGGAGATTGACAGACTGATAGCAAACGCCAATCCGCCTCTATGAACGATTTGATCCTTGTCCAGCAGGATCGGCAGTGCTGCTTTTTCCGCTGATTTCGCTTCGACAGTTTGCGCCATCGCGATCGGCCAACTGAATATGCCCACGGCCAATATCGCAAGCACCACAATTAAAGCGATACGTTTCCGCATTGTATAAACAGGAGCATCTGGTGACATCGAACAGGGTCCTCATCCGTATCTTAAGACGTAGATCGTGGCTGAATGATATGCGTAAAGATGAGGATCGTCGTCGTTGTCGCAAAGGCGGATTGAGAGAGACTGGGAGCGACCTCTCCGCGACGGTTTTAGGATGCATGTTTGATGGGAGGATGATTTGCGTACCAAACACGACAGGTCTCAATGAGCTTGGTTTTGTGGATCGGCTTAGTTTGATAGTCATCGCAGCCGGCTTTGGTGCATTTCTCGCGCTCACCCGCCCTAGCGTGTGCAGTAGGTGCGATGATGGGCAGGGGCACGGCGTTCCCACAGTTCGCTAGTCGATCCATCGAGAGTTGCGATTGAGTGAACTAAGAAGTAGAGGATGAGATTCTCAGACACTGGAAGAGAATGTCCATATTGGTCTATGTGGCCATAACTCCCAACGCTCTTGATCGAAGGCAGTTTCATCTGTGTCCGACTTGCCGTTCTCGGACGAAGCCGCACGCACTGTCGTACTGATCCCCCACTTTCCCGCATCAGCCAGTTGATGTGTTCCTGAGCAAATGTAGCCATCTTAGGGCAAATCATTTGGCTCTCTTGTCGTGAGCAGACTTGCCCGCATGCAACGAGCGGTTGAGCCACTCCAAGACACTGCAGCGAGATGACGGCTATCTAGATTTGGGGATCGCTCGAATATTGACTGGCAAGCGGTACACCACTCGCCTAGTATGGGCGTAGTTGCTGATGCTGAGATGAGCTCCATCGCACCGTTTTGTGCTGATGACACCCTTTTTGGGAGTGAAATAGAGCCCTACTCCTCCGCCTAGAGTGCCAACTCTGATTCGCTTGTCTCTTCGGACGGATCACATCGAAATGGTCTATTGGTGGAGCGCGGCACGCAGTATCGAGGTCAGACCGCACGCCAGCCACTGCCTCGTACCACCATCCGCTAGTAAAACTGAATGCTCGAATTCGTGCTCCAAATCGTAGAACTTACTGCGTATTGCTACAGGTCGCACGTGGTCGTTCAATCCTTTCCACTCTTGAGAACCGAATGTCAGAAATAACGATCCGACTTCCTAAAATCACGTCATTATGGCATAAGGACTTTAACCTCCGCTCCGGCCTCAGCGGTTCACCGCGGGCAGACATCCTGTCGGGTCTTACGGTCGCCCTTGCTCTAGTCCCCGAAGCCGTCGCCTTTTCGTTTCTCGCGGGCGTTCCTCCGCTCGTCGGACTGTACGCCGCATTTGTTATTTGCTTGATCACTTCGATCCTCGGTGGGCGCCCGGGAATGATCTCTGGAGCAACTGGCGCAATGGGAGTCGTCATTGTCGCGCTCGTCGCAGATCACGGCATTGGATACCTATTCCCTGCTGTAATACTCTGCGGCCTCCTCCAGATGACAGCTGGGTTCTTTCGCCTCGGCAAGTTCATCAGAATTGTGCCTCACCCGGTGATGCTTGGCTTTGTCAACGGGCTCGCGGTTGTGATCCTGATCGCACAATTTGGAAGTTTCAAAACGCTCGACGCAAACGGCGCGATGGCCTTTCTTTCTGGCTCGCGTTTGTGGATCATGTTGGGGCTCGTTGCATTGACGATGGCGATCATCGCGTTCTTCCCTCGGATCACTAAAATCGTCCCCTCGTCGCTTGTAGCAATTCTCTTGGTTTCCATCGCCGCGCTCGCGATTAACGCTTCAACAACAGGTAATGCTGACGATGCCGAACGTCCGCTACTTACCGTGCGCGACATGCTCGTCGACAGCACATTAGCTGCTGCTGTTGTCGATGCGCAACGATCAAAGGACGCATCGCTCCTTGAAGCAACGGCATCGGCCCTACCTGCTGGCGTTGTCGCCACGCCCGCACATGACGGCCCAATTGTTCCGCTAACCGCCGAAGAAACCGCTGCCGCTATCGCCTCTGTCGACGTCTCATCGGTCGGCATCGCTGGCGGACTGCCGCGCCCCGCGTGGTGGGATTTCACGCTTCCCTCAGCCACGCTCGAAACACTATGGATCATCCTCCCATTTTCGCTCATCCTCGCTGGCGTTGGGCTCATCGAATCTCTTATGACTCTCACTTTGATCGATGAACTCACTGAAACCCGCGGCAGTGGTAACCGTGAATGCATCGGCCAGGGGATCGCAAACGTCACTTGCGGTTTACTCGGCGGCATGGGTGGGTGCGCGATGATCGGGCAGTCGCTCATCAATGTAAAGTCCGGCGGCCGCGGACGTCTCTCTGGCATCACCGCGGCAATCGCGCTGCTCTTGTTTATTCTCTTCCTCGCGCCATACATAGAAGCCGTTCCGATGGCCGCCCTGGTTGGCGTTATGTTCATGGTGGTGATCGGCACGTTCAAATGGACAACTCTTCAGACCTGGCACCGCATCCCCGTCTCCGAGATCCTCATCATGCTGGTCGTCGCATCGTACACCGTCCTGATGCATGACCTCGCCACCGCAGTTATCTTGGGCGTCGCGCTTTCTGCCCTCGTCTTTGCGTGGAGTAAGAGCAAGCATTTACTCGCGGATGTCCATTTCAACGAGCACGGCAGCAAGATCTACCAACTCCACGGAGTGCTCTTCTTCGGTTCGACCACTCGCTTCCGTAGCCTGTTCTCACCACAGAGCGATCCGGACGATGTTGTTATTGATTTCTACTTTTCTCGCGTGTATGACCAGTCCGGGCTCGAAGCGATTAACGCACTCGCCGACCGTTACCAGAAGCTCGGCAAGCGCGTTCATTTGCGTCATCTAAGCGACGATTGCCGCAAGCTCCTCGATCGCGCCGGTGATCTTGTGGAAGTGAACATATCCGAGGACCCTCACTACCACGTCGCCACCGACCACACGAAGTAGCGCCTAGATTCATGTGTGAAGCGACAACCTAAAGCATCGCATTTGGATCGCACGAAGACGTAGTGCGCTATTGGAATGGCTCAAAAGGCCTGCCTCAACGTACCTGAACAAACAACCGAATCACGCACCCTTTGGTGGCTCCCAGAGTTCTACCCGGTTCCCTTCTGGATCCATCACCCAGCCGAATTTTCCATACTCAGATTCTTCAACTTTCTCGTCCACATCGCACCCTTCCTCTTTCAACTTGGCGAGTAGCGCATCCAAATCTGCGACTCGATAATTGATCATGAAACTCGATTCGCTCGGAGCAAAATACGTGGTATCTTCTTTGAAGGGGTTCCATGTCGTTGAACCCGTCCCGCCAGGGTTATCATCCGCCCAACTGAAAGCGACCCCTCCCCACTCCTCGACGTTCATGCCCAGGTGAGTTTTGTACCAATCACCCAACATTTTTGGATCTTTTGCCTTAAAAAACACTCCGCCAATGCCTGTTACTCGTTTCATCTGCATCTCCAAGATGGTGTGTTAAAAATCTAACCGGTTGGAGTATAGCATCAGAGCCAAGAAAACCGTTTCGGCCCGTTATCGAAGGACGGCTTGATGATGTTCATGGATCGCGGAACACGACTGACCTGCCTTGGATTCGGATGATCTGGAGGTAATGGTGCACTGCAACGAGCGGTGTTGCAAAACGTAGAAAGATTCATCCATGTTACGATCTTCGTTATTAGAAAGGGATTCGTTGTGCGTCCATTGATATTCATCACGTTAGGGCTCGTCTATCTTCTCTCTGCCTTGCCGTCATTTGCGGCCGATGATCACTATCGGTACGAGTACTTCTCAACACTCGCCTTTCGTGAGTCGCCATATGCTGATATCAGAGGTGTGGTCGAATTGAATGAAGCCGAGGCCTGGAATCGAAATCACTACCGGTTTGCATACGACAGAGACGGTCGCCTGATCGAGATGTCATTTCGGCTGCGCGACGCTCTTCGACCTCTGAACCACACCGCCAACTATCTCATCCGATCGCCAAAGATCGTGGTCACCTACGAGGGCGACAAAGAGATTCGCATGTTCTTTGATGAGCATGAGCGTCCTGTAGCCACCGCTGGTTCTGTTTATCGCGAGGTGTACACGCTTGATGATCTCGGACAGCGGGCCGAGTTGCGCTTCTATAATCGCGAGGGAGAACCAATCGAAAGCAATTGGAGCATTGCCAGTTACCACTGGACGACCAATCCTGATGGTTCAGTTATCGAAACTCGATTCGATTCCCAAGGGGAACCAGCTTGGATGCGTCCAGGGTTACACTTCGGCCGCGTGCGTCTGGAGTATGACGCGAAGGGCTTCCTAGCGGTCATGCAATATGTCAATGAGCAAGGGGCATTCGTCGAAAACGAAACCGGAGCTGCGCAAGACAAACTTCGGTATGGCCAGTCGGGCACGCTTGTGAGTTGGAATGTGCTTGATGGAAGGAGCGAGGCCAAATGCGGAAACAGCCCAAATGTTGCACACGGCTTGCCTACACATGATCAGTATGGTTATGAAATTGGTTTGAGCTTCCTCGATGAAAAGGGGGCCCGGATCCGCAACCGCTATGGATTTGGTGGAAGCCGTGCAATGTATGATCAATTCGGAAACATGGTCAGGCGAGAGACAATCGATGAGCACGATAACCCCTTGGTCGTCGAAGGTCGAGGGTACTTCGGCTACACGTTCGCATACGACCGTTCTGGCTTGATGCTTCAGAGCTTTAACCTCTACGGGTTAAACGGCGAGCCCGCCTTACACACAACGCGCGGATACGCAGGCCAAAGAATAGAGTATAACGAGGCGGGTGATCGGACTCGGGTCACTTATGTCGGGTTAGATGGGCAGCCGGTGAGTCGCATTGACACTGGGGTTGCAATTATCGAGCACTTGTACAAGAACGGACTACGAACACAGACACGCAACCTCAACGCTGCTGGAAAAGTAGTCGCCGATGAGCAAACAGGCTGGGCGGTCGCTCGATTCACGTATGCAGAGGACAAGTTCTGTGAAGGTCTCGAGCACTTCGATGCTGAGTTGCGCCCGATTGATCCGCAGCATTGATAGCAATGTCCAATCGTACATCGGGTTCGCCAGGATTCAGACTCTTAGTTAGCACGATTGAAATACACACGTATTCGAGAACCCATTGTTGTTTTATTGCCAACCCATTTGGCAAAACGCTCATCCCAAGACGAAACATCGGGTGTCAGGTGATCACTTGAGCTTGCTGTAGCTGGTACGAGCCTCTAGATCAGAAAGGCCATCAGCGTATATCATCGATGATGACTTCATACAAAAAGGTCGCAGTAGTCGCCATTTCCACAACGACCACTAATCTGAATCTTCAGCCAACATCAGGACGCAACCCATGAGTGACCCCTTTCTCCCACGCGTCGGCGGAATCATCAGCGCCGACATTGCCGTTCCCGAACATGAACGTGAAGTTCGCTTTTACTCACAAGTACTCAGCACGGGAGAGAATCCGCTCTGGCGTGAGGATCTGATGAACAATCACGGCGTGCCCGTCATCGGCTTGGGCCCGACCAGCGCGGAGTATGCTCACATCCCGCTCCAATGGATGCCGCACATTCAGGTCGCTGATGTCGCAGCCAGTGTGAAGCGGGCGCTCGATCTGGAAGGGAGTGAGCTTGTACATGGCAAAGACGATGAGGGAAAGAGCCAATGGGCGGTGCTGCTCGATCCGAATGGAGCGGCGTTCGGGATCATTCCAGTCGTCTCTGCGGAGGCGATCCCTTCACCTGAGGGTTCCGAATCAAGCGACGCTGAGGCGGGTGCAGGTTGCATTGCCTGGCTCGATCTTACGGTCGCCGACGCCTCGGCAACTAGAGACTTCTATCGACAGGTCGTTGGCTGGTCGGTGCAGGACGTTGAGATGGAGGACGAAGGGGAGCGCTACGCCGACTACAACATGCTCGGCGCCGATGGAAAACCGGCGGCGGGAGTCTGTCATGCACGCGGCGACAACTTGGATCTGCCACCTATCTGGATGATCTACCTCCCCGTGGGTGATCTGGCCGAGAGTCTCCGTCGTGTACAAGAAGAAGGAGGCAAGGTCATCAAAACATCACGAGGGAACGACGGACAGTACACATATGCGGTGGTTCAAGATCTGGTGGGGGTGTATCTGGCACTGGTGCCGGGATAGAGAAGTGCTGCGGCTGAACAAGGCGTTGCACCTGCCAGCGTGATTCGGGCGTCGCACGGGAACCAATCATTCTTAGAAATCGGGGTGACAGGACACCAGTTGATTTTTTTGCGGTCCAGATCAGCCATTGGAGCCATGGCTCACGATTTCTACTTTCGCGATGAAGGATGACGAAAGACCGGTCTCGCATACAGGTGGACTAGATTTTGGGGGAGGTCAACGCATCGAGGGACGCTCTGTGCGCTTGAGACAGCCATGGATTGCATCATACTGTGTTGATATATTCCGTCACTGTCCGATGCCAAGGAACGAGTCTCGGCGTGACAGATCGAATACCATGTGGACCGACCCTACAGCCACTCGGGCTCATGGTGCTTCAATCTCATGGAGTCAATATGCATTTTCAATGGAAAACGTTTCTGGCGGCCGTGCTGACATCGATTGTCGTGTATCTGGTAGGTGTCGTTTGGTTCTTTGATCCCATTGCGAAGGCCGACACCGCGGCAGCACCGCTGTTGCATCCTGCTCTGAGCTTGCTCGTATATGTCGTGCTCACTGTTGCGCTCTTTGATTGGACTGCACGTCAGCTGCACCACGCATACAAGGCCGCGTTCATCATCGCGGTGTCGCAGTTCCTGCTGGTAAACGTGGATTTCGTGCTCACTGGCAAGCGTGGACTGGTGACGGCGGGCGCGAGCACGTTGTTGATGGTGGTCGCCTGGACCTGCGTCGCCTTTATCTACAGACACAGTGTTCGCTTGACCACTGGCAATGCTGCACACGACAATGATGCCGACCGACTAATCTAGCAGAGCTCAGCCCAGCCCGCGATCTGTCGCAACGGTTTGTACCACTCTCTAAGCCAGACCAACCGCGATCCCGCCCTGCTGCTGAGGCGGGCAGGGCGGAGGGTGAATACATCGTTCCCACTATGAGAAAGCCCTTCGACGTGCTCGCCGAAGGGCTTGATCTCTCGAAAAATCGGGGTGACAGGATTCGAACCGGCGGCCTCCTGCTCCCAAAGCAATTCAGCGAGGGGTGCAAGTGATTTGTATACGACCATTTACATGCTACTAACAACTGATGAGTAGGCACATTTTGGGCACAAAATGAACGCTTCGATATTGAAACAGGCTAAGTTCGATCGCCTTATGTCTTTGTACTAGCCCTCTCTATAAGCCTATCAGAGAAGGTCCAAGGCTGGCTTTCGATGGGAGAACCTTCGTCCATGAGCCGGTAGAGGCAATCAGATGCGTAGGCTTGACATGCAAGTGCCCGCTTGCCTATACTCCGTTATGTGAACATAATGAAGACTTGTACCGAGCCATAGCCGATCCCACCCGTCGGGCGATTCTGGATGAACTGGTGAATCAAGATGGACAGTCACTGTTCGAACTCTGCGGCCGATTGACCATGATGCACGGCATCGGCTCCTCTCGCCAGGCGATCTCTCAACACCTTGAGGTTCTGGAGTCCGCCGGATTAGTCAAGGTGAAACGAGAAGGCAGGTACAAGTTCCACTGGTTCAACGGCGAACCACTGAAGTCAGTTACCAAGCGATGGCCTGCGAACTAGAGGAGGCAATAGAAGCCGATGAATCTCAACAGTTTCAGCGTAATGGTCAACGACCAAGCGAAAGCACTCCGATTCTACACGGAGATACTGGGCTTTCAAAAGAAGCACGACATCCCCTTGGGCGAGCATAGCTGGATTACAGTTGTTTCCCCGGAAGATCCTGACGGGACTGAACTTGGGCTAGAACCAGATGCACACCCGGCAGCCAAGACATTCATGGCCGCGATGGTAGAGGATGGGATTCCGTTCGCATCGTTTGCCGTCCAAGACATCGCCGCCGAACACAAACGACTTGAGTCATTGGGAGTGCGGTTCACGCAGCCCCCCGTCGATTACGGCACAGTGATTACTGCTGTTTTCGATGACACGTGCGGAAACCTTATCCAGATTGCACAGGAGACACCAGAATCATGATTGCATCACAACTCCGATTAAGCGTTCTTTGCCTCGCACCATTATTGCTCCTCGCTGCTGCTTCAAGCGTTCAAGTCTCAACGGCTCCTGAGCAACCGGATGCGTCTGCAGGGGTTCGCGCTGAGAAACAAGTCAAGAAGCAAGCCTTGAAAGCTCACTACCTTGAAATCGTCACCCCCCTAGTGAATGAGACGTGCGAAGCCTTGGCTGAAGCGCACGGTGTCGTCTTCGGCGAACCGGTCGCAGAGTTCGGCAACGCCCGCACCGCCGACCTCGAGGGTGGAGGACGCATTGGTGTGCGCGCACCAATGGGCGAAACAGAGAAGCCGATCGTCCGGCCGTATATCTTGGTGGATGACATCGAGGCTGCGGTCAAAGCTGCAGAGAAAGCTGGGGCGAAAGTCGCCTTGCCGCCTATGGAAATCCCCGGCCAGGGGACAATCTCGATTTATATCCTCGGCGGAATCGAGCATGGCCTCTGGCAACTCTGAGCGCACACGGTAGAACCAAGCTACAAACTACGATGGCCAACCCGGATGCCCTGACCGGCGTTGTTTACCAATGGATTCTTAGATACTTCTAGAACCTCGATGAGCATAGATAAGTCCATTGCTTTTATCATCGCCTACGGGTATCGAGTGTCGTAGTCTCAGTTCATCCTAGGTAATCCTCTCAAATCAACACACAGAAAGGTATCCCATGCAACTCGGTGCATTCTCAGTTAGCCTGGCCGTCAAGGATCTAGCCCTCTCGAAGGACTTCTACGAAGAACTAGGGTTCCAACAAATTGGTGGCGACGTTGCCCAGAACTGGCTCGTCCTCCGCAACGGGGCGGCCAAGATCGGGCTCTTCCAGGGGATGTTCGAGGACAACATTCTGACATTCAACCCCGGTTGGACGCAGGACAAAACACCACTAGACGACTTTGAGGATGTCCGCGAGATCCAAGCCCGCCTCAAGGCTGCGGGCGTTGAGTTGATCGCCGAGGCGGACCCCGAAAGCGACGGCGTGGCACACGTCATGTTGCAGGACCCCGACGGCAACCAGATCCTGATTGACCAGTGCGTGCCCAAGCCCTGACGCCGAAAACCAAAGCCGATCTGACCTGCCCCCCAGAATCAAGTCCAATCCTTATGCGAGTGATCATCCCGTATGTAACTTTATAGAATGGACGTGAACATCCTTGAAAGGCAGCTTTATCAAGTCATGGCAACACCTACTAACTTGAACAGCAGATCTGATGCAGCAGATCTATTGAACTCGATCTTTCAACTCTTCCCAAGTGGTGAGCCATTCATGTCACCGAATGATGTTGTACCCTTGGAGAATTACGATGACGACTATGTAAGAGAGTGCTTTACAGGCAAGACATGGAAAGAACTCGCGAGCATTGATGAGCTGCATGGAGGAACATCTTCCGCATTGAGCTTTCTCACGTCAGAGGCGTTTGTCTATTTTCTTCCAGCATTTCTTGTGGCAACTCTTGAGGATGTAGAAGAGGCGGACACGATACCTGAAGGGATTGAGAGCCGTCTGTCATATGATCTCAAAGCAAATGAACTACTTACAACAGAACAACTGCAGCTTGTAAAGCAAGTTCTCTTATTCTGTTTCCCAGATTAAGATCTTGTGATGTACGACTTGGCAGTCAAGCCGCCCTCTCATGAATCGCTATCAAGGTGGGTACACTCTGGGTTCATTGTTATGCCCATATCATGCTGTGTTATGCAATGTATTGCACCAGTTACACAAAACTGGAGAGATCCCAATATGTTGCGCAAAACCATTATTGTGAAGGATTTTAGAAAATCGGGGTGACAGGACACCCTTTGAATTTCTTGTGGAGTTGATGCGGGGCAGGGAGCCCGAGATGCGGCCGTTGCTGGCCTTGAAACATTCCACGGTATGTACTACAGCACATATGTCCACAACGTCATTGCCATCAATAACATCGCAAGCGAACATGTCGCCGCGATGACCGCGATGCGATCCACAGGCCGATCTCCGACCCCGAAACTCTGCCCCAGTCCGTTCCACAAGGCCAAG
>PJEL010004762.1_pt1 | contig 11086 bp, 11 predicted proteins | sample 1853271 | NCBI WGS metagenome assembly PJEL01 (sample SAMN08108733, study PRJNA415343) | Invertebrate metagenome, whole genome shotgun sequencing project. | host: Globobulimina | place: Sweden: Gullmar Fjord | collected 2015-08 | reverse complement strand
GCCACAGAAAACATAATGAACACACTGAAGTTTTTTGATCTAGATTGGGATGAGGGCCCTTACTTTCAATCTGAACGCAGCGAACTTTACAAAGAGCACGCACAAATCTTGATGGACAATGGCAGTGCTTACCGTTGCTACTGCACATCTGAAAGATTGCAAGAAATGCGCGAAGAAATGCAAAAGAACAAGATGGCACCAAAATATGACCGCCACTGCCTCAATCTCAGCCAAAAAGAATTGGACGCTCTATATAACAAAGGAACGCCATTTGTTATTCGCCAAAGAATTCCAGATGAAACTTTGGAATTCCATGACCTAATCCGCGGTGACATGAGTTTCCACGGAAAAGATGTAGACGACCAAGTTCTAATGAAATCGGACGGCCTGCCAACTTACCATTTAGCAAATGTTGTGGATGATCATGATATGGAAATCACCCACGTAATCCGCGGCGAAGAATGGTTGCCCAGCGCACCAAAACACGTTTGGCTTTACCAAGCATTTGGATGGGAAATGCCAAAATTCGCACACATCCCTCTCCTGTTAAATCCAGATAAAAGCAAATTATCAAAACGCCAAGGAGACGTGATGGCAGAAGACTATGTAAACAAAGGATATCTCAAGGAAGCAATCACAAACTTCATCGCTTTCCTCGGATGGAATCCCGGAACAGAAGAAGAAATCTTCAGCCTTGCAGAACTCACACAACGCTTCAGCTTGGATCGCGTTCAAAAAGCCGGCGCAGTATTCACAGTGGAAAAATTGGACTGGCTCAACGGCCAATATATAAGAGAAAAAACTGCACATGAACTTGCGGAACTCATTCTTCCAGACCTAAAAAAGGAAAGCTGGCTCAAAAGCACAGCCTATGCAGACATAACTTTGGAAGACCTAAATGAAGGAACGGATCAAAACGCAAACAACTTCCTAAAATACTTGGAATGCATCCAAACGCGAATGAAAGTTCTGCCGGACGGACCAGACATGCTCAAACCTTTCCTCCTGGACACTTTGGACTATGACATGGAGCTTTTCTCCCATCACAAAATGAAAATCGATTCCGCCATGGCAACCCTCGCCCTAGAAAACTCCCTCCCCGCTCTTAAAGAGTTGGAGGACTGGAGCGAAGAGCAGCCAATCAAAGACAAGCTCATTGAAGTCATAGCAAAACTCGGCGTAAAAAACGGCCAAGTCCTTTGGCCCCTGCGCGTTGCACTAACAAATGAGCAGTACTCGCCGGGAACATTTGAACTAATGGTGGTACTGGGCAAAGAGCGAACTTTGCAAAGAGTCAAAGAAAGTTTAGAATCACTGCATGGATAAGCATGAAGAACTTCCACAAGAACTAAGAAACGCTATTGGAAGCAAAAGAATAATTTTCTCTGTTCAGGCTAGACATTATATCCCAGCCTGGTTCTCTTGTTTTGGACTAATTTTTATCATTGGGTGGCTGGCCTTTGTGAGCATTTTTATTTATGAATACATTCTCCCAGTTCTGATGGGAAAGAATAATGAAGTTAGTATTGATGGTGAAATGATTTTAATAGGTCCAGATAATTTTGAACCTGTAATTGGAATAGGGATTTTACTAATAATACTTTTTGCATTAGGTGTCGTTGGATTGATCACAATAATCAGATGGTTTACAGAAAAAGGACCTTGGGTTGTAGGGACAGAAGAACATATGATTTATCACTATAGGAATACAGTGAATATAATCGAATGGAAGCATATTGAACCAAACATGCTTGTTGAAGAAAAAGACGGAAAGGGAAATCTAATATTGAATCTAAACCGAATAATCCATCTTAAGATGGGCAAAAGAATAGTTGATCTTGAAAAACTTTTTCTCTTTGGCATAGAAAACCCACAAATTATCAGCGGACATTGTAAACAGCTTATTGAAGCCAGAAACTTGACAAATTAGCTCAATCGGCCTACTTTGAGATAAGGCTTACTCATAACCCCAAATCAAATGAATGGACATAATCCCGAACAAGCAGACCAAGAAGTTCCAAACATACCAAACCCAGGAGGTGATATACGTATCAAACCTGAAGTAGCTGATGAAATTGTTGCAGAAACTGCTGAGGCTGCTGAAACAATGTCAGTTGAAACCATGGTTTCTTTTGTACACAAATTTCAGGAGAAATACCCTCATGCACAAGATTGGTGGAATGATGAAGTCGCTACAAAGAGCGATGCAGAAATTGAATCAATACTTTTCAATAATGATTGGACCAGCTTTCTCCTTAAGGGGAGTGTATTAAGTTTCTTTGAAACAATAGATGAAGTTAAAGCTGCCGGACTTAGAATGCTAATTCTAACAGGTGCAATTCATGCAAGTCCTGAAATCATTGAATTGATTGAAAAGAAGGCTGGAATGAAGGAATGGTTCACTGGAAAATTGTTGAGCATTACTTCTAAAGTTTTCCCAGAACTGATGCCACTTGAACGAGCTGTACAAATGGGAACTTTAGCCACAGGCAAAGGACGAGAAATTGCTAAACAAGTTCGTGGAAAGGTTGGAGCTGAAGAACCAAGACATACAGTTAATGAAACTTATGACGATGAGCAAGCAGTAATGAGTGAAGACCAAGCTCGTCCATAAAAAAACATTGCATCCCCCAGTAGCAGGGGTATGATTAAACTCAAGCTCAATAAAATATTTATGAATTTTCATGACCTAAGAATCATCGTTGGCCAGATAAAAAAAGGCATCAAGTGTGGCAAATGCGAGACCAAATACAATGATGAAGACATTGAAGTAATTGGTAGCTTGGGAGATGAGCAAACTCTCTTCCATGCAATCTGTGGCGAATGTGATTCGGAATCGATTATTAATGTAACTATTCAAATGGACACACCAGAGTCTTTACTTCCTAAAATTCACAAGAAACTTGGTTCAGCACCAAGAATGGGGAAAGTTACAGTAAATGACGTCTTAGATGTTCAGAATTTCCTAAAAGACTTTGAAGGAAATTTTTCAGAAATTTTTAATAAAGAAAACTCCAAATGAAATACACCCTCCTCGCCACCCTACTAGTTTCAACTCTAATCTTCTCTGCTTGCAGTCCAGATAGTTTGGCAAACGCTCAAAAGGAAGCAACTGAAGCTGTGACAAACCTGAACAATGAAGCCATAGAAATATTTGAAAATTTAGAAGCGAAGGTAAACCAAATCCAAAATACAACTCAATCTGTTAAAGAAGCTGCAGAGGCCATCCAACAAGCAAGCGAAGATTTGAAAGAATTAACTGGTGATACTGAAGATACTGAAGAAACTCAAGAATGAAGGACTTCCTCGCCAAAATAAAAGAACGTGCCAAGGAAAATCCCAAGCGCATTGTTTTTCCGGAAGGATCTGAACCGCGCGTTCTGGAAGCCGCGGAAAAAATTCGCCAGGAAGGCACAGCTATCCCTATCCTCTTGGGACATCCAGAAGAACAAGAACAATTTGAAGCCTATGCTCAGGAATACGCCAAACTCCGCGAAGTCAGCATTGAAGACGCTCGCCAGGAAATGAAAAAGCCACACGTTTTTGCAACAATGATGGTGCAAATGGGAGACGCAGACGGAATGATTGCCGGCCCCACCGCCACCTCCAAGGAACGCATCCTCCCCGCTTTTCAAATTATCAAAACCAAGGTGGAAGGCCGCAAAGCCTCCAGCTTTTTATTCATGGTACTATCCCCCAACACAGATAGCGACGCAGCAAATGGCGGAATACTTTTATTTGCAGATTGCGCCGTAAATGTTCAACCCACTCCGGAAGAACTCGCAGACATTGCAATTGATACCGCGGAAAGCGCCAAGCTCTTTGGGATTGAACCCAAGATTGCCATGCTCAGCTTTTCCACAGCCGGCTCCAGTGATAGCCCGGAGGTAAAGGAAATTCAACGCGCCGCCCAGCTGGTCAAAGAACGCCGCCCAGATTTGGAAGTTTCTCAGGACATGCAAGTAGACGCCGCACTTATGGACGCTGTTGGCGAGCAAAAAGACCCCAACTCCACAGTAGCCGGCCACGCAAATGTCCTCATCTTCCCAGATTTGGAAGCCGGAAACATCGGGAGCAAATTAGTAGAACGCCTTGCCGGCGCAGAAGCCATCGGCCCAATCCTCCAAGGCCTAAACAAACCCATTAACGAACTATCGCGCGGCTGCGATGTAGATAATATTGTGAATTTGGCGGCTATAACCTCATTCACATCATGAAAAAATCAACCATATTAATCAAATCTGCATCTGGACTATTAATCCTATTTCTTTTAAGTCCAAGTTTATTACAGCTAAATCAATTGTTTTTAGCTTTTGGTGTATATGAATATATATTTTCACGCACCGAAATATCTTGGGTAAGTCTAATATTGTTTTTTTCTTATTATGCAATACCAGTCTTTATTGCAACAGTGAGCTTTTTTTATGCAAAACATTTCTTCTCAAAGGAGCTAAAGAAGAAATACATAAGCCGAATATTTTTCACATTAAACCTACTATTTTTGGCTTTAATAATATTTATTTTTATTCGGTTTGGTATATTTGTTTTTGAAGGACTTTAAACAACAAACTGCATGAAAAACGCAATAATAATACATGGCACCGAAGGGCATCCAGAAGAGAATTGGCTTCCTTGGTTAAAACAGGAATTGGAAAAGGAAGGATATAATGTTTTGGTGCCACAATTCCCTTCACCACCAAAAATTCCAGCAAAAATAGCTGAGTGGTTTGATGTTCTTGATGATTACAAACAATATATTAATGAAAATACTATTTTAATTGGCCATAGCTTGGGTGGTATTTTTACTCTCCGTATATTGGAAAAATTAGAACATCCAGTTAAAGCAGCTATCTTTGTAGGAACACCTATTGGTGTCCGCCCTATTTTAAATTATGACCGGGACAACAGTTTTAGCGGATTTTCATTTGACTGGAAATCCATATCAACAAAAGCCCGTAATTTTGAAGTTTTCCAATCTGATGATGACCCTTACGTTTCTCTAGAAAATGGCGAACAACTAGCAAAGAAATTAACCGTAGCACTAAATTTCATACCGAATGCCGGCCATTTCAACACAAAGGCAGGTTATACAAAATTTGATTTATTATTAGAAAAATTGCTACCACTTCTCTAATTTAGGCGTCCTCAGCTAGCAGACAGGATATTCCATTTTCTTTGGCGGCCTTTCATGCTGTAATTAATTGGTGATGAAAAATAAGTTTTGCTTAACTGCCGTCATTCAACTTTCTCCTGAAGTCAGAGCCACGATTTCAAGCTTCTTAGACAAATATCGCAAGACCTCAAATGATCTTTCCATCTACGCACCAGAAAATTTACATCTTTCTTTAGTGGGACTCATCCCTATAAAAGAAGAGATGAACTTGAAAACAGAGGAGAAGGAAATCTTATTTAATATTTTTCAATCAGTTTTGCAAAAAACCACAGACCACATTTCTTTAGAATTTGAAGGAGTAGAATCAACAGGGTCAAGTCTATACATTCGAGTAACTAGCAAAAATGGAACTTTAAATACAATAAGAAGAAAAATCATTGATGAAATAGTAACGAGCCCCTTAGATTTCGATGAAAAACATATGCGCTCTTATGACCTCGGCTTTAGCTGGTGCACAATTGCACGGTTTACAAAACAAACCAAAGATATTGAAGAAATTATGGACTTAGGAAAAATTCCGTTCGGATCATTTGAAGCAAAAGAGGTGGATGTAGTCATAACAGACAAATCCTTTTCAAAGGAAAATACCAAAACATTATTCTCAGCACAATTTAGACAAGCTTTCCCCTAGCAGAATCCCCACAGATCAGATATTCTGGAATCACCATGCCTCTAACTGACATTTCTGCACGCCTTTGGTTGAAAAAGTATCTACGTTACGTAGATTATATTGCTGCAGCTTCGCTTTATTTGAAGGATAATTTTCTCCTTGAAGAATCATTGCGACCGGAGCATATCAAGCCGCGAATTTTGGGACATTGGGGAACAGTTCCTGGCCTCAACTTTATTTATGCACAGCTCAATTACCTGATCTACAAGCACAATTGCGAGATGTTGATGGTGGTTGGACCTGGCCACGGTGCACCTGCAATTTTGGCGAATCTTTACGCTGAAAAAAGCCTGCATTCCGTTTACAAAGAATACACACTCAACGGAAAAGGAATGGGACAAATCATTCACGATTTTTCCTGGCCACACACAAAATTCCCGTCCCACGTAACACCAAGTGTTCCGGGTTCAATTCTGGAGGGCGGCGAATTAGGTTACAGCCTCTCAACCGCCTTCGGCTCAGTTATGGATAATCCAAACCTGATTTCAGTTGCAGTAGTTGGTGACGGTGAATCAGAAACCGGCCCCATTGCAACAGCCTGGCACAGCAACAAGTTCTTCAATCCAAAAACTTCCGGAGCAGTTCTGCCAATTGTTCACATCAACGGATACAAAATCTCCAACCCAACTATTTTTGGGCGAATGGATGACACTGAACTAGAACATCTGTTCAAGGGTTACGGTTATGTGCCTTTCATTGTATCTGGCAATGGAATGGACAAGAAAATGATGAACGCTATGGAAAAGGCTTATCAACTGATTCGCAAGACACAAAAGAAAGCACGAGAAAGTGACACAATGCCGCTCAAGCCAAAGTGGCCTGTGATTTTGTTCCGCTCGCCAAAGGGTTGGAAAGGGCCAAAATCCTATGAAGGACACGCCGTGGAAGGATCTTTCCACTCACACGGAATTCCTTTTGGAAAACCTAAGACAGATCCTGAGCAGTTACAGATTGTGGAGAAATGGCTGCGCAGTTACAACATACAAAATCTAGTTGATGAGAAAGGAGCTCCAAAAGCCAGCGTGATGAAATTTGTACCAAAAGGTACTAAGCGAATGGGAGCAAACAAACATACAGTCGGCGGAAATATGCTCAAAGAGCTTAAACTTCCAGCAGGGTCCAAACATGAATTCAAATTCAAGGGCCGCGGCTGTGATCAAGCCAGCAGTATGGAACAAGCCGGAAAATATTTACGCGACGTTTTCAAAAAGAACGGAAAGAATTTCCGCCTCTTTTGCCCAGACGAACTTCTGTCCAATAAATTAGGAGACGTTTTTGATGCAACTCAACGTGCATTCATGTGGCCTCTGGAAAAGAATGATGAAAACATGCACCCAGACGGACGCGTCATGGAAATGCTCAGTGAACACACTCTTCAAGGTTGGTACATGGGATATTTGCTAACGGGCCGGCACGGAATGTTTGTCAGCTACGAAGCCTTCACAACTATCATCAATAGCATGGTGGATCAGTATGCAAAATTCCTCAAACAAGCCTTCAAGATTAAATGGCGAAAGCCAGTAGCCAGCGCAATTTACATTCAGTCATCTGTGGGATGGAGGCAAGACCATAACGGCTACTCGCACCAAAACCCTAGTTTTGTAAGTGGCGTGCTCCAAAAGCACGGCGAGTTCTGCCAAATCTACTACCCTGCTGATGCAAACAGCATGATTGCTGCCCTGGAGGAAACCCTCATTCGCAAGGATTCCATTTGTGTAATTGTTGCTGGAAAAAGAAAATTACCTCAATGGCTTTCACTTAAAGAAGCCCGCGAGCAAGCAAAAGTTGGTCTAGGAATTTGGGAATGGGTAGGTGGAAAAACTGCTACAAAGAATCCAGACGTGGTCCTAGCCTCCGCCGGAGACTACATGACGCAAGAAGCACTTTACGCCGTTCAACTCTGCCAGGAATTAATTCCAGAAATGAAAATTCGCTACGTAAATGTTTCCGAGCTCACCTCAATTTGCCTCGGAGACAATTGCAAAACAGAAAACGAAATTAATAAATTTTTCACCAAAAATAAACCTGTAGTCTTCAACTATCACGGCTACGTAAATGACATTGAGCAAATCCTTTGGCCCTACGTGGACAGTGACCGCTTCAGCATTCACGGCTACCGTGAAGAAGGCTCAACTACCACTCCATTTGATATGAAAGTGGTTAACAAAACCAGCTACTACCACCTTGCAATAGACATGATTGAACAAGCTGCAGCCAACAATCCCAAGTTCAAAAAGAAACAGCCTGCTCTTTGCAAAGAAATCAAAAAGCGAATCGCAGCCCATCACCGCTACATCAAAAAACACGGAGACGACCCAGACGACATCAAAGAGCTTTGCTGGTTAGAAAAGTAAACCAATCAACTATGCTCACGCTAGTCCTCAACGCCGGCTCTTCCTCACTTAGATTTGTACTTTTTGATGCAAAACTTAAGCCGCTCTACAAAGGACACGTGGATGCCATTGGTCAAAAGCACTGTCACTTCAGACGCTATTTCAAAGATGGAAATGAAGAAAAAACAAACATCAAAGCAAAAAATCATGAAGCTGCCATCAAGTACGCACTCAAACGGCTCCAAGACGACGGCGCCATCAAAGACCTCAAAGAAATCAAGAAAGTCGCACACCGTGTGGTGCATGGCGGAGAAAAATTCACAAAACCAACTAAGCTGAATGCTCTTGTGATTCGCCAATTAGACAAACTCTCCCCTCTTGCCCCATTGCACAATCCAGCAAATCTCACCACAATCCGTAGCAGCAGAAAAATACTGACAAAAGCCAGCCACTACGCAATTTTTGACACAGCCTTCCATGCAACTTTGCCACAAAGAGCCTATCTATACGGCCTCCCCCACTCCTTATATACAAAGGAAGGGATTCGCCGTTACGGTTTCCACGGAGCCAGCCACAAATATGTTTCGCAAAAGGCAGCAAAACTACTCAAAAAGAAATCTGCAAAACTAATCACCTGCCATGTTGGTAATGGTGTAAGTCTTGCCGCAGTCAAAAGTGGAGTCTGTTTAGATACATCCATGGGATTCACACCTCTGGAAGGCCCAATGATGGGCACACGCAGCGGAAGCATTGACCCAGCCATCATCTTCCACCTAGTTAACAAAAAACGCAGCTTAAAAGATGTCCACCACATACTTGAAAATGAATCCGGCTTCAAAGGAATGTCCGGCATTGGTTCAGACATTCGCAAGCTTTGGGCAAAGCCAAAAGACAAAGGCACACTTAGAACTTTTGATCTGTTCAGCTACCAAATGGCCAAACTCATCTTCAGCTACATGATCCCTCTTGAGGGCCACCCAGATGCAATTGTCTTCACGGCCGGCATTGGTGAAAACGCACACTACCTGCGCCAACAGATCTGCGATCAACTCAAACACCTAGGCATCAAGATCGATCACAAAGCCAATCAAGAAAACGCCCTAGTAATTTCCACAAAAACTTCTAAGACAAAAGTCCTAGTCATCCCGACCAATGAAGAGTGGCAGATGGCTAAAGAGATATGCTAAAATTTGACATATTCTGCAGAATGCTTTTTAATTATGACTAATTTAATAAACCCTTTCTTATGTCAGTAAGTAAACTAGCACCTTTAGTAACTGCAGTAGCAGTTGCATGTGCAAAACCAGCTCCTGTCCCTACCGTAGACTACGCTGCTATTCAGCAGGAAAAAGCTTGGCAAGCTCTAGGTTCAGAAATCAGGTCTAATGAAACCAGCATTAAAAGTGTTGTTGACGCTGTTGTAGCTGCACCAGATATGGATGCAATCCCTTTCCAAGGAGAAAATGGAAACGACAACCTTTACGTTACAGCACGAAGTGTATGTGGTGACTTTCCAGGAGATACAAATGGATTTGTATTAGATCCTTCAACTGACATTAGAACTAGTGTAACTGCAGCATATGATGTTGGGCTACTCACTAACTGTCATGAAGAAGATCCAACTCGAAGAGTTTACCCAAGTTCTTACAATCCAGTACCTTCAGAAAGTGGTTCAAATGAAGCATTTAATCACTATGATAAAATCTACAAAGAACTAATGGAAGATTCTGGTTACCCAGTAATGGCTCAATAATCGAACAAATCTAAAAAGGCTGAACTAAATGTTCGGCCTTTTTAGTATCTAAAAGTCCAATTCGTAAAGCGCCACATCCGTAACTAGCATGATCACGTCACGGTCCTTATCCAAGTAGAAGTCTTGAAGAGTTCCGCTAATATTATCAAACACGTACTGCGTGTCATAAGTAATATCCTCAGTATTTACTGCCTTTATGTAAACCAATAGACGGTTTTCCGCAGGATCCAGAATGTACATTAAGTTACTTTCCAATTCTGTTGAAAGCTTAGTTGCACCTGCAGTTGAAGTAAGAGGAGCTTCATTTGTAAAGAATGGAACTACCTCCCCTGCAAAGTATTTAACTATGCTTCCATCTGTCTTTAGCACCCAGATGTTTCCATCTACCGCGAAGGAGAGAGCTCCAAGTACAGCGCTATCATCTTCATCTACGTAACCAACACTTCCACCATAAGCAGAGGTACCTCTTTGGTAACGGTAGATCTGTCCTTCATCTTGATTCAAAATATAAACCTTATTGGAATAAGTTGTTACTTCAATACCTTCAGACCATTCCACATCAGAAGTGTCTGCAAACTGTGCATTTCCATCTGTGTACTCAACCATATTTCCTCCATCCAATAACAGAACCGCATTATCTTGGTCTGCAAAGTACGCTCCAGAAACAATATTTTGTACTGTATCAATAGTCACGGGATCTTGAATATCTCCAAGTAGAACTTCATAAACTTCATTGTCTGTGTAAACTAATTGTTTTTCTTGATAAGGAACAACTCCATTAATGCTTGAGTTTCCAAGTACAGAGCTGAAGTCAGCCACAAGTTTAAGTTCATCATTAATATGAACAATGTTATCAAGGAAATCTCTTTGCTCTTCAATATCATCTAGGATTTGGCTGGCTTCTCCACCCAAGTTTCCAGATTCCAATACCTCAACTGCTAAACCTTCTGCTTCATCTAGTAATACTTCCGCTTCACCTTTATCAAAGGTCCCACGCGTTGAAGCTTGTGTGATGTTTTCTTCAGCCACATTCAATTTGGCTTGAAGTGCATCCATTGTTCGCTGTTTTCCAGTTGTAATCCTTAATAGTCCAACTCCAACAACCAATACAAGTGCCACAACAGCAATTCCTTGTAATAGTTTTTTCTTTGGCCATG
>PJEL010004760.1_pt1 | contig 11088 bp, 7 predicted proteins | sample 1853271 | NCBI WGS metagenome assembly PJEL01 (sample SAMN08108733, study PRJNA415343) | Invertebrate metagenome, whole genome shotgun sequencing project. | host: Globobulimina | place: Sweden: Gullmar Fjord | collected 2015-08 | reverse complement strand
ACATCCGCTCGCGGGTGGTGCCGAGGCTCACCGACGTCGCCTACTTGACGTTGCACGGAGCCAAGGACGGCGACGTCCGCGGCTTTCCCGGCGCGCGGGCCTATGACCTGGCTTCTCCGTTTCAGGCAACGGGGGAGACCCCCCGGCACATGGTGTACCTCGGCGAGGCCAACCATTCGTTCTTCAACGAGCGCTGGGTCGATCGTCTCGGGCGTTCGCTCGAGCCCGTGGACCGCGCCGCCGGCGTGCTCTCCCCCGAGGACCACCGCGCTGTCGCGGCTGTGTACATTCGCGCTCTGGTCGAAGTGTACGCCCGCTCTCGGCGCGACTATCTGGGCTACTTCACCGGTGAGATCCCGCCGCCCGGCGCCGCCCAGCGCAACGTCGTGACGAGCTACCAGCCGCGCGCGGCCGACCGTTTCGTGATCGATCATCACGAAGAGGTCGATCCCGACGAGCGCGACGCGGAACACAACACGCTGGGCGGCCGCGTCACGACCGTGGGCCTGGGCACCGCGCCCAAACCGGGTCTTGCCGGCATGGCGTTCGCCGAGTACCAGCTTCGCGACACCGTGCTTCCCGAGGATCTGCGCATCGCGTCCGACCCGGGGCAGCCGAGCGACGGAACCCCGAAGCTCGCTCCGAGCGTGCCGCACTCCACCCACGGCGTGGCGATCGGTTGGGGGCCGACCGGAGGTCTGTACACGACGCAGATCCCGCTCAGTTGCACCGTCGGCGACGTCATCCTTTACGACTGTCGGCGTGAGGCTGCGGCCTACACGCACCTGTCGTTTCGCGTGGCGCAGGTCGCGCGCGGCGAAGAGTCGGCCAATCCGGCGGGGCTCGACCAAGATTTTTCGGTGCGCATCGTGGATGCCGAGGGCGACGCCAGCCCGTGGCTGCCGGTCTCTTCGTTCCGGCGCATACCGCCACCGTTCCCCGTCGCCGGGTCGGCGGGCGCCAGTACAGTGATGGGAACCGTGCGGATTCCACTCGAGGCGTTCACGGCCGGAGCGCCTGCGGTCGATCTCGACAAGACCCGGCTCGTCCAGCTTCGCTTCGACCGCACCGTGCGCGGCGAGGTCGCGCTTGACGACATCGAGCTCGTGAGGTGAATTGCGTGAACGTGCGATACCCGTTGGGATTTCTAGTTGCGGTGTTTCTTGCGACGGCCGGCGCGGCGTCGGCCGAGACTGCCGTCGGCTTCACGCCGGAGGTGACGTTTCAAGCCAAGGAAGTGTTCTTCGTCGAGCCGATCGTCTACTTCGACACGACGGGTAAGGCCCGTGGCGCTCGCGTTGCGCTCAAGCTCACGCTCGAAGGGGTCGGCATGCACGCGGGCGAAACCGACCCGCGCTTTTACATCGGTGAGTTTGCCGCCAACCGATCGGACATCTCGCCCGACGGCTCGTTGGTGACGGCGTACTTCTTCTCGCCCGGACGCATTCGCAACCGTACCAAGGTTCGCATCGAGACTTACTCGGAAGAGTCGGTCACTCTGAAACAGCGCTTCGAACTCGCCCAGGTGGCGTGGCTCACGCCGGCCGTTCGCGCGCGCCACGGGCTTCCCGATCTACATACCCGCGTCGTCGGCAGGTAGTTCCCGACCGAGCCCGCGTCAGCACTTCTCGGCGTCGGCGACCACGTAGAACAAGCAGTCCGAGCGCGCGATGTCGGCGTCCGTCGTGGCCATGAACAGCGCGAGCGGGCGCGCGGTGACCACACGACCGTCGCGCAGCGCGAAGAACTGTTCGGGGCGCATGACCGCGACGCCCTCGCTGAGCCGGAGCACGTCGAGCCCGCGTGGGCCCGGCCAACCCAGCGTTTCGGAGGCTCGCACGGTTTCGAAATTGCACGACTCGATGTCGTCGCGAAGGGTCAAGTCGGCGCCGGCGCCCGGCCCGGTGCCGTAGGCCAGGCGTGCGCCCGGCACCAATTCGACACGCACCGGGTGGGGCAGCACGTCGATCTCGGCGTCGCCTTCGCGTCGCTGCAAGACCGAATCGCGGCGGGCGAACTCGAGTAGGCCGTCGAGCGCTACACGGTCGGCGCTCGGCTGGCGCCCGCCGCCGCACTCGACGGAGATCGCCGGGAAATCCTCTTCGAGCGCCTCGATCACCGTGCCCAGGCGGATCTCGGTGAAGATCGCGTGATCGGCAAAGAGCGCGGTCAAAGCGGCCTGCTCGGGCCCGCGACGGGTCCACACTCCGTAAGCCGGACCGTCACCGGAGGTGTTGTGCAGGTCGATGAGCGCTTCGGGCTCGGCCCTCCGGAGCTCTTCGAGCAACCTCGTTGCCAGCAGCCCTTCCGGGGTGTCCGGGCCCGTGGCGAAGCAGCGGTTGAGGTCGGGTCGGCCGGGGAGAGTGCGATGGGTAAAAGTCGGGGCCGCGCGCGCGGCGTCCACCGCACCGACGAAACACAGAAGATCGACGGCGGGCGGTTCTCCCGAACGGATCAGCGCGTGCAGCGCTCTCAATCCGGAGGGCTCGTTGCCGTGCAGCAGCGTCGTGACGGCGCGGGTTCGGCTGCGGTCGCGGCCGGGCAGTCGCAACAGGGCCGGGCCGCCCAGACGCTCGAGCATTTCTTCGGCGCTCGCGCCCACGTCGGCTCCCGAAGGCGCGTCCCACATGCCGATGGGACCGGCCTCGCGGCGTACGTACCCCGGTTGCCCGGCTTCGTCTCCCCACTCGTGCACGGGACGGCCACGCTTGGCGTTGCGTACGTAAGCTTCGGTCATCCGCGTCAGCGCCTGGGGCAGGGAGGAGCGCGGCTCGAGCCGGTCGAGCATACGACGTTGCCAGCGCGAGCCGTTGGTGTCGGTTTGCAGTCGACCGAACACGACGCCGAGCATGCTCGCGATCTCCTCGCTGTCCACGCCGAGCTGTTCGAGTCCGCTTTGCGCTGTCGTGAGCAAGGAAGAGGCGAGCTCACGCACGCCGACTTCCGAGGGCGACGGCGCGGTATCGGACGGCCACAGCAACTCCGCGTCGAGCCCGTAACGGGCGGCTTGGAAGAAGTTGTGCTCGGCGTAGCGAAACGGGAAGCGGGGGAGCAACCGATCGATCTCCGAGCGGAGCCCGATCGTGAGCCCGATCAAGAAGGCGGCGCTGGCCATCATGTCCGTCGGGGTGGGGCCGGAGGGCAGCGCTCGCAACTCGATGCGTAAGTGACCGCCGTCGGCGGGGTCGAACACGGGGCGGTTCCACAACCACACGGTGCCTTGGTGCAGCCTGAGCTCGTGCAGGGCGGGCATACGGCCGCTCTTCAGGCAGGCCAGTGGGTCTTCGTCTCCGGTGACCGGAAGCAACGGAGGGAACAGCGCGACCGCCTGCTCGAACAGCTCGTGCGCTCCGCGTCGCACCCAACCGTGCCCGAAGCCGACGCGGTGGGGCTGGTGCCGCTTGCGCCCGGCCTCGTCGCGCGTGTCCACGGCTTCACGGAACAACGCGATGCGGGTCTCTTCCCAAAGCCGACGTCCGAGGAACACCGGCGAGTTGGCGCCGGCCGCGACCGCCAGCGCGGTGGCCATCTGCGCGGCGTTGTAGGTGTCGGCGAAAGTCTCGGGCGTTACGCGCAGGTGCACCTGGAAGGACGTGGCAGCGCCTTCGGCGGTGACGTCGTCGCAGAAGACCTCGAGCGGCTCGTCGCCGTCGATGCAGATGCGAAAAGGGTCTCCGCGCAGCTCACGCAGCGCGGACGACAGCGCCCGGTAGCGCGGCAGATCGGTCATCGAGGAGGACGTCAGGTCTTCGATTCTCAGCGTCGGGAGGATGCCGATCGGCACTACCCGCCCGCCGTGCACGGCCGCCGAGCGGTCGAGCCGTTCCAAGGCTGCCGTCAGTTCGTCGGCTTGCGCCGAGAAAGGGGTGCCGCGAGCCGGCACCGGGCTGAGGTTGTACTCGATGTTGAAGCGATCGAGTTCCAGCGCGAGTTGATCGTCGAGGCTCTCGGCCAGCAAACGCCGGTTCACCGGCAGCGCGCGACAGCTTCGATCGACGATCGACAGCTCGACTTCGGCGCCCAGCGTGGTCGGCCCGAGCCCGAAGGACGGATCGTCGAGTAGCTCGCGGAGCACCTCGAGGCTGTCGCCGAGGCGCTTGGCGAACCGTCGGCGGTCGTCGTCGTCGAATGTGTCGCGGTCGATCGGCAACCCCACGGCTCAGCCTCGCCTGCGCGTCCCTCGGTGCCGCGCGCAAGAGCGATAGCAACTGTCCGCTGCAAAGCCCACTTCGCCTCGGGGCAGCGGCTCGTAGTTGCGTGTGTCATGTGGTTTTCTGCCGCGCGCCGACAAGGCATGCTCGGACGCCTCGGCGGCCGCCCTGAGTTTTCGGGAGTCAGCGACGATGACGACGACACAACCCACACAGAAGCCGCTGCCGCCCAAGAAGCGGCTGCGGATGCTCGGCGAGTTGCTAACGGCCGCGCTGGGCCGTCGTCGTACGGGCACGTTTCCCGCGCTCGCGACCTCGACGTTCCCGCCCACCGTCGGGGGGGTCGAGATCGTACGCGATCAGAACGGGGTTCCGCACGTCTACGCCGAAGATGAGCGCGACCTGTACTCGGCGCTCGGCTATCTGCAGGCTGCCGACCGCTTCCTCTTTCTCGACTTGATCCGTCACATCGGCGCAGGGCGCGTCTGCGAACTCGTCACCGACGTGCCCGCCCCGAAAGACCACGACCTTCTCGGCGGCAAGAAACTCGCCGACCTCGACGGGTTTGTTCGCCCGCTCGGCTTCGAGCGCGAAGCCCGTCGCGATTTCGAGCGTCTGAGCCCACGCGGGCGCGATTGCATCACGGCGTTCTGTGACGGGGTGAACGCCGCGCTGCGTGCTACGAAAGGCCACTATCCGGCCGAGTACCTTGCGCTCGGCCGGGTGCGACCCTGGGAGCCGTCGGACTGTCTGCTGATGGCACGCACGTCCGCGTTCATCGTCAGCCTGGTGAATTTCGAGAACGAGCTCACCTTCGATGCCGTCCGTGCCTCCGTCGGAGACGACATCGCCAAGCTCGTCTATCCCGATGCGCCGTGGCATCAGTGCCCGACTTCGTACCCGGCCAAGGGAACACCGCCGCCGTCTGCGCCGTTGCACGTACCCGCAGGTGGCAGCAACAACTGGGCGGTTGCGGCCGAGCGCTCCGAGTCGGGTGCTCCGTTGCTGGCCAACGACCCGCACGTGCCGGTGATTCCGTTGCCGACTTACTGGTACCACGTTCACTTGGAGTGCCCGACGTATCGCGTTCAAGGCGGCTTGTTTCCCGGGTGCCCAGCGTTCGGCTATGGGCACAACGGCTATCTCGCGTGGGGATGTACAACCGGCTTTCGCGACGCGTGGGACTTCTATCGTGTCCACCGGAGCCCAGAGGATCCGCAAAGCTACAAGACCGTGGACGGCACCGGTCGCATCCGTCGGCACAACGACCGGCTCGACGTCCGCTTCAGGCGTTCGCGCATGCTTCGCTGGGAGAGCTGTGAACACGGCATCATCTACAACGGTTGGAAGCATCACGACGGGACCGACTTGGCCGTGCGTTTCGCCGAAGCCGATCTCGCCGCCTACGTCGATGGGTACTTGGAGTTGGCCGAAGCGACCGACGTCGAAGAGCATCGCGGTGCGCTCGCGAAAATCAACGACGGCCCGTTCGACTTCAATCACGTCTACGCGCATCGCGACGGACACATCGGGTGGGAACTGTTCGGGGCGTTACCGAAGCGTGCGGCCGACGGTTTGTTCGTGCGTGACGCCCACGACCCCGCCGGAGTGTGGAACGGACCGACGCCGTTTGCCGAGATGCCGAAGAAGCTGGCGCCGGCATCCGGGCAGGTGGCGACCGCCAACTCCGTGGTCGATCCCGACGACTTCGAACGCATCGCCTCGCGGGTGCACTTCGAGCCTCGCTATCGGCAAGACCGCATCGAGTCGTTGCTCGGAGCGCGCGAGAAACACAGCGTTGAGAGCTTCTGTGAGATTCAGGCCGACGTCGGCTCCGATTACTCCGTCCCGGTTCGCGATGCGCTCCTTCGGAGCATTGCCTCGCTGGCCGGCGAGGGTGGGCAGATAGGCTTCGCGGTAGCGGCGCTCACCGGGTGGGATGGCCGCTTCGTTGCCGACCATCCTGCGCCGGCGCTGTTCGTGTTGACCCGAAAAGAACTGGCCCACGGCTGCTTCGCCCCTCTGCTCGGCGGCGAGGTCGCGCCGCGCTACCTCGGCGGGCGTCGCGCGATTCCCCGCCTGCACGACCTCTTGGCAGACGCCGCCGATCCGCTGCGCACGGAGATTTGCAGCGCGGCCGGCGCCGATTTCGACACGCTGGTCGAGCGCGCGTTTCGCGCGGCGGTGGCTCGCGTGGTCGAGATCTGCGGCTACGGCACCGAAAAGTGGTCTTGGGGAGCCATCCAGCGCGCCCGGCTGGGGACGCTGCTCGGCGAGATCCCCGGATTGGGCGCCCGCTTCACGACGCTCGACGAAGGCTTCCCGGGAGACGACTGGACGGTGAGCGCGGCCAATCCACTCGATGAAGGCTCGCGGCTGCGCGTTCTGGTCGGCGCCAGCAGTCGGTTCGTGTGCGACTTGGCCGAGCCCGACACGGCGTGGTTCGCGCACTCCTCCGGGCCCAGTGGGGATGCGTCGTCGCCGTACTTCTCGCTTCTTTCGCGTTCCTGGCAGCGGTTCGAGTACTTCCGCTCGGAGCTGTGGGAGCCTGATGACGTTCCCGACCCGATCGAGAGGGTTCGCATCGAGCCGCGCTGGTGATCGAGCGACTCGGCTCGATGAAGCCCTTTCTTGGGCACAGGCGTTTCTGTACTTTGAACGATCCGGAACGCGACCGCTGCGTCGCGACCCATCCGCAATGAGGAGACCCAAGTGATGACTATCGGTGCTCGTTCCGTTCATGCGGCGCTCGTTCGCCGCTGCCTGTTCCTGGTGATCGCCGGCTCGCTCGTCTGGCTGCCGTCGCCGGCCGCAGCCGACAAGGCGATGGCCAAGTGCGTGAAAGCATCGGGTGGCGCGGGCGCTACGTGTCTCAAGAAAGCCGTGAAAGAGCTCGGCGAGGTGGTGCCCGACGACACAGCCGCGCTGAATTCGGTGATCGGCAAGACCTCACGCAAGCTGACCAAGGTGACCTTCGGCAGCGGCACTTGCAGCCTCGCCCAGAGCGAAGCGCTCGGCTATCGCGATCAGGCCAACGTCAAAGATCACATCGTCGATCAATGCCGCGTGTTCGCACTCGACATCAACCGCCAGGTCTACTTCGAAGGCGGCCCGGTGGCCTCGACCGAGTCGGAGACGAAGTGCCAAGAGACGCTCTACAAAGTTGCCGCCAAGGTCGCGCAGACCAACGTTAAGTGGCACGGCAAGAAGTGCGTGGTCGTGGACTACGACGGCACGTGCGACCGAACCAAGCGCGAGGATAAAGTCGCCGGAGCGCGCGCGAAAGCGGTCTCGAAGATCGAAAAGAAGTGCGGCGCCGACTTCGATACGCTCGTCACGGCCGAGGGTGTCACGCTGACCGATCGCATCGACGCGTTCGTAGAGGTTGTGGAGACGCGCGGTCGTCACTTCGCCCAACAGGTCTATCCGCCCGGACATCTCGGCGCGACAGCGGCGTACGGAGCCTTCCCCGTCGGGCTGACCACACTCACGCTCGCCGACGCGTCACGGTTGAACGTCGCCGGCGACGGCCCCCGTCCGGTGATTACCGAGGTCTACTACCCGACCACCGCCGCGGCGATCGACGGAGTGTCGCGCGAGATCGTCGAACTGTTCGACATCCCGATCGTCGAGGTCCCGGCGTATCGCGACGTAGATCTGGCCGCGGGCACGTATCCGCTGATCGTGTTCTCGCACGGCAACAACGGGATCCGCATCCAGTCGTTCTTCTTCGCCGCGCACCTTGCCAGCCATGGCTACATCGTCGTGAGCCCCGACCACCACGGCAACACGTTCCTCGACGGCCCGGCGGCGCAAGACCCCACCCCGTCGGTCAACCGGCCGCTCGACATGAGCTTCTTGATCGATGAGTTCACCGCTTTCGACGCCGCCCCCGGCAACTTTTTCGAAGGCGCGATCGACGAGGCCAAGATCGGCGCGTCCGGTCACTCCTTCGGCGGCTTCACGTCGTTTCTTCTCGCGGGCGACGATGCCGGGTTCGGCTCGTTCACCGACGCGCGCGTGAAGGCGATCCTGCCGCAAGCGCCCGCAGCCGGCTTCGATACCGCGTTCATGGAGTCGATCACCGTGCCGACGTTGATCGTCGGCGGCACCATCGACGAGACGACGCCGTTCGCAACCGAGCAGCAGGCTCCCTTCGATGCGATGCTGCCCGGCGCGGCGGTGGTCGGTTTGGCCGAGCTCGCCAACGGCGGCCACTTCAGCTTCTCGGATTTCTGCGAGGTTCCCGCCGACTTGCTCGAGTTTCTCGGCGGCGCCGAGGAAGCGTGCGAGCCGCGCCACCTGCCGTGGCGTTATGCGCAGAACATAACGAGGTATCTCAGCATCAATTTCTTCGATGCCGTTCTCAACGGCGATGCCGGGGCTCTTGCGAGGCTCGACAGCGCCGTCGTCAACGCGTTCGACGCCACGCGCTACGAGGACAAGTAGGCGCGTCGGGCCCGGTTCTCAGGCCCGGGCGCCGAGGATGCGGTCCAACTCGACGATGGCTTCGGTTTGATCGACGCCGACGAGGATGCCGCGCATGCCGAGCGCTTCGGCTGCCGTGATGTTGCCGTCGAAGTCGTCGAGGAACACGGCGCGATTGGCTGGGATGCCGCCGAGCAGTTCGAGCGTGTGGGTAAAAATTCTCGGGTCGGGCTTTCGCACGCCCACTTCGCTCGAATCGACCACGACCTCGAACAGCTCGTCCACCGGGATCAACGCGTACCAGCCTTCGCGAAACTCACGCGCGTTATTCGTGACCAGCGCCGTGCGGTAGCCCTCGGCACGGAGCCGGCGCACGCGCTCGACCATGGCGTCGTTCGCTCCGTGGCCCACGCCGATCGTCGCGAGCACCTGGAACGGATCGGTGTCGAGCCCTTCCAGTCGTCCCAGCTCGATGATCTCGTTGCGCGCCGCTTCCAGGGTGACCTCGCCGCGCTCGAGCCGGTGCCACGGGTGATCGGTATCGCGATGGTAGGGACCGAAGACGATCTCCATCACGTGTTCCGGGTCGGCGCCGAGCTCTTCGGAGTGGCGGGCGGCGGCTCGAAACGGCGATTCGGTGAACACGCCTCCGAAGTCGAAAAGGACGGCGTCGTATGCGGCACTCATCGGCTGAATGTGACACTGGGGCGCAGCCCGTTCCAGGCGTCATGGAGACGGGCTGGCCTGCGGCGGGCGCCTCGGATATGAAACCGCGCCGATGAGCCGAGCACCAGAAGCCGCGATCGTCGGGATCGCCGAGACCGAATATTTCAAGGGGGCCGACAAGGTCCCGGTCGAACTGATGCTGGAAGCGGCGCAGGCGGCCGTGGCCGACGCGGGCCTGTCGATGGCCGACATCGACGGCTTGCTCCCGCCCCCGTGGTACACATCGTCGGAGGAGCTCGCGGCCAATCTGGGCATCGAGGATCTCGCCTATGCCAGCGTCGCCGCCATGGGCGGGGCGAGCCCCACGGCTTCGATCCAGACGGCCTCGATGGTGGTCTCTGCGGGGCTGGCCGAGCACGTGCTCGTGGTGGTGGGATGGAACGGCTACTCGTTCCTGCGCCCGCGGCCGGGAGCGCCCATGCCGCGTCACGGCGTGACGGTGACCTCGGCGTTCGACGCACTCCAAGACTTCGTGCTGCCGCACGGCGCGATCATGCCCGCGCAGTTCTACGGATTCCTCTGCAATCGGCACAAGCAACTCTACGGCACCAAAGACACCGACACGGGCCACGTCGCGATGGCGGCCCGCAAGCACGCGCAACTGAACGACAAGGCGTTGATGCGGGGCAAGCCGCTCACCATGGAGGAGTACCTGGCCAGCCCGAAGGTCAGCGATCCGTTTCGGTTGTTCGACTGCTGCCTCGAGACCGACTGCGCCGCAGCGGTCGTCGTGTCCCGAGTCGAGCGCGCTCGCGACCTGGCCCGCCCCGTCGTCAGGATCCTGGGCGCGGCCGAGGGACACCCGTATCCCGCCGACGACATTGCGAATCGCAAAGACCCGTTTCAGATCGGTCTGAGCTATGCGGCCCCGCGCGCGTTCGCGCAGGCGGGGGTGCGCGTAGCCGACATGGATTTCTTGCAGATCTACGACTGCTTTACCTATGTTGTGCTGTTGCAGCTCGAGGCCCTTGGATTGTGCGAGCGCGGTGAGGCCGGTGCTTACGTGCGCGACGGACGGCTCGAGTTGGGCGGGGAGATGCCCACCAACACGCACGGGGGATTGCTCGCCCAGGGGCATGCGTGGGGATTGAACCACGTGGTGGAGGCGGTGCGGCAGCTTCGCCATGAAGCGGGGCCCTCGCAGGTGGAAGGCGCCGAACTGGGGTTGGTGACCGGTTGGGGCGACTTCGGTGACGGCAGCATCGCGATTCTCGGGAGAGGCGCATGAGCGAGGCATACCCCACGCCCAAACCGAGCCCCGTCGGGCTCAATGCCGAATGGTACGGTTTCCTGGCTCGCGGGGAGCTTCGCTTCCAACGTTGCGATGGGTGTGGAACCTGGCGCCACCCGCCGCGCGTGCTGTGCGCGGCATGCGGCTCGCCGCGATGGGCATGGCGGGAGTCGTCGAGGCGCGGTTCTGTGTTCACCTGGACGATCACGCACCGTCCGCTCCACCCGGAGTTTGCCGCCCACGTGCCTTACTCGGTGCTGGTGGTGGAGTTGGAAGAGGGGCCGCGCATCGTCTGCTCGGCGCGCGGTATCGCCAACGAAGAGCTGGCGCTCGATCTACCGGTCAGTGTGGGCATCGCGCCGGTCGATGAAGCCATCGGGCTGCCCTACGCCGAACCTGTCGATTCCTGAGTAACGGGAGGTAGCGAGTTGGACGGCGAGTACGCGTCTCTCGGCCTCGGCGCAGGCGTTCTCGGTAACCTGCTGATCTTGGCGTGGTTGGTCTGGGTTGTCCTCCTGCATTCGGTCAGCCCCGACCTCTACTACCTGAGCG
>PJEL010004759.1_pt1 | contig 11089 bp, 10 predicted proteins | sample 1853271 | NCBI WGS metagenome assembly PJEL01 (sample SAMN08108733, study PRJNA415343) | Invertebrate metagenome, whole genome shotgun sequencing project. | host: Globobulimina | place: Sweden: Gullmar Fjord | collected 2015-08 | reverse complement strand
CTGCCCTACTAATTAAGAATCCATGCGCCCACTGCACTTATTCTGCACTTAATAACAAAAAAGGACCTAGAGTAAAAACCCTAAGTCCTTGATACTTCTGGTACACCTGGCACGATTCGAACGTGCGACCCCCTGATTCGTAGTCAGGTACTCTATCCAGCTGAGCTACAGGTGCATTATTTTCAAATGATGAAGCAGACTTAATACCTTATCCCCTCCAATTCTTCAACACAATTTTTCAATTTTCTTTCATTCACCCCCAGCCTCAATCTACCATACCGCCCGCATACCCTGCTTTTTTCGGACCTGATCAAGCCGTCTTTCAAGGTCGACCCGCCAGTCCGCGTGGATCCTGGCTCCGGAAGGACCGATGAGTTCAGGCAAACCGTAGACAAGGCGGTCGGCAGCGCGGCTGGCCTCAATAACGGCCTCAATGGATCTGGCCCCGAATTTATACTGGGCAATAAGCAATCGCAGGAGCAAGCCGGATGTTTTTCGGGCCGCCTTTTTCCAATGGGTATCCATCTGGTGGGCAATAATAAAGGCACGTTTGAGTAAAATTCGCCGTAATTCCTCAAGTTCGGCACCGCTTGCTGAATCACGGAGCAACTCTTCAGGAATATCAATACCGTCAATATCAAGCACCACCCGCAAACGGCTCATGAAATCGGGGATCTTCAAAGTTTTGGACAGCTGCAATTCCTGAGGAGAGGTGGTACTGAGCAAATCCTCCATCCCCTGCCAACTTGTCTTCACACCACCGGCAAAAACAAAAATTGACCGGCCAATGTAATAGGGAATACCATGAACATAGGTCACCCCGTCCTGCATTGAAGGCAGAAAATAACGCAGATAACCAAACTCGTGTCCATCATAGCGGCAGTCAAACTCATCCCAAAAGGTAATGGGAACCTTTCCCTTGGCGACAGAAGCTCGGATAAGATCGATGGCGGAGTTAATCTCGTCAGGCTCAGCAAACTGGGTGAGATTAAACTCAAAAAAATCAAACGGGTCCTGGTCAAATTTTGCCCCAACAACCCGAGCCACCTCTTTAACGGCAAAGGACTTACCGGAACCTGGTGGACCAAAGACGCCCATACAAAGAGGCCGCTGATAACTCTCCTTGGTCACGTAAGAGTCCATAACGGTCTGTAAAGTAAGGATAGGACCGATCTCAGCCGGGTCGGTGGTGCGCAGATGCCCAACATTAAACATCCGCAAGTTTTCAAAGCCGCTTTTCCGACTCACCTCTTCTTTCAGGTAATGCACCACCTCCAGAATAACATCCATGTAGCCAAAATTATGGCCACCGGTGGAGACTCCAGCGGGAGCCGAAGCCCTGGTCGATGGATCAAAAAAAGCCCGCAGACTGGCCATCTTTTCCTTTGTCCACTCCTGGGCAGAAACCATTTCCAGGCTCTTATCAAATTCTGCGGAAAAAACCGGCAATTCAATCAAAAACGGATCATTATTATCGAGAAAGGAGCACGGTGCCCCATCAGGGAATGTCGAGGTGAAATCCAGGTTTGGTAACTCTAAAGAACCATTAAAATAGTAGCCGTTATCATTGAGAAGCTGCCAATGGAGCAAGGTGCGCTTGGAGAAATCACAAAAAAAACTGCGCCCGCTCATCACCCCATCCATGCGGATAAAATCCATGGCCAGCATGGAGGTAACCAGGGTATCATAGGCAGGAACAGACCCTTTCTGCCGAGGCGAACTTTTTTCCGGCAAACTCCCTTCCCGGTGCCGAAACATCACCCCTTCTGGGCTGACGGAAAGCAGTCCGTGGGGAAACATTTCAATTAATACATGGCAACGAAATCGACCGCGCGCCTCATCCCAGATCCCCACCTCAGGAGAACGTAAAGCGCGCAAAGCCATGGCCACAATAGACTCCCACAACACCGAGCTGTCCATCTCCATCCGGGTTGTTTCCAGATCAGACAGACGGCCAAAAAGGACAAAATCCTCACCAAAATGTTTTGCCCAATCAGCCCAATGGGCCACACTGATCCCCATGGCAATGACCCAGGCATCGGGATTGATCTCTTTGAGTTCAGCAGCAACCTGGGGCGGACGTCCACCATCATCAATGACCATAATGCCGTCATGGCCGCTGAGCTCCTCCCTGTTTTCATCAGTCACCCTCAGCGCATTTTCATCGACCCCCCGCCCGGCATAGGGCAGAATTTGATGCACCATAAACCAGCCATGATCCTTATCAATTTCCGGTCGCTGCCTTTTCCGAAATACCTGGAAGATATCCTTCTGTTCCCCATAAGTGACTGTGGTAATCCTGGGACTTATATCTGCTGCAGTTAAATAGGAAGCAAGCCAGGTCATACACTGATCCAAACGCCCGTGTTCCACGGCAACATCACCGGCTAATAACTCAACAAAATCTCCAGGATTGTAACCATAGGATGGGAGACTCCCCTCTTCAATCAGGCTCACCTCTTTAATCGGCAGATTACGAATTTTTACATTTGAACCCAAAAACATTATTTTATGTGTATCTTTATCAGTATGCATTGCACAACTCCCTTGGAATTTTTAATGTATTATCTGCATACTACAAAACAGTAATGGTTATCAATTAAAAAATACACCTGTGTACTTTTTTATTTAATTACATTATTGCCTGCCATATCAAGTTAATTCCATTCGCCAATTTCAATTCTCCTCCTTTCAATTGGCTTTCTTTCATCAGTTTTTTATTGTCAGGTAATTTGCATTCTTACATTCCCATTCCATTTTTTAAAAAAAACAGGAAAGCTCCAGATGTTAGGCATATTTATTGCGTATCCCCTAATAAGTATTCAAAAAATTATGCCTGGCAATCTTTACCAAACTGTTATCTAAACTTGGAACCCATGTAACTTCACCGTTTTTCCAAAAATTTTTATGAAAAAAATTTACGGTTCCCTGTCAACATTTTTACCCGGTTGTCAAAAAACGGACAAAGGATTCAATGTATGAGCACTTTCCAAAAATTTAATATCAATGAGAAAATGATTCTCGGTTTCACGCCGATTTTTCTTGTTATCATTGCAATTGCCGTTTTTTCATTGCAAAGTCTGGCAGGGTTTGAAAAAATCAATAAAGCAATTGTGGAAAATGATACGGTTCTCATTCAGGCAACAGACAGAATGAAAGACAATCTTCTTGCCCAGGAAGCATATGGACGACGCCATATAATTCTTGGAAGCCCCCAGATGCTTGAATTATTCTGGCAGCGAAATACAGCTTTTACCACCTTGATTGAACAGACAAGGGGACTTACAAAATCTTATGACATTCCCATCGAACAGTTGGCCTCACTGCATAGTGAATTTAATGTCATCTATAGCCAAACCTTCAAAGGGTTAGCTAATGGAGACAGTGCAGGCACCAGTCAACTTGATGAACAGGTCCAGGATAAGCTTGATGATATGATGATGCTTATCCAGCAGATGGCCACGATTGCCAAGGAAAACCAGCACCGCAAAATGATTGATGCCGGAGCCCTCGGAGTGAGAACATTTCGTACAACAGCTTTCCTGTCTTTACTGGGGATTTTTTTTGGTCTTGCCGCAGCATCATTAATTACCCGCAGCATTTCCCGGTCACTGCAGCAGTTAAAATTTTCCGCCCAGATGATTGCCCAGGGGAAATTTGATCATACCCCTGAAATTCAGACCAAGGATGAATTTGGCGATCTTGCCCGTTCTTTTGGCAATATGACCCAGCGTCTGGCCAATCTTGAAGAGCTGCATCTCGACTCAAGTCCCCTAACCAGGCTCCCAGGTGGTACTGCAATTGAAAATGACCTGAAAAACCGGTTGCTCTCTGAAAAACATGTTGCTTTTTGCCTGCTTGATCTTGATAATTTCAAATCATTTAATGATCGTTATGGTTACGCTTTTGGTAATGAAATTATAAAATCCACTGCCCAGTTAATTAAATCCACCGTTAAAAATCATACTTCCGAAGATAGTTTTGTCGGTCATATTGGTGGCGATGATTTTGCTGTTATTATGAATTCCAAGTACCACGAAGATGTCTGCCAAACCATTGTAAAAGAATTTGATAAAATGGTTGTCGATTTTTATAATTCCGAAGACAGAAAAAAAGGTTATATTGTCGGCAATACCCGGCAAGGGTTAGAGGTACGGTTTCCTATCATGACTATTTCCATTGCCGTGGTTGCAACAGATGGTCTGAAGAAGATGAATTATATTGAGGTTGGAGAGATAGCGGCGGAATTAAAAGAGCATGCAAAGACGATTCCCGGTAGTATATACGTTGTCAACAGGAGGGGTCAAGAGGAGCAACGCCGAGGTTTTCAGCCACAAATTGTCGGAAAAGGGAAAGTATGAGATCATTTAAAATAGGCTTTCAAACAGTTTTCCTTCTTGTCCTCAGTGCGGGGATTTTGACAGGCGGCTGCGCAAACACCTCTGTCTTCAGTGAAATTCCAGCAAAGAACCTTTCTCTGGACAATGAGAGCATCCAGGCGGAAATTAGCCGCCTGGAAGAGATCACAAAGAATGATCCGCAATCAGCGGCTGACTGTCGGTTATTTTTATCCCTTTGCCTTCTTTATAGCAATCCCAATAACGACCAGCCCGATTACCGGCATGCCCAGGAAATGCTTGAAACTTACCTCAGTCTTCAAAAAGATACAGCAATGGCAAAGGATGTACTCTATCTGTCATCGCTGCTTATGCAGATCAACCATTTGCAAGATGAACAGCATGACCTGACTGCACAGCATAACAGGTTGAGAAAAGATGCTGAGTCGCTATTAGGAGACACCACTACCTTAAAAGAAAAAAACGGCCAACTGGCATCACAAAATAAAAGCTTGAAAGATATTATCGAACAGCTGAAACTTCTCGATCTCCGCCTCGAAGAAAGAAGAAACTCCACATTATAATATTCCAGCATGGCTGGTGAACAATCTCATGAAGAATCTGGCCTCAGCCTGTTTGCCAGGGAGACCAACTGATGTATCAGGCATAAATGAAAAAATGGAGAAAAAAATGACACTACTTTCAGTTCGCAATGCAATACTGCCTCTGCTTTTACTCACTCTGATCGGTTGTGCCAGCGTCGGTCGTCAGTTTCCTTCCAATGAGGTCAAACAGATACAAATTGGCGTCACCAGCCAAGATGATATTTTGCAAATTTTCGCTTCACCCTGGAGAACGGGACTTGAAGACGGTATGACCACCTGGACCTATGGCCATTACCAATACAAAGTTTTTGGTGATCCGAACACCAAAGACCTGGTGGTTCGTTTTGATAAACAGGGTAAGGTTGTTTCCTACACTTATAGCGCAACTGCCGGCCTCCCGGAAAAAGGTAAGACCGGCGAACGCCCTTGACTAACGTCTTCCTGAATGATTCATGACATCGCGTAGAATATCCAGAACCTTGCCGGTGGTTCTTTCAATCAAAACAACGTCATCACCGACTAATACCCGTTCATGATCTTTTGACCTGCGGGGAAGGCGCCTGTATAGGTCCTTTGGCAAATCTCTTTTGGCTAGTCCTGGGGGAAGTGTGCCATTTTTTTTCAGTTGCTTTTCTAACCCCGGCGGCAGAGTATCTTTTTTGGCCAGTCCCGGAGGCAACCCTTTGTCCTTGCCATGCTTTTTCCCTTTTTTCTTCTTGCTCTTTTTTTTATCCTTTTTGCCGTAATCATCATCGTCATCATCCTGCTCAACATGCTGCCTGTTACGAGATTTTTGATAATAATAATCGGCAATTTCCTGCTTCTCAGAAGCAGTAAAAGTCACCTGTTTCACAGACCGGCCAAACGTTCTCTGGAACCACGACTCAGCCATGGCTGGCTGCACAACACATAAACTTAGAAACAGACAAAGAAATAAGCGCATATCTTCTCCTTAATATTATTTAACTTCCCTTTTTATTCTTCCATAATGCGCCTTTAAGGATATCCATGTCAAATTTTCTGTTTCGTAGCAGTATTTTTTTTGACTTCATTAAAAATAATCATTACTATTTATACTAACTGTTTTCATTTAACTTATGGAGGTTTTTTACCATGATGAATTTAGAAGAGTTGAAAAATGACAGAAACATAGTTAATGAAATTGATTGGGATATGACTCCGGAAAAGGCAGTTGACATGTACCTTGAGTGGGGAGCGGGCTGGACCCGTGGCCATGATTTTGTCAGTGGTAACGACGAATCCATCTATTTTGTCATATTTGACTGGGAGGACACCCCCCACCAGGCCACTCTTATCTGTCGGAATATGCGTGAAGCAAATGAAATTGCCAAAATCCCCATTCCGGCAGACCTTTTCAAAGAGGCCTGCGACGATGACGGTAGAAAACCGGGCGGCACCGTACACCGTTTAAACGACAAATTAAAAGAGTGGCTGTCACATGAAATTGGCGGCCCACCCACCGATTTTTCATACACCCATTAAAACAAACTGATAAGTGGTAGTTGATTTACAATCAAAAAAATGTCATTTTTACATATGTGTGAATGGCATTTTTTTTATGAAATTATCACCATCAACTCCTGGAGAAATAAATGAAAAAATCAGCCTTGCTCTCTTTTCTTTGCCTTGTAAGCCTTTTTCTTTTTGGCTGCACCTCTGGCAACCATGGACGTTTCGACTTCCAAATTGCCATTGACGATCTGTTTGAATCTGGGCAAATCCTGGAAAACCACACCTATTACTACATTGGTCCGGACGCTCAACCGGACGCCATTATGGCCCTTGACAATAAATACACCCTGGCTCCGAGCCTCTGGAAAAAACCAGAGATGACCCCGGCTCTTTTTGCCACATGGAATTTAGTCATTGACAACAAATACCGCATAAAAAACAGGTACAGAGGCGCTGTCATCCTTGATGAGAATGGCAACCGTTTGGGAGTGTGGTATTCACGCCTGACCTGGACCACGATAAAGAGTGGTGAGGACAACACGGTGATTATTTACACACCAGACACCACTAAAAATCTTCACAAAGGCCGTGGGGCGGCATTCCTTGGCAGCTGGTAACTGGCTGTTGCCAGCATTGCTGGCCCTGGTTATCTACGGTTTTTGGGGATTTTTTCCGAAAATCGCGGTCAATTACATCTCACCGCAAAGTGCGTTGGTTTATGAGGTGGCTGGGGCCATGCTGGTTGGCCTGGTGGTCTTGTTTCTCATTGATTTTACTCCGGAGAGCCACCCGAAAGGGATTCTATTTGCCATGCTCACCGGTATTGCCGGCATGACAGGCACTCTCTTTTTCTTTGCAGCAGCGCAAAAGGGGAAAATATCGGTGGTGGTCAGCCTCACCGCCATTTATCCGCTCATCACCGTTCTCCTGGCAATACTCTTTCTCAAAGAGCCTCTCACCATAAAACAACTTTGCGGCATGGCCATGGCAATCGGCGCTATACTGTTGCTGGCAACCTGATCGTTAGGTAAACGAACGTAGTGAGACTCCTATATCCGATACCTAGGTAACTTTTGCAAAATGCTATTATTTTATCTGTATTTGTTTCAAGAACAACAGATAGTTATCAATTGCAACATAGATTTGACATGCTTTATCATGCTGTGATAAATTTAAGTTTCTAGACTTGCTGTCGAAATTAAACAGGCAACTGACGAAAGCATGTTATGAAATTACTTGCGGCATGATTTTCTTCGCAGGGTAAAAAAACCCGCGCGATGCCTTTTTGCGCTGGGCTCTGAATTGTTTTTCTTGTTCACTATCCTCAAACGACAATTTATTTTCATTTTCGAGTTTTTAAAAAAATTAATATGGCTATCAAACCGGAGTAAGGCAAGGAAACAATGATTTTATTTAAAGGCAAAAAAATAAGAAAACTGCTCGATGAATATAAATCACCGAAAGTGAAACAGAAAAATCCTGGTTTTTTAAAAGAACTTAAACAGTTCGGCTCTGATGCTGTCAAATTTATAATAGAGGCATTTCAGCAGAGAAGACTTCCTGCATCTAAGGCCCACTATCTCCTTGAAAATCTCTGTGATGCTACCTGCCAAGAACTCATTCTGCCTCTTATCGGTGATCCATCTGACGAGGTCCGCCGTGTTGCCAAAGAGATGGTTAAGAGACACTGGGCAAAGTCCTCCTACAAAATACTTCTTGATTATCTCAAAGAACCAAATATCTACCTGAGGAACAACGCTGTTGAACTTCTAAGTCTCTCCCGTGATACAAGCTGTGAGCAGGAACTTGTCTCAATGTTCAACACAGCTTCCCCTGAGCAGAAAAAATGTATCATTAAAATATTAAGCGCATTTCAAAGTGACACCGCAAACCGCCTCATGATCAGCGCCTTAAACGATAATGATTGGCATGTTCGCCTTGTTGCCCTTAAACATATAAGCAAGCTAAAACTTGCTTCCAGCGTTAACCGTCTTATAGAGATGCTTTCCGAGCAGGATCCACATGTGAAAAGTCTTGCTATTGATGCTCTAGGAAATATCGGTGACAGGCAGGCAACCAAACCGTTACTGGAGCTTCTGAAGGACGACGACCTGATGGTTCGCCAAAAAGCGGTGGATTCACTTATAGAAATAGCTGATGTAGATGTTGTTTCCGACTTGATCAATCTGCTCAGACACGATGATGTCAATGTCCGGCGTTGTGCGGTTGAGGTCCTGCGTAACATGAAGGACCCTAAGACAACCGCAGCTCTTATGCAGGCGATAAAGGATTCCGATTGGTGGGTCAGACAGATTGCCACCGACTCTTTGACCAACCTCAAAAGCGGTAATATCGTTGCCGGTTTTATCGGTCTGACCAGGGATCCTGATGAAAATATCCGTAGGTGTGCTGTCGAGTTTTTTGTTCAGGTCCCGGCTGAAGAAGCCTTTGATGCCGTTGTCTATCTGTTGAATGATTCTGACTGGTGGGTCCGGGAAAAGGCCATTGACGCTCTTGGCAAACTGAAAAAGCCTGAAGCCATAAAACCATTGTTATCCATGGTCAACGACCAGGCAGTCTGCAGCTCAATACCTGGAGCCCTGGCCGAAATTGGCAGCGAAGAGGCTTTTCAGCATCTCAGAGACATGCTCTACCGTGGAGAAAAAAAGTTACGTATTGAGGCGATAAAAGTCTTGCTGAAGACCAAGGGCCATGAGTGTATTGAAGATTTAAAAAAATGCCTGGCAGACCCTGACATAGAGGTGAGCACCGAGGCCATCCTGTCATTAAAGGAGTTGACCGGAAAAATCTACACCCCGGATGATGCAGGGCCAACAGCACCCTCGCTTATTCAAAGTGCCATAAGTCCTGGAATGACCGTAACTGAGGCTATCGTGGTCATTGATCTTTGTAATTCCACGGATATTATTTCCCGCTATGGTAATAGTTTCGCCATGAAGCTCATGCAGAAATTAACAGCAATTGTCGAGAAAATAGGCAGACGGGAACAGTGCCAATTCACCAAAGGGACGGGGGACGGTTTTCTGCTTACTTTCCCCAAGGCCGAGAACGCGGTTCGTTTTTCCATGGATGTCCTAATTGATGTGAAGAAGGCCAATGAAAAAGTAGACGACAACCAAAAAATTAATTTACGTTTTGCCATCAATATCGGAGAATCAAAAGTTGATGCTAAAGGGGATCGGATCGGTGTTGCTGTAAATATGGCCTTCCGCGTTGAAGGATTGAAGCCTGATGCACTTATTGCCGCTGAGGGAAGCATGTTGCCCGATGAAATTCCCCTGGAAAACAGAATCTTCGTTACCGAAAATCTGGAAAAGGAGATCACAGGCATCGAATGGATACATTCCCGTTTTGTCGGTTTGTCTGAGCTGAAGGGAATCACCGGGCTTCATAGAATCTTTCACCTGACCAGAGATAATTAACAAAACTTCAGGAACAAAACCATGAACAGCGAAAACTTCTTATCATTCGATAGAATTCAACATATTTTAAGTGAGTTGCCTTTTTTTGAATATTTTTCAGGCAAAGAACTTGAAATTTTTTCTAACAACCTGAGTCTTCGCTCTTTTCCTGAAAACTCAGTCCTCTTCCAAGAAGGAGATATCGGTGAGTATCTTTTTTTTGTGGTAACCGGTCAAGTAGAGGTAAAAATACAATCCCAAAAATCGTCGCAGCTAGTTATGGCCAAATTCGGACCAGGCAGCAGCATCGGTGAAATGTCTTTGATTGACGACTACCCCAGATCGGCTACCATAATGGTTTCAGAACCGTCTGAACTCCTTCTTTTATCCCGCAAACGCCTGCAGGTCCTTTGTGAAGAAAGCCCGACCACCGGGTTGAAATTCATGCACGGTCTTGTCAAGACCCTGAGCCACAGACTGAGACAGGCAAATGGCAGATTTGCCGATATTGTATAGCACCAGATTAACGGGAAAAGACATTAAGGTTTCAGGGCATCAATCACGTCGGAGACTGACTCGGCTACCGGTCCCCCTGCCCCGTTACTCCTCTTCGATGGTTTTAATAAAAGCATCCGCCTCGGCAATAGCCACTTCCATATCGCGGATCAGAGCAGCAACATCGGTCTCGACGCTGGTCAACTCAGACTCAAGAGAAGCAATAGCCCGGGCATTAAGGTTATGCTTAAGGAACAGCACCTGATCACGCAAAGGCCGAAGTACCGGTTCCATCTTGGCCTCCGCTCGCTTCATAGCACTAATAAGTTTTGCGTACTGTTTTTTTGTTTTTGTCAAAGTTCGCTGACTCGATTGCCTGAGCGAGGCACTTGAATACTGCTCCAACTCATCGGCCCATTCATCAAAAAGGGCCTCTGCCACATCCTCAACAGCATCAATACGAGAACTCACCTCAGCGGCTCGTTTCTCACTGGTGTCAAGCTCTGCCTTAATCTGCTTATACTTTTCCTCAAGAGTCCCACCATCGTACTTAACAACCGAATTGAAACGATCAAGGGCTGAGGCAAACTGCTCCTTCGCCTCCTCCTGGCTGTCCCTGGCCTCAGTAACCCGGTCTGCCATAATATCACGCTTATGCACCCCGAATTTTTCCATGGTCGAATAGTAGGCCGTTTGGCAGCCGGCCAGCATCAGAGCAAGAAGAATACAGAAAATCGATGATTGGAGGGATTGGATT
>PJEL010004758.1_pt1 | contig 11096 bp, 6 predicted proteins | sample 1853271 | NCBI WGS metagenome assembly PJEL01 (sample SAMN08108733, study PRJNA415343) | Invertebrate metagenome, whole genome shotgun sequencing project. | host: Globobulimina | place: Sweden: Gullmar Fjord | collected 2015-08 | reverse complement strand
TTATTCCAGCCAGAATGTTTGGTCAAAAAATCAGTGGCGTAAAAATAGAAGTATTAGTTGAGCGCTTGCTTGATGAACGTCGATTTTTAGCGCACGTTCGAGCCAGTAAATCACCAAAACCAGGTAGTGAAGTTTTACTTGAAGGCGAAGTTAAGGCAACTATGGTCGCGCGTCATGACGCACTCTTTGAATTTGAAATTCAAGGTGATGAGAATATATTGCCCCTGCTTGAGCGCATCGGTCATATGCCATTGCCGCCTTATATAGATCGTCCCGACGAAGATAGTGACAGAGAGCGCTATCAAACCGTTTATAACGAAAAGCCTGGCGCCGTTGCCGCACCTACGGCTGGCTTGCATTTTGATGAAGCTTTACTCGAGAAAATAAAAGCCAAAGGTGTTGAACTAGCCTTCGTTACCCTTCATGTTGGCGCGGGGACTTTTCAACCGGTTCGCGTTGATGAAATTGCTGATCACGTGATGCATGCCGAATACGTTGAAGTACCAACAGAGGTGGTTGAGCAAATAGCGCAAACGAAACAGCGTGGTGGTCGCATTGTCGCGGTTGGAACCACATCGGTTCGTTCGCTCGAAAGTGCGGCAAAATTTGCCAAAGATCAGGGCACAGAACTGCAACCTTACTATCAAGATACTAGCATCTTTATAACCCCAGGTTATCAGTTTGAATTAGTTGATGCGTTAATCACTAATTTTCACTTATCAGAATCAACGCTACTGATGTTAGTCAGTGCCTTTTCTGGTTACGACAATATAATGAATGCATACAAGCATGCGGTAGAAGAACAATATCGTTTCTTTAGTTATGGTGATGCGATGTTTTTAACAAAGAAGACGCAACCCTAACCGAACATCAAATGGATTCGAAAATATGAGAATCCTTATTATGCTGCTAGCCTGTTTCGCTAGTGGGCGGAGAATAAAATATGAAGAACAAAATGAAGTACGAGTTACTGGCCAAAGACGGTAAAGCACGTCGTGGCCGTTTAACCTTTGACCGTGGTACGGTTGAAACACCAGCCTTTATGCCCGTCGGAACATACGGTACCGTCAAAGGAATGAAAACTGAAGAGATTAAAGAGATTGGTGCAGAGATTATCTTAGGTAATACTTTCCATTTGATGCTTCGCCCTGGCACTGACATCATTGAACAACATGGTGATTTGCATGATTTTATCAACTGGGATAAGCCTATTCTTACTGACTCTGGTGGCTTTCAAGTTTTTAGCTTAGGCGCTATGCGTAAAATCACCGAGGAAGGTGTTAAATTTAGCTCGCCAGTTAACGGTGAGAAAATCATGCTAACACCTGAACGCTCAATGGAAGTGCAGCAAAAACTTGGCTCTGATGTGGTCATGATATTTGATGAATGCACACCTTATCCAGCGACCCATCAAGAAGCAAAAGACTCCATGGAATTATCACTACGTTGGGCGCAACGCAGTAAAGATGCTCATGGTGATAACCTAAATGCACTTTTTGGAATTGTCCAAGGCGGCATGTTTGAAGACTTGCGTGAAGTGTCAGTCAATGGCTTAAAGGCAATTGATTTTGATGGTTATGCCATAGGTGGTTTATCCGTTGGAGAACCTAAAGAAGACATGATCCGCATATTAGATCACACCGCCCCCTTGATACCAGAAAATAAACCCCGATATCTGATGGGAGTAGGCAAGCCAGAAGACTTAGTGGAAGGCGTGCGCCGCGGTATCGATATGTTTGATTGTGTGATGCCAACGCGAAATGCACGTAATGGTCATTTATTTGTCAGCGATGGCGTAGTAAAAATACGTAATGCCAAAAATAAAACCGATACTGGACCACTTGATGCCGAGTGTGACTGCTATACGTGTAAAAACTATTCACGTGCTTATTTACATCATTTAGACAAGTGTAATGAGATTTTAGGCGCGCAGCTCAATACATTGCACAACTTGCGTTTTTATCAAGGTGTAATGAAAGGTTTGCGTGATGCAATCGAGCAAGGTAAATTGGACGACTTTGTAGAAGATTTTTATGCACGACGTGGATTGCCTGTCCCACTTTTAGCCGAAGGCAGTGAGCAGGTTTAATGTGCGCAGCACAACAATTATTTTAAAAAATTTAGAACTATAACAAGAGGTATTTATGAGTTTATCTATTACATCAACATTTGCAGCAGCAGCACCACAAGGCGGCGGTATGGAAATGTTAATCATGTTGTTGGTATTTGGTTTGGTATTTTATTTTATGATTTACCGTCCTCAAGCAAAACGTGTGAAAGAGCATAAAAGCTTGATGGCTGAATTATCAAAAGGTGATGAAGTACTAACTCAAGGTGGCTTAGTAGGTAAAATTTCCAAAGTATCTGATGAGAAAGACTTCTTAGTTATCTCAATTGCAGAAAACACAGAAGTAACTGTACAGAAAGCAGCGATTTCAGCAGTATTGCCAAAAGGCACAATGAAATCTCTTTAATGGCTCTTGTGCAATCGGTTGATTAAATTCCATTGTTATAATTACTCGTTTACATGCGTGAACGAGATAATTTTTCAGGACTTAAATCAACTGATTCATATAAGTACATAAAGTTAACATGCAAAAATAATTAAGGTGATATTGTGTTAAACAAATATCCATTATGGAAAACACTACTGGTGGTCATTATTGTCGCCTTTGGTGCTTTATATGCTTCGCCAAATTTATATGGTGAAGATCCTGCTGTGCAGGTGTCAGGTTTACGTGGAGTAGAGGTTGACGTATCAACGTTAGACCAAATTAAAGAACAACTCACTGGCAATAACATTGAATACATGAATATCGCTCTAGAAAAAGGTCAAGTACTTGCTCGCTTTACTGATACAGAAAGCCAATTAAAAGCACGTGACTTACTACATAGTGAGTTTGGCAAAGATTATTCAGTTGCGCTGAACTTAACTCCTGCTACACCAGAATGGTTGGCGGGCATTGGTGGTACGCCAATGAAGTTAGGTTTAGATCTAAGTGGCGGTGTTAGCTTCTTGATGGAAGTGAATATGAATGAAGCCATCAATAAAGCTAAAACTGGCATGATCGGTGATTTCCGTAGCGATTTACGTAACGAAAAAATTCGTTATCGCAGCGTTAAAGACTCTGGTGAAAATATTGTTGTTATATTCAGAAATACAGATGATTTAGCTAACGGTGAAAGTTTACTTAAAAAGCGCTATCGAGATTTATTGTTTGCTGAAGACGAAGAGTCGTTAACGTTAAGTGTCACTATGACGGACCTTAAGTTAAAAGAAATTCGTGAATATGCTCTACAACAAAACATTACTATTATCCGTAACCGTGTTAATGAGTTAGGTGTTGCGGAGCCACTGGTACAACGCCAAGGTAAAAAACACATCGTAATCGAATTGCCAGGTGTTCAAGATACAGCAAAAGCTAAAGAGATTTTGAATGCTACAGCGACTATTGAATTTAGAATGGTTGATAGTGAAGGTGATTTAAGCAGCGCATTAAATGGCCGTGTACCAGCAAGTTCACAATTATTGTATGAACGTGACGGTAAACCTGTATTACTGAAAAAACGCATAATGTTAACCGGCGATCATATTATTGATGCAAGTTCTGGTTTTGATGAATATAGCCGTCCTCAAGTCAACATTACCCTTGATTCGCCAGGCGGTAGCAAGTTCTCTAGTGCAACTAAAGATGCAATCGGAAAGCCAATGGCAACTGTTTTTATCGAGTACAAAGGTACTGATAGAAAAGACGCTGAAGGCAATATGATTTTTGAAAAAGTTGAAGAAGTTATTTCCGTTGCCACTATTCAAGCGCGTCTTGGTAAAAGCTTCCGCATTACCGGTGCAGGATCGCAGCAAGAAGCACATAATTTAGCACTATTATTGCGTGCGGGTGCTTTGATTGCTCCTATTCAAATTGTTGAAGAGCGTACGGTTGGTCCATCGCTTGGTAAAGAAAACATTGAACTTGGCTTCCAAGCGATAATGGGTGGCTTTGCCTTGGTCTTCATTTTCATGATGATTTATTACCGTGCCTTTGGTGTTGTTGCTAATTTAGCCTTAGGCGCTAACTTAGTATTGATTGTTGGCGTAATGTCGATGATCCCAGGTGCTACGTTAACTTTGCCAGGTATGGCGGGTATTGTTTTGACCGTTGGTATGGCCGTTGATGCGAACGTACTTATTTTCGAACGTATTCGTGAAGAGCTTAAGAGTGGGAAATCTGTTCAGCAATCAATTCACCAAGGTTATGACTCTGCATTTTCTACTATTTTAGATGCAAACATCACGACATTAATTGCAGCAATTATTTTGTTTGCAGTTGGTACAGGGCCAATTAAAGGCTTCGCCGTAACACTTTCAATCGGTATTATTACCTCAATGTTTACTGCGATTGTCGGTACTCGTGCAGTAGTTAATGCAGTATGGGGCGGTAAACGCCTTGATAAACTTCCAATATAGGTGATACGACAATGCAAATTTTAAATTTAAAAGAAACTGTCACCTTTATGAAATACCGAAAGGTGGCAATGATGTTCAGCTTTGTATTAATGGCGGCGTCTATCGCTTCATTAGCGATTAATAAGTTGAATTTCGGTCTAGATTTTACTGGTGGTATTAAAGTTGAAGTAGGCTTTGAGCAAGCAGCCGATTTAACTAAAATGCGTCAGGTACTTGACCAAAATGGCTTTAGTGATGCCGTAGTACAGCTTTTTGGTACCAGCCGTGATGTTGTTATACGTATGGCAGAACGTCCAAATGTTAAAGCGGAAATGCTAGGCAATGAAATACTCGATGTATTAAAAGAAGGCATGAGCGTTAACGTTGATATGCGACGTATTGAGTTTGTTGGTGCTAGCGTTGGTGATGAATTAGCTGAGCAGGGTGGCCTAGCGATGTTGACTGCACTTATTTGTATTCTAGTGTACGTTGCATTTCGCTTTGAATGGCGTTTCGCCTTAGGCTCGGTATTCGCCTTGTTACATGATGTATTACTGACACTAGGCCTATTTTCATTCTTACAACTAGAGTTTGATTTAACGGTACTTGCGGCGGTACTCGCCGTTATCGGTTACTCGCTCAACGATACTATCGTTGTCTCGGATCGTATTCGTGAAAACTTTAGAAAGATTCGTGAAGGCGGCCCAGAAGAAATCATCAATATTTCACTAACTCAAACATTAAGCCGTACCTTTATTACGTCAATCACTACATTGTTAGTATTGGCAGCGCTATTCTTTAAAGGTGGTGCATTAATACATGGTTTTGCTACGGCATTATTGTTTGGTGTCTTTGTCGGTACTTACTCTTCAATTTATGTAGCCAGTGCAGTAGCTCTTGGTTTAGGTATATCTAAAGAAGACTTAATACCAGAAGTGATTGAAAAAGAAGGTGCAGATCAAGAAGAGATGATGCCTTAGCATTTCTCAACAGATAGCACACCATTAAAAAACCGAGCCTCAAGCTCGGTTTTTTGCTTTTAATTGGTGATTACTCATGCTTATGCTACTTTTAGCTTACTAGTGTCACCATTGTTAACTCGTGTAAAAGGGATTCAAATGACGATAATAAAAAGAATGATAAAAGGATTTACTGCTAGCTTAATTGTCTTAACTGCTCAAACCTTTGCTAGCTCTGCTGAAGATAAAAGCTGGCCGTACCCTGAAGATACACCAGCAGCAACAAAACTATCTATCGGCATGGCAAGTGATCGTCCAGTCGATATTTCTCGTTTTCTTCTTGCAAGAAGCGCTTATGGGATAAACCTAAATAGCGCGGGAACACATGTTGCCTTTTTAGATCAAGTCACAGGTCGGTCTCAATTGTGGATGAAAGAAATTGCTTCGGGTCACACAAAGCAGATTACGTTTGGAAATGGTGTCGATAACTATGCGTGGCATCCTGATGGCATGCGTTTAATTTATTCCTCAGATAATGATGGTGATGAGCGCGAAGCATATTATTTAATGAATATTGACGGAACCCAAGAAGAGGTTGTTCTTAGCCACTCTAAAGCTTATCGCGTATTTGGTCACTTTAGTGCCGATGGTAATATGTTCACTTACGCTTCAACGGAACGAAATGGTCGTGATTTTGATATTTACCTTTATGACTTTGCGAAGAAAAAATCGACGTTAATTTATCAGTCCGAGTTTGGTTATTACCCGTCAGCATGGCAACCACAATCAGATAACTTAATCGTAAAAGAGGTGCGAGGGGAAGACGGCTTTAACTTGCACTTACTGAATGCCAAAACTGGCAAGTTAACAACCTTATATAAACCCGAAGTATCAGCAACGTTTGATAATGTCCGTTGGACAAAAGACGGTGGTGGTTTTTATATGTCGTCGGATTTAGACAACGATATGCGACAAATCCTTTACCATGATATGAAAAGTGGAAAAGCTAAGGTTATACACACAAGTGAGTTTGACTTGGAAAATGTCGAGCTATGTTATCAATCGGGCTATCTTACTTGGGTTGAAAATAATAATGGTTTCTATCAATTGTATGTACAAAATTTAAAAGATAAGACAGTTAATCTTGTCGACTTGCCTAAAGGTCGATACGCAACAAGTTGCACAGATCAGAGTACAAACTTAGTAGTGAGTATCTCTTCTTTTAACTCTCCTGGTTCAAGTTATGTTGTCGATCTTTCAACAAGGAAATTCGAAAAATTAATTGAGCCACAGATGGCGGGAATTAAAGCGGATGAAATGGTTGAACCTCAAGTTGTTACTTTTGAGGCAAGGGATGGTGTTACCGTTCAAGGCTTGTTGTATATGCCTACCCAAAAGAGCCAACAAAAGCCTGCCGTAGTTTTTAATGTTCATGGCGGGCCAACAGCTCAATCGGTTGCAAGTTGGCGTCCTATTTCCCAGTACCTAGTGGGTAAAGGCATCGCAGTCTTCGATATTAATGTGCGTGGTTCTACTGGCTTTGGTAAAACCTATGCCCGGTTGGATAACCAAGAGAAGCGTTTAGATAGTGTGCGTGATTTAGTCGATGCATTAGCATTTTTTAAAGAAGATGGACGGGTAGATACCTTACGTGCTGGTGTTATGGGAGGGTCATATGGCGGCTATATGGTTAATGCAGTTATGGGTTTATATCCTGACGCGTTTAAAGCAGGCGCATCGTTTGTTGGTGTGTCAAACTGGGTACGTGCCTTAGAAACAGCTTCACCAGGGCTAAAAGCATCAGACTTGATTGAGTATGGTGACATCAGAGACCCAAAATGGCAGAAGTTCTATGCTGAAAACTCACCGATTAACACTGTTCATAGGATCAAAGCGCCTATGTTGTTTCAACACGGGGTTAATGATCCAAGAGATCCAGTTGCTGAATCTGATGAAATGGTTAGAGCATTAAGAGAAAGAAATATTGATGTCACTTACCTCAGATTTCCAGATGAAGGTCACGGTATAAGTAAACTAAACAATAGAGTGATTTTCTATAGAGCACTTGCCCACTATTTAGAAACCCACCTTTAATTCCCCGCTTTAAATTCTGATGCAAAAATTCATTAAACTGTTTTTTTGTATCAGAACTTGTCAAATTCATTAACAATTCTGTAACAAGCTGATATGGTGTTTTCTTTCCAGAAGAAATAGAAACCAAAATCAGGAGATGGGATGTTCCAATCAATATTAATGCAGTATAGAAAGCGCGCGATTGTTTCAGCAATTGTTGCGAGCACAGGGCTATATTGTTTGCCTAGCTTGGCTGCAGAAAAAGTCACTTCAGTAGAGGGTATTACAGAGTATCGACTCGATAACGGTCTTCAAGTGTTGCTTTTTCCAGACCAAACAAAAGAAACGGTAACGGTGAATGTCACTTACCGTGTTGGTTCAAAACATGAGAACTATGGTGAAACTGGTATGGCTCACCTTTTAGAGCATCTCGTTTTTAAAGGAACTCCTAAACACAAAGATATTCCAGCAGAGTTAAGCGCTCATGGTGCTCGTCCAAACGGTACAACATGGACAGACCGCACAAATTATTTTGAAACGTTTGCCGCGACAGAAGAAAACATCAACTGGGCTTTAGATATGGAAGCCGACCGTATGGTTAATTCTTTCATTGCGAAAAAAGACCTAGATAGTGAAATGACGGTTGTGCGTAATGAATTTGAACGAGGTGAAAATAGCCCGTTTCGAGTAACTATGCAGCGTATGATGGCAGCAGCATACGACTGGCATAACTATGGTAAATCAACTATTGGTGCTAAAGCAGATTTAGAGAATGTGCCAATTGATCGCTTACAAGCATTTTATAGAAAATACTATCAGCCGGATAACGCTACATTAATTGTTGCCGGTAAATTTGATAATGAAAGCATGATCAACTTGGTTGATAAATATTTTGCCCCAATTCCAAAGCCAGAGCGTGTTATTAACCCGCTATATACCTCAGAGCCAGCACAAGATGGTGAGCGTCAAGTTACTGTTCGACGCGTTGGAGATGTGCAACTGATTGGTTCGATGTACCATTTGCCAGCAGGGTCTCATGAAGAGTTCGCTGCCGCTAATGTATTGACTGAAATTCTAGGTGCTAATGCAACGGGTAGAATGCACAAGTCTTTAGTTGAATCAGGTTTAGCTAGCCGAGCGTTTGGTTTTAACTTCCAATGGGAAGAGCCTGGCTTAGGCCTTTTTGTCGCAGAGGTCGATAAAAATGCAGACCTTTCGAAAGTCAAAGACGCTATGCTAGTGACGCTAGAGTCAATAAAGCAGTCGCCTATTACTGATGATGAAGTTGAGAGGGCGAAACGCACATTACTTAAAAATATCGACTTAGCATTTAACTCTTCTGAAGATATCGCCTTAGAATTAAGCGAATGGGTCGGCATGGGTGATTGGCGTTTGTTGTTCTTGGGACGCGATCGTATTGAGCAAGTAACGACTGCTGATGTCCAAAAGACTGCTGATGCATACTTAGTGCGCAACAATCGTACTATTGGTCAGTTCATTCCTACGGACAAACCTGAGCGTGTTGAAATTCCGCAAGTCGCTAGCGTTGACGATATGGTTAAAGGCTACAAAGGCCGAAAAGCTGTAGCTGCTGGCGAAGTATTTGATCCGAGCCAGGACAATATTGACAAACGTACCAAAGTGGTAACATTAAGTAATGGTACTAAAGTTGCACTACTTCAAAAGAAAACCCGCGGTGAAGCAGTAGTTGTTAGTGCTTCTACGCAAATGGGCACAGACAAATCATTAAATGGTAAAGGATTAATCGCAAGTCTTACCGGTAGTATGTTGATGCGTGGTACTGAAAACTATACCCGTGAAGCATTAAAAGATGAGTTTGATAAGCTTAAAGCTAATGTTCGCATTGGTGGTGGTGCTGAAGGTGCGTATGCACGTGTTGAAACTGTAAAAGCGAATCTTGCGTCTACATTGAAATTGGTTGGAGAAGTATTCAAACAGCCATCTTTTGATGAAAAGGAGTTTGAACAACTAGTCTCTACTCAAAAAGTAGACATTGAACAGCAACTGCAAGACCCACAATCAATTGCGTTTAGAGAATATTCTCGTCGTCAAAGTGATTTCCCTAAAGGACATCCTCGTCATGTTTCTGCATTAGAAGATGTCATTGCTGAATTAAAGATCATTAAACTTGCTGATCTTAAAGCCTTCCATAAAGAGTTTTACGGCGCTAATAGTATGCAAATCAGTGTTGTTGGTGATTTTGATGAACAACAAGTATTAAAAGCGTTAGAAACTGAGTTTGCATCGTGGGAAAGTAAACAAGACTACGATCGTATTGAACAAGCATATACGAAGTTGAAGGTTAAGGATCAAGACTTTAATACCCCTGATAAAGAAAATGCTGTATTTGTTGCGGCCGTTTCTATTCCTGTCGGAATTAATAATCCAGACGCACCAGCAATCGAACTAGGTAACTATATTTTAGGTGGAGGCTTCCTTAACAGTCGACTAGCAACGCGCTTGCGCCAAAAAGATGGTTTAAGTTACGGTGCGGGCTCTTTTGTTAGAATGAGTAGTTCAGATGACAGGGCTTCTATGGGGGCTTATGCTATCTGTGCCCCACAAAACCTAAATAAAGTAGAGCAGGGCTTTAAAGAAGAGCTTGCCCGTTTGCTAAAAGACGGTTTTACCGACGAAGAAATAACGTCTGCTAAGTCAGGTTTGTTGCAAGGTAAGAAGGTGAGCCGTTCTCAAGATAATGAACTTGTAGGCACAATCAATAGCAACCTTTACCACAATAAAAACATGCAGTTTAGTAAGCAGTATGAACAAGCTTTAAGTAAACTTACTGCAAAAGACGTGCATGAAGTAATGAAAAAACACTTAAAAGTTGAAGATTTCTCTATGTTAAAAGCAGGGGACTTTTCTAAAGTTGAGTAAATAGACTTTATTGATAAACTGGGGCTGCCGCATTGGTGGCCCTTTTTTTTGTTTTCTAAAATTGATTTCTTCGGTAGAGAACTATAAAAAACAAACATTGGTAAGGAAAATACGCTCACAGAACCAAGATTATTGATGGAAAAATCTGCTTGTTGGCTGAAATCTCATCAAACAGTGAGAAATGGTGAAAAATCGTTTGACATATTTTTTCAATCCATTAATATTCGCACCCACTGGTGAGCTGGCCGAGTGGCTGAAGGCGCTCCCCTGCTAAGGGAGTATAGGCGTTAAACCCTATCGAGAGTTCGAATCTCTCGCTCACCGCCATTTAATTTACTTGTAAGAGAATAAATTAAATCAGGTTAGTAACCACATCTTCGATTGAGATGTAAAACTAAATCAGCGACGGACGCGTAGCTCAGCTGGATAGAGTACCTGGCTACGAACCAGGCGGTCGCAGGTTCGACTCCTGCCGCGTCCGCCACTTTTTTATAAAGTGGTAATTCGCAAATTTGCAGCTAATATTAGGCTGTTATCTTTGAATCGAAGATATAAAATAATGATTTAATGCGAATACGTAGTTTAGTTGGATAGATTATCTAGCAATGATGGCTACGAACTAGGTTCGTTATCTTGAATCGAAGATATAAAATAATGATTAACCGCGGACGCGTAGCTCAGCTGGATAGAGTACCTGGCTACGAACCAGGCGGTCGCAG
>PJEL010004757.1_pt1 | contig 11096 bp, 10 predicted proteins | sample 1853271 | NCBI WGS metagenome assembly PJEL01 (sample SAMN08108733, study PRJNA415343) | Invertebrate metagenome, whole genome shotgun sequencing project. | host: Globobulimina | place: Sweden: Gullmar Fjord | collected 2015-08 | reverse complement strand
AGGATTGTAACATAGTGAATAGCACTATTTGTTTGACTACTACGCTACTTATCCTTCGGTGTAGTGGTTGGCGGTGGGAAGAGTCTCGTATTCACGATCCAGATACAATCACCGCGAGACGCCAATCTCATTAATCTGACGCACCTTGACAAAAACAATTAGAACGTTTTTGGCAATTGGTTCGTATTTGGATCGTGAATACGAGATTCTTCCAACCGCCAATCACTACATGAACGCGAATCAATGTAGTAGTTAAACAAATGGTGCTATTCCCCGTTACCACCAAAAACGGCAAATTAGATAGCTAACTGTTGGGTGGTAGCATTCAGACGTAGCGTCACTGTGCAATGCTTAGAATAAGCAAGGTAGCTATAATTCTCGAGATAGTACTAAGGTGTGGTACAAAACAAGACAGTGATATTTTATTAAGTTTATAGACCCTTCAGTCGGGGGTCCTTTACATTTACTCGAACACACCACAATATGAATGTACACATAGTATTGTGTACGTACTCACATACATATATAAATGAAATGGCATACACACAGTAGGTGTAAAGCTATTAGATGCGGCACCCCACAGCGCTCGGTTTGCCGTATTGGATCAACCCCACCGTTGTGTAAAACTGAAGTGAGATAAATGGAGAGAAAACTATTAGCTGAGTAGGTACACTAATTAAGGTGTACATCTTGTGTGTGTGTGTTAGTATCTTTAAATTTGAGTATCTGTGTGGATCTTGTGGATTATAGATTTGCAACCATAAATTTATACTCTGACACACACAAATTTCTGCTTATCTTCACAGCTAGCGCCCTAACTCTAGCCCTAACCCTATCGCCGCCTCGTGAGCCCGTGAAAATGGTTTTGCCAGACCCAACAAACGTAGATATTGGGCCAGAACTGGTTAAAAGCGAGTCGGACAAAAAAAAATACAAGCTGATTTACCTCAGCTCAGGGCTACGGGCGCTACTGATTCACGATCCACCTCGTAAGGAGGATGGTGATGATGAATCAGTGATGACAGGTAAAGGGTTCGGGTTAGGGTTATGGGATAGGGCTATGGGTGTAGGGTTATTGGGTTAGGGAAATGAAATATAAGAAGAAAAAAAAGACAGCAAATGAGGCTTTGGGCTGATGGATTGGTGCCTGGTTTATGGTCGATTGACTGGTGGCCAGTTACTTGATTAGCGTTGAAAATGAAGTGAAAAAGGTAACTGGAGCAGGTGAAGAGGGTTTGGGCTGATGGATCGCCAGCCGTCGATGGCTGACGGGGAGATGATTGGCGGCTGAATTGTTGATGTGCTTGAACCGAAATCTGGTGAATTGACCTTCGTTGATGCATAGCTTGTAATAAGGCTACCTTCTTCATTCTCGAGCTATGTATAGGGATACTTTGGTGCTGCACTGCAACTCACGCATTTGCTCTTTCTCACTTCTAATGACCAATCTTTGCCACAGAAACAGATGGTGATAAGCAAGCATTGAGTGATTCAGACGATGAAGAGTGTGGAAGAGTGGAAGCCGACCAGAAGGCAGCTGTGGCGCTTGCTGTAGGAGTAGGTAGCTTTTGTGATCCTCCATATTGTGAGGGTCTGGCGCATTACTGTGAGCATGGCCTTTTTATGGGCAGCAAAAAATTTCCGGGCGAGAATGAGTATGATGCGTATGTAAAACTCCACGGTGGATCGGATAATGCCATGACAGAGGCAGAGTACACCATGTACTATTTTGATGTGGTGCCATCTGCTTTGGAGGGCGCTTTAGATCGTTTTTCACAGTTTTTCGTTGAACCTCTTCTTCGCCGTGAAAGTTGTGTCCGTGAGCTTCAGAGCATTGATGAAGAGTTCTCATTGAGCCGCAATAATGATGGCTGTAGGCTGCAAGAGTTACAGTGCCACACCTCAGTGGATGATCATCCTTGCAGAAAGTTTAGTTGGGGAAACACAGAGAGTCTTATGACAGTTCCGCATTCCAAAGGCGTGGACGTGACAAAAGCACTTATAGAATTCCACCAAAGATACTACAAAGCCCCTCTAATGCAACTATGCGTTCTCGGAACACAGAGCTTAGATGAGCTTCAAGCAATGGTTTGCAGACTCTTCAGTGGAATGTGCCCGGAACCGGATAGACTATGTGAGATTGAAAATCGGCCTTCCGGATCAGAGGTCTGCTGGAAGTATTTTGGTAATGGTCGTCGAAGATGTCAATATCTGAGTTTCCTTGGAGCAGGGATGCCATTTATAGAATGTTCCGCTATGGTGTATCGTGTTCGACCTGTGAAGGACACCAACAAACTTATGCTACGTTGGCAGTTGCCTCCACAGTGTGAACACTACCGCAGCGACCCATGCGGTTATCTATCCCACGTAATTGGTCACGAGGGAAGGGGTAGCCTGTATAGTGTACTTCAAGCTAAAGGGTGGGCCACAAGTCTGGTAGCAGGCGTCTTTGAGGAAGGGCATCAGAGAAACACTGCATTCACCATTTTCACTGTGTCATTTACACTTACGGAGGAAGGAATAAACCATTGGGAGGATGTGGTTGGATTACTTTTCTGTCTGCTTTCACTTCTGAGGAAAGACCCTTTGCCAAGGTGGATACAGAATGAGCTGCGTAGAATATCTCAAATGTCTTTCAGGTTTCAAGAAGAGATGGAACCCGTTGATTATGTGAGTGATATTGTTATGCAGATGCTCCCTGCTCTCGGCTTGCAAGAAGAGCATCTCCTATGCTCTCGATATATGTTGGATGAGTGGCGACCAGAAGTAGTGGAGAAGGTACTCCATTTGCTTGCTCCTGGGTCAATACGGGTGGAAATACTTTCCACAATGTTTGGTAGAGTGGTTGGTCATAAAGAAGAAGAGAAGATGATAAGCCCTACACATGATACAACACGGCATGCTTCTCTAGCAGCTGCTGCCATTGTGCAGGATGGCAAAGCACCCTTAACGGATCCGCATTTTGGTGTTGAATATTGGGTTGATCCTATTTCAGAAGAAGTGATTTCGCGCTGGGAGGACGCTCTGTTTAGTGTAGGAGCTGGAAAAGGTTTAGACTTTGCAGCAGCTGTGGACCTCTCGCTTCCAGAACGTAATCCATTTATTCCAGATGATGTCAGCGTCAAGCCTCTCCCTCCAGAGCATAAATTTCCACTCATGGAAACTCTTGAAACTTTGGGCCCCCTTTCAGGTATGGTATGGTTCATTGTTTACAGGTCGACACACAGTATACACCGGATTATGAGCATCGTCGTTGTTGTTTCTCGTATTTGACTCTGAGACACTGGCAGGTATCTCGCTCCCAAAGACTGGCCCACCTGCACCTGAGATTGTGCAAGTGCAACATCCACCTTCGTCTGTCGTGTGGTGCCTGCAAGATTGGGTGTTTAAACAGCCGAGAGCTGAAGTTCGTGTGAAGATCAACTTCAGTGAAGCAAATACCAGCGCTGAGAACTCATGCTACAGAGACTTGCTGGCTCTTCTGGTACAAGACTCATTGACAGAAGTTGTCTATGCAGCTTCACAAGCAGAGCTTTATTATTCACTCAAGTCTCGTGCCTACGGTTTCTACTTAAGCTTTGGCGGGTTCAGTGATAAGCTGCTAGCATTAGCTGAGATGGTGGTGACAAGGCTGCTCAACTTTGAGCCACACTTAAAGCCACTTCAATTTGGAGTACAAAGAGAGTTGCTGTTGCGGTCAATCAAAAATGCCAACCTGAAGTCCGGCTGCCAGGTCACTCACGAGAGAAGAAATGTACTAGTTGATAAGTTCTGGCGGGAAGACCAAAAGCTGGTTGCAACAAAAGCTTTGACTGTAGAGAGCATGAAATTGTGTCTCTCACGGTTCTTCGGAGAGAGTGTAAGAATTGAAGCCCTGGTCCATGGTAATGTTACACAAGATGATGCCAGAAGGTTGTCAAACATATTTCAAGGTAAATATTTTATTCTTAGGTTTACGAGCAAGTTTAGTTTACTACATTGTAGAAGTGTAAAAGGGATGCACGTGCGCACCCTCATTGTGACATTGAGGTTGTGAATTGTACCTTTTGATATGCTTGAATGTATGTCGTCTGAAAGGTGTTCAATTATTCATCTTATCGTCATTTCTATAGTTTTAACCACCACTGCATTGGCTCATACACCAGAAGCATGCTCTGATCGTCCGTCTGCCTTGTGCACGGGTCTGCAACTACTGCCAAGTGATCCCCGTGATGCTATTATTCCACTGGGCACAAGGCATGATACGTTGCCATTTACTTTTATTACTCTGTGATGCTGATTCAAATCTGGTGTGGTATTGTGATATTTAATACGTTTTTGCAACAGGCTTGTCAGGGTAGCTCCAACTAAGAATCCAGCGGAGCCCAATGCCCTGGAGATGCATTATCAGGTAGAGAAGAAACATTGGTACGTTACAAGGAGATGTTAGCGCTGACCTATCCTTACGGCGAATATTTTTCATAATCCGCAGATAGGTCATGACAACACTTCAGCATGCTCTACTCGGTTTCGCATATTGCTAGATGTGGTATGGTTATTACGCGTGTCAATTTTCTCATGTCCTTGAGTCTTACGCACATGTTCAAAGGTGGAAGCATTGATGGAGGAGCCCATCTTTGATGAGCTTCGCACCAAACAGCAGCTTGGTTATAGTGTGGGGTGCCATACAGGAGATGGCTATGGCACGCTATCGTTCACAATTTTTTTGCAGAGTGCATCACATGATGGCTTGGCCCTTGTCAAGCATGTAAGAGAATTTCTAACATCTTTTGCTGGTATGCTCTCTGCAATGGATAATGCTACGTTTGTCAAGCAAGGTAGAGTTCAGTAGTACACTAGCTCCCCCGCTCACTTTTGGGTTAACGTTTTGTTTAATACTACTTGAACGTTTGTTGTTGCAGTGGCATCCTTGGCACGTCTCAAAGTTCAGAGAGACAATGAGCTAAGTGAGGAAACCTATCGCCATTGGAAAGAGCTATCTACCAAACGCCACAGGTTTCACTCTAGGTTTGCATCTGCAAGGTCCTTAGCGGACATCTGCCAGGATGAGGTAACAACCAACTCTTGTGGTGTGTATCGCTGTTGTTGTTCTCAACGTGGAGTATTTTTCTCATCTTTAAACACAACTCTCAGGTATCGCATTTCTTCAATCAGTGGTTCCTGGATGGTGGGAATTCTGCAGGAATGCTAGCGACTTTAGTGCATGCAAGTGATGACATATTGCATCATGAAATGGCTACCTCCATCGCTGCAGTTCTAGAAGCCAAAGAGGTGGGTGCGCAGTTGCAGGGATATTGTTTAGTCAAGCCACCTGTACTGTGTGTTTACTAACCGCATTGCTAGGTATCAGTCAGCATTCTTCCAGAGACCTCAAGTTATGCCTCTGACTCGGAAACTTGCTTCATGCCGTATTACTAGACAAGGAGAGACCTCTCCACAGACCTTGCATTGCTTGATCCTATCAGAATAGCAGCTTAGAGTAGTTGTAGTTCTCGCTTTTCACTACAATCGTGATGCTGATGTTGTTGAGATATGCATCAGTGGTGGTGTAACATCCTATATGTGATTGTCTGTGTGTGTGTTTTTTTAAAGGATAAGTAATAACAACAAGGGGCTTTGCTTTTTTTCCACTATTATCCTAAAAATATGCTTGCACAAGCCAATATATCTCACTCTACTAAACTGAGAATCATCAGGTTGTCCTCGAGCTTGACATACACATCATCAAACAATCGCCTTTAGGGCCTCACGAGCCGCAACCTATCCAGAAACTCTGAGATAGCAGCATAGTTGCATTAATTTCAGCACTTTTGCGTGTTTAAAACTGCTGCCGAAAACAAAAAGTTGAACATAGCGTCTACATTCTCTCCAGTGCTGGCTGATGTATCGAAATAGGTAAAGCCACAGGACTGTGCCCAAGCCTGCCCTTCTGATTCGGACACTTCCCGTCCCGGTTTATCTACCTTGTTACCACAAACGATCAACAGGATATCGTCCCGGGCTCCAAATCGCTTGACTTCAGTAACCCAGTTGCTCAGTTCATTGAAGCTCCTCCGATCTCCAACATCAAATACCAAAATTGCTCCTTCGCAGTCTCTGTAAAATTCGTTACGAACCTCAAAGTGCTCAGGATCACCTGATAGATCCCAGAAGTTCACTCGCACCCTCTCTTTTCTCACAGTAGCAGACTTCACGCCGTAATCGACTCCAGTTGTGGCGAAATACTCCGGTATAAACTTATTTTCGCAATACCTCTTAATGAGACACGATTTCCCGCATTTCTTTGAGCCCAAGGATATCACCTTAATGCGTTTGAACCATCTACGTGCCTGGGGGAATTCACTAGCACTCGTAGTGTATAAGTCGCATATGCTCTGTGATTGTCGGACTTGGCGAACTCCATCTTTCCGGAAAGCTACGCTCATATCTTTTAACTCTATCCGAGGGAGAGTAGAGGCATCAGCGATGCGTTACAATGGCCATGACAGTAAAGCTATAAGTCGCATGTGCGATTGCCAAATTTGGTGAATTTCAGTAGCTTTCTAGGAAGCTACTATCTTTTAACTCTATCTGGAAGAGCGTAGGAGCATCAGCACCACGTTACCGTGTCGATGACTATGACAGTAAAGCTACAAGTAGCACATGCTGCACTTTATATGCCAGATTTGGCGAACTCCGCCTTTTTGAGAAGCTGCGCTTATATTTTTCCAACTCTCTCCGGCGGTTAGGGTTCGGGTTTTAGGGTTAGAGTTAGGATTAGGGTTTAGAGTTACGGTTTAGTGTTAGGGTTAAGGTTATAGGATTAGGGTTGGGATTATATGATTGGGTTTAGGGTTAGGTTTCAGGGTTAGGGCTAGAGTTTCGGTTTAGGGTTAGGGTTAGGGTTAGGATTAACGTTTGTACCACGAGTAACACTTTTTGTTTGATCCATAGTTTTTCCACCTGACAGTAGAGGTAATTCTTTTTGCGGGTCCCTTAGACCCGGTTAGACGGTGGGGTAGGGTAGTAGAGTTGTGTAGAAGTGCGTAAAGTTCCTCTCCACCCGAAATATGGAGAGTTGCGTGACTCTTTCACTCATTTTGTCTATTTACCCAGCCAATTAGGCCAACAATTATGGCGAACTGATTAGTTGCCCTGTTGGTTAATCATCACCTTGTGATTTTTTTTCCAACTTAGTGACAGCCACTACACTGTTGTGGCATGTGTAGTGGTGTTTCAATGTGAAAATGGCTTACAACCACTTTGACTTCTGTTGGTTTCAGCACCCAACAACGTTCTTCCTCGGTTTTTATGTTGTACTATTGGCGGACCACCTTGTGGTTTTTTTGTTTTCCAGCTTAGGGTGTGTCCCAACCGTTACATTGTTGTGGCGTGTGCAGTAGTTTCAATGCCAAGGGGTGGTTTCCAACCCCTTTGACTTCCCAACAATGAATTACTTAATCCCTCCCATATTTCTACAAACCTATACATGTTGCACGTGCTCTTACGTGGCACCCATGACTAATGATAGGTCTTTCACCAAGTTGTTGTTGAAGTTTAGGATTAGAGTTAGGGTTAGAGTTTAGGGTTTCAGGCTTCAGGGTTTCGAATTTAGGTTAGGATAGGGTGTAATTACATCAATGGATGTGTACATTCATACCACTTTCTCAGGATTAGGGCTAGGGTTAAAAGAGACGATGATGATATGAAAGAATTGGAAAGTACTGCCCCTAAGAACTCTTAACCACCTCGGGGTCGTTATCCTTCTAAGAGGACTCTCTATCCCTCCTCAGTGTGGCTAACCACATCTTACACCTACACTGAACTTACAAGTAGAGGAGAAGGGACAGACAATGCGCAAAAATACAATATGTAGTACGTTATACAGGAGAAAACTGCACTTCAAGCCAAGGGTCAGCATACTATCGGCAATATAAAATGTTAGAGAACCAACCTAATTGATGATGCAAGTGCTACATACTAATGCACAACCCTTGCTTGGAAACACTAATGGTGATGTTATTGTCGACCTTGAAAATGGGGCCTAATAGATTGCCTTCAGCTCGTGCACACAGTTCAAAATTCAAAATTCAAAATTGAATTTTCTTCCCAACGCTCTTGGGAAAATTGCAAAAAGCTAGACGGCTATACTAAATTCATATCAATATATATATGGTGTTATCTAGCACGGCGTTCAGCCCCCTTTCTGTTGCATCAGTTTTATTGCCTTCTCCAACAATTCAGGATTTTTTTGGGCCTCTGCCATTGCTGCCATGGGACCTAGGTAGTTATGTATACGTTCAGAGGACCACACGGTAAGTAGTAACACATAATGGTAACAGCAACAAATCCTTCTCACCTTCCGTTTGCATAATGTTTCGAATTCGAATCATATCTGGGTCCGCTGATAGATCATCACCATCACCGTTTGTATCATCTCCTCCTCCTGCCCCTTCCATTGCACTGGATCGTTCCCTCTGCAGTTCAATATGGGTCATAATACTACATCACGAGAGAGAAAGCGCTTGAATGAATGATTAAATCTCTTACCATCCTAGCCATGTCCTCCGGATTAAACCCCGGGAGAGAATTGCCACCGCCCTCACTTCCTCCTGCCATCATTCCCGTCATCTATCATCCCAAACGAGTGGGATTATAGTTGGAAGAGACGTAAGACACCACAATATATTGACCTCATGCTTCATTGCTACATTTTGACACATTGCAGGGCCGCGACACCATGGACTGTGCGTGGGTGGTGATAAAGAAGCGGAAATATTAAATATAGCACATTACCTTTTGCATGGCTTGAGGATCCTTCATCATATTCTGAGGGGTAACAGGGAAGTTGTCAAGGTTACAGTGATAATAAACCTCAATACTGTATGTAATCATGAATTTAGGGAATAGGGTTAACCTCTGCCATTTTCATCATATTGGGGTCCTTCATCATGTTTTGCGCCATGCTCATAAACTGAGGAGGATGAGGGGCTGTGTCAAATGGGAGGGTGATCCATTCGTGTGATGGATGAATTATTCTACTCATTGATGACCTGGGGGTTATTCATGATCCCTGAAAGCCCTCCAGGGGGCATATCCCCCCCCCCCATGCCCTTAAGCATATCTTCCAGTCCCCCTCCAGCCTCAGTAGCACTTGGTGCTGCTGCACGCTGCAGTTTGTTTCTGGCCTAGAAAGGGAAGGAATAGGATATAGTGCAAGACAAGAGGTTATGACAGACCTTCAACAGAAGAGGTAAGAGAGAAAGAACAACAAATCATCATGCGTTACCATTTCAAGGCCATCCTGATGCGTTTTGTTCGGTTCTAATTCAACAGACTTCTCATACGCCTTCACTGACGCAGCAAAATCCTGCTGGTTAAAGTAAACGTGTCCCAATCGGCCATATGCCTATGGCGGGACGGAAACAATCAAATGACATGGTACATCATTTACATCCAAGGAAACATCCAAGGAAACATCCGCTCACTTTTGAATAGACAGGATCTAGATCAATGGCTGCAAGACAGTCCCGTTCAGCATTATCCTGAAGAAGGCAATATCATTAGCGCACACGAGTCGGCGCAGAAGTAAAATAATGTACAAGACACTTTGTCGAATTTTTACCCATTCATTCAGAGAGATCTCTGCAGCAGCACGATTGCACAGGTATACGTGGCTCTGCGTGTAACACATTTGTGGAAACACATAAGGGAGGGGAGGGGACAACAATAAATAGGTAGGTACACCACCTGTGGCCCTTCTGGGGAAGCATCAAGGGCCCGCGTGTATGCAGCTATGGCTTCTGCATAACTATAGTGCAAAATTCAGTGGTCATATACATAGGTGTTCTTCGAGAAATTGCATGGGATATATATATAGGCTGACTGGCTGTTCCATTCGTACCGCTTGGATTTAAAATGCTCATTGCCCTCTTTTTTGGCTTTCTCTGCCTCTTCAATTTGGTTTTCACTATCAGATGATGCTGAGGCAGAGCGCACTGCCTTCTTTTGTCCATAGCTCACAACAACTTTATGATACCTGAAAATGTCCAGTCCAGATTATGGGGTAGGATGACATGGAGGGTCAATCATATCAGAACTAGCAAACAAAAATACAGGGAAGGGGGAGACACTGATGAGACGAAAAAACAAACGACACACACACACACCGTTCTTCGTACACCTCGGTCCCCTCTTCACATCCGTCAAAGTAACCCCTAGATTTCACCTGGCCAAATGAAAGACAAATATAATAATTAGATAAAATAACCCATCTGCCATTTCCGAAAAAAAACCAAAAAAAACCACAACACGAGACTGTAACTCTAACCATAACCCTAACCCTACGCGCAGCGCATTACCGTCATCAAAAACTGCTGAAATACTTCATCCTGGGGGTTATAGACAACAAAGAATATTAGTCAACCATATAGAAACACCTACTGAACGTGCTCTCTCTCTCTCTCTCTCATTGCTGCGGTTATGCTTATGCGTTTTTCGCAGAGAGTGTACAAGCTGTAGCGTAAATATATATATATATATCAATTTCCTTAAAATGCCTGGGATAGGTCACGTGGCTTCAGAGGCTATAACTCACTTCCTCAGCCTCCTTCACCTTTTCTGAGATAGTTTTGCACCTCAGGGTCTCTACTCCGGCTCGGAATATCTCTAACAGTGTAACAGGGTAATACGAGTTACCCATATCGGTCCTACCCGACTCCTCCAAGCTTCCCAAATCAGTGGCCTTAATGAATTCGCGCACTGCCTGCTTCAGGCAGTCTTCCGTTACTGGTGATAAGGTCATACTATTCTTATCACGAAACAGACAAAGTCAATGAGGGGGTTAGGGTTAGGGTTAGGGCTACGGTTTTAAGGAGGGTTAAGGTTTGTTACTACAAGAAAAAAAACACATTTTGTTGTTGAGTTGAAGTAAATTTATCGTTCGCTTGGTATATTAGGCAGTCGCTCGGACTATGAGTACAAAAGCGTCAGTCATTCTTGTTGCGTAGTGGAGTTCATTGGGCTCATAACCTACGGTAAGTGCGCCGTCTACATTATAGTTCGTTGTCACAAGCAGGTGGCCTGCAGTGGCTAAAATTAATATGGGCAACATACGA
>PJEL010004755.1_pt1 | contig 11098 bp, 6 predicted proteins | sample 1853271 | NCBI WGS metagenome assembly PJEL01 (sample SAMN08108733, study PRJNA415343) | Invertebrate metagenome, whole genome shotgun sequencing project. | host: Globobulimina | place: Sweden: Gullmar Fjord | collected 2015-08 | reverse complement strand
TATGAAAGTCGAACCTGACCTTTAATATTTTTTTCTCTTTGAGTAAATCCATCTTTATCTAAAATATTATCATACGACAATTCAAAATCTAATTTTGGTTTAAAACCAGAATGAGCTGCTTTTAACTTATATTTTTGAGATTCGATAGTTCTATAATAGTTTATCAGATTCTTATTTTGAACTAATGATCTACTATAAAGGTCTTCAAAGTCCGTAATATCAATATCAAAATCTTTTTCATAAGGAAGAGTTTTAACAAAATTAGTACCAGCAATATATTCATAAAATCTTAATGCTTCAAGAAATTTTGATTTAACTTTTAATAATTTTGTTTTAGCATTTGCTGAACTTGCTTTTATTGACGTAATATCACCTAAAGATAATGCTCCATTATCATATTTTATAGAAGCTATCTCTAAAATTTTATTTAATTTCTTAATATTTCTCTCATTAACCATTACTGCTCTATTAGCAAATACTACACCAAAATAAGCCTTAATTGCCTTTTTAATTTCATCATTTAATACAATAAAATATTGATTCTGAGTTACATCTCTCTTTTTTTGAACACTATAAACTTCATAATATGTTGCGCCACCTGAATAAAGGTTTTGTCTCATTACAAATTCATAGTTCTTATTATTATAGAATTTAAACTTATCACCAGTTGCCCCAGGATATGCTTTTGTTCTTGAAACTGTATATTCAAAATTTAAAGTAGGATAATAACCAGAAAGAGTATCTTTTAATTTTAATTCACTTTGAATTACTTTTTCTCTTGCTGATTTTAATAAATCACTATGAGATAAAGTTTCTAAAACAACATCAATTAGTTTTACTTTTTGATAATCATCAATTTTCATTTCTTCATCATTGATATAACTTTTATCATCAATTGCAACATTTACATAATTTGGTATTTCATTAGATGTTATAGAAATATTAGAATCTAAAACACCCGTAACTCTATTTAATTTAGTTTCTTTCTCTAATATAACATCATTATAGTATATATTTTGAGACTCTTTATTTTCTTCTTCCGCAGAAAATAAAGCTAAAGGTAATATTAACAATAATAAATTTATGATAGATAGAATTTTCACTATTTTTTTACCCTAATTATTAAATAACCATTTGATTCATCAATTTTTTCTATGATTTTTATTTTTGATAAAAGATCAATTTTTACATCTTTTCTTTTATATCCCATCTTTCTAATTAAATTTCTAGTACCAATTGATCTAGCAAGAGAAATTTGTTTAGTAACAGTAGCACTTACCTGACCTTTTACATCATATGCATTGATTAAAATTTTATGATCATCATATTTATCTTTACTCTTATCAATAAACACTTTAATTTTTTTCATAATTTCGTTGTCTAAAAATATTTCTGTACCTTTAAAAGTAACAAGTAAGTAATCTTCATTTTCAAGTAATACTTGTTTTGAAACTTTATCATCATCTTGTACATCTTTTACATCAATACCACCCGAAATAACTTCTGATTCCTCTTTTTCTTTTGCTTTAACTTCACTTTGTTCTACAATTTTTCTAAGTTTAATAACTTCATCTTGTAATTGAGAAACGGCACTACTTGGTTCAGTAGATTGCATTGGTGAATCGGGATTATCATTTAATATTAAATTATCACTAGATATTGATCCTGTGTACGATACTTTATATTTAAATTGAGAATAGAATCCTAAATTTACTAGTAAAACTAATAAAAATAGTAACATTACAAGAATTACAGATGAAAAAATATCCACAAATGAAGGCCAAGGATTAAATTCATCTTCACATCTATTTGCCATTCTAGCTTAAACCTATTTTCTTACAGTTGATTCAAGACTATCAACTTTATTCTTTAATGATGTTACAAGTTCAATTAAAAGTTTATTATTTTCCTCTTGTAGTGCAAGGCTTTTTTTCATTGTTCTATGTTCAGCCATTATTACATTTGATATTTCTTCTAAAGATTCTTCCATCATTGCTGCATTTGAAAATTGATTTACATTTAATTCTCTTAAGTTATTAACCATATTTTCTAAAAGAATATTTTCTTTTTCAGCACTTCTATTTGCATTTGTTGAATTATCGATTATTGCTTTATACATATCTTCAAAAGTTTTATTTGATTTTTCCATTTTATTAGTAAAATCACCCATTATGTCAATAAAAACATTTAGGAAACCTCCTGATACGCCTGCATCACTTGAACCTCCACTTTGAGGAGAAGAAGAAACTGATGGCATTGCACTTGGCATTTGACCTAAAGAAGCACCTCTAATCTCATCTAAAACGTCAGAGCTTTGTGAGTCAATAATTTTACCCTTCATCCAATCTTCAACATCTTCTAAAAAAGATGCTTGGTTTCTAGTTAAAATATATTGCATAACATTTAGTATAATTGCAGAGGCAACTCCAAATAAAGAAGAGGCAAATCCAATAGACATTCCACCAAGTGGTCCTGCAAAACTTGTCATGATTTCACCAAGGTCAATATCATCGCCACCAAAAGATAAAATAATTCCACCCATTTCATCAATAGCAACTAATAATCCCGTAAATGTTCCAAATAATCCAAGCATCAAAGAAGTACCAACAAAGAAATTTGTATAACCTTTTTGATTAAAAAATTGTTCACTTAACCATTCTGTAACATCTTTTGCTTCACTAGAACTAAAATAAAGTACGCCTTTTTTAGCTCTTTTATTAAACATATGGGCAATTGTTGCAGGGAAAATATTTGTAATACCCTGAAGATAAAACTCTAAGTCTTTCCCTTTTTTATAAGCTAAAATTCCAAAAGTACCTGAAAGCATTGTTAATCTAATTGCTGACTGATAAACAATAATCAATCCAATAGTAAACATTGTTAAAATTGCAACATTAAAAGTAAGTGTTGCAAAGAAGAATGTTTTAATTACATCAAAATTTGAGAAAACTAAAAATACTAAGAAAAGAATAAATATAAAGAAAATCTTTATTATTTTAATACGTCTCATTTATAACCTTCTAAAACATGAATAGTAATATTGAGATTACTAAACCTAGAGCAACGGTAGTTACAGTTTTTGTCATATTATCAACAATATTAACAAAAGCACCACTTCCTTCAACAACTTCACCTAGAACAACAATACCAATTACATTACCATTGATATCAGATATTTTTTTGTATGTTTTGAAGAATTGATTATCAACTAAATAATCTTGATTCATTAATTCTTTAAACCCATCTCTACCATTTTCTACCATTTTTCCAAAGAAAGCACCATTATATCGTTGTACTTCTACGTAGTATTCATTTATAATTTCTCTGTATTTATCTTTTCTAGAAGTAATAGATAATTTATTTAACATTTTTTGTTCAAGTAAAAAAAGAAAAATACTATCATCTTTTGAAAAATCTTCTTTTAAAGAATAAAGAGGTTCTTTAATTTCTATTACACCAATAAGTTTATCTTCTTGTAAAATTGGCTCAATTAAAAGTAAGAAAATACCATCAGGAAGAACTTCTATTCCGAAGTTTTCATGTTTACGTTCTATTACAGAATTTATACTATTTCTATATTGATTTACTTGATTTATATATGGATAGAAATTAACTTCTAATCCCTCAAATTTTGATTTCATAAAATTATTATTATAATTAGATATCTTTTCACCAACACTTACTAGATTATTATTAGCAATATCATCAATTAACATTTGATCAGTTTTAATAGTTAATAATAATTTTTTGAATGTTGATTCTTTTTGATCAATTCTATTTTTTAAGTTCTTAGTATATGTTTGTGAAATATTTACATATACTTCTTTAGAAACATTTTTTGTCATACTTATTAATACATATAAAGATAATCCTATTCCAATTACAGATAATACTGCTAGAGTAGTAAACCACAGACCTTTATTCTTTTTTAATTTTTGAAGAAATCCTTGTAAAAACTTTATAAAACTGAACATTATTACCCTTAAAATATTTATTAAAAATTATCGTTAATGTTATAATAAGCAAACTTATTTCTTTGTTAATTTTTTTTAAAATTATTTTATTGCTCTACAAAAGCATTTTTTCTAATGTTTTTTAATGGTTTAATAATGTATTGAAGGATTGTTTTTTCACCTGTAAGTATATTTACATTTGCAACCATTCCTGGAAGAATTGGTAAATCTGGTGCAAACTGATTAACATTTGCTTTTACTTTTATAATATAAAAAATATTCCCTGCTCTATCTTCAAAACTATCTGGTGAAATTGATATTAATTTTCCTGTTAATAATCCATATTTAGAAAAATCATAAGCTGTAATTTCAATAGAAACCTTCTGACCACTCCAAATAAGGGCTCTATCAGATGTTTTAACTTTAGCTTCAATAGTTAAAGAATCTTCAATAGGAGTAATTTCTGCCATTTTATCTCCAGCTTTTACAATTCCTCCTACGGTATAAAAATACAATTTATTTATAATACCATTAACAGGAGAAACAACATGTTTTCTTAAATCTCTATCTGAGTTTGCTTTATTATTTTCAATTAGTTTATTTATTTCAGCTTTAAGCAATGAATATTTACTTAAATATCTTGATCTTATTTCAGAAATAACCGTATCTATCTTTCTTTTAGATTCATTTATTTCTTCTTTAATTGAAGGAATATTATTCCTAATTTCAGATATTTTTGTAACTAAACTTTGTTTTTTTGATAATTCACTTATATATTGCATTTGTGATACAACTTTTTTCTTATATAATCTATCTTGTATTTTCATATTAGCTTGTGCTAAGTTTAACTCTATACTTAAATTTTCAAATTTAGTTTGTGCTTCTGTTAATTTATATTCTTTTTGTTTTAGTTGATCTCGTGCTATATTTATTTTACTTTTATTATTTGATAAGTCTTCAAAAAATATTCTTTTTTCATTTTCAATAATTTGTGGAATTCTATCTTGTAGTTCTTTTGGAAACTTTATATTTTCATCACTATTAATAGATGCATTTAATCTAACGGCACTAGCTTTATATGATAATAAATCTATTTCTTTTGATTTTAAAGCAGCTTTAAAAAAAGCATTTGATAAAGTATAAATAATATCGCCTTTTTTTACGATATCACCTTCTTTTACTTTAATCATAGAAACAATTCCACCTTCAAGATTTTGCAAAACTTTTGTTTGTCCTGAAGGAACTACTTTCCCTGTTCCTTTAACTACTTCATCAATTTTACTAAAATATGCCCATGTTATAAAACATATAAAAAACAACATAATAGGAATTACTGATACGTAATAATTCCAACTTGATTCTTCAAATAACTTATTATTCATTTTTACTTCTTTTGTTGTAATGCAGCTAATACACTAGCTTTTGGACCATCTGCTACTATTTTTCCACTGTTTAATACGATAACTCTATCCACTAACTCTAAAGCTGCAAATCTATGAGTGATTACTATTAAAGTTTTTTTAGCTAAAACTTGCTTTATATGTTTAATCAACGTGTTTTCTAAACCAACATCTAAACCAGTAGTTGGCTCATCTAAGATTATAATAGAAGGATCATTTAATATTGCACGTGCAAGAGCAACTAAGTGTCTTTGTCCTACAGATAAATTAGAACCTCTTTCCCCTACTTGTAAACTATCACCTTGACCTGATTTTTTAACTAAATCTTCTAAACCAATTAGTTTTATTAATTCCATCATTTTTTCTTTACTAATAGGACTAGCTAATTCAATATTTTCTTTTAAAGTTCCAGAAAATAAAAAAGGTTCTTGAGGCATTACACCAATATTTTGTCTTAACTCAACTGGATGTAACGTTGATATCTCATGCCCATCTAAATAAATACTTCCTTTAGTTGCACTATTTAATCCTGTTAATAATCGTAAAAAAGTAGTTTTACCTGCACCTGTTTGTCCAATGATTCCAACTTTTTCACCTGGTTTAATTACTAAATCACAAGTATCTAAAGATGGGTATTTAGAATTTTTATAAAAAAAGTTAACTTTTGAAAATTCAATACTTCCTGATAATTTTCCAATACCAATTTCTAAGTTTTTCTCATTTTCTAATGGTAAATGCCAAAATTCATTTATATTATTCAATGATTCTTTTATTTCTTTAAATCTAATAACCATCATTGATGTTTGAATAACTGGAACCATTGCTCTACTTGCCAAAATAGTTACTGCAATTAAGCCTCCTACACTCAGGTTCTTATTTGCAATTTCAAATACACCTACAACAATAACCATCATAGTTACAAATTGAACAATTGTTTGAGAAAGGTTCATTGAAAAAACATTTAATGATTGAATTTTTAATCCAATAGAATCCGTAACCGCAACTAATTTTCTCCAATTAAAAAGTTTTGTTGATGAAGCATTTGATAGTTTTATTATTTCACTACCTTGGATTGTTTCTACTAAATAACTATGTTTTGATTGCACATTATCAATATTTTTTTTACTTAAATTAGCAATTGGAATTTGCATAAAAATATTAAATATTATTATAAAAACTGCTACTAATATAGGAACAGCAGCAACTGCTGGAGATATTATAAATATAACAATAACAGCAATAAAGAAAAAAGGTAAATCAATTACTTGTAAAATTGATTTTGTTGCAATAAAGTCTCTAATTTGATTTAATTCTCTAAATAAATTAGCTTTTGATCCAATAAGCATATTGTCATATTCAGACTTTATATTTAACATTCTTCTCATTAGTTCTTCTTCTAAATAAACACCAAGCTTTTTACCAACTTTTTCAATAATATGATTCCTAACACTTTTAAAATAAACGTCAAAAAGTAATATTATCACTACTCCAACGACTAAAACAAAGAGTGTTTCTGTTGCATTATTAGGAACAACTCTATCATATACATTCATTGTAAATAAAGGAACTGCTAAAGCAAAAATATTAATAAAAAATGTTAAAAGACCAATTTCAACATATGAACGCCAAAAAGTTTTTACAGGAGACCAAAACCAATCTTTACCTTTTACTTGATCTATTAATTCTTTTTTCTTTGGATCTCTAAAAATTAAAATAGCTTTTTTAAAGTTTTTCAAGTAATTTAGATTTTGTTTTTCTTGTTGATTAGTTATTGGATTATAAAGATATACATCTTTATCTTTTTTCAAATAGATAAAAGGATTGTCTTTTTTATCAAATATAATACATGGAAAAAAATGATTTGGGATATCTAATGCGTTTATATCTTTTTGTACAGCTGTTAATCCTACTTCATTTACTATATCTAATAACACTTCATTAGAAAAACCATCATCAGAAATTGCTGATAAGTTTAAAATAGTTTCTAATGAAATATCACCAAAATAAAAATCTAATATATATTTTAAAGAATAAAGTAAAGGATATTCCCCTCTACTTATCTCTTTATCTAATGCTAATTCTTCTACTACTGATTCTGGATTTTCCAAATATTATACCTAGCTTATTTTATTTTTATTTTGAAATTTTGATAAATATTATCACAAATAGACTGAAATACACCATCCCATACTCTAGCACTTTTTTGTCTAAAAAGCTTAGCACTTGGATACCAAGGAGTTTTTATTCCTTTATTTTGCCATCTCCAATCTGGAATCTTTTGTAAAGGAACCCATACTGGTACATTTAATGCTCCTGCTAAATGTGCAACTGAAGTATCTGATGAGATTACTAAATCTAATTCTTTTAATAATGAAGCAGTTTTTGAAAAATCTGTTAATTTAGGAGTTAAGTCAATAATCTTATCTTCATAATTATATTTTTTTATATCTTCATTTTCAGGACCTACTTGTAATGAATATATATTTATATTTTCACTATTAATTAATGGTTCTAAAAGTTGTAAATCAAAAACTTTCCCATCATAACTATCTCCTGTAACTGAAGCACTCCAACAAATACCAATATTAATTTTATTTTCTTCTTTTTGTAATTTAAACTCTTCATCTTCTTCTGCGAATAAATAGGGAACATTTTTAGGTAAATCTTTAATTGTTTTCATATTCAGAATAAATGGCATACTCATAATTGGCAAATGATAATCAAACTCAGGTGTTACTTCACTTCTATCACATAATAAGTCAATTTCTAGCATTGATTTTAATAATTCTTTTAATTCATCTCTACATTTAACAATAATTTTACATTGAAATTTTTCTTTTAATTTTGGTAAAAATCTAATAAACTGTAAACTATCACCAAAACCTTGTTCTGAATGAAGAAGTAAAGTTTTATCTTTAATATCCATATCATGAGTTAACATTTTTTTTGAAAAGATATCTTTATTATTTATAATATGAGATCTCATTTCTTCTTTTTGAAATCTCCATTCATATTCTTTCCAACCCTCTAGAAAATCTCCCTTTGATAAATACATTGTTGCTAAATCAAAATGTGCATTTACAAAAGATGGATCAATTTCTATTGCTTTTTTATATGCATTAATTGATTTACTTACTAATCCTAAATACTTATATGAAGTTCCAACATTACTATAAGCATTTGAACCATTAGCATCTAAGGCTATAGATTTTTCATGTAGTTTTGCTGCTTTTTTATAATCAAATAATTTATTATAAACATTCCCTAGATTTGTATATGCTCCACTACTTGAAGGGTTAGATTTAATTGCTAAATTCAAAGATTCTATTGCTTCATCGTATTGTTTTAATTTATTGAAACAAGCACCGATATTACTATGTAACTCGTAATACTTTGGATCTATTTTAAATGCAATTCTAAAAATATCAATAGATTCTTGATATTTTTTTTGTTTATATAAAATAACACCAATATTATTTACAGCTTTAGCAAATTTTGGATCTATTCGTACAGCTTCTTTATAACACTGTATTGCTCTTTGATTATCCCCCATACTTTCATAAACAATTCCAAGGTTATTATATGCACCTTGATTATTAGGATCTCTTTTAATACAATCAGTAAAGGCTAAAACTGCTCTTTTATAATCTTTTAATTCTTTAAAAGTATTTCCTAAATTATTATATGTAAAGGCATTATCGGGATTTATTTTGATTGCTTTCACATAATAAGATATAGCTTGAACATAATCTTTTTGTATTTTTGAGATAACACCTAGGTTACCTAATGCTTCTTCATTGTTTTCTTCAATTCCTAAAACTTTTAAATAAATTTCTTTTGCAGCATCAAAATCATTTTTATTATATGATTCAATTGCATTTTCTAATAATTCTAAAACTTCTTTATTATTTGATACTTTTTTAAAACCTTTTGTATTTTTCAAAATTGATATAAAAGTATTATCTGAAATCATTTCATGTGAGAATTCTTTTGGTAATATATCTTTTTTTATTTCTTCAAATCTAAAATTCAATAACTCTTGAATATTTACATTGTTATTTACCCATCCTTTATTTGTTGGAACTGCACTTGTATTATTATTTAATACATAAAATAAAGCATCTTTTTTTAAAATTGACTTAATTAAATTTATCTCAATAATAGGATTTAAACAATGTTGTAAAACCCAAATTGAAATTGCACCATCAACACGTAAACCTTTTTTAATAAGTGCTAATATTTCATCAGGAGAGAATATTTTAAAGTTATTACTATTTACATATTCTTTAGCTAATTTTCTCATCGAAGGAGAAATATCAACTCCAATAACTTTACAATTAGTTTTTTCAATTAATATTTTTGAAACTCTTCCTATCCCACATCCAAAATCAAGAATTAAAGAATCATCATTTGGATTAATATTTTTAATAATTGAATCAACAATAAAAGGAGTTTCTATTTCCCATCTTTCTTGTGTTTTTAAACCAGCTTCTGGAGTCAAAATTATATCTTTTGCCTCTTGCATATTATTTATATCAAATACATTTGGGTTGTAAATCGTTTTATTCATTTTTTCTCCTATTTTTTAAACATCAATTAAATCAATTGTTAATGTTGTATTACCTAAATCATAAGTAGTATTATCAGTTACTGTATTTGAATCACCATCATAAACTGTATCATCACCACCACCTGCTGCATTGTCAGCACCAACATCAGTAAATTTAATTTTTTCTGCTTGTGCACTTGTTAATTTTAATGTTAAATTATTTGAACCTGAAGTCCAAGATTGAATTAAAGCATCTGTAAACTCAAATTCTGTTGTGTCATCTGTTGTATTTAAAGTTAAAGCTGAAATATCTAATGCTTCTATATTATTAAAAGATGAACTATGTCCAAATTCTGTATCACTTGTAATTGTTGTTCCTGTGTTTCCTGTTAAGTTAACTTCATCTCCACTTATATCTGTTCCTCCATCAATATTAAATGAGTCAATATTAGTAAAGTCTAATGTAAAAGTATCGTCTCCTGCTTCACCATTTATATTACTTGGTTCTTCACCACTTAAAATAATATTATCATCAGTACTTGATAGATTTAAGTTTTCAAAATTATTTAATTTTGTGAAATCTAAGTTACCATTTACAGCAGTTGAACCAAATGATAAAGTATCAGTTCCTCCAGCATCAGTTATATTTGTGAACTCAGATGTGAAGTTATTAAAGTCTGTAGTATCATCAAAAGTTACAGTATCATTTCCATTTGACATATTTAATGTTTCAAATCCTGAAACTTGATTAACTAAAACATCTGAAGAAATAGTTCCACTTGTAGTTAAATTTAAAGTATCAGATGAACCACTTGAATCTGAAATTGAATCAGAAGCATCTAGATTTGACATGTCTACATTTATAGTATCATTTCCTGAACCTAAATTTACAGTATCACTTCCTGAACCTAGATTAAGGATATCATTTCCTGAACTTCCTATGATATTTGATGCATTTACATCATTTATAGTTACTGTTCCTAAAGAACTACTTACATTACTTAAATCAAGAGAAGAATCATCAGCTTGCACAGTTAAGTTACCTGCACCATTAACAGTAAGAGTTCCTAAAATTGAATCTGAAACAGTCATAGTTCCACTTGAAATACTTAATGCATCTACATTTGTTAAATTCCCTACATATGTCCCTGTTCCACTAAAGTCTACATTTATTGTATTTGTTGTTAAATTTGTAA
>PJEL010004754.1_pt1 | contig 11098 bp, 9 predicted proteins | sample 1853271 | NCBI WGS metagenome assembly PJEL01 (sample SAMN08108733, study PRJNA415343) | Invertebrate metagenome, whole genome shotgun sequencing project. | host: Globobulimina | place: Sweden: Gullmar Fjord | collected 2015-08 | reverse complement strand
ACTGTAATTCATGATCAGCCTATCTATAACTGCTTCTCTTACGGTTTCAATTGGTGTATCTGCAATAGCGACTGGCATAATCATTTCCTTGAATGAGCTCAAATATATAGTTTTTATTATTGTGGTAACAAGCAAACAGCAGGCCACTAAATAAATCTTTAAATATCAAAAAGTTGAAATTTAAGTTTATGGGTTTTTTAGTCAAAAAGCGCATAACTTGATTGATATAACTAACAATTAACTTTTCGCTAAGCAGTCTACTATTACTTTTTGATAATGTGATTTCATCTGTTTCCAAGCAATAGTAGTGATGCAGTTTTTGACTAAATCCCTGCTTGGCAACACCCCTTTTTCTTTCATTTGCGAATATGACCATAGTTCATTTGCTATTACCTCGGCTTCACTTTTAAGCTCTGTTTGACCGAGATCAGCAGAATAAAGATATTGCGCAGGCAAAAACTCCGGGTAAGCTAAGCGATTAGGAACTAAGGGAATGCAGCCGCATTGCACCGCTTGTAATATAGAGAGCCCCTGAAAGTCATGCAGTGCGGTTGACAGCACGATATCACTTTCATGCAACAACGCGTAATAATCATTGATTTCTTTAATATAACCCCATGTCCCAATCTTGTTTGAGAACTCTTGCTTTATTTGGCTGAACTCTTCGGGTATCTGGGCAAAATGCTGACCAACAACATGGATGACAAAGTTGTCAGTTCTTGTCATCAATGCACGCAATGCAAGCAGTAAAAGCTTAGGTCCTTTATCGTATTCCCACCTATGGTTCCAAATAATTTCTAACTTGTGACTTTTTATTTTCTGATTAACAGGCACTGGATGAATATTTTTTAATGGCACTGCTAAGGAGCTAGACTTTTCCGCAAGCATCGAAACAAGTCCTTTCGGCACTTGATCGGGTAATTTTCTTAAGAGTTGCTTAGCACCATCTAAGAAAGTATCTCGATTATACGTTGAATTAAAGATTACTCTAGTCGCTGATAACGCAGTATAAATAGACAAAATTTGAGGTTCAACAGATGAAAATTCTTTTCCTGACAATGGGTAAGCAAATTGATTCTCGTGAAAATAAACTAAACTAGGGACTTTGGCTAAGTGAGGAGATAGCCCTTTTAACGCCGAAAGGTCGGTCATAGACGTTGCAATAACTAAATCATAATCTTGAGACAATATCGCTTGCTCATTATAAGACCAAGATAAGCTGTTTCCCCTGACGCGCCAAGAAAAAAATCGAGCAGGCAGCGTTAATACTTGCCATTGATATTCAGGAAACATCTCGACTAACCCTGTTCGCCAATACTGGTGGCTTTGGGCATCATATGCTGAAAGTAATAAAATTTTCACTATTGGAATTACACCTCATCGTTGATTATATCCAAACCACTTGAAGATGCAGTTTCAGAGTTAAGCGAGCAAATCAGTTCAAGGCGCAGCACCATGGTAATGGTTATTCCCTAAACAAGCGTTGCATCGCTGAACTGTTTTTCTAGCTTATCTCCATTCGGGCAAGGGGATAAAGGGCAACTACTGTGTTATTGATTTCGACAAAATTTCTACACAGATGTAGAACAGTAGGGTAACGCAGGAACGTTACCGAGAACAACCATTCTATTCAATCAATGCCTTGCTAATATGGATGTTAGTACTTAGGTTCAGTCTGGAACTATGAACTTGTGCAGCTCCCCCTTTCTCGCGTTGTTGAATCTTGCATATTCAAGTGGCTTGGATATATACATACAAGCGACTATTGACCGGACAAATCTACGCTGGATATTATCCATTAAGTCATTAAATAACTTGTCTGGTCTGACTAGTTTGATGATAATCAGAGTGAAATTATTATTTGCTATGGGAAACGTTCATGAAAATTCATCAATTGCCAGGCTATATTCAATCGGTCTACCTGGTCGAATATCCTGATAAATTTTTGCTGCTAGACGGTTGTTGTCGCGCAGATATTCCCATACTAACTAAATTTGTTGAACAACAATTAGGGCGAACGATTAAAGATTTAGACACTGTCGTTGTGACTCATATGCACCCAGATCATGCTGGAGCAGCAAACAAACTTCGTCGATTGACTGGTTGCACTATTGTTTCAGCCAATGTCAAAGGCCATTGGTACCAAGGTATTGACGGCTTTCTTATGCATACGACCGATCTGCTATTAGCCCACTGGGTCGCAAAGCGGATGGGGAAACCCAAAAAGCGCCTTTGGTATCGGAGAAAGCTGACTCCTGATATCACTTTAAACGACGGAGACTTGCTGCCTGGCTTTAATGAGTGGCAGGCATTTTTTACTCAAGGACACACAGATAGAGATTTGTCGCTATTGCATATTCCAAGTAAAAAGCTGTACGTGGCTGATTTAATGGTAAAAGTTAAAGGCAGATATATTCCTCCATTTCCTATTTTCTATCCGACTAGATATATGGACTCACTTAAAAAAGTCCATAATATGGCCTTGGACGCCGTATGGCTGGCTCACGGCGGCGAAGTTAGCCTAACTGAGGATGACTATCAACATTTGTATACACAAGCCCCTAATATACCTTTAACGCACTGGCGCTCAGTAAAAATTAAATTTTTAAAAGCGATAGGTATGACATCTTAAAATATGGCTCTGTTTCTGATTAGCTAAAATTAAATAATATCAATCAGATCTATTAACGCGAGTTAAATATTTGCACTATAGTTAAAAGACAGTTATTTAATCGACTACAGATACTAAATGAGAGGTGTTTATGCCATCCGCACACTGTTATAAAAAAATTGAGATTGTCGGTTCATCTCCCAACAGTACAGATGAAGCCATTAGAAATGCACTAGCTGAGTGCAATAAGTCGATAAAACATATGGACTGGTTTGAGGTTGTAGAAACTAGAGGGCATATTGTCAATGGAGCCGTGGGTCACTTTCAAGTGACACTTAAAGTAGGTTTTAGACTTTCTGATAGTTAGCTCTTAGGTCGACTATCAAAACTTATTCATGCAGTTAATAGGTAAAATATATGGATCCTATCACTAATCTAACCATATCTATTAGTAAACCCGGTTTATCCACAGAGGCCAAATTAAAAAAGATTTGTCAGTGTGCGTTACAAGCGATTAGTAAAGCTAATCGTATCAGTTTATGGAAATTCAATACTGATAAAACAGAAATATCATGTTTGATTTGCTTTGAAAGCAACAATAACTCATTTACTTCAGGAGCAGTACTTAGCCAAAAGGATTTCCCTAATTACTTTGAACAAATATTAAGTGGCGAAGTACTTATGGCATCAGATGCCAGGAACCATGACGCTACCGCTTGTTTCAATGAAGCTTACTTCGAACCAAATGATATACACTCGCTATTAGATTTTGTCTATCAAAAAGACTTTGAGCCAACGGGAGTCATTTGTTGCGAAAGTGCAGGTAAACAAGTGGAATGGGAAACAACCGATGTCAAAAGCCTGCGCCGAATATCTAACATGACTTCATTGTTTTTTGATAATTAAAAAGCCTGCTATAACCTGCAGGCTTGATAAAAATCGAACTCGCTATAACAGCTTCCAGAATCTATCGCTGCGAGGCATCAAGTAGTTATCATAATCTAGTGACATCACGACATGGGTCGAACGACCGACTATTTCGTTTCTCGGTACAAAGCCGATAACACGTGAGTCTGCACTTTTGTCTCGGTTATCACCTAAAACTAAATAATGACCTGCTGGCACAACCACTTTATTAAAATTGGCTAGCTCACTGCTATTGTTAGCAACAGTTATTTTATGGGTAACATTGCCTAAGCTTTCAATTTGATGTGAATAATCAGCCTCTTGGCGTACAACTGAGTATTGGATTGGCTCTTTGTTGATCGTTAAACGGTTATTTTTCATCGAGACCACATCTCCAGGTGTTCCAATAACGCGTTTTACTAAACGGATACCTGATTCTTTAGAATCAAAAATAATGATGTCATTAGCTTTAGGATCTGACAGTTTAACTAATGAATGTTCAGTGAATGGCACTCGTAGATCATAAGCCATTTTATTTACAAAAATTCTATCACCTTCAACGATAGTGGGCTTCATCGACCCCGTAGGTACATCACTCCAATCCGCTACAGCACTTCTAAAGACTAACATTAGACTTAAAAATACTATTATCGACTTATTATCATGCCAAACTTTTGCAATAAAACTTTTCATCAATACTTCCTTTATATGAATACATATAAATGGAGTCATAAATGTTAAAAAAGTTCATCAGAAAGTTTAATGATGAACTGTTTGGAATGTAACAAAGTATTTTACACTAAACCTGATTTTATCTTCTGAATGCCAACAACAATGACTAAAACCATTAAGCCAGCAATAACACCGAACACACCATCAATGAGTACCGAAGCTAATATTGAGGCGACAGAGCCGAAGACGTCGTGACTCCACGAAACAGCTTGCTCAATAAAGTGATGCAAAAAACTAAAGCTATGCGTTAGAATTCCGCCGCCCACCAAAAACATCGCAATAGTACCGGCAATAGCAAGTAATCGCATTAACAGTGGAGCAAAGATCAACAATCCTCGGCCTAAGCTTCTTTTAAGGGAACTAAAAGAGCCAGATACCGATTGACGCAGCAGATATAAACCTAAATCATCTATTTTTACAATCGCAGCAACCAGTCCATATACACCTACCGTAATTAAGATCGCTAACGCAGAAAGTACGGCGACTTGCATCTGAAAACTCGCTTCCTGAAGTGTCCCTAGCACTATCATGACAATTTCAGCCGATAGGATAAAATCGGTTCTAATAGCTCCTTTTATTTTATCTCTTTCTAGCGCAACCAAATCGACCTGCCCGTCAACAAAGGCAGCTAACTTCTCTCGGTGCTCGGTTTCTCGCTCTTCTGGAGAGTGGATAAACTTTTCAGCCAGTTTTTCCGCACCTTCATAACAGAGAAATAGCCCACCAATCACTAACAAAACAGTGATCAACGGAGGAGCAAATGCGCTAATCAGCAAAGCTGCAGGAACTAAAATCAATTTATTGATAAAAGAGCCTTTAGCAACTGCCCATACGACTGGAAGCTCTCTGTTAGCTTTAACACCTGAGACTTGCTGAGCATTTAATGCTAAGTCGTCTCCTAACACCCCTGCTGTTTTCTTTGCCCCCACCTTTGCTAAGACGGCAATATCATCAAGTAAAGTTGCGATATCATCTAACAACGCAATCAAGCTAGAACCCGCCACAAAAATGTCTCCATATTGACAATACCAATCCACATAAACACCTGTTTAATCTTGCAGGTGAAAACAACGCAGTGAGACATTATTTTTTCCGACGCAATATCAGAGCATTTACTTAGGTAGATTGATATAAGTTAGTACACTAAAAATTAAAACAAAAACTGACAGCTTTGGTCACTAAGTTCAAGTAAAACTTTGGGATATAAAGAGGAAATAAACAATATAGAGTGACTTTAGCATCGCAGTGAATGCCTTGAACAAAATTCCTATAAATAGTTGGGTAAGCTAAACAAAAGATCTTATTTAGCTTACCCCAAGTCCATGTGAGACAACGCCGTAAAAATGACCAGCAAACACTGTCCGAAGGATTCGGCTAAAAGCGCTTTACTCTTTGTTGCCTACACGGAATGTAGGTACTTAGGTTATGCAGGAGCATATAACCGGTAAGTAGTACTTGCTTAGAATGACTAGGCTACACAATACTTACCGCGAGTAAAACGCTTTTATCTCGAACAAAATTTAACCGCGAAAGTTCAACGGACCCTAAGCTTTGCTTTTATTATATGAAATTTTATAGAACGCACTATAAAGCACTGGCACGGCAATAAGCGTCAAGATGGTAGCAAAGGATAAGCCACCGATAATGGAGACCGACATATCAGCAAAAAACGCATCCGCCATCAGTGGCGTCACCCCGAGTATTGTTGTAATTGCGGCTAATGAAACGGGCCTTAAACGACTCACGCTAGCATCGATCACAGCTTGACTAGGCTCTTTACCCTCTCCAATTTGAAGATCGATCTCCTCAAGTAGAACAATGGCATTTTTGATTAACATACCAAATAGGCTCAAAAACGCTAGTAATGACATAAACCCAAACGGCTTATCTGCCAATAAGAGCCCGACAACAACACCAACAAGTGCCATCGGAACCACCAACCAAATAATAAGAGGTTGTCGCACACGTCCAAACAGCAACACACTGATGATAAACATGGCTAAAAACCCCATAGGTAAGCCAGAGCCTAATGCTATTTGCGCTTTACGTGATGATTCAAATTCACCACCCCATTCAACAGCATAACCCGTAGGTAGGACTATATTTCTTATTTCATTAGTAATTCGATTACGTGCGGCGGCAGCAGTTTCTGTTGAGATCGGCTCTCCTGAAACTGTAATTGTGCGTACTCTATCTCTTCGGTTAATCAGCATTTCTTCACTTTGGTAAGTAAACTTTGCAGATATTTGTTGAAAAGGAATATAGATACGCTGGCTACTACTCCATACCAGACTATTGCTAAGGTCCTCTATAGTTGCTGTTTCACTTGCTGACTTCTTAGCGACAATAGGATACACATAGTCACCATCTTGCAACTTGCCGATTGTCAAACCACTAGTTGAAAATTGCACCGACTGCATAAAATCTTGACGCGAAACGCCAGCAACACCTGCTGAAATTTCATCGTATTCTGGTGTTAAAGTAATACCTTTTTCACGCCAGTCATCTCGTATATCAACAATGACATTGCTTGCTCGAAAAATGTTTTTTGTTTGTTCAGCTAGAGCTCTTAGTTCAACTTCGTCACTGCCCGAAAAGCGTACTTCAATTTTAGCCCCTGTCGCAGGTCCAAACTGCATCATTTGACCGAAGTATTGAGCACTATGATCTATAGTGGCTAGGTCTTTAGTTAGCTGCTCTTTTAAAACAGGGATCGCAGACGCATCTTTAGCTCTGATCATATACATACCATAGCTTTCGTTGGGCATTTCGGGGCTCAATAGTAAAGTAAACCGTTGTGAGCTATGTCCGATAAAGCTAGCTACAGATTCAACATCAGGATGATCTATAATCAGTTTTTCTCCGGCAACCATATATTGCTCGGTTGCACGTATATCTCGATCTTGAGGTCCCCAGTAGTGAACGAAAAATACAGGAGTATTGGACGGCGGGAAAAAGCCTTTTTTAATTAAACCAAAACTAGCGTATGCCGCAATAGTAATGACTAGTAAAAGCGAAATACTTAGCCATCTGAACTTCAGGGCTTTGGTTAATGCTTGGTAATACCATCGATGCAATAACGATGGTTTTTCTTCAATATTAAGGTCGCCAACTTTATAAAAATACTTACCCATTAATGGAGTAAAAGTGACCGCTAAAACCCAGCTAAGCATCAAGGAAATTAAAACGACAGCATACAAAGAAAATAGAAACTCCCCAGTATTATGATCCGATAAGCCAATACCAGAAAATGCTGCAATACCGATAACCGTAGCACCGAGCAAAGGCCATTGCGTTCGCTTAACTATATAGCTAGCAGACTCCATCGCTGACTTACCTTGCTGCATTCTAAGCATCATACCTTCAGCAACCACAATAGCGTTATCAACTAACATACCCATAGCAATAACTAGAGCACCTAGTGATATCCTTTGAAGTTGTAAATCATATAACCACATCAGCAATACGGTACCTAATACGGTAACCAGTAAAGTACTGCCAACCACGATACCTGATCGCCAGCCCATGAAAACGCATAAGGCAATAGTAACAACAGCAACAGACATCTCTAAATTTAGAATAAAGCCATCGACCGCCTGCTCTACTACTTCAGCTTGATTATAAATTGGTGTAATTGATAAACCGGCTGGAAGTCTAGCCAATAGTTGCTCAATTTTGTTTTCCACTACCTCGCCTACATTGACGATGTTGACATCTTTTTGTGCAGAAATACCGAAAGTAATAGCACTTTTACCATTAAAACGCGTTAAATCTGTTGGCGTATCCACAGGTTGAATACTCAAACTCGCAATATCTTTTATGCGGATAGAAGCATTTTTACCGGGAACTACAATGGATAAATTTTCGATTTCTTCCAGCTTATTGGTGGCACTTTCGATAGGTATGCGGATTTGCTTTCCGGCAATGAATAGTCGTGAACCATTGAACGGTCTCAAATTACTGTCTAAGACAGCCATAACATCAGGAAAAGAAATGCCTAAGCCTGCAATTTGGTAGGTATCTATTTCTGCAACTATCTGTTCTTGCAAAATACCATTAACGGTCACTTTTGCAATACCGTCTAAGGTCAATAATTCTCGGCGTATAATGCGAGCAAATTCTCTCATCTGATAGGCAGAGAAATCAGAAGCGGTTAACGCATAGTAAAGGCCAAATACATCACCAAAATCATCAACCACCATTGGGTCAGTAGAGCCTTTGGGCAAGGTATGTTGAATGTCACGTAAGCGCTTTCTAAGTTCGTCCCATATTTGAGATAATTCATGACTTTTATACTGTGGTTTAATTTCGACTCGAATTCTTGAATAGCCTGGTTTAGAGGTCGATTTCAGCAAATCAAGTTGCGGCATTTTTTGCAGAGCGATTTCTAATTGTTCGGTGACTTCCTGCTCTACTTTTTCAGCACTGGCACCAGGGTAGTAAGTGATCACTTGCACCTGTTTAATTGTAAAAGCAGGATCCTCAAGACGACCGATATTCTCAAGCGCGACCATGCCACCGATAACGCAAATTAATGCAAGCAGCCAAATATTGACTCGCTTTGTTAATGAGTACTGTGCAATATCCATATTATCGCGCAGCCTTATACTCTTGTACGACTTCACCTTCACTTAACTGATTAACGGCGGCAGAAACCACTTTATCCCCCGCCTTCACACCAGTCGATAAAATAGCGTATTGTTCAAGTATTTTAATCACTTCAACGGGTTGCTTTTGCACACTATGATTATTTGGACGATATAACCAAACGTCAAAGCCAGATTCTTTATTTCCTAACAGCGCAGATAAAGGCACTATCAGGCCTGATGTTTGATGCGTCTTTGATTTAATATTGACAATGGCTCGTGCCCCCGGCGTTAAAATAACACCGTCATGTTGGTTAATAGCAAAGGTCATTGTATAAGTTTGTGTAATAGGATCTGGTGTTGTTTGATGCTCTACGTAATGTAAGTCAAAAATTCGCTCTGGACGGCCCAAAATTTGAGCTTGAGCTTCGACATCTTTATTTCCTGCATTTCTCGTGACTAGACGTTCAGGTACATCAAATGAAAAATAGAGTTGAGATCTATCTTGTAGTGTTGCGATTGAATCTCCGGCCCTAATATAGCTATTATTTTCTATAAACCGTTCTGCTACATAGGCATCAAAAGGCGCCTTGATTTGACAATAACTCAAGTCTTGCTTTGCATTAGCAAGTGCTAACTTAGTTATTTCAAATTCAGATTCCGCATTATCCAACATGCTTTGTGACGCTGCACCTCTTTTATGCATTGTCTTAATGCGCTTTAAGTCTTTGATAGCAACATCGTGACGAATATAGCTCTCTTCTACTTTTCGTTCAAAGGGAGTAGGATCAATTTTAGCAAGCACCTGCCCTTTAGGCACTTGGCTACCTTCGACTAAATTAGCCTCAATCAGCCGACCTGAAACTTCAAATTCAATTTCTACATTTCTCACCGCTGAAACAGTCGCCGGAAATTCGTACGACATATTATCAGCCCGCTCAACTACTTCAAATAGCTGTACGACCCGCGGATTCTTCAATTGAGGCACACCACTTTCTTGAGAACAACCTTGAAGACCTAAAAGAAAACACGTAAGGATAAAATAACGCAGCACAGTAACTCCAGTCAGTTTTATAGTTAATGCGAATGGCATTAAAGGCTTAGTATATACAAAAGGTTTACACATTAACACTATTTGTAAACTTTGTTGCGGAAGGCTTTTGCTATTGATACAATCGAATAATTCTTATTTGAATTTATGTATTGGAAATGACCACACAAGATAAAATCATTGAAGCGGCAACTAACTGTTTTTTTCAACACGGTTTTGATGCAACAACAATTTCAATGATTAGCCGATACGTTAGAGTTTCTCGAGTCACTATTCATAAGTATTTCGAGTCTAAAGAAGCGCTATTTCGTTGTGTTGTTAAGCACTATTTTGATATAAGACAGAAAAATATAAACCATTACATTGAAACTGATGGTGACTTTTGGCAGTTGACCAATCAACTCATTAAAGATCGCTGCCGAAGTATCTTTGAACACATTTCTAGTGCGATGATACGAAGTGATTTGGTGCATGCAGGCAACGCTTATTGCCGCGACTTAATTTTAGAGCAAAAACAGCTAGTCTGTCAGGTTATCGAGAAAAAATTAATTAAAGCGGTTAACAATGGTGAGCTAACCTTAGAGCGCATTGACATTACCTTAACAGAATTCGCTGCTAGTATAGAATCCATTAGTGATGGTCCTATCGTTTCACCGTTAGATGATGACTCAATGCAACAAATTGAATACACACTTAAAGTTTATCGAGCGGCTTCAATTACTTAACGTAAAGTACGACCTTAGTTGATGATTAATATTACCAGTCAATGCTACAACTTTACCGCTAAATACCACGCCCTTCGTTTATGTTGATGTAAAAAAGGGAGCAATAGTTGCTCCCTCATGTATCAATAACCTAATGACTATTTAACGATTTCACTTTCTAACGTATTTGCCCGTGATAACTTGAATTTTTTATCGGCAAGTTGGCATTGATTTACCTTATACACTTCATGCTTGCCCTTCATGCCAGCTACCCAAATCTTTTGTTTGTACAAGCTATCGCCATAGCCGCGAACATTAGCTTTAAAAAGACGAGCATAATGAATGGTTTCACCGCCCCCAACTAGTTGTAAGTGACATTTTATATCGACTTTACTACCAGAGTTATTATCTGCCTTACCAGACTTCGCCCATGCAAGGGGCGTAATAACTAAGCTAATACCTACCAGAGCCGATAAAACTAACCCACTAATTTTCATATTAATTCTCC
>PJEL010004753.1_pt1 | contig 11100 bp, 8 predicted proteins | sample 1853271 | NCBI WGS metagenome assembly PJEL01 (sample SAMN08108733, study PRJNA415343) | Invertebrate metagenome, whole genome shotgun sequencing project. | host: Globobulimina | place: Sweden: Gullmar Fjord | collected 2015-08 | reverse complement strand
CATAGAGAGCCACCAGAATGGTTTCGTAGATACATACTACAGTATTACAAACATGATAGAAGGTCAAGAAAATGTTCCCATGTACCACACGTAGAGATTGGGTCGGTTAGTTTTGAAATGTCCAGACATTGTTCGTTTGAATGATGGCACTTTGCTGGTGGAACAGAGGGGATTGGTTCCTGTGGGATCCTCCTTCAAGGGGGCCTGAAGGAAGGATTCAAATCGACATTGTTGAAATCTTGTGAAGGATGCCAATTCTCATCATCTGCCACTATGCTCATCTCGCATTTTCCGGTCAAACTCCTCTTTGACAGATGCAAGCGAGATTTCAAAATCGCTGAAATACTCTAGTACAGACGACAGCACCCTGAAAACATCAATATGTGTCATCCCTACCCAAACAGGTAGCCTCAAAAGATTTTTTGCGGTTTGCACCGTATTCTCCATGCATATTGATGCAGTCTTGCTGTATTTAAGTCCTGCTGGAGAGACATGCAATGGCTCGTAGTGCGAATAGCACACAATGCCCTTGGATTCCATGAAATTTTGGAATCCAGGCAAATCTTTTTCATGGAGCACAAACCAAAACAAGTGCCCGTTGCAGGAAACATTCTTAATTTCTCTTATCATTCGTTTGATGTGACCATTATCTAACAAAGGTTCGAGGAACAATTGATATAGACGAACGACACACCTTCTTCTCCGTGAGCAGTACCAGGCATCCTGCAGCTGGGCTACAAGGAAGGTGGCACTCAGCTCATTCGACACATAGGATGAACCAATATCTACCCACTCGTACTTGCTTACACGGTTATTTATGAAGTCGAAGCGATTTGTGCCTTGCTCCTGAACAACATGCGCGCGTTTGACGAAAATCTCCTGGTTGATCAAAAGTGCCCCTCCTTCACCGCAAATTGTATTTTTTGTGTAATGGAACGAGAAACACCCAAAATCACCAAATGTTCCCAAATATCTCCCTTTGTATGTTGATAGAAATGCTTGTGCTGCATCTTCAATCAAGAAAATTCCATGTCGATTGCAGATATCAGCCAGAGTATCCACTTCGCAGCACTGACCTGCATAGTGTACTGCCACGACAGCTTTTGTCCGTGGGGAGATGGCCTTTTCCACCTCCGATAAACACAGTTGGCAATTTTTATCAATATCGACAAATACAGGTACCGCTCCTCGCAAGCAAAAAGCGTTTGCCGTTGAGACGAAAGTGTACGATGGCATAATAACCTCATCACCTGGACCAATATCACACAAAATGGCTGCCTGCTCCAGGGCAGCGGTTGCTGATCCTGTCAAAAGAACAGATGGACAATTCATCACTTTTTGAATCCATTGTTCGCAAATTCGAGTCGATTCACCAGAGCTCTCGATAAAGTTGCTCTTAAGCATATCTGATATGTACTGAACCTCTTGGCCTGTGAAATAAGGAACATTATGCCGGATGATGGAAGTTGTTACCAAAAGCCAAAAGTGAATTACCTTGACTTCACTTACGAGAGAAAAGCCATACTTTTTATAGAATGAATACGCCAATACGTTTTCTCTCTGCGTGGTCACGTGGAGCTTTGTGCAGTTGAGATTTTGTGCGATAGAGAAGGCGTGGTTCATCAACTGCGTACCAAGTCCTTTTCTTTGCATACGCGGGGCGACGGCGAAAAGACCAACCTTGACACTCGAGTCAAGTATCTCGAGGGAAAGAAAACCGACGACAGATTTGGGCTCCTCTGGATCGAATGCAACAAAAACATAGTCATCATCACCATTGGCAATGATGTTATCAACCCATGCACCGTACAGCTTCCGAAATTGGGCACGAGTCAACGCTGGATCCACATTGAACCTAGAAAACTCACCACTAATGATAGCGAGGTCAAATAAATAAGGTCGAATGGCGTTCAATTGAATCTTGTTCAGTCTTTGAACATTGTTGTTCTTGCAAAAAACCATTTGCCTGTCCGGGACTTCTTTGACAAATGTGGCAGAATGTGCATGAACACCGGCAGTATACCAGCAATCTTTATTTAAAAAAGGCCGTATCTCTCCATCACTTCTGTGAACCACAAGGCTGATCTCCTTTTCTCGACAAACCCCAAGAGCTGCCTCAAGAGCCGAGTCCGAGAGGCCTTCACCTCCTTCGATTTCTGCCACTTTGATGCCCAAGCAAGTGCTATCAAAATCAAGGGTTTTCCACATGGTAAATGAAAACGAGGATCTGAAAGCACGGCAACAAAGGCAAGGTAGAAAAGTACCCAACCCACCGCAGAGCTCCTCCGGACTGCACGCTCGTTGATCAAGAATGAGTGCTTGCCTCGCAATGGAAAGGGAGTACAAGAAAATCTTTCATTTTCGCGGAGAATTCCGCCTCTCTGCGAAAGTTTGAGGATAAAGTAAAAACAGCCACCCTAGAGACGAGCATCCGGCGAAGAATACCCCCGAGTTTCTGATTGGAGTATGTGAAAAGTCCGTTTCCAATCCCAACACGTGACAGACTTCTCCACGAGCATGAACTACCACCTTTTCCGAGGTTGATTACAATTTTCCCATCCACTGCAGTGCGTGGTGTGGTCGTGCATTTTCGGAGGTAGTGGACAAGCAGAGTCCTCAACGGTGGTCCCATTGGGTTCATCAAATAGTTGTCTCTCTCGTTTGACTTACCTCTCAATTACAATTTTATGTTACATCAATCTTGAAATGCAATCTTTATGAGGTTATGTTTTATGCTTCATCTATCCTATAGCATTGAGAATTTCAGATGGCTGTACTTCTTCTGTGGTACCACTGGTGGCCACAAGATATCCCATGGGATATATCTTGTGAAGTCTTCAATCTCACAACAGTATTTCCCTTTTACTTATAGCAGCAGACGGTATGCGCCATGAAGATTCTTTTAATTTATTTGATATTCACTATTTTATCGTCAATTCCCAGGTGTACAATGACTAGATGCGATTAGTCATCTGAGGTGAGAAAGTCAATGGCAAGCATGGAAAGAAATTGCTGTATCTGTACCTTCTGCTTTTGTTGCTGCTCAATTAAATTATCAACAACAAGAGGAAGAGTTTTTACCGCGTGTGTGATCTCTCCCTCCCCATATGCTATCCCGTACTTAAAATCTCCTGCTGAGTAAGCCGTGCTCAGCCATTCCTCTTTGGTTACACCTTTGATGGGTATTACTATGCTGATACACCCAACCATGGCTGCTTCGACGCTTAAAAAGGTTGCAGGATCAGTCGTAACAAACCTTTCATACCTCGCAAACAACTGAAGACGGTCATATTTTTGCAGATGGTTACCAAGCTTTGTTCCTGGTATATCTGGAGTGCTGGATAGTCCCGATTTCCATGATCTCTTTTTGTGATGCACTAAAGTCCCATTCCTGATTCCTGTGGTCGTAATGTCACCAAGCATGTCCAAACCATAATCAACCAATTTAAGATGTGACACTTTGTTTAAGTGCGTGTTAAACTCTGTGCATACTCCTGGAGAATAGCAAAGAATGTTTTCTTCACGAGAATATTTGCTGGCAGGAGGCCCACCATTCACACCAGGAAAGTAGAGTATCCATCTAAATATCTTTGACGGTCGAGCTCCCAATGGATTTCCATCCACTATTTCTGGATAAATGACATATCCATCATCAACAGACTTCCAAGCAGGGATGAGAGGAGTTTTGTAAGCTGGATTCAATTGTATATCATCTCCACTAGGATAACCAAAAGGTATCAAAAAAGCTTTTACGTTGAGATCTTCAAACCATACATTCAGTCTATCGACCAAGTAATGAAGGACAGTGCACCCACCACAATTTTCACTGAAACCTGGTGAATAAACAAAAATATTTAATGGCCTATGTCTGCAACGTTTTAGCTCAACCAGCGCATTTGCACCGCGAGTTTCAGATGGTTTGTTTTCATTTCCGACAAAAAGCAGGAAGTTCAACGATGATGCGATGAAAATTGTTATCATCCAAAGACTTTTCTTTTTCAGACTGGCTGCCATCGATGGCTATCAAAGCACTTTCTAAGATTCGAACGTAGTTCCATATGTGCTGATTGATGTTGTTCTCTCTGGATCGGAAGTTAATGTTTTGCAATGGTTTTTTTATTTGAGACAACTGCGATTTGTCCAAGGACAAAAAGTCTCGTTCTTGGCTTCGCTTCGCTCAGCGGAACGGATGCCCCCATTTGGTGGGTACCATATGTGCTGATTGATTTTGTTCTCTCTGGTATTCAAGCAAAAGGGCTCTTTGATAGGCCCAATTCAGTACTACTGTCAATATCGCAGTTACTTAACGTTACCTTAGAGATTACTTTGAACATCCTCAACTTTTGTCTTCGAGCCCATACATTTATTTACTGGAATGCCATGGCTTGCACTCCAATCATGCAGAGATACTTTAGTTATTTTGCATTGTCTGTTACTGCCCTCTGGTATGGGTGCCCGAAAATACTGGCCAATACACTTGTATATATACCCAGAATAATCCCAGAATTCAAATTTACATGTGAAATCCCAAAATTTTGGGAACTTGATGTCATAAAAAAGTTACCTACCTTAATAAAAATGATACATAAGTATCGTTTTAAAGTTCCAAACCAAATGGCATCAGACGAAACTCTTCATATGCCCCTACTACGCCAAGAGAAACTATTAACTATTTCATTTATTTCATTTCCTATTCCTTCAAGGACCAAGACACATCCAAAGGATAGACATTCCGGTGGAAAGACCTTCTACACTGTCTTGAAGATTGTGAAGCAAAGGAAGTCACTCTTTCATTATCGCCTCCATAACGTCACCAGAAGGGCATTTTGTGGTTATAATTACCTCAAGTCTGGACTAGAAGGGCTGGTGATCAAACCACGGCCTAGAATAGATAATTTGTGATACGTGTGGTCATTCGGTCGTCAAGCGACTGCCTCACAATAGGAAGCTACACGCGAGTACGCAGTGAACACAGAGACTCGTTTATTTTAGTGTGAAAGTAAGATATGATTCAACAGATAGTATATCAATCCGGGCATCAGGTGAATTTGCGTGGTTCCCGTGACCAGCGCAAAAAGGGTGTCTCGTCGAGGACCAAGCTTCCTGCAACAATTGGGGGATCTTGGCGCGTCGGTATCACGGAAAAAGAAGGACAGCAAAATGTGATTGGATGCCGAGCACACTCCCGTTATGGAGATGGTTCGAGGGATGATGACAGTCAGTCAGCTCCTGGGCAGTCCAACGGGGTGGCACCTCTAAGGGTATTTGCTCCCTTGCGAGAGGCCTCAGCGGCACTTGCGAGCTCTTTCCAGGATGTTATGATGACGAATAGCAACAAAATTTCAATCAGGAGTATTCAGGGGCCGGTCTCCAAGGACATGGATATCTGCAGGAAGAATCTTGTAGATGTGGTAGGAAAGAGACATCCACTATTGAGGGCAGCTGCTGATCAAATTTTTAGTGCTGGAGGGAAAAGATTGAGACCTTTGATAGTTTTGTTGGTTGCAAGGGCAACATACCAGATGCATGGACTCGATGATCTTACAGAAAGGCACAGAAGGCTGGCTGAAATCACAGAGATGATTCACACAGCCAGTCTGGTCCACGATGATGTACTCGATGAATGTGATACAAGAAGAGGAAAACAAACTGTCAATAACATATACGGAAGTAGAGTAGCGGTTCTCGTGGGAGACTTTTTGTTTGCCCAGTCGTCATGGTTTTTGGCAAACCTAGACAACCTGGAGGTTATCAAGCTCATTTCTCAGGTGATTGCAGATTTTGCAGACGGAGAGATTTCTCAGGCAGCTTCACTATTTGATGCGTCAGTAAATTTGGAAAAATATTTGGAGAAATCCTTTTTCAAGACTGCCTCGTTGATTGCAGCATCATGTAGAGGAGCAGCCGTGTTTTCAGAGTGCACAGAGGAAGAGAAGACTGCCATGTACGAGTATGGCAAGCATCTCGGACTAGCTTTCCAAGTTGTAGATGATATTTTGGACTTTACACAGTCATCTGAAAAACTTGGAAAACCACAGGGACAAGACCTAGCAACTGGAAACCTGACAGCACCGGTATTATTTGCTTTGCAAAATCCAACCACTGGCCCACGATTGTTGACACTCATTGAATCCAGATTCAAAAAGCAAGGTTCTCTGGAAGAAGCTCTAGACCTGGTGGCTTCAGGTGGGGGTATTGATCAGGCAAGAAAACTGGCCCGTGAAGAGGCAGATACTGCCTTGGCACAACTGGAAATCCTACCAGAGTCTGAGGCAAAGGACTCAATGATTGCCATGGTAGACTACGTGTTGGAACGCTTGTACTAATGCAATACGAAAAACAAATATGATTCTTTCCTTTTTTAAATTCTTGGCTGGGGACACTCTGCACTCAGCCCCTGTGATGTTGTAACGATAGTTTTTCTACGATTGTTTTACAGAGTGGCTACATCTGAAAAAGCCTCGAGTACGTACGAAAATATATATTTGAAAACACAAGAGGACCTATAATATATATATAAGCTTAGACCTTGACACCCTCTGGCAACACACGGGACAAAATGTCATCAGAGAGCTTGGCTACTTGGGCATCCAATCCCTTCAAGGCAGCGTCCTTCTCAGATTCAAGAGAAGCAAGAGCCTTTGCGAGCTCAGCATCAACCTTGGCCTTGGCGGCAGCGAGTTCAGTAGCAGCTTCGGTGGAAACAGCAGACTTGGCATCACCCACCTTCTTCTGGGCAGCAGCACGGGCTTCAGAGATGATCTTCTCAGCCTGCTCCTGGAGCTTGTTCACTTCTCCAGAGTTACCCTTGACAGTAGCGAGCTTCTCACGGAGCTGTTTATCACGATCGTCAAGAAGAGTTCCGACTGGGCTGAACCAAGTCTTGTCAAGGAACACCATGAGGAGCAAGAACTGTCCAGCCATGATTGGAAGGGTCAAGTTGAAGTCGAAAATTTTACCAGTCTCGGCATGGGCTCCCATGGCCATGATAGCATTAGACAAGACAGTCAATGTGGCTGGCTTGATGTAGCTGCAGTCATAAAGGAAACACGGGTCAGAAATATGTCCATAAACAAGGTTACCACATGTGGTGGCCAAGGAAATCACAATGGTGACAATACCAACGATGGATTTCAACTACCCCACTATTCTCTAGAAAAGAACTGTAATTATTCTTTACTATTCAACGAGGTGCATCCTATCCTGTGGCATGGTATTCGATCGTGCCTTCACATGTGGTGATGTCAAAAGACCAATCTCAAATGGACACGCCTCCATCGACGCAGAATCTCCAGCAGATCCATACACATTGGGATGATCTACTAGTAAATAATTGATCACCATACTGTCTACATACCTAGTGGCATCCTTCTTCTGAGCACGGACAACGAGGGCGTTGCGTCTAGAGGTCTGCGCAGTAGCGCGGCGCACAGCCAATGGGCGGGCAGAAAAAGCAAGAGTTGCCTGCATTTTATAGTATTGAATCAAATCTAAGTAATAATGTGATATTCAGTGGGGGAATGCGTCCTAGTATATGAACCTCGTGTATCTCTTCGAGGCTAGGCGAAAAGGATAAGTTGCCAGTCCCGAACAACTTTGTCCAGATGAGATTGGATTGGTTTCAGCAAATAGATTGTGGCTGAAACCATCATATATATAACGACGATCCATTGAACTCTATTTTTATTTTCTTTATGATATAGCCCCATAATCAAACTCTGCTTGATACATATTCGTATAGGTATACGAAGAGGATGGGATCGGTACGTTGATGATGACAAATATCTCCTGTTGTTCATGCATGGCACACATGCCAACTCATGACGAACGAACGAACGAACGTGCTCTAATTATTGCATGTATATATGGTTTACTTATTGTAGTATAAAAATAAGAGAAAAGGTAGAGGCAATGGAGGACGAGGAGGGAACAAGCGGCCGAGAGGAGGGGATGGCTGGTCTTCAGACGTTCTTGAGAATAAAAACTTTGAGAGTTATTACCAAATGCAGCGGATATGTCCCGAGGGGGAATGGGATGCGTTTATGGCGTCGTTGAAGAAGCATCTTCCTATGACGTTTCGAATCAACGGAAGTGGCCGATTTGCACAAGACCTGCAGAGGAAACTCGAGAGTGACTTTTTGTCCAAGTTCTCAGAAGGGCCACTCGTGGTCGATGGAGATGTGGTGAACCCACCAATGGCACTTCCTTGGTATCCTAACAAGCTTGCGTGGCAATTTGACTTTAGCAGATTTCATCTAAGACGTGTTGATCACCTGAAACAACTTCATGAATTCATTAAAAGGGAGACAGAGACAGGAGCCATTACCCGCCAGGAAGCAGTGTCCATGATTCCTCCATTATTCCTGGACGTGAAACCTCATCATAGAATTCTTGATATGTGTGCTGCTCCAGGATCCAAGACATTCCAGCTGTTGGAAGGATTGCATCAAACCTCTGGGGAACCATCTGGTGTTGTGATTGCGAATGATGCAGATACGATGCGATGCAATATGCTCACACACCAATCTCAGCGGATGAAAAGCCCATCGATTATTGTGACAAACCACGAGGCTCAGAATTTCCCATCGATTCTAGATAGTGACCCGTCCTCTGGGGACTTTGAGGTACTATATGACCGCATTCTCTGTGATGTCCCATGTAGTGGCGATGGTACAATGCGCAAGCAGCTTGATATATGGGAGAAATGGTCTGCTAAAAATGGAAACGGGCTGCATTTATTACAATTGAGGATTGCTCTACGGGCGGCTGAGCTTTTAAAAGTGGGTGGCCGGATGGTCTATTCAACATGTACATTTAATCCAATTGAGGATGAAGCTGTCGTGGCTGAACTCTTGAGGCGAACACACGGTGCACTCAAGCTGGTCCAAATGTCTGAAAAGACAGAGCAGTTGAAATTTCAACCTGGGATGCTGACATGGAAGGTTTTGGATAATAAGAATTGCTGGCATGATTCATACAAAACTGCTCAAAACAACTACAAAATCCACGAGTCCATGTTTCCAAAGGATGATCTGGAACAACTTGGTATTCCTCTAACAATGCGCTTCTTACCTCACCAGCAAAATACTGGTGGATTTTTCATCGCAGTGCTAGAGAAGACACAAGATATGCCACCAGTAGTATACCCTTCTGGGAATAAAAAGCTTACAAACAAGAATCAAGTGTTTGTGTCTTTGAATGTGAATAATGACAAGGTTTCTATATCATTCAAGTATTCAACCAAGCCAGAACCCCGAAAGAAGGCTTCAACGAAGAAAGAATTGCCTGCATGGGGTATTCGTGGGGGAGGTATTCGGAGTGTGACAGAAGAGGATGGAACGAAGGTCACCAGAGGGAGGTGGAAGGGTGTCGATCCCGTTGTGCCTTTTACTACTGAAGAATATATCACAAAGATTAAGGATTTCTATGGAATACCTGATGACTGCAATGTGATGTCCAGTCTTGTGTCAAGGACTGTAGATGCCAAGCCAAAGAAAGTTGGATATATTAGCTCAGGATCAAAAATCCTTCTCCAAATGGATGACGAAGAAAAGCTCAAGGTGATCCATTGCTCACTGAGAATGTTTGAAAGGCAAGATAGCAAGGATGGCAAGACATTCTGCCCCTACAGAATTTCCCAGGAAGGACTGCCTGTTCTTTTGCCTCATATAACAAAACAGATCTTCTACCCCAGCATCCGAGAATTTACAGCTATATTACGAGATAGATCTGTGCAATTACCGCCAGATCTTGTCATCCCGGCACAACAGGCTAATGGAGCAGAGACAAAGGCACCTGAAAAAGAGAGGGTGGATACACGGATTGCATTTTCCGATTCAAGAGCGTTGCAGGGCATTTCAACCCTTCAAGTTGGTTGTTGTATTGCAGTCTTACACAAGGAATATCTGAAAGAGCTCAATCTGGAAGAAGATGATTCGTTGGGTGGAGGTTTGCGTGCAGATGCTCCTTTTGTCATCCCCTGCTGGAAAGGTAGATCAAGTATCAATGTGATGCTGGCACGTCCCGAGTGCGACCAAATGTTTGACAGAATCGAGTCAGCAACTTCTACTATTCTACCATCCATGTAACGTATTGAAATGTACTGTAATGAAGCTGACTTGAACCATGGCAGTTCATGCATTTGACGTGGCAAATTATTTGGCAAATTATTTCTTGGATGGTCCGACATATTCCTTGGATGGACCGATCCAGTCTGACACAGATCACTTCGCTGATGCACAAATATACCACACATTTCAGAATTTGATCATTTCTAAACCAAACAATATTCTTCACCCTTGTCGGTTGAACAATGAAGTCGATTTTCTCAATTGTTTTCCTCTGCCTTTTGGCTGGAACAGGTATGATGCCTTACCTCTTGCTGGTTTCATACTGGCAGCGCCGTCGAATCAGAAAACTCTGCCTCAATTGTTGGTGAGTTGACTCACGAATACTTGATGGTTTGTATGTAGTGTCCGCCAAATTTGCTCACGATGGACCAACTCCAGAGTATGCCAATGACTTCCTTTCCACCATGGAGGGAATCCATGCTGAGGCATGGGAGAGCCTCAAGCCATTCCTCGACTCTCTTGACGAGTACGTGAATCAGAGTGTCACCGCTTGGACCAAGTATGCCGATGAGCACAAGAGCTCCAAGGCTGGACGCCAGTTTTGGTCTGGAGCCAAGCACAACATGGCTGGAGAGTTCGGGTCTATCCTCGCCTCCGTCCAGACCAAGATCGAAGAGATGCTCGCTTCTTACCAGTCCAAGATGAGTGAGACTGCTGCATCCTGGAAGGGAAAGCACGCTGATTACGATATTGAGGCCAAGATTGGTGAGCTCCAGGGTTTTGCTGATGAAGCCCTCATGGGATTCAAGTCAAAGATGGGTCACACATCAAAGTCTGGCAGAAAGTTGAATGGATTGTGGGAATCTTACTCTGCCAAGAAGAACGGCACCAAGCCATCTTTCAGTGGAAAGACCTTCTCCCACAGCTATGACTACTCTACCAAGAAGGCTGATTTTGAGGCCAAGCTTGCCGGATACAAGGCTGATGTGGATGCAAAGATTGCTGACTGGAAGGCATCCAAGGCCACCAT
>PJEL010004752.1_pt1 | contig 11100 bp, 15 predicted proteins | sample 1853271 | NCBI WGS metagenome assembly PJEL01 (sample SAMN08108733, study PRJNA415343) | Invertebrate metagenome, whole genome shotgun sequencing project. | host: Globobulimina | place: Sweden: Gullmar Fjord | collected 2015-08 | reverse complement strand
CTGGGCTGTTAACAAAATATGGTTTAAGGCCAGTGGGTGAAAAACTCACACAGTCTCAGGTTGAACAGCAGGCCAGAGAAGCAGAGCAAAACGTTTTAAAACAATTTTCGGAATCAAATACACTTAAGGTTATAAACCCAATATTGCAAGAACTTGAATTTGCACTAAGAACAAACGAAAAACAACACGACCCGTTAATGGACCCAAACTTATCAAGTGGGAGTATTCCAGAGTTGCCAAATGAAAGCTGGCGAGATCTCACTGAAAGGGCAATATTTCATGTGTATAAAGAGGTGGTGGAAAATTCAGACCAACATACGGCAGCAAAATTAGGCCCTGAAGATATTCGCTGGTTAAAATTAATGTTTATTGGCAAAGATTCCTAACAACGCGATATTGCTAAGACGACAGATGGGAAGTGTATTTTGAATCCGAATAAGGGGTAGCCCAACGCAGGGCTTAATCTGATATCAAATTGACAAAAACGAACGTTGAATATACTGTCTCTGCTATCAAAAACAGGGACAGTCGTTTGATTTCAAAGGGTCGTATGGAAAATTTAGTTGTAATTAGGGAAGCGCAGGAAAGTGATCACCCATTTATTTTTGAGCTTTCATCTTACTTAGCTGAAGTCGCTCAGTTAGATTGGCATAGTGATGAAGCTATTCAAAAAATGCAAAATGATTACATTTCTAAAATGCTTGAAGAAACACCGAAGCCCAATATTACATTTATCGCTGAGTTCAATAATGTTTCATTGGGTTTTATTCATGTACGAACACATGAAGATGGAATTTCAGGTGAAACTTGTGGAACCATACCGCTTCTTGCAGTATCACCTAAATCTCAAGGTTTGGGGTTAGGAAAAGTATTAATTGAGCACGGTGAAAAGTGGGCTAAAAAATTAGGATGTAGGTTGCTACATCTAGAGGTCTTCGCAAATAATAAAAAAGCAGATGTTTTCTATCAAAATATTGGGTTTAAACCTGAAACTGTTCACATGATAAAACCAATTTAGAGTAATTTTCATAAAATAAGCATTTTAAACGGAACAAAAGCAGTTGCTTAGGTTCCGCTTAGCTACACATTTTAACCAACAATACACTCTACTGACAGTAGATGTCAGGAGAGGCTAATTATACTCGCGTAGTGACCATCGTTGGCACTGAAACCAATTTAGGATAAAGATGAAAATAACAAAATCTAAACTTGCTATCGCGTGTATTTTATTTGCTTTTATGGGGATAAATATGAATGTTATAGCAGGGGAGGTGGCCGTTGAATGGGCGCCTTTTATAAAAGCCTCTGACGTATCTGATGAACAATTAATAGCAAAGGCTGATGTTGTAAATAGTGATTTTCTTCTCAAGCAAAAAGGCTTTATTAAGCGCGAGTTAATAAAAAAGAACAATAACGAATATGCTGATGTAATCTATTGGGAAACCAAGGGTGATGCCGTTTCAGCAGGAGAGAAAGTAAGCACCTGTGTTAAATGTGGCGAGTATTTTCAACTAATGAAAATGGGAGAAAAAGCAGGCGAAGGCTTTGCACATTACACTATCATTAGAAGTTGGAAACGTTAAAGAAAATGTGAGGCTAGATGATATGGGGTTGGCAAAACTACCCGCTCTTGCTCATATTTCTAGCTCATTCCATTTACATTATCCCTGTTCGGCTCCCACGCTGTTCGCATTAACAAAATAATGGCGAATTAACTGATAAAAGCGTTGTACGTGAACAGGCTTATTCCCTTGATAGCGATGCAAATAATAAAAGTGCCATGCTTTGCCATGTATCTTAGGCAGTACTCTCAGCAAATGCCCTCGGCTAAGTTCTTTATGCGCAATAAACTCTGGAATAAGTGCAATACCCATGTGCCCAAGTGCCATATCGACTAAGGTGCTGACACTATTGGTTTGTGCAGCGTGGGGCAGATTAATCTCACACTCTTCATTTTTAGCACCGTCAAATAATTTAAGCGAGCCTTGTTGCCATGGCGTTGCGATGAATTTCCTCTGCTGCAGCGCCGCTAAGTTCTCAGGCATTCCTGCTTTCTGGATGTAGTTCGGCGATGCACAAAATACATCGCTCACTTTACCAATTGACTGCGCTTTGTAGTTGCTGTCTTTTAGGTTTCCACCAAATATTGCTGCATCCAAATTATGATCAATCAAATCTTGCCACTTACCGGTCACTACCAATTCAGGCTTGATCAGCGGAAATTCAAGGCAAAGTTGCTGCAAGGCGGGAATAACAATATTACGCTCAAAAAATGGCGGCACAGATACTTTGAAGGCCCCGCTGGGTTGTTCTTTTACCTGATTAATATCGTGTACGGCATTGGCTAATTGTTCGGTGAGTAACTCGCTGCGTGCCAATAACGTTTCTCCAATAGGCGTCAATTTCACCCCTCGGGTATTCCTAGCCAATAACTGCAGTTCAAGCCCTTCTTCCAAGCGCTTAATTTGTTGGCTAACGGCAGATTTACTCATGTTGAGTTTTTTTGCGGCTTGAGTAAACGACTGCTGTTTGGCGACTTCAGAAAATATCAGCAATAGGGGAGCAAGTTTTATTGTGTTCATATTTTTAAACAATGTGTTGATAATATGGTTATTGTTTAAAAATATTTTAAGTCCTAAGCTTTGTCAACATTCAAGAAGAAACTAAGTCAAACAGAGGAAAACTCCATGAGTACTTTTATCATTGTCGCGAGCAATATCATTGATGCAGAGAAGCTAAGTCAATACAGCCAGCAAGCGGCGCTCACGGTAGCGAAATATGAAGGCAAGTTTATTGCTAAGGGGCCGATTGATTCGCTACACGGAACGCCAGGTTATCAAGGTAAGGCGATTATTGAATTTGCTGATCAGCAAAGTGCAGAGAATTGGTATCATAGCGACGAATATCAAGCATTAGTCCCCTTGAGAAACGAAGCTATTGATTGCCAATTTCATTTATTAAACGGCCTTTAAATACTTTTATTTATAGTTTAAACGCGATCCCTCAGAGAGGATGTCGAGCCCCCATGTTTGATTGCTTGCAAGTTTAGATAACTCGCTTATAGGCTCTAAATAAAGTTCATAACTGGTGTGATGGATAGGAAATACTTTTTTTACGTTAAGGGTATTCGCCAGTTTTATCACATCAGTTGCACCCATGCTGATTTTTCCTAAAGGCCCTGTGGTGCCAACACGGCCCATGTTGGGGATTAATAAATCTATTTCGCCCAGCGCTTTAACTGCATTAATTACGCTTGGCGTGGCTAGGGTATCTCCGGTCCAATACAGGGTGAATTCCTGCTTGCCTTCAATGAACTTAATTAGATATCCCAGTCCATGACCTAACAAGGGCTCAAGTGCTTTATTGTCGGTATGATCGGCTGGAATCGCAGTGATATGAATCTGCCCTTGGCCTGTGGTATACATTTTTGTTTGCCCTGCTGGTAAGGCATTTAACAGGGTGAAGCCCGCTTTTTTTACTTTATTAACATCATCAATTGGCAGAATGAAGGGTAATGATTTGGCTAATGTCGATTGAGCTTTCTGATCAAAGTGATCTTCATGTGCATGGCTGAGTAAAACCAAATCTAATGACGTTAGGTCAATATCGGGTAAGGCGCTTAAGCGACGATGGAAACGAATTTCTGGCCCTTTTTTTAGGTCGAACATTTCATTCGGGTCGGCCATTTCAAAGGCATGTTCACCTTCCCCTAGCATGGGGTCGGTTAATATTTGCATGCCGTTAAATTCGATCAGCATTGTGGGTCCTCCCAGCCATTGAATATTTATATCCGCTGCTTTGGCGAGTAATGTTTGGCTGAAGATAAGAGCCAAGACAAGGCGGGTAATACTTTTGCTCATGCTTTGACTAAATGGTTTGCTCATAGCTTTGTTCATAGTTTTGTTCATAGCTTTGTTCATAGTTTTGTTCATAGCTTTGTTCATAGTTCTGTTCATCAATTCGTCTCAATTAGAGTGGGTTAATCGATAAGCAGACTATCAACTTGTTTTAGGTCAGGGTATTCATATAATAATGGATAGATTATTCAGGTAAGTTGGACAATGAGCGATTTAACTCAGATTCAAACCTTTATTGAAGTGGCAGAAAATGGCAGTTTTGCTGAAGCTAGCCGTAAGCTGGCACTTCCTCGTTCTACGGTCAGTGCTCGTATACAAGCTTTAGAGAAGCGTCTGCGAGTGCGCTTGTTTAACCGTAATACACGGCGGGTTTCGTTAACTAATGAAGGCAGTGAGTATCTTCAGCAGTGCCAGCAAGCGTTAAGTTTGCTTCGTACAACGGAAGAAAAGTTTGAGAATGCCCATAGATTGTCAGGGCAGTTGCGTCTGACGGTTCCTGTGGCTATGCCCAAAGGTCCGTTGGCAGAATTACTGGCTGATTTTAGTGGTCATTATCCGGATCTCAGTATTGATGTTGTGGTGACGGATGAGGCGTTGGATCTTGTGGCTGAAAATATTGATCTGGCCATTCGAGGCCGGGCACCGGGGGATTTGGATTTAATTGCTAGGGAGCTGAGCCGTGCGGAAGTTTCGTATTTTGCAAGTCCTGCTTATCTCGAGTCACTAGCAGGTGGCGTTGATTTTGAACTCTCTAAGCATTGTATTTTTGAGCCAGGAAAAAATGGCTCAGGTTTGGTGCCAATCAGTACGACTAATTTTGATCTAGCCCGTGAGCTGGCTGTTCGAGATAAAGGCGTAGTCGTTTTGCCCGATGCTGTGTGAGCACAATCGATACAACGTAAAGAATTGGTTAAAATTGAACTGCCTGATAAACCCGAATCTTTAGCTGTATATCTAGTTTACCCCGCGCGTATACATATGGCGCCAAGGGTTAGGGTATTGGTTGATTTTATCGTTGAGTCGTATTCATAAAAGACTTGTATAAGGTGATGGGAATGGTGAATATATTGTCTCTGCTATCAATAACAGGGATGGTCGTTTAATTTCAAAGAAAATTTTCCTACGTTCGCCTTTTCCGTTTATAAGAGGTTTTGCGGCATCTGTTCGCATTGCACACTGTTAACCCTAGTGAGAGAAAATATGAAATCTGCAGTATTGGTGTTAGATGTTCAAACTAAAATGTTCACTGATCATCCTCGTCCGTTTGAAGCTGACGAGGTAGTGAAAAGAATAAACGATGTAACGACCAAGGCAAGAGAATCTGGCATCCCTGTTCTTTTTATCCAGACTGAAGTGCAAGGTTACTTGGATTATGACAGCGAAGGGTGGAGCCTAGAGAGGAATTTGATCCTTGGAAAAAATGACCTTTATATACGTAAAACGACTGGCGATTCTTTTTTACGAACAGAGCTTGAAGACACGCTTAAGTCACTTAACATTAGCGACTTAATTATTTGTGGTTATGCTACAGAATTTTGCATTGATAATACTACACGCCGTGCAACAGGTTTGGGGTACACCGTTCAGCTTGTTTCTGATGCGCATACGACCCATGATAAAGAGCATTTATCAGCTGAAATTATACGGGATCATCACAATATTACTCTATCAATGGGGCCCACTATTACTGCTGTCGCGTCTGAGAATATTGAGATAAATTGATAAATAAGGCATTGCAGAAAACAATGAACTATCAAACTTACCAGCCTCACCCAGATTTAGAATCAATCATCAGCTGCTACTGGACATTGGAAGTTCCTGCAGCAAAGGATGTTCAAAGGCAACGAATTGTTCCTGATGGCACCATCGAAATGGCCTTTATCCTTGGGGATGATATCAAGCGCTATACCAGCGAAGAGGAATTTATTATTCAACCTCGTTCAATGGTACTAGGGCAAATTATTGATCCTTTTTATATTGAGCCAACAGGGACTGTGAATACTTTTGCTATTCGTTTTTACCCTTACGGTTTTGCTAACTTCGTTTCAGTGTCCCTTAAAGATCTGGCAAAGACTGAAACGCCTATAGAAATGCTTTTTGGAGAAGAAACTGCCAAGAAGTTAGAACAAGACATTATTCAAGCAAGGGATGCACAGCAAAGAATAGAGATCATCGAAACCTTCCTTCAGAACAAACTCAATGAGAAAACGATAGTTAGTAATATAGTGAGCACGACTGTAGATGCTCTATTATCGACAAAAGGAAGTGCATCGATCAATGATATTCTTGAGGGAAATTTATCAAAAAGAAGACAGCTTGAAAGAATGTTCGTAAAGCAGGTGGGTATCAGTCCAAAGCAGTTAGGTAAATTAATCCGCTTACAAAGTGCTTTGAAAATGTTACTTAACCAAGAAGATGAAAGCCTCACCAACATTGCTTATAACAACGAATACTATGATCAGGCCCATTTCACAAAAGACTTCAAAGAGTTTACCGGGGTTAGTCCTAAGGAATTTTTAGGTAATGATAATATGGTGCTTTCTTCTGCTTTTTACAAATGAGTTAGGTTTGTCGCATTTTTACAATTCCATCTTTCATTGCTAGTTTATATTTCTCAACCTAAATTAATAGATACTAAACAGCACTAAGCCAAGGTGAAAAGCTATGGAAAGTTATATTTCAATATTTGAAATTCCTGCAACAGACATGTCAAGAGCCATTCAGTTTTATCAATCGATTCTGGACGTTGATATCGAACACATGGAAATGCCAGGGATGGAAATAGGCGTACTACCTTACGAAGGGCAGGCGGTTACGGGTGTTATTATGAAGGGAGAAGGATGTAATCCTTCAGCCGATGGGGTAACGATTTATCTAAACGGCGGCGACAACCTGCAAGTTATTCTTGATAGAGTGCAGGAGAGTAGCGGTAAGATTATGATTCCTAAAACCCCTCATGCTGATGAAATTGGGTTTTTCGCTATCTTTCTGGATTCTGAAGGCAATAAAATAGGATTGCATTCACCGAATTGATTAAAAAAGGCAAAGATGAACGGCAACGGGGTTCAATACGTATGGTCCTGTTGCTTTTAATTCCCTTGGCTATTAATTCTTTTACCAATAAAGTCTAAAAATACCCGTGCTTTTCTAGAGATCATGTCGCGCTTTAAATAAATGGCGTAAGTTGAACTCATTTCTTCATAGGGGCTGAATACAAGTTCTGGCATGACATGAATGAGAGTACCTTCTGAGAGTTCATTTTTGATCGCCCAATGGGGCATTAGCGCGATGCCTGTATTGTTTAGAACCAACTGCTTTTGGCCATTCACTGAGTTGATTGAAATGCCATTGTTAAGATTCAATTTTGTTTTTTCGCCTGTCATCAAGTACCAATCTTTCCAGCGCGTATAGCTATAGCGAATGCATTGATGATGAAGAAGGTCTTCGGGTTGCTGTGGTGTTTTATTCGTCGCTAAGTATTGCGGGCTGGCGCAGAGTAGGAAGTTATTATTGGCTAGGTGTTTGGCGATCATGGTGGAGTCGGGCAGGCGGCCACTGCGAATGGCGACATCGATATTTTCCTCTATTAGATCTACAACGCGCTCAGTTAATTCAAGCTCAAGTTCAATGTTTGGATACAACGCCATAAACTCAGACATGAGTGGCAAGATGATGCTTTCCCCAAAACCTACTGTCATGCTGACTTTTAATGTGCCTTTGGGATTTTCTTGTAGGTCGTTAACCGCTCTTTTAGCTTGATCAAATTCAGCCACGATACGCTGAGAGTAAGCGTAATATTTTTGACCAGCTTCGGTTAAGCCGATATTGCGTGTTGTTTTATTTAATAAGCGTACGCCTAGCTCTTTTTCTAACGCAGAGAGCTGACGTGAGATGGAGGAAGGTTGAACGTCGAAGACTCGGCTGGCTTCTGAGATGCTGCCAGTTTCTACAACGCAATTGAAATACAGTAATCGATTAAGTGAACTCATAAGCTGGATATTAGCTCTGGTTTGCTTAAAAGGCAAAGGTGGTTTGTTTATAGTTATGTTGGTTGCCCATATTGCATCTTTTAAGATGGCTTCACTTATTCAATACGACAAACATTAGGTGCGAAGCAATGACTAATACGGCAAGCAATACGAGCAGCAATACGACAAGCAATAAGTCAGTAATGATGAAGGCGATGGTGGTTAAGGCTCTGGGTAATAGTGATGTATTTCAGCAGACTGAGATTGCTAAGCCAGTAGCAAAGCCAGGACATTTAGTGGTTGAGGTGAAAGCGAGCAGTGTGAATCCATTGGATGTCATGTTGCGTTCTATTGAGCTGCCTTGGTCGGCTAATTTGCCTGAGGTATTGCATGGTGATGTTGCGGGTATCGTTACTGAAGTCGGCGAGGGTATTACGGGCTTTGCTGTAGGTGATGAGGTTTATGGTATGGCGGGAGGCGTGAATGGCACAAACGGAGCCTTAGCGGAATTTATGTTGGTTGATGCGCGTTTGATGTCGAAGAAGCCAGTCTCGTTGAGCATGCGTCAAGCGGCCGCTTTACCTTTAGTTGCTATCACGGCGTATGAAGCCTTGGTTGATAAAATGAATGTGAAAGACGGTGACCATGTTCTTATCCATGGCGCGACGGGGGGGGTTGGCCATCTTGCCATTCAGTTGGCGAAAGCACTGGGTGCTAAGGTGACGGCGACTCATGGTGCTGCTAATGCTGTACTTGCTAATACTTTGGGTGCCGATCATTTGGTGGATTATGCAGCTGAGTCAGTTGCAAGTTATGTGCAGGCTTATACCGATGGAGCAGGCTTTGATAAAGTTTTTGATACGGTTGCTGGGGATAATATTAATAAGTCTTTTGAAGCAGTGAAATTTAATGGCCATGTAGCAACCATTTTACCGATTGCTGATCCATTACAAGTTGCTTTGAAAAGTTTGTCGTTCCATAGTGTTTTGATGCTGATCCCGTTATGCCATGGAATTAATCATGCCTCTCATGGACGAATTCTCGCAACGATTGCTGAGTTAGTTGATGCTGGAAAAATCACTCCAATTCTTGATGAAAGTGATTTCAGTATTTGGGATGTCGCTAAAGCACATGCACGATTTGAGTCCGGTGAAGCGGTGGGTAAAATAACTTTAACTTTATAAAATTTAGTCTTTTATTTTTTCTTTGAACATCTCGATGAGTGCATCTTTGTCTTTATTGTAGGTGTTCAAAAATTCTGGAGGGGTATTCGTCAGCGAATCATATTGCGCGCTCCAGGCGGTCATTTCTACCATGGCGGGTATTAAAGCCTGGCCTTTTTCAGTCAACGAATAGATGAATTTTGACGCGTTGTCGGGATCGGCTGATTTCGTTATCACGCCATTGTCGTCTAGCTTTTGCAGTCTATCGGCTAAGATGTTGGTTGATATTTTCTCATCCGACGCTAAGAAATCACTGTAGTGGCGCTTTCCTTTAAACATCAGGTCGCGTATCACCAGTAGCGTCCACTTATCTCCAAATGTTTCTACCGCAAAGTTAATCGGGCAGTTTGATCGTAGGTCTTTTGAATTTTTAGTCATAGCTTATTTAATCAATAGTACTTGTATTTTGCAAGTTGCTTGTTTAATGTACTTGTGAAATGCAAGTGGATTGCTGCTGTCTATATTACTTGATTGATGGAGATAAAGAGATGAAGAAGATACCGCTGTTTATAGGCCTATTAACCTTAGGATTGATCGGATTAGTGCTTTCGTTGGTGATGGCCTATCACGGCGCTGAAAAGCTATCGGGTGAAGAGGTGGATCATTATCTTTCGATTATTGAGGGGCAAGTCCAACAACCAGGAGGGCGGCATGATTTAACGGCGTTACGGGGTTTTTTAGCAACGGATGATGGCCAGCCATTTTATACGGTTAACTTGTATCGCTTTCATGCTGAAGCGCAGTATCTGCCGCAATCAGAATATTTTGATCGTTCTGTAGGTGGTAGTGGCAAGGAAGCATTTGAGCGCTTCAGTAAGACCATGATTAAACTGTTAGCCAGTAATTCTTCTCATCCAATATTTGCCAGTGATTGGGCGCATGATGAATCAAGCAATTGGGAAAAGCTGGTGATTGTTCGGTATGCCAGTCGTCGGGATATTGCTGAACTGTTTGCCAGTAATGAGTTTGCCGATGCCAGTGAACATAAGTGGGCTGCGTTAGCGGCTAATGAAAGAATGTTGGTGCAGGGGCTTCATATTCCGAGTTTTTATATTCTTGCACTTATCATGGTTTTATTTATTGGACTGGTCTTAGCGGCTTCAAATATTATTTTTAGATTTAATCGTAAGGGAGGCTGATAATATATGTCATCAGCACGCAAAAAAACACGGAGGCTATGTTATATATGAAGAAAACTTTAATTTCAGTTATTACGTTCGTTGTTGTACTCGTTACTTTTCAGTTTGGCAGTGAGATTCAAGATCTGATCTTTCCAAAACCTAATTTCGCAGAGCTGCATGACGGTAAGGTAATTTTGTATGCCACGTCTTGGTGCGGGTATTGTGAAAAAACACGTCAGTTTTTAAATGAAAATAACATTCCTTTCTACGAATATGATATCGAGAAGTCTTCTGTTGGTCATGACCAGTATCGAGCCATTGGTGGTCGTGGTGTTCCTGTATTATTAGTGAATAAAAGCGTGATTCGTGGACACAACCCTGACGAAATTTTAAAATATCTGGAATAGGTAAATATTAGGCTAAAACGACGGTGGGGAATATATTGACCCCCTGGTTTCAACAGGGTTTCATTTAATTGACTCTAGCATGATTTTATATATGTACTTATTCCTCTTCCCTTATTTACGCTTTCTGATAATCAAATAAATGTAGCCAAAAATTCCAAATATAAAGGAACCTGAACGAGACCTGAACGAAAGATATTAAATGCCAATAATTTTAATAGTCCAGTTCAGGTTCTGTTCAGCTAGTGTAATTAAAATAAGCGTATCAAATTGGAGATACGTTTATGAACTACACATCATCACTTGTACAGGCAGTTAAGTTTGCTTGTCTCACCTGCCTTTCAATGCTGGCTTTTCAGGTACCCATGGTGAATGCCGAGAACCCCATGGCTGTCGCCTGGGCTCAAGAAGGCGAGCAATGGCTTAGCTTTAAAAGCGAACATTTTGAAATCAATTATCTATCGGAAAACAGAGCGCAGGCTGCGCGAGCGGCTACGATTGCAGAAAATGCGTGGATCAAGTGATGA
>PJEL010004751.1_pt1 | contig 11103 bp, 13 predicted proteins | sample 1853271 | NCBI WGS metagenome assembly PJEL01 (sample SAMN08108733, study PRJNA415343) | Invertebrate metagenome, whole genome shotgun sequencing project. | host: Globobulimina | place: Sweden: Gullmar Fjord | collected 2015-08 | reverse complement strand
ATGGTAATAATCAGGTAACCATTTCCCAGGCACAGAGCCAGGCTTCAACTGTTTTCCTGGCCAAGGTCTTTAACTGGATGGCAATTGGCCTTGCTCTTACCGGGGTTACGGCGTTTCTGGTGGCAAATTCCCAAACAGCAATGGAGATGTTTATCTATAACCCCATCATGCGCTGGGGCATTATCATCGCTGAGCTTGGCCTTGTTATTTATCTGTCAGCCAGGATAGAAAAAATTTCTTCCCAGGCAGCTACCGGTCTCTTTTTATTGTACTCCGGCCTCAACGGAGTGACCCTGTCGGTGATCCTGCACATTTATACTGCCACCTCTGTTACAGCGACATTTTTTATCACCGCCGGCATGTTCGGAGCAATGGCCATTTATGGCATGGTGACCAAAAAAGATCTTTCCGGCATGGGTTCATTTATGTTTATGGGACTGATCGGAATGATAATTGCCTCTGTGGTGAATATTTTTCTGCAAAGCTCCATGATGTCGTGGATTGTTTCCGGGATCGGCGTCATCGTGTTCACCGGGCTGACTGCCTATGATGTGCAGAAGATTACCCAGATGGGCGCTTCAGGCATTATGAGTCAGGGAGAGTCCGCCATCCGCAAGGGGGCAATTCTTGGAGCGCTGGCTCTCTACCTTGATTTTATTAATCTGTTTCTCAGCCTGCTGCAGTTCCTCGGTAACCGCGATTAGCCAGCTGGCCACGTTATAGTTTTTCAAACGGACGTTGATGCAATATTATCAACGTCCGTTTTTTTTTGGCAACCCAACAAGAGCAACAATGGACAGCTTAAGGTGTCCATTGGTCTATATTGTGGTAGAAGTGTCAGCCACCACAAATGGGGTACTGCGAATACCGATACTCTCTTTCATGACCCATAGGCGCATGATTGGGACGGTCATGCCATTTATATCCACGCTGTTTACCAGCTCCTCTACAAACGAGATGTCCTTGGTGCGGAATTCGTAGTAAGAGATATTGCTGCTGTATGGGTCGGTGACTAAAATGACCTTGTCTGCGTCATAATGATGTTTTTGGGGAGTGCCGGTAAAGGCGATATGCGTTTTGCTCAGATCAGTGTCATCTGCAGGTTTCTGGTAAACCTGGATGGCAAATTCTTTAACCGCTTGAGGGAAATTTCTTAAAGGCATAGTTTGTCTCCTGCTGTGATAAAAGTGTAACTGCTCAACTGTTTATTAGGTTCTTTAGCGGGGCATGTATTGTCCAAGCATGTCCAGGGCTCCCTGTGAATTCCATGGTCTTGGTCCGAGAAATTTTTCTCGCAGAACCCCTTGGGGGTCAATAATAAATGTTTCCGGTACACCGGTCAAACCATACAGATTGCCGATTTGGGAATCAGGGTCAATGAGCACCGGGAAGGTGGCGCCGACTTTTTGGCTCATTTGGGCGGCAAATTCCGGCCGATCATTATTGAGGATTGTGATCATCTTAAAAGGGGCATTGGTCATTTTTTTGTTTAAGGCTACCATGTCCGGCATCTCTTCCACACATGGACCGCACCAGGTTGCCCAGAAATTAAGAAAGACCACTTTGCCGCGCAGATCCGTCAACTGCCATTCATTGCCCTGTAAATCAGTCAGGCTGAAATTCGGGGCCATTTTGCCAACCTCTGCCTTCTGTGGGAAAGTTTGACTTTCCTGCTGCTTCTGATCTTCTTTTTCTCTACTGCAGCTGATGAGAAGTGATGCGGTAACGAGCAGCACGAGGAGTACCCGCACAACTCCAGAATATTTAACACAGTTTTTCATGGAGATTCTTTCCTTATTTTTCAAGTTCTTCTTTAATGGTCAGACCGAGTTGTTCCCGGGTGTATGGTTTTTTGATAAAGCCCTTGGCCCCGAGTTGAAATGCTTTTTTTACATCATCACTTTGGGAAAATCCGCTGGCAATAACCGCTTTCTGGCCCGGATACATCTTTATGATCTCTTCATAGGTTGCCCGTCCATTTATACCAGGATCCATGAGCATGTCGAGTAAAATTAAGTCTGCTGCCTGTGTCTGCACATATTGAATGGCTTCTTCTCCAGAGCTGACCGCTATAGCGCTGTAATCCAGTGATGTCAGTATTCTGGTAGCAATGTCCCGCTGTTGTGGTTCATCATCCACCACCAGGATGTGTTCTCCGTTACCGTGTAAATTTTCAGGATCAGTTACCGGAGCCGGAGCCACAGTCTCTTCTTTGGTCACGGGAAAATACAGGGAAAAGGTGGTGCCGGACTCATTGCTATGAAGGGCAATGGCACCACCATGATCCTGTACGGTATTCCAGACAACGGCAAGACCAAGTCCTGTGCCGCTTTTGCCCATGACTTTTTTAGTGTAAAACGGTTCAAAAATATGCTCCCTGTCTTTAGCGGCAATACCTGGCCCGGTATCATGGATGCTGAGCACAGCGTAGCGACCTTTTTCCAGGTTGAGTTCCCTGCACAAAGATTCGCCAACGTATTCATTGCAGGTGGAAATAGCGACCGTACCATTTTCCGTAAGGGCCTCTGCCCCATTTGTGACAAGATTCATGATACATTTTCTAATATGAATGGTTGAACAGGCAATAAGGAGCAAGTCCGGTGCAAGATCGGTCGTAATATCCACCTCATGGTCCAGAGAATGGAGCTTTCGGCATTCTGGTGAATCCAGGTAGTCCTTAATGATGGTATTGATATTACCTGGCTCTTTTTTGCTGGCAACCCCACGGGCCACGGTAAGTAAATCAGCAACCACTGCCACTGCCCGCTGCCCCGCCAGGTGTATCTCGTTAATAGGTTCTCTCAGCTCGCTGTTTTGAGGAAGATCCATGAGAATTAACTCGGGGTAGCTTGTGATACCTGAGAGGATATTGTTCAAATCATGGGCAACACCACCGGCCATGAGGCCAATAGCTTCCATTTTTTTTGTACTTTGCTGTTTATGGAGCAGTTCCTGTTCGGAACGTTCAAGCCTGTTATGCTCGGTATTATCAAGCATGGTTATAATCACCCGTTCATCCATTAAGGTGTAGGCAAAGACCACGTCCTTGCTGGAGCCATCTTTACAGGTGACCGACAGCTCCATGGGGGTGATTGCTGTAACACAGTCAGTTTTTAGGGCCTCTTTGATTTCCTTTTCCCAGGAGATGGTAAGATAGCGGCGTAATTTATCGTTTGGATAGGCCTTGCGAAACCAATGGTCTGTTGTGGGGATATCGTCCAGGGTGTACCCGTAGAGTTGCTGCCATTTTGTATTAATAAACTCGATTGTGCCATTGACATTCACCATGATGATAGGGACATGTGCATCGTTAATAAACCGACTGAAAAGACGTTCGTTTTTACGTAATTTCTTTTCAGCCTCCTGCCGTTTCCGTTCTTCTTTAGCAATGAGGCGGGAGCGCACAAACACGGTGACGAAAGCAAGAAGTCCTGTGACAAGAACGAGAAAGATGGCCAGCCACCACTTGCCGAAATCCCGCACTGCTGCCAGGGCTTGCTTTTCCGGTGTGGCAACCACAATTGACCAGATGTTGCCGGGAAGACGCACAGGATGGTATACAGCGTGTTTGCTGATTGTCTCGGTGTGTTCATCCTTGATACGGTCATAGGTGTAGAGCGTGCTTCCCTCTTTTCCCTGCATCATCTCCCTGCCCATTGCAATGACCGATGGAAACTGTGGCGAGGTCTCAAAGATGGTTCTGCCGGTATGACCCGGTACCGGGCAGTAAAGCTCCACCCCGTTTTTGTTGATCATCCAGGCATACCCATCATCACCGAGAATAATACCGGAAAGGTATTTTTGCGATATGATCTCAAACGGGATCAAAATAGTCAGGCAGCCGGCGTAATTCTCTCCGTCAAAAACAGGGATGGCATAGGCCACGGTGCGGTAGCCCTGCACAGCGGTAAACACATCACTGACAATCGCTTGATTGTTTTCAATAATCAGACGATTGTGCTCTTGGGTGGAAATGTCCTTACCAATGGCTTTCTCATTGTATGGGGCAGTATAGACAATATGGCCGGTGGCATCGACCCTGGTTACAGCACTGATAGCGTCTGTATTAAAACGGAAAAGCTCGTCAATATGCGTTTTGCCATGTACGTCAAGGTCGATTATGGACTGCTGGCTGGCCAGGTGGGTGAGTATTTTTTGATACTGAAAGAAAAAATCCTGAATTCCACTGGCTGCCTGTTTGGCAAGAACCCGCTGCTGGGAATTTAACGAGTTAATAGTGCTGTTACGGACAACCTTATACGGAAGGTAGAAAATAACGGAACTGAGCGCGATAAAAAAAATAAAAAGAATAATCGACTTCAGGTAGATCGGGATGTTTTCTTTATGCATCTCTTGCCGTTGCTCTAATGGTAAAAAAAATAGGTTTGAATATTAATCAATGGTATCAAAAATAGCGTTATTTCTCCAAAGAAAATTTTGGAGAAACACATTGGGTGATCGCCAATAAAATAAATAACCTTGCAAAAAAAAAGAGAAAAAAGTGGTGTGTCCTGACTATCTTGTCAGGATAAAATGACAACAATGGCAAAGGAGAACGGCAGGCAGAAGATAAGTCCTAACAGATAGTGCAGAGGGTTCATAAAGAGGGTAGGCAGGGTGCCACCGGCGAGCAGGGCAAAAAGTTTCAGACTGGATTTTTTATTTGCTAAAATTGTGCGCATGGCCGTCTGCAGTTGTTATTTGGGAAGAGTGCCCCATTTCCTTTACAAGGCTAAAGAAAATGGGGCTTAGACTTTTTAGATGGTCTTCTTTGTAGGTTTTTTTGGAGTGAGACTCTTGTAAAAAACCGGGAAGACAACAAAGAAGGCTACGGCAATCAGATATTCAACCCCTTTGACGTGTGAATAGTAATCTACCAGGGTCTCATATTCTTTGAGATTGCCTGTGGCAACTAGAAATTGTCTGGCCAATTCTGTGACCTGCCAGTTTACTGATGAAAGGCCTGCCATCAGAGTTGCAACTGCCCACATTCCTATTACACAAGACAGTGCTGCGAAAATTCCGAAAAAAACTCTTGATCCTTTTTGGCTTGTCATGATTAGCCTCCTTTTGTCCAAGGGTGAGTAGAAAAATGTTTTTTTAGCCTGGCACCCTTTTAGCCGAGGACTGCACCGAGCCAACCCTTAATCATGCCGACAACGCCATATTGAGCAATACCGCTAAGCAGACATGCTGTTGCCCAGATACCAATCAGGGCACTTAATGTAACGATGATACCGACACCTACCTGGGCGCTGCTCTGGGAAACTGATTCATGTTCATGGACCTTAACTGTTGTTTTTTGAGCTGTAGTTGTCATGGTGTTCCCTCCTGGTTCATTATTGATGTCATTGTATTCTCTTTTACTTTTAATAATTGCAGCAGTTGTGCCAACGAAATAGTGAAGGGACTGCTGGTGTGTAACTGTCTGTTTTTAAGATAAATAATGCTTAACTGCTACAGGCGTGTTGTGGGGGGGTATGTTGCAGGAAAGTGTGGTGCAGCACATTGTGTGGCAGATAGAGAGACATGTGTGTGGTGTAAATGGCCAGAGCGCCCTTTACATGCGGACGTTTAGGCCAGCAAAAAAAACTGTTCAGGCAAGGCCGGTCACTGACCGGCTAGAATTCATGATCTCGCTAGCGGTCCTGTATGTAAAAGTTAGGCAAGTGGTGTTGATTGGGATAGTTTTGAAGTAAGCGAATGTGAAATTGTCAGGAAATTTCATAAGAAATTGGGGACTTGGGCTATATTTCCATCAGTTACCTTATAAGATAATCTTGATAATGGCAAAGGAGATAAACAGACAAAATACAAGTCCAAGAAGATAGTGGAGTGGATTGATAAAGAGTGTTGGCAAAGTTCCGGCGGCAAGGAGGTAGAAAAGCTTAAGGGCAGGTTGTTTGAGTGCTGATTTTTTGATCATCATTATTGTAAAAAAAGAGTAACCCCATGTTCATCATCGTAAGACCGCTGTGATGAGCATGGGGTGTTTTTTTAACGGGTTTTCACGGTTGCTTCATTTGGGGAAAGACTTTTATAAAAAACAGGAAAAACAACAAAGAAGGCTGCAGCGATCAGATATTCAACCCCTTTGATATGTGTGTAGTAATCCACCAGGGTCTCATACTCTTTGAGATTGCCGGTTGCAACAAGAAATTGTCTGCTTAATTCTGTGACCTGCCAGTTGACTGACGAAAGGCCTGCCATCAGAGTTGCAACTGCCCACAATCCTACTATTCCTGACATTGCTGCAATGATTCCGATAAAAACTCCTGATCCCTTCTGGTTTTCCATGCTTTTCTCCTTTGGGCGATGCGTTGGTTTGAAAAATGTGTTTTGTTGATAGCTTAGAGGGCTATTAGCCGAGTACTGCGCCGACCCAACCCTTAATCATGCCGACAACGCCATACTGGGCAATCCCGCTAAACAGACATGCTGTTGCCCAGATACCGATCAGGGCGCTTAAAGTAGCGATGACACCTATACTTACCTGGGCGCTGCTCTGGGAAATTGATTCCTGTTCATGGGCCTTAACTGTTGTTTTTTGAGCTGTAATTGCCATGGTGTTCCCTCCGTTAGGTAAATATTTAAAGGTCGGTTTGAATGTTCGTTTGATTTTCTATATGTGCATCAGTTATGCCATTGATGTGAAGAAGATGTGTTTAAAGTGTAACTAGCTGTTTTTAAATAAGTAAATTTTAACTGCTACAGTGGTGTTGTGAAGGTGGGGTGGGGCGGAAAGGTGTGGTGCAACACATTTTGTGGCAAAGAAAAAGACAGATGTGTAGCAGGGGAGCAGGGTAAATAATTGAGTAAATATTCAATTGCACCTGAATATTTACCCTTTTAGCGAAGTAGATCCGGTGCAAATGCCATCAAGGTTCCCAGCAAAACCAGGACAACTCCACCTAAAATTGTGCAATGGTGGGCATACTTGCGACCTGTGTCACTGCTCAGCGCAAAGGCGGCCAGGGAGAAAATGATGAGATCGTCAAGCATGAAGAAAAAATCATAGAGCAGAATATAACTGTAATACTGCCAGGAGGGAAGATTGTGCAGGGACAAAACGTGGGTGTATACGGCAGGCAGGGCTGCCGAACAGGCAAATTCAATTGAGTTAACGATAAAGGCCAGGGCAATAATTCCTGAAACCGTTGAAACGGATAAGGGCTTGCGGACAACGGCCTCAATTTTGTCCATGGTCCGTTTTTTTGATTGTGCATCACCTACCTTACAGTTTTGTACACCTGCTGAAAGAATGTATCCGCGAATGCTTATTATGCCAGTTCCCAGTGCAAACAGGCCGATTGTGATGGTCAAAGGGCGAATGTAGCCGATAAGAAGAAATACATTGAGCCAGGCAGTCATAAACAAAAAATAGAGGATACCGGAGGCGAGTACGAATGAGCCAACCAGGAACCAGATTTTATGACGTTCCTGGATGCTGATAATAAGTGAAATAAGATAGACCAGCACCCACATGGCGCAGGGGTTGAAGCCATCCGCCAGTCCAATGATGGCCGCCAAAACCGGCAGGGAAAATTTGGATATCTGCAGGTTGCCGAACCAGGGCAGATCAACAACCTCTTCAGCCAGCCATTGCTGGTCCTGCTGATTAAATAAAGATGGGTCATTGTTTAAGTAGGCTGTAATAGCCTTTTCCAGGGTTACCCCACTTGTTGTCGGCTCGTCAAAACCAATGATGACATAAGGTCCGATGAAGGTGGCCGGAACGCTGAGCTGATCCTTGGGAACTCCTTTTTTTTCAGCAAGCAGGGGCAAGAGATTTGCTTCAGCAGGTTGTGATGTGTCATGGGAAATTATGGTAAGATCCGGATATTTACTGGACAGATAGCGGTTAAATTTTTCCTGGGCACGGCAGTGGGGGCAGTTTGGGTGAAAAAAGAAGTGAACCTGATTTTCTGTAAAATTGTCGCTTTGTATCTCCGTGACTCTGCTATCTGAGAAGAAAATGAGATAAATACCAGTGCATATCAGAATCAGGCACAGATATTTCTTGAATGAATCCGTGAGGGTATCACTGAGCCAAGCGGGCAGAGATAAGAAACTCTTCGTACCTTGCATTTAACCGTCAGCGGATTGAAAATACACTTCTTCTTGGGGCTGAATGACTACATAGCCATCACCTTTAAACAGCATCTGGATGGATTCTCCGCTTCCTCTGCCAAGAAAGGTTTTAAATGACACGTCTGTCTTAAATTCAGGAGACAGGTTTCCAGACCATGCCACCGTGGCATTGGGATCTGTTGAAATCGGTGTTTCGCTTGTAACCCGCAGGGTAAGAGGGTCATGATGGGTAGTGATCGCAATAAGTCCATTTCCTGCCAGTTGCACGTTGAATAATCCGCCGGCCATCATTCCTGCAACCTTGCGCATTAATTTAACGTCCCAGTTTATTTGCGGCTCAAAGGCCAATAAGTCATTACCGTTAACGCAGATGCTTTCTCCCTGCAGGTTCAAAATTGAGATTTTTTTGCCTTCGTCCGCCAGATAGAGTGCTCCTTGCCCTTCTGCTTTTGTCAGTTTGGTTCCTTCTCCTGATACAGCTCTTTTTATCAGTTTGCCGACGCCATGCTCAAGAATTCCCTCTCTGGTAAAGGTGATCTGGCCGCTGTAGGCTACCATTGAGCCGGTTTTCGTCCAGACCTGGCCATCAAGATTTATTTCCAGCAACCTTTGGTTTTCCAGCTCGAAAACACCTTCACCATGGTCTTTCTGTCCTGTTGTGCGGATAAATTCATCTACAGTGTACTTGGCCATTTACGTTTCCTCCTGCATGAAAAATATTTTTCTCTGGTTTTTTACCCTGGTGTTGCCGAGACCCTTAAGTTTACAAGTTATTTTGGCATCGCATTTTATTAAATGTCAAGGGAATGAATAAAGGAGGGTTGGAAAAACAAACAGAGATCCAGCTTGACAGCAAAACCTCAGATCTGCCATAATTACTTAAATATTTTTTTATTAACACACGTCAAAGTCGGCTCTGCTGGCTTGAAAGAGAAAACAATGACACAGGAAAGAAGAAAATCTGATCGATTTGATACCCTGAACCTTTCTTACGTTCAGGTGGATGAAAAAGGCGCGGTTATTCATGAGGGTATGGGAAGAACATTAAACGTCTCTAAAGATGGTATTCTTCTTGAAATTGCCTGTGACGAAAAACTTGCCGGCCATGTTGTGCTGCAGATTGCCCTGGATGATGAATTGGTCGATCTGAAAGGCAACATTGTCCACTGTGAACAGAATGAAGCGCAAAAATACCAGACCGGCATAGAGTTTTGTGAAGTAGATGACAAGGCCCGGGTGATTCTCGGTAAGTTTATCCAGGTCTTTGAGCAGTAAAGAAGAGCGTAACCGGTCATAGCTTACCTGATATTGCTATACCTGCAAGAAGGACGGGTGGTCAGACTATCTTGGTGGTCCTGATTATCCGTCTCCTTTCTCTGACCAGATGGAAGGTGATAGCTGTTCCTTCGTTTTTCCGTGATTCGATGGAGATTTCACCCATCTGTTCTTCCATAATCCTTCGTGCAAATGTCAGGCCCATGCCGATATGTTTTGTTTTATTGCTGTAAAAATGGGCAAAGACATGCTCTGTACATTCTTCCGGAATACCAACACCGTGATCAATAATACTGATGGTGTACGGTAACAAGTGATTGTCGGTAGGCCTGACCTGGAAAATAACAGGTTTCTCAGCTGCTGTTTTGTCGTAAGATTCACAGGCGTTGACCACAACTGATTGCAAGGCTTCAAGAAGAAGCTCCTGGTCCACCAGCAGGGTCTCATCCATAATGGCCTCATTACATTTGCTGACCCAGGTGCAACCAAGATTGTTTACTGTCTGGCAAAGATGTTTTTCGGCAACTTTAATGAGGGTCTTCAGGGGAGTACGTTTTGGGTTAGGCCGAGCCAACTTGATAAATTTTTCCAGGGTATCCAGCAGGTCCTCAAGATGGTAAGCTTCCTTCAAGATGGCCTGGGCTTTTAAGGCGCATGTATTGTCAGCTACGAGTCGCCTGGCAAAACCTCCAATAACTGTTACCGGATTACGAATCTGGTGACTGATATCGTCAATAAGTCTGCCGAGAAAGGCGATCCGCTCGGAGCGTCTGAGGGATTTTTCAATGGACTTCATGGAGGTAATGTCATGAATGGTGAAAGCTATTCCATCCTGGTTGTTGTCCCATTTGAAAAAAGTCCCGGCAATCAGGCCCAGGAACGTACTGTCATCAGCACATTTGAACATGGCTTCCCCCTCATACTCCCCGTCCTGGCGAATGATGTTGAGGATATTGTTCACCAGAATTTCCGTGTCTTCCGGCATAAAGAGCTTGGTTATTTGCTGGCCCTGCAGTTGATTTACTGTTGCGTTAAACATCTTAGCGGTTCTGCTGTTGACCAAGATGATTTTTTGGTTGGAGTCAATGACAAGTATGGCATTGTGAATGATGTTCAGCAGGTCGCCGATTAGTTTGGGAGCATAGTGAATTTCTTTCTGTTCCATGGCAGTTTAGTTTTCCCGGCAGGATGAAAGGTGCTGAGTTTTTAGTAAACTCAATGATTTTTAATCATCATATCATATAATTAAATAGGAAATCCAATTTTATAACTAAAATTTCTATGCCATTTTCCTGGCCAATTCTTTTCCTTTTTTTTCATCAACAAAGCAGAGAAGCACAGCTCCGCTGATCAGAAGAAAAATGACTGCCAGCAGGGAGAGGCGGGGTTTTCCGGTGAGAACACTGATCCAACCCATCAGCAAAGGGCCGATAACAGCTGCAAACTTGCCCAGCATATTGTAAAAACCGAAAAATTCCCCTGCCTTGTCTGCTGGAATAATGCGGGAATATAGGGAGCGGCTTAAGGCCTGGACACCACCCTGGGCAAGACCGATTGCTGCGGCCAACAGGTAAAATTCAGTGATGGATTTCATGAACATGGCCCACACGGTGACAATAAGATAGATGGCAAGGCCGCCAAGAATTGCCCTCTTGGTACCCAGACGTTCTCCCAACCTGCCAAAAATAATGGCTGAAGGGAAACCGATAAACTGGGTGATGAGCAGGGCCAGGATGA
>PJEL010004750.1_pt1 | contig 11104 bp, 11 predicted proteins | sample 1853271 | NCBI WGS metagenome assembly PJEL01 (sample SAMN08108733, study PRJNA415343) | Invertebrate metagenome, whole genome shotgun sequencing project. | host: Globobulimina | place: Sweden: Gullmar Fjord | collected 2015-08 | reverse complement strand
GCGTTTCTGGTACAATGCGGCTTCCATGCAGTCTTGAATCAAGGAAATGCGCATCGCTAATTTTCGAACGCTTTTTGTTTTCCGTCAGTCGCCAACCTGCCAATCCATTTAGAATCGAAGCAAATGACTCTTGATGCGTTTTCATTGCGCCTTGAACAGCACGCCATGCCGTTTCTTGTTTGTCGAACTCGCTGCCATACAACAAACTCGCCGCTTGTGAAAAACCTAGAGTTTCATCTTCGCCGTCCAGCTTTAGTGACAGTTTTAAAGAACCCGTCAGGTTATCGTATAAACGCCCCCATGCATCGCGGCCATCGACTTTCATTGCGGCTAGCAACTGCTCTTCAGCTACACTCAGTCTACTACTTGCAAGTTTACGAGAGCTTTCAATCGCAAACCCTTGCCCTGCTACATCAGCACTATCATGCTCTAAAACGGCATTGATAAATTCCGGCTCAGCATGAATTAACGTATCTTCATAAGGGCTGAACGCTTGAGACATCTCAGAGTTCAGTTTCGCGACACGACCAAGCAATGCTTTCGCTTCAGTATGTGTTGCGTCTACCGATGCGTGACAGTTAGCAAACGTGTTGATGGTGCTAAGTAACGTACCTGCCGCTTCTGACGTTTGAATCGCGTTTTGCATCGCTAGAATGATGTGGCGCTTTTCAACATGCACATACAAAAGTTCAATACACTGCTGAATGAGTTCAATATCTTGTTCTATCTTCGCATCATCCAGATCGCGATAAGCGATGCTTAGATCCCAACTAGGTGTTGTCATGACAAAATTCCTTTCACGTAAATAGCGATTGTAAGCATCGCTTTATACTTCTAATATTTTTAATAAATTGTTAATTATTAAACTATGTTTCTGAACACTCAGAGAACTGGTAGCCCTATCGACTTTACGCTGACAAAGCTCTGTGCAAACTGAGTGATTTGAATATGGGTTATCGAGGCATTCTCAATCGATAGCTTCGAATACAAACTCGGGTTTTTCCAATCAATATCGAGACAATGTGCCAAGATCATTCGGATCACACCACCATGGGTAACGAGTAATAGATTGTCACTTTCATTGGTCAGAAGTTGCGACCAACCTTGGGTAACCCTGTCATGGAAGTTCTGTAAACTTTCAGCGCCAGACAGCTGATGGTTTGCGGGATCTTGCCAGAAAGTTTCTAACTTTGCCCATTTATCATCAAGCTCATCGAACGCAACACCATCGACTTCACCAAAGTTCATTTCCTGAAATTCAGGCTCAATCGACAGAGGCAAAGCCATACATTTCGCATATAAGTTGGCTAAGTCGCTGCATCGTCTCAATGGCGAAGTGACAACGCAATCCAGAAAGAGGTTTTGCTCAATCAGCGACTCACAAATACGTTGTTGTATTTCAGTCTGAACCAACACGTCAGAGAAACCATTGAGCGCGGCTTTGCCTTCGACCTTGCCGTGTCTGAGCAAATAGATATTTTTGATGGCTCCGTTTTCCATGAACTCGACCTAACCTTCGGAATGTATAGAGTGGATTGACGGTTTTAAGTTCAACGGCAACCCTGCTGCAATCAATGTAACTCGCTCAACAACACGAGCCAGTGATTGATTCATGCGCCCTGCGTTGTCCACAAATAAACGCGACACTTTGCCCAACGGCACGACACCAAGCCCCACTTCGTTTGAAACCATGATAATTTGCGCCGGGCTTTGCTCTACGCTTTTGACCAATACTTCAACCACAGCTTCAACCTGTTCATTAGTTGCGTCATCACCCAATTCAAAGATGATGTTGTTCAGCCACAAGGTTAGGCAATCAATCAGCACCACATCATCTTGGTCAAAAGACTCCAGTTTTTCAGCTAACTCAACGGGCACTTCATGCTCAATCCACTGATTACCACGACGTTGTTGATGGTGCGCTATTCGCTCTCGCATTTCGTCATCAAGATACGTCGCTGTCGCAATATAATTGAGGCGTCCATTTGAACATGCTTCAAGCGCACATAATGCTTGTTGCTCTGCAAAACTCGACTTACCAGAACGAGCTCCACCCAATACCAGGTGGCTGTTTCGCTGGCTTGTTTGATTAGTTTGATTCATGTTAGTCATAGGAAGCCGTTATAGAAAACCATTGTAAAATGCAGCAATGAATACAAGGTAAATCAGTAACTCCATCAACTGTTGAGCTGCACCCAAGCAGTCACCAGTAAAGCCACCAATTCGAGCCGTTAACCACTTTTTGAAACCTGTTCTGAACAGATAAGCAACGACAGATAAAATCAAAGCGAATTCAAGACCAAACCACAGGCTAGGTAATACGCCTACAAGCAAGAGAGAAACGAGCTCGCCCTTAGTTTGCTTGTTGGCCAATGGCTTGCTTTTACTGGTATCCAAATCGCTAACATAAGGCATGTCGTAAATCAGCGATGCAGCAATCGCACGGCTAAAGGTGTAGCTCGTCACAATGACCAAAAACAATCCAGTCATGCTGACGAGTTCATTGAGCAGAACCCACTTGCCAAGCAGAGCCATGATCAGCGCAGACGCGCCGTATGTACCGATGCGGCTATCTTTCATGATGGTTAATCGGCGTTCAAGCGTCATTCCACCACCAATGCCATCCGCCATATCGGTTAGACCATCTTCATGAAAAGCCCCCGTCAACATCAAGCTAAAACTCATCATCAAAAAGATGGCCACTGCACTCGGCAGTATGTCATCGAGTAGCAAGAACACACCGCCACACAGAACACCAAGTAACAAACCAACCGTTGAAAAGTAGCGTCCAGAGCGGTTCATTCGCTCTGATGAATAGGGAGTATTCTTCGGCATAGGCAAACGAGAAAAGAAGCCCATCGCCAATGTAAAAAGCTCCCACTGATAAGTAGCTCGATCTTTTAATGATCTTTCTGGTGCATCACTCATTAAACCGTGACTCCAGCACTTTCGAAGCTCGCCATGTTGTTATAGAACTCAGCTGCCGCACGAATAATTGGCATAGCCAGTGCAGCGCCTGTGCCCTCGCCCAATCTCAATCCAAGATCGAGCAGTGGCTCAGCGTCTAGCAGCTCTAACAAAATTTTGTGCCCCGATTCTTCAGAGCGATGCGCAAAGATCATGTAATCACGACAATTCGGGTCAATTAGGGTCGCGACATACGCAGCGACTGATACGATAAAGCCATCGACCAACACAGGGGTTTTGTTTTGGTACGCGCCAAGGAAAGCACCGACCATTTGAACTATCTCAAAGCCGCCTACTTGAGCAAGTACTTCTTTAGGATCTAAACCTTTGCAACGAGCAACACCTTGTTTCACAACCACTTTCTTGTGTTCCAGTTGTTCACAGCTAATCCCTGTACCTAAACCAACGCACTCCTGCGTGGGGCGATTAGCTAATGCACTCAAAATCGCTGACGCACTGCTGGTATTGCCAATGCCCATTTCACCAAACATGATGATATTAGTGCCATTCGAAATGGTTCTAGAAGCAAGCTCTGCACCCAATTCAATCCCACGTTCCATCGTTTCTAAACTCATTGCCGCTTCGTTGGCAAAGTTATTGGTTCCCGTACCCAAGCGCTGTGAAATTAACATGTCGCTATCGGATTCGACTGGTAACAAAATCCCAGTATCCACCACCGTAATATCGATGTTGTTCACCGCGCAAAAGCAATTAATCGCTGCGCCGCCGTTTAAGAAATTCAACACCATCTGTTGTGTGACAGCACTTGGGGCAATACTCACGCCTTCGTCAGCAATGCCATGGTCGCCAGCAAATATGATGATACTTGGCTTGTTCAATTCGATGTGTTCAACCGCAGCTTCTTTGCCTTGGCTCTGAATCAATGCCAGTTGATGTGCAACCTTTTCTAGTAGGCCAAGCGCACCGAGTGGCTTGGTTTTTTGGTCAATGCGATGTTGGATGTAGTGCGAGTGTTTGGTATCTAACATAAATTGAGGAGTACTTAAATTTAAGAAAACGAGTTTGAGAGCGCTTATTCTGCTTGAGCTAAATGGGTAAACTATTTAGGGCGAGCGACAGAGAACACATTGGAAAGCGTGGCGTATTCACCCCCGCCCAATCGAGATAAAGGATCCAGTGCTAACGCATCGATCTTAAGACGCTCACTGTCTTTGTCGATGACATCCTCCGATATATACACGGCCTCAACTTGAGCAAAGATAAGGCTTTGTGGCACCTCTCCAACTTCTTTTACTTCGTACAAGGTGCAGCCAAAAGCGACCGCGCACTCTTTTACTCTCGGTAAAGAAAAGCCATCAAATTCAACCAACTCGATATTATTCGCAGTCACTTCTGATTCACCATGATCAAGTGTGGCCGCTGTTGCTGTTATTGCTTCTGCAGAGCTTGCTGATGCTATATGAATGACAAGCTTACCTGTTTCGAGCGAATTGCGAGTCGTATCCTTAATCTCACCACTTGGCTTCTTACCAACGGACAGCATTAATAAAGGCGGGTTGCTCGATACTGGAGTGAAATAAGAGAAAGGCGCTAAGTTGAACTCTTGTTCTGAAGATTCCGTCAATGCCCACGCAATAGGGCGAGGAACAACGGTTTGTGTCATCAGGTGATAAATCTGAGTGGGAGCAAGAGTATCAAGCTTGAGGTTCATAGCACGTCCTTGTCTATGTGAAATTCAAATCAGTTTACGTGTTAAAAAGAGTCGTATCTATGGCTATCTGGCAGAAAATGCAGAGAGTGTTCTTTATTTGAACAAATACACCTCATTATTTCTCAAATTGAGAATCAAAAAGACATAAAAGTAACACTAAGCAACCACTTAAAAGAAAAATCAATAACTTACGTTTTGGCACCGATTATGCTTTAAATAAAGTAACTTATTAACCTCTCTCCGTTGGTAAGTTAACAACAAAGTAAGTTAAGCAATAAGGTAACAAGTATCAAAAGTGATTGCCCTCACTAAGAAACAAAAATCGACTGCTAAACAACAGACACAAAGAAAGAGATAAAGATTTAGGAGGTGTAATGTTCGTAAACCAAAGCAAAAAAAAACCAATTAAATCAAAGAAGAAAAACAGTAAAAAGGTGAAGAAACTCCCACTAGCCTTCACCTAGAAAGTGAAAAGCCCGTTGCCCAGCGGGCTTTTCGCTGTTTGGTGCTTTATTTCCAAACATCCAGTGACCAACACCTGTCACTCTTCACCATCACTGGATTACTTTGCCGCCATCATTGTTTTGTGTAAGTTTTGTTCGCTTAAAATTCAAACACTGTTTATATTAAACAAGCACTTGCAAAGCGTTAAGGATAGCTATGAGTATTTCTGGAGACAAAACATCGGTCGTAGTGGCTGGAGCAACTGGGCTAATTGGACATCATGTCATGACGTTACTTATCGACGAGCCCGCGGTCGAAAAAATCTATGCCTTATCCCGAAGAGCATTAGATTCGCAGTTCAGTTCCCAAAAACTCCGTACTCTTATTCACAGTGACTTGCAGATAACGAGCTGGGATGACGCAAAAACAACTCCAACACTTGGCGTTATCTGTTTAGGCACCACCAAGAAAAAGGCCGGGTCAAAAGAAGCGCTACGTAAAGTAGATGTTGAATTAGTCAGCCAGGTTGCTCAATCGATGAAATTTCTGGGCGTTCAAAGAGTCGCAGTAGTCTCCAGCTACGGCGCTTCAATTGATTCCTATTCACACTACCTTCGTTGCAAAGGGCAAATGGAACAGAACTTAAAACGAATTGGTTTTAAACAACTATTTATTGCTCGTCCAGGGCCACTTGTTGGTGAAAGAGATGAACCCAGAGCTGACGAAAAGCTTCTGCAACGTGTTTTCCCTCTCCTCTCTCCCTTTATGTTTGGTAAGTTCAAAAACCTGCGCCCTATTCAATCGAAAGATGTTGCTCAAGCCATGTTGTTCAGATTATTCGAAAATAACTTCCAAAATGTAGAAATTTACTCGTCAAGTAACATGCTCAATTTATTGGCAAAATATCGCTAAAAAGCTCACCTATTCACCACAATGTTGAATATCCACTCATCTTATTAGGTGGATATTACTAATTGTTCTATTAAATTACTTTTCCTTATTTTACGTTTTATAACAGAACGTTATTTTAGCGGCAGTACTTGCACCTATACATCCAGGTGCCTAATTGATTTAGAGCTATTCATAAGGAAAGCAAATGTCATTTTCAGCTATCGCTGCATTAGCGGTATTCACGGGTATCCTCTTTTTTCTCTACGGACAACAAAGAAAAGAAAACACGTTATCGCGTTTAGTTCTATTCGGTTTAGTCTTCGGTAGTGCTTTTGGTCTTGGCCTTCAGCTTCTATTTGGCGAAGGTAATCCGGTAATCAAAGAAACTTTAGACTGGGTAAACATTGTTGGTCGCGGTTACGTTGGCCTACTGAAAATGGTGATCATGCCATTGGTATTAGTTTCAATGATTGCGGCAGTCGTGAAACTTGAAAAAGGCGGTTCGCTAGGCAAGATATCTGGTATCACGATCTCTGTATTGTTAGCAACAACAGCGATTTCTGCGATTGTGGGTATTGCGGTCGCTCAAGCATTCGGCCTTTCGGCTGAAGGCTTAACAGAAGGTGCTCGTGAGACAGCTCGTATTGCAACACTAGAAAGCCGCATGGGAAGTGTTTCAGACCTAACTATTCCACAAATGCTGGTTAGTTTCATTCCGACTAACCCGTTTGCAGATCTAACGGGCGCTCGCTCTACGTCTATCATTGCGGTTGTTATCTTCGGCGTTCTAACAGGTATTGCTGCTCGTAAAGTAATGGCTGAGAAAGAAGAGCTAGAATCACCGATCCGTACTTTCGTTGACGCTGCGCAATCTATCGTTATGCGCTTAGTTAAGATGATTATGGCACTCACGCCATACGGCATCGCTGCGTTAATGGCGAAAGTTGTAGCAACATCAAGCGCTTCTGACATCCTAAGCTTACTGGGCTTCATCGTTGCTTCTTACGTCGCAATCATCCTGATGTTTGTTGTCCACGGTGTGTTGGTTTCTTTTGTTGGCGTAAACCCGAAGGAGTACTTCCAAAAAATCTGGCCAGTACTAACGTTCGCTTTCACATCACGTAGTTCTGCTGCAACGATTCCACTTAACGTTGATGCTCAAATCACTAAGCTAAATGTGCCACCAGCGATTGCTAACCTGTCTGCAACGTTCGGCGCGACGATTGGACAGAATGGTTGTGCGGGTATTTACCCTGCAATGCTAGCAGTAATGGTTGCGCCAACAGTCGGAATCGACCCAATGGACATCAACTTCATTCTGTCTCTGATTGCGATTATTACGGTGAGCTCATTCGGTATCGCGGGTGTGGGTGGCGGTGCAACGTTCGCGGCGCTTATCGTATTACCAGCGATGGGCCTTCCTGTAACTATCGCGGCACTGCTTATCTCTATCGAGCCACTTATCGATATGGCACGTACAGCGCTTAACGTATCTGGTGCAATGACAGCCGGTACAATCACCAGCCGCCTATTAGGTAAGAAGGACAAGCAACAAGATCTGGAACAAGCGAACGCTTAATAGGTTCGATTGATTCATTAACTTGAGTCTCGTTAAACAAAAAACCGATGCCCACGCATCGGTTTTTTATTATCTGTCTTTTATCAGAGTCACTTTGTAAACGGCAGAACTTAAAGCAACAACTGAATCACTTTCTCAGCCAGTGCTTCATCGTCATCTTCACTCAATCCACTGATACCAATAGCGCCAATCACCTGCCCCTTTATCTCAATGGGAACACCACCTTTAAAGCCAGTGATCTTTGGGTCGGTCCAGTAACTTAAGTCTTTACCAGTTTCTCTCGCCCAAGCGCCTAAGTTACCGCTTGGCTGCCTGTCTCTTGCAGACGTGTAAGCTTTGTTCTGTGCTAACAATCCGGCTTGTACACTCACATTATCCGTGCGAATAAACGCCAGTAACTCACCATGCGTATCACACACGCTCACCGCGATTGCTTGTTGATTATGCTCTGCAATGTTGAGAGCGCTAGACATCAATTGCTTTACGAGCTTTTGATTCAACATACTCATTCCTTAAGGCAGTGCTTGACCACGCGAATACACGTATAAGTTGTACCACTCTTCACGAGACAGATTTATCTGAGTCGCTACTGCCGAAGCTTTGATTCGCTCTAAATTAGTCGTGCCAATAACAGGCTGAATACTTGAGGGATGACGAAGCAAAAATGCCAACACAATCGCTTCACTTTCTACGCCATATTGGTTCGCTAACTGAGCTACGTAATGCGCGGTCTTTTTCACGTTGTCATGTTCTGAATACAAACCTTGCTCAGCAAATCGACCTTGCGCCAAGCAGCCCCACGCTTGTAATTGAATCCCCTTCATTTGGCAATGCTCAAGTGTACCTGCAGCAAAATCAGATTGATGGTGACCTTGCGAGTTGATCATCACACCATCATTCAACCAATCCAATTTAGCTAAACTCATCTCAATTTGGTTTGCGACAATGGGTTGCCCAAGCGCAGATTGCAGGTACTGAATTTGGTGGCTGTTCATGTTAGAGACACCGAAGAAATCGACCTTTCCCTGAGCTTTCAGGTTCTCAAGCATTCTTGCCAACTCATCGAGTTCCATGAGCGGATCAGGGCGATGCAAAAGCAACACGTCGAGCTTTTCAATATTCAATCGGTTGAGAATACCGTCTACCGATTGGCTTACCCAATCTGCCGAGAAATCATAGCGACCAACATTGCCCTCACCTTCAAAACGAATACCACATTTAGATTGAATGAATATCTGATCACGTAATTCAGGGGCTTGTTGCAGTGCTTGACCAAAAGCTTGCTCTGCTTTGCTGAAGGTATAAATGTCTGCATGGTCGAACAGATTGATCCCTGACTCTAATGCTGTGTCGATTACGCGGCGTGTTTGCGCTGCATCAGCCGCCGTTACTGGATTATCATTCCAGCCACCACCTAATCCCATGCAGCCGTAGGCAACCTGCCCGACATTCGGTAGATAGTTTGATAACGGAATGCTCTTTTTATCATTCGTTTTATTTGTAGATTCAATGCTGTTCGTCATACCTGATCTCGCTTTGAAGATTTGATGCCAATAAATATGCCTCTATCATATTGTTCTTTTTAGAAAACAGAATATGCTATTTACGAAATGATTGTTTTATATGGCGAACAATGGAACTAACCAGTTTTGAAGGCATACACACATGAACGAGCACAAGAGAATAGAACGACTGATCCTATTTGTAGAACTTGCTCAGCAACTTAACTTTACCAAAGCAGCCGAAAAGCTCGGTATCTCTAAGAGCTACCTTTCTGAGCAGATCAAACGTTTAGAGAATGATTTACAGTGCCCTCTTTTGGTCAGAACCACGCGCAGTGTTCGTTTAACCCAAGAAGGCGTACGCGCGTTACAACAAGGCTTAACGATTCGTTCTCAAGTGTTGCAGCTTGAACGTAGCGTTTCAGAGCAGCATGACATCGTAAAAGGTCTATTGCGTCTCACCGCGCCAAAGATGTTTACTGAGGTATATCTATTCGATATCTGCCAACAGTTTAGGCAGCAATATCCAGAGATCCGTTTTGAGATAAATAGCAGCTACACCAACTTTAATCTCAACCAAGATGATATCGATATCGCGTTTCGTGCCACCAATACCCCACCAGACAACATGGTGGCAAAACATTTGATTAGCTATCAGCATGATTTAGTCGCTACGCCCGGTTATCTTGATCAATTTGGTCGTCCAACCAATGTAAGTGACTTAAGTGATCATCAATGCTTAGCAACGCTGCACCAAACCGAGTGGCCTTTAAAATCAGCAAATATTGATGTGTCCGGTTGGCTTTCAAGTAATGACAATCACTTACTTAAGCAACAAGCCATGGTAGGAAGCGGTATTATTCGTATTGAGAGTTACTACGTTGCGAAAGAGGTTGAGCTTGGAGAGTTAGAGCGCGTGCTGCCTAATGAATGTCTGCCACAAGGCAATAGTATTTACCTGTTCTATCCGCAAGTTATTTATCCGGCAAAGAAACACCAAGTGTTCGTTAAATTTGTTCAGAATTACTTTGAAAGCTTAAGTCGATAAAATGATGCACAGCTCACTAGGGCTTGTTGGTTTCATCTGGCCAACATATTCGTCGTAGCGAGCTCTACTTCAACCTCTTCGGCTGAATGTTATACCAGTGAAAGCCGACTATATGGCCGATCCACTTTCTATTCTTAGTTCGTTTTATTATTTCTTGGTCTTACATTAATACCTAAATATTCACTCTACGAATCGTTTTTTATTGACTTAAAAATGAAATCATAACGACACACTAATTTGCGTAACTTAGGGTGCAAATAGGCAATCATATTACAGTGCCTATCAGGAGGATGTATGAAACCAAATCGATCTACGGTACTCACTGGACATGTAAAGCACTGCCCATGCTGTTCTACCGAACTGGTCATTAAAGACCACATTCATGTTTGCCCGCGCAATGAAATTGGCGACTGTTACTTCGATGGCTATGACCAACACGAGCAACGTGCTAATACCGATTTCATCGATCATGCAAGTACCAATGATAGCCTTGTTTACGGCATGTCAGAGCATTAAGTGTTAGTCCACATTTGCTTAAGTCATTTCGCGCCAAAAAAAATGCAGCGACAATCGAGTGATTGTTCGCTGCATTCTTAGATCCTGTAAACTTAGCTAGCCATTAGAATGGAGCTAGGTAAAACGGATTACCACATTAGATCATCTGGGATCACAAAGTCTTTGTACGGGTCGTCTTCGTCTACTTCATCTGTGCTACCTGCCTGCGTATCAACGATAGATTCTTCGTCGCGCATAGCAATCTTGTTCGCTACTGCTGTTGGAATAACAACATAGCTCTCGCCTTGACGAGCAATACTTAGAATGCCTTTACTTAGTTGCTTTTGAGTCAGCTCTTCTACGTAAAGGTATTTAACTAGCGTACCGTCGGTGAAGTTGTATTTGATCTCACCATTCTTCTGTTCGATCTTGTTCATCTCAATCAGTTGCTTCACTTGAGCTTTAATTTCTTTGCTCAACTGCTGTTCTTTCAACTGTTGGTTTAA
>PJEL010004749.1_pt1 | contig 11104 bp, 10 predicted proteins | sample 1853271 | NCBI WGS metagenome assembly PJEL01 (sample SAMN08108733, study PRJNA415343) | Invertebrate metagenome, whole genome shotgun sequencing project. | host: Globobulimina | place: Sweden: Gullmar Fjord | collected 2015-08 | reverse complement strand
AAGATGTAAAAGCTGTAATTGGAGACAGTTCCGCCGAGAATATTTTTGATGTCATAGACACCGCTCTTCTTGGAAATCTTCCTGGGTTAGAAATTTCCTTGAACAAAGCCTTCTTTGCTGGCGAGTCTTCCGTAACATTTCTAAGGCTTATCCAAAACCAACTAAAGCAACTTCATAAAGCTGCAGCCTTTATTGATCGTGGCTTAAGTTCAAGTGATGCTCTAAAAAAATCAGGAATTCCATTTTTCAACCATCAAAAAGCCCAGGCCCAGCTCAGCAGACGAACTGCCAGTCACTTCTCAACGTGCCTTGAAATTATTTTGCAGGCAGAGATGGATTGCAAAACAACGGGCTATCCCGATGAAGCCCTCTGCCGGCGGGCACTATTGAGAATTGCCCTGGCAAACCGTAAACGCTAGAATTTTCTATTCTACTTTCACAGAACATGGTTATTTTGAATGTCTTGGTAACTTATTGAAAATTAATGAAATTCTTCATCGAGAGCGGTTTCAATATTCCCTTCAAAAGGATCTTCTTCTGTTTCTTCTACTACCGTATGGCGAGTAAGACGACGACAAATATCATCCAATTGATCCAGATGATTATAGGTAATTTTGATGCTTCCGCCGTGATCTCCACGATGATCTATACTGACAGGCATGCCAATTGCGGCTGATAAATCCCCCTCCAGAGCGAGCGTATCTTGATCTTTCGTACTCCGGGTCGGTGAGCTCGTTCTATTTGAGGGTTTTTTCTGAGCCAATTTCTCTGCTGCACGAACAGAAAGACCCTCATTAACAATTTTCTTGGCAATTTTCTCCGGGTTATCCAAAGTGACCAGCGTTCGCGCAGCACCGGCACTTAAGTCGCCCTGGCGGATCATTTTTTGAACTGAATCAGGAAGGGTCAGAAGACGCATCATGTTTGTTACGTGAGAGCGGCTTTTCCCGAGCTCCTTCGCCATCATTTCCTGAGTATAACTGAACTCATCGGTCAGTCGCCGATATCCTTCAGCTTCTTCTATTGGTGACAAATCTTCACGCTGAATATTTTCAATGATCGCGATTTCGAGGGCATCTACGTCGGACAGCTCTTTTATGATAACCGGTACTTCATGAAGTTGTGCCATCTGTGACGCTCTCCAGCGCCTCTCGCCAGCAATAATCTCGTACCTTTCGCTGTCATTTGGATCACGCCGAACCAACAAAGGTTGAAGAACTCCTTTTTCCGCAATCGAATTGGAGAGGCTTTGCAAAGCTTCTTCGTCAAAGTCCTGACGTGGTTGAAAGGGGCTTGGATGAAGTTGGTCAACCGGAACATCTTTTGAAGTCCGCACCTTATCCAGTTCTGAATAATCTGCCGCCACATCATCGCCAAGCAACGCTGATAATCCTCGACCCAATTTCTTTTTTCCTGTTTCGTCCGTCATGATGGCTGTCATTCTTACAATTTAGGCTGCGTTCAAACGTTTTTCCCGGCGTATCACTTCACTGGCAAGCTTAATATATGCCTGACTTCCAGCACATCGGTGATCATAAATAAGAACAGGTTTCCCGTGACTTGGAGCCTCTGAAACCCGTACATTTCTTGGGATTACCGTATTATAGACTTTCTCGCCCAGATACCCACGCACATCCTGTGCGACCTGATCAGATAACTTGTTCCTACGATCAAACATGGTCAAGACCACACCTTGAATTTCAAGGCTTGGATTCAGCGTATTCCGTACTCTTTCAATTGTCTTTATGAGTAAACTAAGACCTTCGAGTGCAAAAAATTCGCATTGAAGAGGAACAATAACAGCTTGTACAGCGACTAAGGCATTCAAAGTGAGCAAGTTAAGAGAAGGCGGGCAATCGATCAGTATATAGTCATATTTTTCTTTAATAGATTCAATGGCATCAAACAAACGGTGACTGCGCCGATCCATTTCAATCAGTTCCAACTCTGCACCTGTTAGATCCGCCGTTGAGGGAACAAGATCAAGATTTGGAATGACGCTGCTGCAAATAGCGTCCTCAAGGGTTATTTCCCCCATCAGAACATCATAAACATTCTTTTCCCGATCATCCCGACCGACCCCTAAACCTGTACTGGCATTTCCTTGGGGGTCAATATCGATAATAAGAACAGTTTCACCAACAGCAGCGAGGGCTGTCGCCAGATTGATAGCCGTCGTGGTTTTACCAACGCCGCCTTTCTGATTTGCGATTGCCAGAATTCGTGACGACCCTACTATCTCCAATTTACTCATAGCCACGTCCCCTATTTATCGGCGGCTAACATCCTTCAATTTTAGAATGCAGCCTTCGTTGCTGGATACACTTTGGTGTTTTGTAGGCTCTATATTCCAACATTTTGCGGCTTTGGTCAATTCCGCATCTACATCTTGTCCCTTCAAAAACAAAAACTCTGTTTTCTCTGATGCAAAAGGAGCGGCATATTCAAGTAATTTTTCCAGCGAAGCCAACGCTCTTGCCGATATTACGTCGACTTTAAAAGGCTCTACCGCTTCAATTCTTTTATTATGAACTGTGATAGGAGTAGATGTTTCACGTGAAACCTCGCGCATGAAAAGGCATTTTCTCTGATCACTTTCGACAACATGGACATCAAAGTCACTCGCCATGGCAACAACCAGTGCCGGAAAACCAGCCCCACTACCAAGATCTATCCATTTTCCAGAGGTTGATGAAGCATGTCTCAATATTTGAATACTATCGAGCATATGGCGTTCCCAAAGTCGGGGGAGTGTCGATTTACTTACCAGGTTAATGGCCTTCTGCCATTTTTCAAGCAGGGCTGCATAGATCTTCAGCTTCTCAAATGTTTCACGTGAAACATCGGCTGTTTCAAAGAATTCGTCTTCAGTCATTTGTACAGATTATCCTGTCCGCTTACGATGATCACCGCGTTTTACGTAAGAAAGAAGGGCGGTGAGCGCAGCTGGTGTAACTCCAGAAATCCTTGCCGCCTGCCCCAATGTATCAGGGGATGCGTCCATTAGCTTCTGGCGGACTTCAGCAGACAATCCGCCAATTTTGCTGTAATCCAGTGCCTCTGGCAGGATGAGTGATTCATCCTTCCTGAAGTCCCGGATATCCGCTTTTTGCCTTTCCAGATAACCTTTATATTGCGCGTTAATCGCCACCTGTTCCCGAATGACTGGAGCAAAGTCTTTTGTTTCAGGCCAAAGGCGTGCAATATCATCAAGCCCAATATCGGGGTAGGCCAATAGGTCAGATGCCGAGCGCCTCACGCCATCCTGATTAACATTGAGGCCCTGCCGTTTGGCTTCATTGGGAGTTAGGTTCAATGTATCAAATAGCGTATTTGCTTTGTCTAACTGATCTAGTTTGGCTTCAAAAGAAGCGCGTCGTTCGCTTCCGACACAGCCAATATCAAGACCCAAGCCTGTCAGCCTTGTATCCGCATTATCCGCCCGCAAGATCAAGCGATATTCCGCGCGGGACGTAAACATTCGATACGGTTCTTTAGTTCCCCGGGTAACAAGATCGTCAATCATTACACCAATATAGGCATCGGCCCGATCTAGAATGAATGCCCCTTCCCCGCCGGCAGTCCGCGCAGCATTCAAGCCAGCCATCAACCCTTGCGCTGCTGCTTCTTCATACCCGGTTGTACCGTTGATCTGGCCCGCCAGATAAAGATTTTTCAGACGCCGAGTTTCCAGTGTTGGCTTCAATTCCCTGGGATCTATGTAGTCATACTCAATTGCATAACCAGGTTGATAAAACTCAACTTTTTCAAGACCCGGGATAGATCGCAGGAAATCCACCTGCACATCTTCAGGTAAAGACGTCGACATCCCATTTGGATAAATCGTATCGACATCCAACCCTTCAGGTTCAAGGAATATCTGGTGACTGCCTTTATCGGCAAAGCGTACCACTTTGTCTTCAATGGAAGGGCAATAACGCGGCCCTGTCCCTTCAATTTGACCAGAATACATCGGAGCCCGGTGTAAATTATCCCGGATGATCTGATGTGTCTTTTCCGTTGTAGCCGTAATATGGCAGGGAATTTGAGGGGTCGTGATTGCCGTGGTCAAAAAGGAGAAAGGTACTGGCTCCTCATCACCGGGCTGTTCATCCAGTATGGACCAATTGATGGTTTTTCCATCCAGCCTGGCAGGTGTCCCTGTCTTAAGGCGACCCAATTCAAATCCAGCTCTCATCAGAGTATCTGACAAACCGTTGGATGGGTCATCGCCAAGCCGTCCAGCGGGAATCTTGGTCTCCCCCATATGGATCAAACCACGAAGGAATGTACCAGTTGTCAGGATAACTTTGCCGCACCGAATTTCCGTACCATCTGCTGTGATAACACCTTCAACAACGGGTCCATTCGTGATTAGATCCTCAACAGCTGCGGCTTGGATAACAAGATTATCTTGTCCCTGCAGTACTTCCTGCATGGCCTTTTTATATAACTTCCGATCAGTTTGTGCGCGCGGCCCCCTTACTGCAGGTCCTTTACGCCGGTTTAATAGTCTAAACTGTATTCCAGCTGCATCAGCAACTCTGCCCATAACACCATCAAGCGCATCGATCTCTCGCACCAGATGTCCTTTGCCCAGGCCACCAATAGCTGGGTTACAAGACATAGCCCCGATTGTATCGAGTTTATGAGTGAGCAGAAGAGTTTTGGCACCCATACGCGCAGAGGCCGCAGCGGCTTCACAACCAGCATGACCGCCGCCAATTACAATTACATCATATAAAATCATGAGGCCAATTTATGAATTGAAGTAGAAATGTCAAAGTAAATGTGAGGACGCAGTGGCCTTGTCCATTGTTTCACGTGAAACATCCGGTAACATAGCTTATTTCCCGATGCAGAAATCTCCAAATACCACATCCAATACATCTTCAACATCAACCCTACCGGTGATTCGACCAAGCGCTCGAGCCGCTAGGCGTACATCCTCAGCGGCAAGTTCTGGATCAGGTGCACTATCAAATCGTTTTAATGAACTGAGGCACTCCTCTAACGCCTGTCGATGACGTACTCTTGTTAAAGAAGGAGCACCCGATACATCGAGCATTCCCACGACGTCTTCTTCCAGTTTCTTTAAAAAAACATCAAGCCCTTCTTCTGTCTTAACGGACAAAAAGAAATGACGCTCATCTTCTGTTTCTATATCCAACTTCGCCAAATCCCGCTTGTTTGTCAGATGATAGCTATTATCGGTAACCAGGTCGGCAAACTCTGTTTGTTCCAATGACCCTTCCTCCGGATCTGTCATAAAGATAAGAATATCCGCGCCTTCTGCTCGCGCCCGGGCGCGGCGGACGCCTTCGCGTTCTACCTTATCTTCAGCCTCGCGTATCCCTGCTGTATCGGCGATGGTTACTGGATACCCGGCTAGATCCATATGGACTTCAACTATATCCCGTGTGGTTCCCGCCTGTTCTGAGACAATAGCTGCTTCTTTTCGTGCAAGTTTATTCAGTAAACTGGATTTACCTACATTTGGAGCACCCAAAATAACAACATCCAAGCCTTCTCTTATTATCTCCCCCCGGTGGCCATCTGCCAGATGTTTGGAAATCTGGGCAGCAAGTGATCCAATTTTCGGCCGAATTGCACCCGCAACACCTTCCGGGAGATCTTCATCGGGAAAATCTATATCTGCTTCCAAATGAGCCAGATTATTGATCAGCTCATTCCGCCATCCCTGATAAATTTCACCGAGTTCTCCGCGCATCTGACGCAAAGCTTGCTGATGCTGGGCGTGCGTTTCAGCATTCACAAGATCACCAAGCCCCTCTGCTTCGGTCAGGTCCAGTTTTCCATGTTCAAAAGCACGTCTTGTATATTCCCCAGGTTCTGCTGGGCGCGTATCTCCAATTTGGGAAAGCTGATCAAAAAGGGCTGTAACAAGGGCCGGTCCACCGTGAAGGTGAATTTCAACAATATCTTCGCCTGTAAAGCTCGCAGGGCCTTTAAACAGAATGATAAGGGCCTGATCAATCGAAAAGGATTTATCCAGGCTGTATATGTCCCTCAACGATGCCTGGCGTATATCAGGCAAAGGTTTGTCTGTCAGTTTTTCGACAATTGGAAAGGCTTCGGGTCCAGACAAGCGAATTACGGCAACACCGGCTCTGCCTCGTCCACTTGCCAGCGCATAAATAGTCTCCAGACCCATAGGTTTACTCTCTACTTCTTATCGTCTTTATCCCCTGAAAATGAGGACCAGAACATATTCTGCATTTGATCAAGCCCTTTCATACCGTTTGGAAGCCATGTTTTCATCATATTTTCAGGATCAAGACTAGAAATATTTTCCATCATTTTTCCCTGAACCTCTTTCATTACCGCTTCCTGCATCTTCTCAACATCTGGCAACCCAAAAAATGTTCTTGCTTCTTGTGGCGTACACTCAATATCAAGTTTAAACTTCATGGCACATGTCTCCTGGTTGATCTACACTGAGATGATCCTATAGAAGGTAAGTGAATTATTTTGGTTGATCAATCAATTGGATACCAAAGGGATAAGAATTATGGGGTTAAACATGAAAAACAATCTGGATAAAGAAACCAGTCCATACCTTTTGCAACATCAGAATAATCCCGTCCATTGGCAGCCTTGGTCCAAGGAAACACTGGATCTTGCAAAGGCAGAGGGAAAACCCATCCTTCTCAGCGTCGGATATGCGGCTTGTCATTGGTGTCATGTCATGGCTCACGAAAGCTTTGAAGATCCAGCGATCGCATCCGTGATGAATGATCTTTATATCAACATCAAGGTTGACCGGGAGGAACGCCCCGATATTGATCAGATTTATCAAACTTCCCTCGCATTACTCGGTGAACAAGGGGGCTGGCCCCTGACTATGTTTCTGAATTCTAAAGGGGAGCCTTTTTGGGGTGGTACCTATTTCCCGAAAGAAGCGGCGTACGGCCGGCCTGGATTTACCCATGTCCTGGAATCTGTTTCTGATATTTTCAAGAATGAACCAGAAAAAGTCACTAAAAACCGGGATATCCTGAAAACAGCGCTAAAAGATCATTATTCAACACCAGAAGGAGAAGCCCCGAAACTGAACCTGGATGTTTTGAATCGGATAGCCGAGCGATATTCGCAAGAGGCAGATCCAAAATTTGGTGGTATAGGGTCCTCCCCGAAATTCCCACAAACCTATGTGCTTGAAAATCTGTGGCGAAGTTATCTTCGAAATGGAACAGAGGGATTAGCTGAGATTGTCACCAAAGCGCTTAACGCTATGTCCCAAGGGGGCATTTATGATCATCTTGGCGGTGGTTATTCACGCTATTCAACGGATGCCGCATGGCTCGCCCCTCATTTTGAAAAAATGCTTTACGATAACGCCCTGATCCTGGATTTGCTTCTTCTGATTCATGCAGAAAACAAAAGTGATTTGTTTGAACAGCGGATATACCAGACAATTGGCTGGTTAAAGCGTGAAATGATGGCTGAAAACGGTGCTTTTTCTGCCACTGTTGATGCAGATAGCGAGGGTATTGAAGGCAAATTTTATACTTGGTCTCAGGACGAAATCGATGAAATTCTGGGAAAAGAAAGTGCTCAATATTCAGAAATATATGGCGCTGAGAAGGAGGGAAATTGGGACGGTACCAATATTCTCAATCGTCTTGCCTATCCCCATCGGTTAGATGAAGACACAGAAATCCAACTCGATCATTTATCCCAAATTCTCTTTTCTGAACGTGAAAAACGCATACGACCTGGTTTAGACGATAAAGTCCTCACTGACTGGAATGGGATGATGATCACAACCCTTGCAAAAGCAGGACAATATTTTGGTGAAGTGAGCTGGATAGAACTCGCTGAAAACGCTTTTTCAGCAATAACAACCCATTCAATGACTGAAGACAGTCGCCTTTATCACAGTTTCAGGCTTGGAAAGGCACAACATACAGGCACTTTGGATGACTATGCCAACATGTCCCGCGCTGCCCTCCTCCTTTATGAGGTGACAGGAAAGAATTTTTATTTAAAACGCGCTCAGGAATGGACCGCTATACTGGATACCCATTTTTGGGATGAAGACGGTGGCTATTTCTACACAGCTGATGATGCTGAAGCCTTGATTGTCCGTGCCAAAAATGCATCTGATAATGCTGTTCCTTCTGGAAACGGGATTATGTTGGAAGTACTGGGGCGATTGCATTACTTAACCGGGATGCGGGAACCTTTTGAGAAAGCTACTGACATTATACGGGCTTTTTCCAGTGAACTGGGACGCAATTTCTTCCCCCTTGCAACTTTCCTCAATAATTTTGAAACTTTGATCGAGGCCAAACAGATTGTTATCATTGGTCGACGGGATGAGCGGGAAACCCTTGATTTGTTAGCTGTTCTCAACGAATATTCTCTACCTACCAAAATTGTAAATGTCATTGAGAGCTCTGAAAATCTGCCTTTTGATCATCCGGCAATTGCAAAAGTGCGAAAAGATAACAAGCCAACAGCCTACATCTGCACAGGACCGGTGTGTTCAGAACCAGCCAATTCACCACAGGATCTAAGATCAATCCTGACAGCGGAGGAATAAATGTCTCAATTATGCATGCATAGTCCTGTGGGTGATCTCACGATTACAGAAGAGGATGGCGCTATAGTTTCCCTTGATTGGGGATGGGTTCCAGAGGAATGGCAAGGTGAAACACCGCTTCTTAACAAAGCCATTCAGCAGCTAAATGAATATTTTGACGGGGAAAGACTGGATTTTGATCTTCCCCTAAACCCACCAGGTTCAGAATTTCAAAAACAAGTATGCCAGGCAATGGTGGATATCTCTGGCGGTTCCACTAAATCTTATGGGGAAATTGCTCAAGCAATTGATAGCTCTGCGCAAGCTGTGGGGAATGCTTGTGGTCTCAACCCAATTCCAATTATTATTCCTTGTCACAGAGTACTTGCAGCAAAAAAGGAAATGGGCGGGTTTTCTGGTCAGGGGGGTGTTGAAACCAAGATTGCCCTGCTTACTCTTGAAAATGCACTGCCTCCCCAACAAATATCACTCGATCTCTAAATATTTTTCAGGGGCGCAATCCTGAAGGACAAACAACAATGACAAAAGCAATTATTTTCCGCGAAGCCGGTGGCCCGAACGTTATGAAATGGGAAGATGTAGAGGTTGGCTCTCCCGGTATCGGTGAAGTGCGCGTCAAACATACGGCCGTTGGTCTCAATTACATCGATGTGTACTTCCGCACAGGTTTGTATCCTGCCCCCCTTCCCAATACACCTGGCATGGAAGCCGCTGGAATTATTGAAGAAGTGGGCGAAGGTGTCACAGGATTTTCTGTCGGTGATAGAGTTGCTTATGCCGGGGCTCCAATTGGTGCCTATTCAGAAGCGAGAGTAATGCCAGTGTCTATTCTGATCAAAATACCGGACACAATTGATGATAATACCGCGGCAGCTATGATGCTTCAGGGGATGACAACAGAATACTTATTACAACGAACGTTTCACGTGAAACCTGGGGATACTATCCTGTTCCATGCTGCAGCTGGTGGTGTTGGTCTGATGGCTTGCCAATGGGCAAAACATGTCGGTGCAACAGTCATTGGAACCGTTGGTTCAGAAGAAAAAGGTGAACTTGCCAAAGCCCATGGCTGTGATCATATCATCAATTATCGCACAGAAGATTTTGCTGAACGCGTCAAAGACATCACAAATGGCAAAGGTGTTCCCGTTGTCTATGATGGTATAGGCAAGGATACTTTTGAAAAGTCTCTGGATTGTCTGCAACCGCGCGGCTTAATGGTTTCTTATGGGAACGCTTCTGGCCCTGTCAGGGATGTTGATTTGGGTATTCTCACAGCAAAAGGTTCTCTCTATGTAACCCGACCGTCTTTAATGGCTTACAATGCAACACGTGATGAATTAGAAAAATCAGCGGGTGACGTTATTAATCTCGTTCAAAAAGGTGCTCTAAAAATCAATATAGAGCAAACCTATCCGTTATCTGAAGCCGTTAAAGCCCATGAAGATCTGGAAGCCAGAAAGACAAAAGGATCAACAATTTTAACTCTCTGATCCTAAAAAAGTATCTAATAAAGGCGCCCTTTTGTGGCGCCTTTTTCTTTGATAATTTGCAGAATTCAATCAAAAAACACTATATCCAGTTCGAGGCAGATTAATAAACTATTATGTTTAACTTCAAAATATAATGAGAATAAGCGAGTTATATCAACAAGATAAAGTAGTAATTACATACATTATTACTAAAATTGTATACCAATTTTCAGAAACATTTCATCTCATTTTATATGATTTACTAATATATGGAGTGAACGCCAAGCATATTAAATAGTTTATCAAATTCCTACCAGGGATGATCTTCGCCCGTCCATTTAAGGAAACGCCCAGTATCAGACAATTCCAAGGAGGAAATTACTGTCACAATTCCCTGTGCGCTCTCCTCCACACTGATTTCTCCATTTAATCCACCCATATCAGTTCTGACCCATCCTGGATGAATGAGAGCGACTATAATGCCATCTTCTCTCAATTCTTGAGAAACAGTTTGCATAGCCTTATTCAATGCAGCTTTAGTAGAACGATAGGAAATATTTCCCTGCCCTTCTCGTGCTAGAGACCCCATCTGACTGGATATGGTTACGACCTTCGGTTTCCTTGACTGCTTCAAATTGGAAATAAGTGCTTGTAGCATTCGAAGCGGCGCCATTGTATTTACATCAAATGCCAAGCGCCATTGCTCAAAATCCATATCAAGAGCTGACTGTCGATCCCCACCCATAATGCCCGCGTTGTTTAGAAGAAGATCAATTTGCTTATCCTTCAAGGAAAGAGCAAAATTTCGGATAGATGTTTCACGTGTAACATCGAGAGAATGTAGTTCCAGCCTTTCCCCAAATTCTTGCTTCAGTACTTTTAAGGGCTCCGCACCATCAAGATCTCGGCAACAGGCATGAACCCTCCAATTGTTGGTTTTCAGATATGTATGGACAAGCTCAAAACCGATCCCTCGATTGGCCCCAGTAATGATACACGTAGACAATTTCACTAGCTTCTCTCCTTCCAATTTGACCAATTTCCATAATAAAAAGGAAACTTA
>PJEL010004748.1_pt1 | contig 11105 bp, 8 predicted proteins | sample 1853271 | NCBI WGS metagenome assembly PJEL01 (sample SAMN08108733, study PRJNA415343) | Invertebrate metagenome, whole genome shotgun sequencing project. | host: Globobulimina | place: Sweden: Gullmar Fjord | collected 2015-08 | reverse complement strand
TTTTTAGGATTTAATTTAATAGCTTCTTTGTAAGCATCAATAGCTTTATCATATTCTTCTATTTTTTGATAAGCAATTCCCATATTATAATAAGCAGAATCTTTTTTAGGATTTAATTTAATAGCTTCTTTGTAAGCATCAATAGCTTTATCATATTCATTCAAGTTATTATAGGCATCTCCTATATAAAAATAGGCTTCTTCTTTTTCATAATTACTTTTTGCATGATTATCTAGTGCATTAATAAAGTCAACTAATGCATCATCTACATTTCCTGATAGAAGTTTATTTTCCCCTTTTTCTATAATTATAGAAAAGGTATCTACTTTTATTTCTAGAGAGTATTTATTTTTAATATTTGTTATAGAAGAAAGAGAATTTAATTTTAAATCTTTTTTTTCATTATGCTCACCATGTAAAAATTGAAGAATATTACGTAATCTATTGTTAAAAATTTCTTCAATCATTTTCTTAGAAGAAATATTATCTTTGTAAATATATTTTCCTAATTTAAAGAAATCATCTTTTTTTAAACTTTTGTTAGATTTATTAAAATCTTCATCTTTATTTAATTTATAATAGTCTTTATAATTTAAGATATAAATATTTTCATTGTCATACTTAAAATTAATATAATTTTCTTTTGCTATGTCAATTATAGATTTAAGTTGAACTCTTTTATCTTGAGGAAAAACTTTAATAAGGTAATCTATACCCGTTTGAAAAATTAATTTTTTATATTCATCTTTTTCAAATATATTATCAGTTTCATCATCTGATTCCTTCATGAACTTAACCATCTTATTTTTACTAATCAATTCATTTGTTACTATATATTTATATAGTGTAAATTCACCAGTAATTATTGGAATAATATAAGGACTAGATAGGTATTTCCGTATCACTTCTAATACTTCAAAACCTTTTTCAAAAGCCATATCCACATCATCGATTAGTATAATTAGTCTATTCTTCTTTTTCCCCATTATTTCAGATACACTTGTAAAAAAATCATGAAGATATTGTTCTAGCATTAAACTTGTTTGGTCTTGTGAGATACATTCCAGAGATGTTTTATTACTATTTTTATTTTGGATAACTCCATCAATTGATTCTGATAAATTACTAAGAATTTTATAAAAAGATTTTTTCTTATCTTCTTTTAAATCTTTTAATTTTCCATTTTCTTCAAGATTATTAAGAACTTTTGCAATAATAATGGTAAGAAAACTTTCGTTATCATGTAATAGAGTAGGGTCAATAGGATTAAAAAAGTATAGTTTACTTGCTAGCTTTTTATTATTTTTTTTAAGATATTTTTCAATACTTAAGATAAATTGTGTTTTCCCACTACCTCTTTTCCCATCTATAAAAATAGCATTATGACTTCTGCATTTTTGAATGTTTGTATCTTTGTTCTTTTTTATAGATGAAGATTGAGTTCTTAAGATATCCTCTAAATCAATATATGCTTGTTCTTGCAAATACATTTCTTGCTTTTTTAGTTCTTTTGTATCAATATTCTTTATATCTATAATAATATCTGGCTTATTATCTTCTAAATTGTTTTCCATTTTATTATCCCAATAAATAATTAATTTTTTGTATTTTATCCAAATAGTTATTAATTAGTATTCTAAATACTGATTTTAAAATCATAAAATAATAAAAATAAAGGATGAAATATATTTATTAAGCCTTTAAGCACAAATTCATCCTACATATATTATCATTCAAAAAAATTAGCAAATAGACCTAAGGCTTAGGTTGGACATAAAGCATAATTTACTCATTGACTTTATCTCTTCATTATTGCTTCAAAATATTGAGGTTTTTTATGAAAAAAATACTTTTCACACTATTCGTACTTTCATCAGTACTATTTTCACAAACGTTTACATTTACTGCTATTCCTGATCAGGATGAAACAAAACTAAAAGAGAGATTCTCTAAATTAGCTGTATATTTAACAAAAGAGTTAGGTGTAGATGTTAAATTTGTACCAGTTAAATCTTATGCTGCATCAATTGCTGCATTTAGAAATAATCAAGTTCAATTAGCATGGTTTGGTGGTTTATCAGGTGTTAAAGCAAGACTTCTTGTAAAAGATTCTTTAGCAATTGCACAAGGTATTGAAGATCCTGAATTTCATTCATACATTATTGCACATAAAAGTACTGGTTTAGAAAAATCAAAAAACATTAGCGCAGACGTAAAAGGTAAAACATTTACTTTTGGTTCTAAAGGTTCTACTTCTGGTAGATTAATGCCTGAATATTACATTAGAAAAGCTTTTGATAATAAATCACCAAGTGATGTATTTAAAAAAGTTGGATTCTCTGGAAATCACTCTAAAACTATTTCTTTAGTACAAAGTGGTGCTTATGAATTAGGTGCTGTTAACTTTAAAGTTTGGGATAGAGAGTTAGCTGCTGGTAATATTGATACTTCAAAAGTAAAAGTTATCTATAAAACTCCAGCTTACCCTGATTATCAGTTTACTATTAGATCTGATGTTGATGCAACTTACGGTAAAGGTTTTATAAATAAAGTTCAAGCTGCACTTATTAAACTTGATGATAAATCAATTTTATCTGCTTTTCCAAGAGCTAAGTTCATCGAAGCTAAAAATGCTGATTTTGAACCAATTTTAAAAACTGCAAAAAGTATTGGATTAATTGACTAATGCTTTTTAATTTAGAAAATGAAACTATTTCATATGAAAATAAAATTGTTTTAGATTCTATAAACATTTCTATAAAGAAGGGCGAAAAAATCGCTCTTCTTGGAAAAAGTGGAAGTGGAAAATCAACTTTATTAAGAAGGCTTTATGAACTTAAAGATAATGAAGTTTCATACTTACCACAAGAATTAGGATTAGTTAATAATCTAAGTTCGTACCACAATATTTATACTTCAAGATTAGAAAAAAAATCAACTGCATACAATCTAATAAATTTAATAAGACCATTCAAAAAAGAATTAAAAGAAGTAGAAAAGATTTTGAAAGAGCTTGAAATACAAGATAAGCTTTTAACTAAATCTTTTAACCTTTCAGGTGGTCAAAAACAGCGAGTTGCAATTGCAAAGAGTATTTACTCAAATAAAGATATTCTTTTAGCTGATGAACCAATATCTGCTCTTGATGAATATATTTGTAAAAAGAGTTTAAATTATATGTCTGATTCCTTTAATACAATAGTGTGTGCCATGCATAATGTTGATCTAGCAATTGATTGTTTTGATAGAGTTATTGGTATTAAAAATGGAAAAATTTTATTAGATAAAAAAACAAGTGAAATAAGCAAAGAGGACACAAACAGGCTTTATTATGTTGTTGAGTAAAACTTCAAAAGAATTAAATGTTAGTTTAGTTTTTTTAGCTGTTTTTATTGTTTGTTTATTTTTTGCAGATTTAGAAATTAGTGCTTATGAACCTTTTTTAGAACTAAGTAAATTTTTTATATCAATCAAAGACATAAACTTTTCAAATATAAATTTACTTGCTGATGCTGTTTTACAAACAATTTATATTGCTACTGTATCTATTGTATTCTCAGCACTTATTGGATTTTTTTTATCTTTTTATTTTAAGTACACAATTCTTCGTGTAGTTTTAGCATATATTAGAGCTATTCATGAAATTTTTTGGGCTTTGATTTTCTTACAAATTTTTGGACTAACTACAATTACCGCGATACTTGCGATAGTTTTACCTTATAGTGCAATTTTGACAAAAGTATATGCTGAAATTTTAGAAGAGTATGATACTTTTGATGAAAAAACAGTATCAAAAAAAGCTTCAAAGTTATCACTATTTTTTTACACTAAATTACCAAATGCCTTACCTCATATAATTTCATATACATTATATCGTTTTGAATGTGCTATGAAATCATCTACAATTTTAGGTTTTGTAGGAATATTAACACTTGGGTATTATTTATCTTCATCTTTTATGCAAGGTTATTATCACGAAGTATGGTTAATGCTAATTATTTTTTATATCTTAATAGCAAGTATTAAATACTGGTTCAATAAATTTACAGTTTTGATTTTATTTGTTATTTCTCTTATGAATTTAAATATGTCTACAAGTTCATTTTCTTATGATAATTTTATTAGATTTATTTCTGTTGATATTATTCCAAGTCCTATTAGAAATGATGGAACAATAGGGGACTTGTTTACATGGTTTAATAAGATTTTTGTAAATGAAATAATACCTGGAGTTTTTAATACTATTGTTTTAACTCAAATTTCTTTGATTATGACGGCTATTTTAGCATTGATTTTATTTCCTTTGATTTCATATAGATTTACAAATAAGTTCTTTAGATTCTTTTCTCATATATTTTTAGTAGTGCTTCGTTCAACTCCTGAGTATGTATTAGCATTCTTGTTCCTATCTGTATTTGGAGTTTCTATGCTTCCTGCTGTTCTTGCTTTGATGTTGCACAATGGTGCTATTATTGCTTTTATTATTGGTAAACAGTCTAATGAGTTAGATTATGTATTAGATAAGTCACGTCATTTAAATTTATATACTTATGAAGTTTTACCAAAATTATATAGTTCATTTTTGGCTTTTTTATTTTATAGATGGGAAGTAATTATGAGAGAATCAGCCATTCTTGGAGTTTTAGGTGTGGCTACACTTGGATTTTATATTGACTCGGCAATTGCTGATATTAGACTTGATAAAGTTGTAATTTTACTATTTTTCACAGCACTTTTAAATATTAGTATTGATTTGATTTCTAAAAAAGTAAGAGATTATTTACGAAGTAAAAACAATATTACAACTTGTGGATTTGAAATAAAATAGTTTAAGAAGCAATATCTTTTTTATTTAAATCCACTTGTATAACTTCTAAGTTTTCTAAAGATAAAGCTGTTAATTTATTTCCATAAACACATCCTGTATCTATACATATATAGTTTTCAGTTCTTACAACTTCATCACTATTTTCATGACCATAGATATTGAGTAAATCATAGTCTTTCCAGTTTTCTTCCCAATCATAAAGCCATTCTTCTTCATCTGTAACTCTATTCACCATCATTGCATGAAACTTATCTTTATCATCTTTTCTTCTATAATAAGGCAAACAAAAAGCATGAGTAATAAAATACTTATCAATCTGTATATATTGAGGAAGTGTATCTAACCATGATAAATGTTCTTTTATTAGATGGGGAGAGCTCTTATAGTTGGCTATCGTCTCTTTCCCACCCATGTACTCTTTTGTATTCCATCTAACTTCTGCGCCATTTAAACACTCTGCTAGATGTTCCAACATATAAAAATCATGGTTTCCTAAGATACAAGCATGATTATTTGATTTTACAAACTCTATAACTTCTTTTGAATACAAACCTCTATCACAAAGATCACCTAAAAAAATAAGTTTTGCATTTGAAGGTAGTTTTTTTATTAAGTCAAGAAGAGTAAAATAACATCCATGAATATCACCAATAATATAGGTGTTTTTAATCGAAGTACCCATTATAAACTATTTAAAGCAGTTTCGTTAAATCTATAAGTTTTATGCTGTATTTTTATTAAAATATTCTTCTCTGATAATTCTTTAAATAGTTTAATAAGTGTTGGTTTTGAAATAGATACTTTTTCCATTATCTCAGTATATGAAGCTGAAAATAGATTGTCTTTATCTAAACTATTAATAATAAATTTTACTATATCAACTTGTTTACTATCTGTAACTGCTGAAATCGTTTTGATAACATTTGTATTTTTTTGAATTTCTTTTTGTTGAACAATTGGAAGTAAAATATCATGTAAAGAATTTAAAAGTTCTTTAATATTTATGGGTTTAATTATATAGTTTTCAACTTTTAACCTTATTGCATCAAGTAGATATTTTGTATCTGTATGTGCTGTTGTTAAAATTGTAGGAATATTAATATTTTTTTCTTTTATATGTTTTAAGAAATCAATTCCATTTTCATTTTCTAATAAAATATCTGAAATAATCACATCAACTTTTTTATTTAGTAAAATATCAAGTGCTTCTTTTGAAGTTTTTACCGCATAAATATTATTAACAAAATCTTCTAATACATCTTTTGTATGTTTTAATAAGTTCTCATCATCTTCTAAATATAAGATATTAAATTGTTGTAATATATTTAAATCTTTATTTTGCATCATTAACCTTTAATCTGAAATTGGAATTCTAATAGTAAATAAAGAACAAGTATAATTGTTATCATCATCTTTAATTTTATGTACTATGTTTTTATATGATATTGAACCATAAATATGTTTTTCAATAATTTGTTTGGACATGTAAAGTCCTATACCTGTACCTGCACTTTTGTACTTAGTTGTATAATAAGGCTCGAATATCTTTGGAATAATATCTTCGTGTATTCCTCCACCATTATCAAGCATATTCACAACTACACTATCTTTTATTTTGTTTACGGTAATTTTTATGATTCTATCATCTTTATCAACAGTACTACATAAAGCATCTTTAGAATTTGATAGAATATTTAAGAAAATATGAGATAGTTCATTATAAAAAGTATTAAGCTCAATATCTTCTTTTATTTCAAGTTTTATTTGAATATTTTCTTGTTCAAGTAAATACTTTGATAATTCAATTGAGTGTTCAATACAGTTTGTAATAAAAAATTTACTTTTTGTTTTATCAGGAGAAAAGAAATTTTTAAAATCATCCAGTGTATTTGACATATTATGTGCTAAAAGTAGGGCATCATCTACTTTTTCATCTATAAATTTATCTGTTAATTTACCATGATACATTTTTGTTTGAAAGCTTTGAACTATCATAGTAATTGAGCCTAAAGGTTGTCTCCATTGATGTGCAATATTATTTAACATCTCTCCTAAACTAGCTAACCTTGCTTGTTGGAACATGATAATATCTTTTTTTCTATTTTGCTGTACTTCTTTACTAATTTTTATTTCTAAGTATGCATTTAATTCTGTTAGTTCTTTTGTTTTTTCATCAACTTTTTGTTCCAAAGAATTATGAAGTTTTTTGAAGTTATTTATAATATAAACAGACAAAATAATAGAAAATAAGAAAACTACAAAAATTGAAATTACTGAAAAAACCATAATAGTATTAAAAACTTTTTGAGTATTTCTTTTTTCATTAATAGCAAGTGATAAATCATAATTAATCAAACTTGTAAGATAAATAGAAATTGCATTTACTTCAAGATTTAGTTTTGAAAATCTATCTTTTTGATTTTTTCCCATAATACTATTTAGATGACTTTTTATACTTATAACTTTTTTATCAACATTTTTTATAATACTTTCTTTTAGTATTTTATTTTTATAATAAGTTTCTTGTGTAATAAGAAACTTTTTTATAAAAGATGTAATATAAAAAGTAGGACGATCTTTTTTTGATTCTCTTTTATAGCTAGTCCAACTCTTATCTATTAGTTGTTGTGCTAATAGTAATACTTCTCTTGCTTGTGTTATTGTGATTTCTGTATTTTGCAAGTCATGTATAGTATCTTGGATATTTACTTTATATGTATCTTTTATATGTTCTAGTTTTATTAAACTTTGTGTTCTTTTATCAAATAGAACATCAAAATCTTGTTTTATAGTAAATGTTGAGATTTGTGATAAAACAACTATACACATCATTCCTCCAGCAATAATAAATACTAAAAATGATGTTTTGTATTTAAAACTTAAGCCATCAAAGTAAGCCATAACTTTTTTAAATTTATTTATAATCATTGTATTTCTTTAAAAGATGATTTTTCATATTTAAATAAATATGTTTTATTTAAAAGTTGAGATTTATTAAAATTTAAATTTAAACCATTTAATGTATTTTTATGAGTTGTTTCAAGTGCATGAATTAGTTTACTTCTAGTGAGTGGTCCTTTAATTCTTTTAATTGCAGCAACTAATACCTTTGATGATAAAAATGCTTCAAGTGAAATAAATCCTAATTCTTGTTTTGGATAATATCTTTTCATAAGTGTTTGATATTCTTTTATTATAGGAACATCTTTGTTTAAATAGTTTGGTACAACTTGAGAGAAGATTAGATTTTCTGTATTTGTATTTAGTTTATTTAACCTTTTAACCATCGCATTTGCATCACTAAATGAAATATTACAAAATATAGTATTTTTTAGGTTTTTATTTTCTTTTGCTTTTTTTATAAATAGGGCATTTGTTTTATATGCTCCTACCATTATAATAGCTTCAGGTTTTGCATCTTTGATCTCATTAAAGGCATGAGTTATTGAAAGTGTATTTCTTTTATATGAACCTTCTGCTACAAGAGGTAAATTTCGTTTTTTAAGAGATTCTAATAAAGAAACATAACCTTCTTCTCCATAATCATCATTTTGATAAAAAACAGCAATTTTACTTAAGTTTTTTTTATTATGTAAATAGTAAACCAGTTTTTCAATTTCTTCTTTATATGAACTTCTAAAGTTTATAAAATTTGGGTTCTTATTGTTTCTTAAAAATGAAGCTCCAGTAAAAGCAGAATAAAAAGGAATATCTTCATCATATAATATAGGTAAAATATTTTTAACTGTAGGTGTACCAACAAATCCGAAAAGAGTATAGACATTATCTTTAAAAAGTAGCTTGTTTACATTGTCAATTGTAAGTTCTGGTTCATATTTATCGTCATATACAAGGAATTTTATTTTTTTGTCGTTTAATATATTTGATTCATTTACAAATTTAAAGTATGAGTTTACACCTGACACAACAGCTTTACCCCAAGGCTTTATACTACCACTCATTGGTAAAGATGCCCCGATCTTAATTTCTTTGTCATTGAAGATTTCTTCTTTAAAGTATGCATAAAACAAAATTAGTATTAGTATTAGTATAGAAATTCTTTTAATCATTAGTAAGTTTACAAAAAAATCTACAAAGAATAGCTTTAATTTTGGGCATATATAATAACAATTATTAATATAAGTGATTAATCGTAACATGATTTAAATAAAAGGTAAAGAAAATTTTATCATTTAAGTTTTCTTTAAAAAATAAGCATATAGAATTGGGTAAATATTTTTTACCAATTTAAAGGCATAACATATGCAAGAATTTATATACTATAACCCAAATGGTTTAGATTTTCCTCTTGATGAAGAAATTCTAGTTACTACTAATTTAGAAGATGTTCAAGAAAATGATTTCTTAATATCAAATACAAAAGAAGTTCCAGCAGAATTAGTTGCTGAAGAAATTTCTTTTTATATCAATAATACGCAAGATCCAATGGCAGTAAAAATACAAAATGTACAAAAACTTTATGAAATAGCTGCTAATAAATATGATCTTGCCCAAGATATTCCTTATTCACAAGATGTTTCAAAACAATTATTACTTATCTCAAATACAGCAGAAGAACATGAAGATTTTATGGCATGTATTAAGCCTGATGATTTCGAATTATTTTCAGTTCAAGAAAAAATCGTAAAAGAAATCTCAGGTCATATTGGAAACTTATCTGTAATAGTTGATGATGAAGGTAAAGACGTAACATTAAATGTTTCTCAAATTGTTTGGTTTGATGCTAAACAGATGGGATTAAATCAAAGTGGTACATTTGACCCAAATCTAACAAGTGTTGAAGAAGTTGTAGAAGTACTAAAAGAAAATATAAATGAATATTCTTATAAAAAATTTACTACTTATGATGAAAGTATTTGTCAATATCATGGAAGAAGAGAAGAAATTTGTTCAAAATGTGAAGAAGTTTGTCCTACTGTAGCAATTACTAAAGATGATGAAACTAAAACTTTAGGTTTTTCACAAGTTGATTGTCATGGTTGTGGTGGATGTGTTTCTGTTTGTCCATCAGGTGCAATTGATTATGCTCCATCAAATAAAGAGTCATTATATGAAATGAGTAAAGAATATGAAAATACTCATCCTTTAATTGTTCCAGAGAAAATGAATATTGGAGATTTAAATATCTCAATAAAAGAAAAGGTATTACCTTTCGCAATTGAAGGTGAAAAGTTTTTACATGAAGCATCATTTTTAACATTACTTCAATTATCAGGTTCACAAGTAATTTTTTATTCTGATTTTATTTCAAAAGGTTCTGGTGATGCAATCAGAATGGTAAATGATATTTATCAAAAGAAATATAGTAAAGATGCAATTTTAGTTGCAATGGATGAAGAAGAATTAGAACTTGCTCTTGCTGAAGTTTCATTTGTTGAGAATTCAAGATTTAACTTTAATCAAGATGATCTTAAAAAAAGAGAAATCTTTTCTCATAGATTACAAAAAATCGTTGGACAAGATGATTTAGGTGTTGTAGAAACTGGTGGACATGTTCATTATGGACGAGTTAAAGTAAACCAAGATACATGTACTTTATGTCTTGTATGTGTTGGGGCTTGTAATGTAAATGCACTTCAAGCAGATGCAAAAGACAATACTTTAAGATTAAATCCTTCTTTATGTACAGCATGTGGTTATTGTGAAGTTTCATGTCCTGAGGCTGATTGTCTTACAATTGAGAAAGATGTAATACAACTAGAACCAACATGGTTTAAAGAAAATATCTTAGCACAAGATGAATTATTTGCTTGTGTTGAATGTGGTGTTGAATTTGCAACTACAAAAGCTGTAAATAAAATTGCAGATATGATGGCACCAATCTTTGCAGCAGATCCTATTAAAACTAGAAGTTTATATTGTTGTGCAGATTGTAAACCAAAAATTATGATGCAAAGCCATTATATGAAACCAAATCAAGGAACTAATGATGCAAGATAATCAATCAATAAATAAAGCAAGAGCACTTTATTATAATTTATTTGCTAACTTTTTTGTTTATTCAAAAGAGAGTGAAAAATATTTCGAACTATTAAGATTAATTGATGTTTTAAAACAAAGTCCTTTAGATGCAAGTTCAGGAAAAGCATTAGATGTACTTTCTTCTACATTAGATTCATCATCAAACGTAGTTTTACTTCAAGAACATGATGATTTATTTTATAATCCATTAAATAAAATTATTAGACAAACAGCATCTTATTATGATGAGGGTGTTGAATCTTTCAGGAGTGGTAAAATATCTGAAACTATTTTA
>PJEL010004747.1_pt1 | contig 11105 bp, 9 predicted proteins | sample 1853271 | NCBI WGS metagenome assembly PJEL01 (sample SAMN08108733, study PRJNA415343) | Invertebrate metagenome, whole genome shotgun sequencing project. | host: Globobulimina | place: Sweden: Gullmar Fjord | collected 2015-08 | reverse complement strand
TTTTTGAGACCAATTACCCTGCCCTTTGAACCCAAAGGTCAGCACACGATTACCAAACCACGTTGTCGTTGCGGCTGCAATGAAGGAGACAATTCTCGCAGTCATTAAGGGCAACCCAATAACGTAATGCATCAATGCAAACACTAAGCAATCAACAACAAACCCGCCAACACCAACCACAGCAAACCGAACCATCTTGTGATGAGACTGAAGCCTTTGGCTTTGTGCCTGAAGCTTGTTGTTGAACATTTGCAGTCCTGAGTTAACGCTGAACATCACTTGCACTTCTAATGTGGCTTAGCGACAAATTTGGTTTGATGTTCTGGCTATGACAACTGAATAAAGCGCGCTTTACTTTGACCGTCGGCTCCAAAATACACGTTAACGCGTTGTCTTTAATCTTGGTTTCGACTTCCGCTCTTTTACCAATCAAATAAAACTTGTCGATGCCATCGAGTTGCTCGATATCAAGTAGCTTCTTCGCTTGACCATGGCTATAAAATTGCCCAGAGAACGGTCGCTTGCCTACATAAAAACTCGGTGATGAATCGGTGATCTGTTCGAAGATGATACGATCACTCTTCTCGTTCGCCTTGCCTAAGTTCAGGTAAACCATCGCGATCATCAATAAGACGGGTAGAACTAAAGCCACGCTTGAGAACCACTTCTTATCTTTTTCCACTACGAGTATAGCAACCAACAAACCAAGAGCAGGAATACCCGGTAGGACGTAAGCTGGGAGAATATTGCCCGCCATCGTGAAAAGGATCAGAGGCGAAATAAGCCAACACACAAGGAATGAAAACAAGCCGCGATTTTCAGTATTAATTTCTGCAATTTTCTTACGTCGAGCAAATGCCAATATAGGCAATACAATCGACCAAGGGGCCGCAGCTTGAATCCAGAACACCCAGATCATGCCTCGCGCTTGATCATGAGCGGAGCCGTAAAGATCCCCTTCCCAACCACTCACAACAAAACGCTTAAAGTGTTCGCCAACGATGAAGTAGTCAATAAAACCCGGCGTTGCCATTTCCGCCATGATGTACCACGGTAAGGCAATCGCCAACATCACGCCTAAGCCCGACAACAGTGGAAAGCGTTGCCAAAGCACTTTGAAAGCGCCAAAGAAGCCGTGTTGTAAGACTAGCCAAGGAAATACTGCGATGCCCATAATGACAATCGCTACAGGCCCTTTTGCAAGCAAGCCTAGTGCTAAACCAATGAAACCAACATAGCCCCAAGATCGATTAGTCTTCGCGCTACCTTCTCCCTTCCAATCCTCTCCTCCTTTCCAACATAGGTAGAAACCTAACATGGCAATAGTCATCGCTAAGGTTAATGCGATGTCTGTCATCACAGCACCCGCCGCGATTGAGAAAATACCGCATGTCGCCAATACAACGGATGCGACTAAAGCACTTTGCCCTGTTCGTTTCGCCATGTAAGCCGTCAACAAAATCGTTGCGACACCCGCTAACCAATGCGGTGCGCGAACCGCAAATTCACTCAAGCCGAACAACTCAATACCCGCAGCGCTCATCCATGTGAACAACGGTGGCTTACCCCAAAAAGGAATACCGTAATCAAACTGAGGTGTTAACCAATTGCCAGTTTCCACCATCAGACGTGCCATTTCGCCATAGCGCGCTTCTGTGGTGTCCATTAATGGATAAGTTGCCAGAGATAAAAGCCTTAGAACCAATGCAAAAGCCAACAAGTACCATAGGTGCGTTCGGTTCAGGCTCATGCTGACTCCTCTAATTTAAAATGTGTTTTTAATGCAGGTGTATCGACCACCGATTGGATCAGATACAAAGGACGATTCTTGGTTTCAATGAAAATACGACCTATGTACTCTCCCATTAAACCAATACTCAGAAGTTGAATGCCGCCAAGGGCAAGTTGAACGACCATCATTGATGGGTAACCCGTGATAGGCTCACCAAACATCATGGTTTTGAACACGATGACCATCCCATACACAAAAGCCGTTAGGGCGACGAGGCCGCCGACTGCCGTTGCAATACGCAGTGGTCGGATAGAGAACGAGGTAATGCCATCCATCGCCAAGCCGATTAACTTGAGGTAGTTCCACTTGGTCTCGCCACAGAAGCGAGCATCACGCTTAAATTGGATCGTCGCTTGTCGGAAACCCGGCCATGAAAAAATGCCTTTCATGTAACGGTTACGTTCAGGAAGTTGATTGATATGATCGACGACTTCACGGCTCAACAGTCTGAAGTCACCGACATTTTCAGGAACATCGATCTTCGCAGCCACGTTCATGACTTTGTAAAAGCTTGCCGCTGAAAACTTCTTAAACCACGTTTCACCATCACGCTGGCTGCGCTGCATATTGACCACGTCATAGCCTTCGCGCCATTTCGCGATCATTTGCGGAATCAACTCCGGAGGATCTTGTAAGTCAGCATCTAATAAGATTACGGCTTGTCCACGACAATGCTCAAGGCCAGCGCTCATCGCTGACTCTTTACCAAAGTTGCGGCTTAAACCAATGACTGAGATTGAGCTATTGATTGAAGTGAATGAACTCACCAAGTCCAAGCTGTTGTCTTTGCTGCCATCGTCGACATAAACAATCTCGCTCGTGATCGGTAAGCTATCGAGAACCTTAGTGAGGCGAGAGTGAAACTCTTCCAACACCTCTTGTTCATCGTAGAAAGGCACAATGATAGACAGAGATACCGCAGGATTGATCTGCGATGTAGATATCTTAGGGCGGCTAATATGAAGTTCAGACATAATACGTTCTTCTATTTTTTAATCTGAAGCCAATCTACCCTCCCATAAGTGAAAGTTATGTTATTGACATATTTTTCACGCTCGCTCAGGATAATGTTACTGTCTATTTCTGTATGAGAATCAAAATGAAACGAGTTCTATTAGTCGAAGATAACCGTGAAATTGCAGGTGTCTTGTTTGATTATTTTGAGTGTATTGGCATGGATCTCGATTATGCGGATAACGGTGAGCTTGGCTTGCAACTCGCGATGGATAACTCGTTTGATATCATCATATTAGATCTGATGCTGCCACGAATGGACGGCCTAACGGTTTGCAACAAGCTAAGAGACCAAGGTAATACAACCCCGATCCTTATGCTTACCGCATTGGATAGCCGTGAAGACATGTTGAAAGGCTTTGAACACGGTGCCGATGATTACCTCACCAAGCCTTTTGATTTGGATATTCTAGAAGCAAGAATGAACGCGCTGGTTCGTCGTTACCGCGGAAAAGTGGCCTCTTCTAAGCTGCAGTTCGGCGAGCTCACCATCGACCAAAAAATCCGTAAAGCTTACCGACAAGATAAGCTTCTTGCGCTCAACCCAACCACTTACACCATCCTTGAGATGCTTTGCCAAAGTGCACCTGAAGTAGTCACTCGCGAAGATATCTCATACAAGCTCTGGGAAGAAGACGAGCCCAACAACGATGTGTTACGCAGTCACATCTATCAATTGCGTAATCAGCTCGACAAACCTTTCGACACCCAAATGTTGATTACTGTCCCTAAAGTAGGATTCCGTTTGGAGTCATCGAATTGATTTCAAATGTTCTCTCCAGCACCAAAACCCTAACTGGCCGCTTAGCGGTTTTCTTTGGGTTAATGGCCGTGATTGTATCTGCATTCGTCTATGTGGTGTTTATTGCCGCACTGTATTTGTCTGAAGATCGTGTTGGGGAAAAGCGCATTCTTATCGATCGCAACTACGCGGTTGGCTTATTCCAATCTGGAGAAAGTGGTGAGATTCGCATTGATGACCTCACAGTGGCATACAACGATCTGGCTTACATTCCAAAGAAATACACTAAATTTATAGAAGGAAAAGATAGCTTTCTGGGCGAAGTTGGCGATGAACCCGAATCACGCATGGTGTATGTCGGAGAATATTCTGATGAAGGAAAAACCCACCCAATCGTTCTGTTGTCTGAAATCGATCGTGTCGAGTTTGATATCTATGAATTGGTGTATGCGACGACATTTATGTTAACGCTTCTCTCAATTCTGATATTCAGCTTTGGGGCATTACTCTATAGACTCTCCAAGCGTTTGATTGAACCATTCAACTCGCTCTCCGCCCAACTGGAATCCAATAAACTCAACCTAAACGAAGAGTTTGGTGTGAGTGACGATGCGGCGGTGGAATTTCGTCAACTGACCAATCAACTCAATCAATATCGCCGAGAAATCAACTCCCTGCTCAAGCGCGAACAAGCCTTTGCTCGCTATTCAAGTCATGAGTTGAGAACCCCGCTGACTGTCGCTCGCGGGGCAAATAAACTACTACTTCGCAGTGAAACAACCGAGTTTCAATCTCGCCAAGTTGAACGTATTGATGACGCCATTGTTCAAATGTCAGAAATGGTCGATGCCCTGCTTGGTCTCGTTCGTTACGAAAGAAACAGTGACGATGCACCGCTGCGCTTGTTCACCCAGCAAGAATTAGAGACTATCGTTTCGAAAAACTCGTTGCAGGCAAAAGAGAAAGAAGTCGAAATAGCCTTACAGATTCAATCAGAACCAACCATCCAAGCCACCAGTACCATCATGAATATGTTGGTCGGTAACTTGTTGAGAAATGCGATTGCTGCGACCAATAGCGGCACCGTAACTATCACTCTTTCCCAAGACACTCTTGTGATTGAAGACCAAGGTGAAGGCCTTCAGGAACAATACAATCCAAATGGTCATGGGCTAGGCTTGTTGATTGTCGATGACTTATGTCAGCGCTTCCATTGGGACTTTGAATTGTTCAATCGTAGCTGTGGTGGCTGCACCGCGAAAATCGCCTTTCAAACCGATTCACCCTTGTCCATATCAGAGCAAGTAAACTCGTAGCACTAAGTTCAATATCCGACGAAAACTTGATTTAGTTGGTTTACAGCACTCACTCGCTACTAGATACTCGTTGGCCCTATTTGATTTTAAAATGCTGGCTCTTTAGTCAGCATTTTGTCTAAGTGCGATGAAACTAAATAATAGCCCTGTAACTCAACATCAATACAACGACCACACCTTTTTCTTAAAGCGTGACGACCAGCTTCACTCCCACTTTTGCGGCAACAAAGCCCGAAAATTCATGAAGCTGTTGGAAGATGAGCAACCAGAAATCACCACTTTGATCAGCTATGGTTCTGCTCAGGCGAACTCTCTGTTCTCACTCTCCGCACTCGCAAAGATCAAAGGCTGGACGCTTGAGTTTTACATCGACCATCTTCCTCAATGGCTGCAAGAACGCCCTACCGGTAATTACCGTGGTGCGATTGACCTTGGGGCTAAGGTTATTTCAACCAAAGAGATGGGCTCTGAACTTCATCCACAAGAATATATCGAACAAGTAAGACAACCAGACTCACACTGCATTGTTTTGCCAGAAGGTGGTCGCTCTCAGCTTTCTGAATATGGCGTAAAACAACTGGCGATGGAAATACTCAGCTGGACGCGCTTCGAAAACAAACACGATTTCGTAGTTGCACTGCCCGCTGGTACTGGTAGCACAGCGCTGTATCTTCATAAACATTTGAAGCTGCACAACATCCCGGTTTTAACCTGTGCATGTGTTGGTGGCAGTGACTACTTAACGCAGCAGTTCAATGAGCTTGGCGAGACCGATCACCCGCAGATATTACCGCTCAAAACCAAGCACCACTTTGGTAAGTTGTATCAGCAGGATTATCAGACTTGGTTGGATCTACAAGAGCAAACCGACGTTGAGTTCGACCTGCTGTATGACCCATTGATGTGGCAATGCTTAGGACAATGGCAAGAAGACAACCCGACCAAAACCATCATCTACATCCATCAAGGTGGCATCTTAGGCAACGAGTCGATGTTGCCACGCTATCAGCGTAAATATCCAGATATGTGCAGCAGCACGACCAACGCTTCCTGGTAATTACTCTCCTTACTTCTACTCAAGTTATTTGAACTTCCGTTTTCTGAAAACAACGGCAAACAGCCATCACACTTAATACGTGATGGTTGTTTAATGTATTTCCCCCTTCAGTCTTTACCTCCACCGTCACACTTCAAATTAGAGACTGAAATCTGGCGAGAATCATCGCGTTATCTATACTTTCGATTGGAACGTCACTGTCACCGAAAGGAATAACGCATGCGAACACTCACCACGCTAGGCTTGTTTTCAGTTTTACTGCCCTTCTCTGCAATTTCGGGAGAAAATGTCACTTATCAAGTCGACGGTATGGACTACGAAGGTTATTGGAGTGAAGCCAGTGATCAGGCTCCTTTGGTGCTGCTAGTACATGATTGGGACGGCTTAACCGATTACGAGAAGAAACGTTCTGAAATGCTCAACGAACTCGGTTACAACGTGTTCGCCATCGACCTATTTGGTAAAGGCATCCGCCCAACCGAAGTGAAAGATAAAAAACAGCACACGGGCGAACTGTATAAAGACAGAGAGAAAATGCGTGCGCTGCTTAATGCAGGAGCAATGGAAGCCAAACGACTTGGCGGTAACTTAGATAACAACGTGATGATGGGATACTGCTTTGGCGGAGCCGCTGTTTTAGAAGCCGCGCGTGCGGGCATTCCTTCGAAAGCTTATGTCACTTTCCATGGCGGTTTATCAACACCGAAAGGCCAAGATTACTCTCAAACCAAAGCGCCTGTCGTTGTGTTCCATGGCACAGCAGACTCGATGATTTCAATGGAAGATTTTGGAAGCCTAGCTGCTCAACTCGAATCGACCAAGGTTCCACATGAAATGATCACTTATAGTGGAGCACCACACGCCTTCACAGTATTCGGGTCTAATAACTATCAACATGAAGCTGACCAAAAATCGTGGGATCGCTTTACTCATGTGTTAGAAACCACCACTAGATAAGCAGCAACACTAAAACTAAATCAGCCCATGCTTAATGATAAACATGGGCTAATTCGTATGACCAAGTATTTTGATGAACTACAGGTAGCGATGAATACTCAAGTCATCGGTTTTGATGTCACTAGCCGAACCGCTAACCACGCTTGCCAAGATCTTTCCTGAGCCACACGCCATCGTCCAACCCAAGGTTCCGTGCCCCGTATTAGTAAACAAATTCTTGATTGGTGTTTTTCCGATAATAGGTGTGCCATCTGGCGTCATTGGTCTTAGTCCTGTCCAATACTCCGCCTTAGAAAAATCCCCTGCTTGAGGAAAGAGATCTTTGATCACCATATCAATCGTGGCTTTGCGTTTTTCCGGTATCAGGTAATCAAAACCAGCGAGCTCTGCCGTTCCTGCAATACGAATACGATCATCAAAACGAGTCATCGCCACTTTGTAGGTTTCATCCATCACGGTAGAAGTCGGAGACTTATCTGCATTCACGATCGGTAGTGTTAGTGAATACCCTTTGACTGGATAAACCGGGACAGACAAGTCGACTTGTTTCAACAGTTCTCGAGAATAACTGCCTGATGCAACTACGTAAGCGTCCGCTTTGAATACACCTTGGGTTGTGGTAATGCTCTCAATGGCTTGGTTTTGATGATTAAGCTTGAGCACTTCAGTATCAAACACGAACCTAACACCGAGTTGCTTGGCTTTCTCAGTCAAGGTTAAACAGAATTGATGGCAATCACCGGTTTCATCATGTGGTAAATACAGGCCACCCACCAGCTTATCTTTAACGTCTGCTAAGCCCGGTTCAATAGATAAGCACTGCTCAACATCAAACAACGAATGCTCAATACCGCTCTCTTTAAGCAGCTTCATATCTTGTTGAATGAAATCCAATTGTTTCTCGCTTCGAAACACTTGCAGCGTCCCTTTCTGACGACCTTCATAAGCCAGTTCTTCACTGATTCTCAGGTGAGTCAGGCAATCTCTGCTGTAGTTTGCGATTCTCAACATTCGAGATTTATTCTGAGCGTATTTGGCTTCATTGCAATTGGCGAGCATCTTAGTCGCCCAAGAGACCAACTCCGGAGAAAGTGACGGTTTCACTTTTAGTGGCGCATGCTCTTGGGTTAGCCACTTCATCGCTTTTAAAGGGATTCCGGGGGCAGCCCATGGGGAAGAGTAACCGTAAGAGATTTGGCCAGCATTCGCAAAACTGGTTTCCTTACCACTGCTATCTTGACGGTCGAAAACCGTCACCGAGTGGCCCTCTTTCGCCAAATACCATGCGCTGGTCAACCCAATAACACCACTGCCAATAACGATAACTTCCATTGCATCCGCCTTTTATGTCACGCAACATTCTTGTAACTTTCGGACACTTTATTGGGCGAGTATTGACTTAACAATACAGTTAGCGTTGATAAAAAGTCATCACTGCATGATGAAAAAAAATACGTGGGATTACAAAACGATAGCGTGAGCATCGCTACGTAAAAAAGACGTGTTCTCCATCAAGAAATCAAGGAAGGTTTCGGCTTGAAGACTCAGTTCTCTGCCTTTCAAAGATTGCACCTTAACGGTCGCTTTAGATAACACCTCAATCTCCGTTGGCACGACTTCTATACGGCCCGATTCTATCTCTTCTAGAACCGTCAGCTTAGGCATAAATGTGACGCCAAGCCCTGCAACAACAAAGTTAGTCAGCGCGGTAACCGAGTTGGTTTGTAATTTAGGTTGGAGATTAAAATGCGACATTTGCTCAGCGTGTTTCACTAATCGTCCCATGCCAGTCGATGTATCGATCAAAGCCAACGACACATCTTTAATTTCTTGCAGCGTCACAGGCGTCTCTTTCATTGTTAAAAAGTGCCCTTTCGGAGCGATAAGTTCTAGTGGGTGACTGCGTTCCACGTGCGTTCGTAGTTTCGGGTGCGGTGCTGCTGCGTAAGTGATAGCAAAATCGATCTGCTGATCTTCAAGCATCTTAACGGCATCAAGAGCACCGGCTATTTCTATCGACAAGTTGATGTCTGGATAGCGGGTCATAAAGGTCTGCATCGGCTCAGACACTAAATTGGTGATAAACCCTTCACCTATCGCAATACTGACGCTACCACCGGTCAGATTTTTAAGCTTGGTCAATTGAGTTAATACTGTCGCCTCGCCTCTTATAATGGTGCGATAGTGATTCAATAACTCGTTTCCCGCTTCCGTTAAATAGGACTGGCGGTTATTGCGCTCCCACACCTTCATCTCAACCTGATCTTCAAGTTGGGACAGCATACGACTCACTGCTGCAGGATCAACATTCAACATCTTCGAGGCTTTACGTAACGAACCGTATTTCGACAAAGCATTAAGGTATTCCAGCGCGCGGATATTAAAGTGGTGCATTCAACTTCCTTGTGATTCCAGTGACACTCAGAGCAAGCGTCTCATAAATTCAGCATTAACCTATATTCGAATTTGACGAGATAGAGCTTGTGCTCATCAAGTTGTGCACCGAGTCACTTCAAGACAATGGTTGATCGGCTATTTAGGTGTTTTATTTGTTCCTAATAAGACAAAGGCGACAACTTTCGTTATCGCCTTTGTATTGCTGACTAAAAATGAGTAACGATTATTTCAACGCCAATAATTTATCAGTGAACTCAGCGAAACCATATCCGCCGGGTTTACTCATCACCACTGATGGATGATGCTCAAGTCGACCCCAGTAATGCTGAATATTGGCGACCCCAACACTGAAAGGCAAAATTTCAAACATGTATTGGTCGTTCATCGAGTCACCAACATAGCAACTACGCTCTATTATCTCTTGCTCAGATAGCCCCTTCTCTTTGAGAAAGGCGGTCGATGTCGCTTTCTTAGAGTGCTCACCATACCAAGCATTAATGTGAATAGAGCTTGCTGTGGCATGTGCACCTAAAGCGTGAATCTTAGAGACAATCTCTTCAATAATGGCATCGTCGACTTTTGGACGGTTTTGACCGATGTCGATCGCCACCTCACACAAACGGTAAGACTGATCCAGCGTTAAACTAAGCTCTGGATAATCGCCTAAAATAGCTAATACTTGCTCTTTCAGCTTACTCTGATTGGCACTGACTTCTGGCAAAGGGATATCAGAGCGCAATGTCAGATAACCGTTTTTCTTTTCCATTATAAACGCGCCGTTCTCACCGAGAACCGCATCGACAGGCCACAGCTGAGCAATATGATCACACCAGCCAGCACAAGCGCCCGTCACAGCCACGACCTTTTTCCCTGCATCTTTTAACGCTTTCAACGCCACTAGAGTTTCTGGCGGCAACTGACCTTGCCAAGTTAAGGTATCGTCGACATCCGTCAGTACCCAATCAATGCTTTTCCAATTTTGGTCTAAATCATTCGTTACCGAATTCATTTCTACACCCTCAAATCTAAACTAACTTATTAGTGTTAAAGTAAATTCGGTAAAAACATCACTAAACTTTCAAAGAAAGTCAGCAACATCAACACCGACAATAAAGCGAGTAGCAAAGGCACTACTTCTTTTACAAAGTCGACCATACGAACCTTCAAGATGGAACATACAGTAAACATCATCGAACCGAACGGTGGCGTCACACCACCAATCATAATATTAACGATCACGATAATGCCGAAGTGCACCGGGTTTACGCCTAAGTTAAGCACAGCCGGAAGCAACAATGGCGTTAAGATGATCATCGCTGCACCACCTTCGATGAACATCCCTACAACGAGCAACAGCACGTTAATCAACAGCAACAAGAGTAACTTGTTATCAGTAAGTTCTATCAAAGCAGACGCAACATTGTGCGGGATTTGCTCTAGGGTCATGTAGTAACCGAAGACCATCGCTCCAATAATAATGAACATCACACTACTGGTGCCCTGCACCGTTTCACGCATGATTAACGGGATATGTCGCAGGCCAAGCTGACGATAAACAAAAATGCCAATAATCGCACAAAGCAATACTGCGATTGCACCCGCTTCTGTCGGTGTAAACAAACCAAAACGCATACCAAGAATAATGCCGAATGGAATCAGTAACGCGGGAATCGCTTTTAGAAAGTAATGAAAACGCTCTTTCGCAGAAGCAGGCTCAGAACGAGAAGGCTTATAACGACGCTTGCGTGCGATAAACGCGATTGTCACCATCAGCGATAACGCCATCAAAAATGCAGGTACATAGCCAGCAATAAACATCTGATGAACGGA
>PJEL010004746.1_pt1 | contig 11107 bp, 14 predicted proteins | sample 1853271 | NCBI WGS metagenome assembly PJEL01 (sample SAMN08108733, study PRJNA415343) | Invertebrate metagenome, whole genome shotgun sequencing project. | host: Globobulimina | place: Sweden: Gullmar Fjord | collected 2015-08 | reverse complement strand
TTATCTAATACTTGAATTTCTAGTTTTGAATCTTCTAAAAATACAAGACCTACTAACTCTTTACAATGTTTCTCTTTTGTTTCAACACTTGTATGTTCTTTCCACTTTTCAAACTTATCTTCATAGATTTCTACAATCTTATCTTCTTGATGTTTTCGCTCTAATACTAAAGCAATAGTAAGAATCAGTAACATTATAAAAGGTATTGTCATATCACCCATTTGCAAAAATCCTTACTCTTTTATCCACTTCCATAATATCATCTAAAGATGAAATCTTTGTATCATGAAAATGATTAAGTGCTTTAATCGAAGTATCTGCAATATCTAAAAAGCCAATATCTCCACTTAAAAATCTAGCAACGGCAACTTCATTTGCTGCATTTAAAACTACACCTAAATTCTCATTTTGAAGAACTTCATCTTTTATTTCCCAAATATTATATCGTGAAGTTGATATCTCTTTAAATTCGAGATTTTGAAGTTCTAATAAATTTACAGGTTTTAATATAGGAGTCTCTACTTTTTCCATAATAGCATAAGCAATAGGTAGTTGCATATTTGCATGTGCTAAATGTGCCGTTGTACTTCCATCTACAAAGTTTACCATAGCATGTATGATAGATTTTGTTTCAATAATTGCATCACATGCAGTTGTATCAAATAACCATCTAGCTTCAATAAGCTCAAAAATTTTGTTAGTCATTGTTGCACTATCTATTGTGATTTTATTTCCCATAGACCAATTTGGATGATTGAGTGCTTCTTGTATAGTTACATCTTTTAGCTTATCTAGGGGATAGTCTCGAAAGCTACCACCAGATGCTGTAATAGTTAAACTATCTACGGCTTTCTCTTTATCCATAAGATACCAAAGTCCAAAGTGTTCACTGTCTATTGGTGTTATATGTTTAGTATCTATAAATTTTCCAGCAACTACAAGTGATTCTTTATTTGCTAAAGCAACTCTTTTCCCACATTGAATAGCTTTTAGTGTAGGCTCTAAACCAAAAAAACCAACAAGTGCATTTACTACTAAATTTGACTCAGAATTTTCTATGGCATCTAGAATTGCTTGAAGTCCTGAAGTAACTTTAGGATGATTTACTTTATGAATATCGTCAGGTGATGATATGATAACTAACTTAGGAGAAAACTCCTTGAGTTGTTGATTTAAAAGTTCGATGTTATTTCCAGCAACCATGATCTCTATATCAAGGTTAAACTGTTTTGCAATGGCTAGAGTATTTACTCCTATTGAGCCTGTGCTACCTAGTACTATCAAGCAAATAACCGTAATAGTACTAACATAATAATTCCACCAAATAAGTAACCATCAGTTCTATCTAAAATACCACCATGTCCTGGTAATATATTTCCACTATCTTTTACATCAGCTTCTCTTTTTAAGTAACTTTCAAATAGATCACCAAACACAGAAGCAGCTGCAACAACTAAAGATATTAAAAGAGCAGTTATAAACCCTATCTCTTCAGGTGCTAAAAGCATCCCTAAAATAGCAGCAGTTATAATACCACCTGCAACTCCCTCTAAAGTTTTATTGGGACTTGTTTCACAAAATTTTGTAGAACCCATTGTTTTTCCAACAAGATATGCTCCAACATCTGTACCAGCTACAACAAAAACTAACCATATTAATGATTCTATTCCAAAGGAAATATATAAAGAGAATAAGAATAAAAATGAAGCTAAAGGATACATCAATGGTAAAAAAAGTTGTTTATTGAACTCTTTTGTATAGGCTAAAATAGATGCAAATATGATACCAACTACAAAAACTAAATCCTCTGGTTTTGGATAGAAATATGCAATAATCCATACCACTATAGCATAGATATAAATTTTATCATCATTTATTTTAAATAAATTCATCGCTTCTTTAAGTGCAATTAACATCGGTATACCAAAAAACAACCATGTTAATGCAATTGAATTTATATAACCTACTGTTAAAAATATTGCTAATAAAACAATACCTGTTTTAGCTCTTGTACCTGTTAACATCTCTAACATAATTATATCCTACTTTAATTTTTTATCATTATACAAAATTATAAGTAAATAGTTAATTACTTTATAATTATTATGATATATTATAATAATTTTATCTAAAAAAGGAATATAGAATGAGAATAAAAAAGTATTTTAAAATGTATCTACTTCTTCCTATTATAATTAGCCTATTTACTGGTTGTAGTGCATTGAGAAATTTAAAAGAAGATATTAAGTTTTCTTTTTATTCACAAGAAAAATCCAAAAATTTACTAAAAGATAAACAAGTATTGAATTTATACAAGAAAAATTTTGTATCTGATAAAATTACAAGTTTTAATAATGAAAGATTTTTAAAAAAATATGGAAAAACTGGTTTATGGTTACCGTATAAATTTATAAAAAATATAGGTGGTGGTGTATATTTTTTAACAAAATATGATAGTCAAAAGATACCTGTTTTATTTATACATGGAGCAGGGGGAACACCTTTAGATTGGGAATATATAAGTAGAAATTTAGATAATACAAAATATCAAAAAATAGTAGTTTCATATCCTTCAGGAATTAAGTTAAGTTATACGGTTCAGATTATGGAAGAAAAAATTCAAAAATTAATTTCTAAATATAATATGGATAATCTTGTAATAATTGCGCATAGTATGGGTGGATTAGTAGCAAAATCTTTAATAAAAGAGTTAAATACTAATAAAAAAATTGTAAATTTATTTATTACTTTATCTACTCCATGGAATGGACATTTAGGTGCTTCAAATACTAAAGAATTACCGTACTATATTCCTTCTTGGGATGATATGAAAAAAAATAGTAAATTTATAAAGTCTTTAAAAGATACTGCTATATTAAAGAATGTTAAACATTATTTGTTTTTTGGTTATAAAGGCAAAACAACTATATATGGAAGAGATAATGATGGAACAATTTCACTAGAAAGTCAATTGAGTGATTATGCTCAAGATGCAGCACTAAGAATTTTTGGTTTTAATGATAACCATACAAGTATTCTGAGTTCTCGTAAAGTAGCTAAAAAAATAAATATAATATTAAATGATAAGCTTTAATATAGTAGAATTTAGATTAAAAAAATAAAGGCCAGTATTTATGATGATAACAAGCGACACATTAAAAAATGTTTTAATTAAATATTTAAATCTAGAAGATATGACAGCAGATGAAATCGATGATAAAGATCCATTATTTGGTGATGAAGGTATAGGTTTAGATTCTGTCGATTCTATCGAATTAGTTTTAGCTATCGAAAAAGAATTTGGAGTTAAAATTAATGACTCAAAACAATATGACACAATTTTTGCTTCAATTGAAAATTTATTAAAATATATTAATGAGTCGGTTAATTCTTGACCTATAAATCTACCAAAAAAGTTTATATCACTCAGAGTAATTCAATCTCTTGTGCAGGATTAAATAATGAAGAATTATTTCAAAACCTATGTGATTCTAATAGCGGAATAACACAGATAAAAAATTATTTTCAGGATTTTTCTCCATCTGTAGGATTGATTAAATTAGATAAGAGCTTTTATACAATCTTAGATAAGCAAATTGAAGAGATATTAATTAATAGTAATTTAGAAAATTTTGAAGATACATTACTAGTTATAGGTTCTTCTGTGGGAGGGATGAATAACACAGAAAATATATTTTTAAAAAATAAAGAATATCAAAATATAAATCCTAAATTACATGATATAAATGCAATATCTTACATTATTGAAAAAAAACATAAATTTAGGGATAGTATCTCATTTTCAACTGCTTGTACCTCTAGTGCAAATGGTATGGGATATGCTTATGAAGTGTTATCTAAAGGATTATATTCAAATGTATTGGTAGTTGGCATAGATCAGATATCTCAAACTACAGTTGGTGGTTTTTTATCATTAGGTGTTTTATCCTCAAATAGTTGTAAACCCTTTGATGAATGTCGTGATGGTATGAATGTTGCAGAAGGAATTGTTTCTACTTTACTGCAAACAGTACCAAATGAAAATAGTGTAGAAGTTTGCGGAGTAGGATATAGTTCTGATGCTCATCATATGACGCATCCTCATCCTGATGGAAGAGGTGCCCAGAAATCTATGCAAAATGCATTATACTCGGCTAAAATATCACCTAAAGATATACAGTATATAAATGCCCATGGTACAGGTACTATGGCAAATGATCATGCTGAAGCAAATGCAATTGAAGCTATTTTTGGAAAAGATGCTTATGTAAGTTCTACAAAATCAATTACGGGACATACATTAGGAGCAGCAGGTTCTTTAGAAGCGGTTATATCATCATTGGTAATTTTAAAACAGGTTATCCCTCAAGTAACAAATTTGAATGTAGCAGAAAATAATAATATTTTATTTCCTATGGAAAATACAAAGTTAGATATACAATACGTTATGAGTAATTCATTTGCATTTGGTGGCAATAATTGTAGTTTGATATTTGGACGTGTAAAATGAAGCAAACAAAAAAAATTAATTTAGAGATACTGAATTTTTGTTTTGTCCATGATAAAAGAGAAATAGCAGATTTAAATACAAAAGAATTAGTACCTAAAATGGTTACAAGAAGAAGGTTAACAAGAGCTTCCAAGATTGCAATTTATTTAGCCTCCAAAGTAAATTATACAAGTGAACGAATTATATTTGGTAGTAGTTTTGGAGAAGTTTTAGCTACAGATACTATTTTAAATTCTATTGCAGATAATGAACCAATTAGTCCAACACATTTTCAAAACTCTGTTTACAATACTGCAATCTCTTATTTATCAATTTTATCTGGTAATGAAAAAGAGATAATGACAATATCTAGTGGTGATAATACCTCGAAAAATATTTTTAAAACTGCTGCTGTAAAAGCATTAGATGGAGATGAATTACTTCTTATGGGTATAGAAACTTTAAATATTCCAAATATTAACGATGTAAATAATTGTATAGAATATTTGGAATGTGGTATTGCTTTAAGAGTAAAATTTACTGAAGAAGTTGCAAATTTAAAATTGGATGAAAGAAACACTTTAAAAATACCAAATTCTTTAGTAGAGTTATATAATACAGCAATAAGTTGTAATAAAGAACAAAATAATATTATAGAAGTAGAACTGTGAAATTACCACATCAAGCTCCATTGATTTTTGCAAAAAAGATACTTTCTTTAAATGAAAAGGAATCGAGTGTGTATTGTTGTTTTGATGAAACACCTTCATTAGCTGTATTTATAGAAGCGGCCGCTCAATCTAGTGCTTCCTTTTTTCAAGAAGGTGATTATAAACTAGGATTTTTAGCAAATGCAAAAAATATAGAATGGTTAAATAAAACTACAGATAAAGATTTTATTATTAATTTAACTTTAAATTTAACTTTTGAAACAATGAGTAATTATAGTTTTGTTGTTTGTAGTGTTGATGAGCAGATTACTGTCTGTTCTGGAGAATTTACTGTATCAATACAGTAATAAATATAACAGAAAAGGAAAGTATTTGAATATAACTTCAAAATTATATAATGTTGTAAGTAAAGATGATGAAAAAGTTATCTTACAATTAACTGATAGTTCACATCCAATTTTTAAAGCACATTTCCCATCTAATCCAATACTGCCTGGGTTTTGTCATATTGAGATGTTATCTGAAGTTTTAGGCGATGAAATTACAAATATATTACTTTTAAAATTACGGAAAAAAACTTTGCCAAATGAAAAAGTTTTTTATATTATTACAAACAAAGATTCAAGAAGAAAAATTAAAATACTAGATGAACAAAATACATTAATAGGAAATATCACATATGAATATAATAACAATAATTCCTACATATAATAACCCATTAACAATTAAAAATGTTGCTTTTGATGTTATTAAAAATGATTATAAATTAATTATCATTGATGATGGCTCATCAATAATTGTTGAAAGTTTATTTACTGAAGAGGAAAAAGAAAATATTATCTTTTTAAGACATGAAGAAAATCAAGGTAAAGGACGAGCAATAGTTACTGGAGTAACAAAAGCTAAAGAACTAGGTTATACTCATGTAGTCAGTCTAGATGGTGATGGACAACATCTCGCTTCGCAATCAAAATTTTTAATTGAGGCGTGTAGTGGAGATGAAATTATTATAGGTGCAAGAAACTTTGAAATAGCAAATATACCAAATGGTTCAAAGTTTGGTAGATGGTTTAGTAACTTTTGGGCAACTTGGGATACTGGTCAAGTTATTACAGATTCTTTATCTGGATTTAGAGTTTACCCAGTTTCTATATTATCATTACCAATTAAAACAAATCGTTTTGATTGGGAGATGGAAGTGATTGTAAGACATGCTGATGCAAATAAAAATATAAAAGAAGTTGTAACTGAATGTTATTATCCTACGGCAGAGGAAAGAGTAAGTCATTTTAGAAAGTTTTCTGATACTATGGCAATAGTGTGGGTTCACATTCAAATTTTACCATTTAAATGGTTAAAATACTTTTTGAATATTTTTAAAAAGAATTAGTAAATGAAGACCAAACAAAGAGGGAGTGGCTGGAGTATAAAATTAGTTTTTAGGCTATATAAAATATTGGGATATCAATTCATCTATTTTTTAATGTATCCAATAAGTTTTTTTTATTTTTTATTTTCTACAAATGTAAAAAAATCAATTAATCATTATTATGATATTATCGGTGTTCCATTTTCAAATATGGTATATTTTGAGCACTTGAGAATATTTGCTACTTGTATGGTTGATAGATTTATTACTAAGCTTACTACTGAAGAATATGATTTTAATTATGAATCTCAAGAGAAAATGTCTAGTCTTTTAAAAGAAGGATGTATTGTTCTTCATTCTCATTATGGAGGCTGGGCAGCGTCAGCTAATAATGATACAAAAGATATTAATAATAAAGTTAATATTGTTATGCAAGAAGTATTATCAGAAAGTATTAAAGATATTGAAAACTCCAGAGAATTAGAAAATAATTTAAATATTATAGATTTAAATAAAGGTGGAATAGCTGTTTCTATAGAAATAGCCAATGCCTTAATGAATAATGAAATTGTTGCTATTATGGGTGATAGAGCTTCAAACGAAAAAGGTGAAATAGGAATGAGCTTTTTTGGTAAAGAAGCATTCTTTAACAAGAATCCATTTCAAATTGCATATAAAACAAATAAACCTATTTTAGTTTATTTTGTAATTTTTAAATCTATGAAAAAATATAGTGTAGAATTCACTAAAATAGAATTAGATAAGACATTAGACGAAAAAGTAGCTGTAAAGCAAGCTATGAATATTTACATAAAAATGTATGAACATACAATATTAAACCATCCAAATCAATGGTTTAATTTTTATAACTTTTGGGAGAAAAAATGAAATTAAATATAGATAAAAGACACATTACACTTAACGAGATAACAGAAGCATCTTCAATTAAAATATCAAATAACGAAGAATTTACTAAATTTATTAATCATACGCATGATTTTATGATGGATACAATTAAACAAGGTAAACCAATTTATGGTATTACTACTGGTTATGGTGATGCTGGAAGAAACTATGTAAACTATGAGGATGCAGCTAAACTACAAACAAATCTTTTTAGATTTCACGGTTGTGGAATTGGTGTAAATTTAAGTTACGAAGTTTGTCGATATGCTGTTATTTGTCGAACAATTTCTTTAAGTAAAGCACGTTCTGGTGTTTCATTAAATCTTTTACATAGACTTGAGATGTTAATAGAAAAAGATATCATTCCTGTTATTCCATCGCAGGGATCAGTAGGGGCTAGTGGTGATTTAACACCATTGTCATATATCGCAGCTGTTGTAGCAGGCGAGAGAGAAGTGTATTATAAAGGTGAAATTAAAGATGTAATGGACGTTTATAATGAACTTAATATTACACCTTATGAGTTTGAACCAAAAGAAGCCTTAGCTATTATGAATGGGACTACAATCATGAGTGCTATTGCTCTTAAAGCAATTCAAGAATTTGAAGTGATTTTAGATTCTATGGAGTCTTATGTTTCGGGAATGTTTGAAGTTTTATTAGGTGATGATACTCCTGTTGCTGATTTTGTACATGACTCAAAACCTTTTAGTGGACAAATTGCAAGTGCAAAAAATATCCAAAATAAGATTCAAGGTTCAAAATTAACTCATGGTAGAGATGATCGTTATGATCGATTTTTTGCAGACAATAATTTGAATATTCAAGATACATACTCAATGAGATGTGCACCACAAGTTCTTGGAGTAATAAGAGACAATTTAGTAATATCTAAAAACTGGGTAGAAACAGAAATAAACTCTGTAAATGATAATCCTCTTATAGATGGAGAAAATCAAAAGATTTATACTTCTGGAAACTTCTATGGTGGATATGTAGCACATGCTATGGATACTCTTAAAATTTGTGCTGCAAATTTGGCGGATCTTTTAGATAAAGAATTTGCATTATTGGTTGATCATAAATTTAATCGTGGATTGGGAGAGAATTTAAAACTTTCTAAAGAACCATTTTTTCATGGTTTTAAAGCTATGCAAATTTCACTAAGCTCATTAAGTGCAGATGTGATTAAAAATACAACGGCTGCTTCAATTCATTCACGTCCTACAGAATCTCTCAATCAAGATAAAGTATCTATGGGAACAACAGCTGCAAATGATTTTGCTAAAATGATGCCAGATTTACATAACATGCTTTCAATTGCCTTTATAGGTATGGCTCAGGCTGTTGATATCAGAGGAAATGATCAAGTATCTCCTCATCTTAGAAAAATCTATGATGAAACAAGAACAATTGTAGAACCACTTTTAAAAGATAGAAGAATGGATGGAGATATTAGAAATATTAAAGTTTTATTAAAAGATGCAAAATTTATCTAAGAGAGAAAATACAATGGAATTAAAAAAAGTATTAGTGACAGGTGCAACAGGTTCTATTGGCGAAGCAATTGTAAAAGAATATGCACAAAATGGTTATTTTGTGTATGTTCATTATAATAGTAATCAAGAAAAAGCACAAAGTATTCTTGATTCGATTGAGCATGGAGAATTGATAACTTTTAACATGCAAGATAAAAGCTCGATAAAAACGGCTCTTGAAGATTTGCATGTAGATGTATTAGTAAATAATGCTGGAATTATTAAAGATAATCTTTTTTTCTTTATGGAAGATGATGAATGGGAAGATGTAATTAATACAAATCTTACAGGATTGTATTATATAACTAAAATGATTTCTAAAAATATGATGATGAATAAACAAGGAAGTATTGTAAGTGTTGCTTCTATTTCAGGTATTAGTGGTAACTCAGGACAAGCTAACTATTCAGCATCTAAAGGTGGAGTGATTTCGTTGACAAAAACATTATCTATAGAACTTGGTCGATATAATATACGAGTGAATGCATTGGCACCTGGTATCATTGAATCAGAAATGATAGAAAATATTCCAAATCAAAAAGAACTCAAAAAAGCTATTCCATTAAGACGATTTGGAAAAGCCGAAGAGGTAGCTAAATGTGCTTATTTTATAGGACATGATGCAACGTATGTAAGTGGTGAGGTATTAAATATAAGTGGAGCGATGGTAAGATAAATAGATGAGAATTCTTTTGTCTATACTTTATGCTCCTATTATATTATTTATACTACATAAGTTTGGTGTAGGTATGGATGATGTGTTAGCACTGAAAGCTTTTCCTCTTTCTATGTCTATTATTGTAACTTTCCTTATCTATTTATCTTATATAAAAAAAGATTCTATGGTCTTAAAATATGCTAAAAGATTTATGAAAAAAGAGATATCTAGAGAAGAAGAAAGATATATTCAAAGATCCACATTATATTGGGTAGGGGTTAGTTCTGTAAATGTAATTATACATTTTTTCTTATTTATAAGCGACGAAGTCGTGATATGGGCTTTTTATAGTTCTATTGGATGGTATGGTGTTTTTATAATAGGTGGATTTTTACAATTCCTACACAGAAAGTTTATATTCTTAAAGGGTTTGGATGCATAAAATATTTTTTTTAATAGTATGTTTTTTCGTCTTTTCAAAAGCTTCCATTATTCATTTTGAAGAGGAAAAATATATTGAAGTTATAGATAATAGTTTACACAAAAAAGGGACATTAGAATTTATAGATAATAAAATAAAATTGAAATATAATAATTCTTCAAGGGTGCTAATTTATGAAGATGATACTTTATTAATATCACAAAATAATGAAATACAAGAGATAAATTTAAAAAATCAAATTGCAATTAAAATGATTTTTTTATTAATTGACTCTATTCATACTAATCAATTTGATATTATCAAAGAGTATTTTACTATAAGTAAAAAAAATGATATTAACTATCTTACTCCAAAACAGAATATAACTAACTATATAATTTCTATAGAATTTAAAAAAAATAAAACTTTAAAATATATAACCATTAAAATGATTAATGGAAATATCACAACAATACGGGAAATGAATGATTAAATATTTTAATTATCTTTTTTTTCTTGTACTGCTTTGTCTTTTTATTCTGTTAGATATGGGTAATAAAATATCTACTAATATTCAATCAATGCTACCTGCTTCTAAAAACAAAGAATTATTAGTTGAGTTTTTAAAATTTGATTCAAATAAAAAAATATTTTTAACTATTAAAGGTAGTGATAAATTAGCTTTACAAAAATTGAAAAAGATTGAAAAAGATTTTTTGAAAATAGATGGTATTAAAAAAGAAGAATTTAAAAGCAATTCGGAATTTTTCGAATACCAAACAAAATACCAATTATATTTAAATGACCTAAATACTGAAAAATTAAATAAAATTGATGTAGATAAAGAATTGAAAAATTTATATAATAGTATATATGATTCTTTTATTACTATTGATATAAATAAACGTGATACTTTTTCTCTCATAAAAATGGAAGCTAAAAACATAAATATAAAAAATGGAAAATTATTACTAGGTGAATATGGTTATCCAAGTATATTTACTATTCCAAATGAAAATAATACATTAAACGAGTATGAAAGAATTTATGATAAG
>PJEL010004745.1_pt1 | contig 11107 bp, 19 predicted proteins | sample 1853271 | NCBI WGS metagenome assembly PJEL01 (sample SAMN08108733, study PRJNA415343) | Invertebrate metagenome, whole genome shotgun sequencing project. | host: Globobulimina | place: Sweden: Gullmar Fjord | collected 2015-08 | reverse complement strand
ATCATTACCTATGGCCTTTAGTGTATCACTGGCTTCAACCAATTCATGTAAGTGGTCAATTTTATGCTGTAGGGCGTTTACATGGCTTTCGTTATAGCGGGCTGCACGTTGTAAAAATTCTATTTTGTTTATGTAGTCAGGTTCGTAGCGTTTTCCGTGAGGTGTCCACAAATAACCTTCACGACAAATATAAAACCCATCCCAATTTTTATGAAAGCTCATCCCGCCGTTTATTCGTTGCTCAAGCATTAGCACCGCACGTGGACATGGTTTGTCTGTGCTTATCCAGCGCTCTAAGGTTCGCTCAGTATTAATGAGTAAAAACTCCATAACAGCGCGTTTGTCTAATTTATCAAAGTTCATAAAGCCAGCACGAAACAATAAATTTTTAAATGTACTCATAAAAATGTGATCCATAAAATAATAACCCGAGAGGATTCTCAGGGGCGCTCATTGTGTTATCGCTTACTGATTTTTAAAGGGATCATCATAGATAAGCGTGTTTTTATAAATAAATATGTAATTTTCCATTCTTTTTTTAGATTGCTATATTTATTTTTTACGATTTAACCGAACACACAAGAGAAATAGAAAACATATAAAAACGAGGCTTAGGGGAGGTATTTTGACTGAACCAAAATACCGCCTAAATAACACCCAAATTCAGCGACAATATGACGGGAATTACCCACATAAAACCTTCCATATTCTATTTAACATAATATAAATAGTAAGATTGGTAATCGGCGGGAGGCTGTGCAAGCAAAGGGTGTCCCCAAGGTGGTGACGACGTTCTGGCGGGGGTAAAATCACTTAGGCGGCGCTTTTTCTCCATAATTTAGCTATTTCAGTTTTCCCCTTCTTTTCTGCCTTGTTAGCTTCAATTAAAGCTAGTGTTTTTAAGGGTTCAGGGTGATCTGCTATTAAAAGCAACTGTAAAGAGATATGCTCGGCAAATTCGCGCTCTCCTGTTCGTATATAGCTGAGTGTTTGTTTTGCTATACCTGTTAATTTCCAAACCATATAGTCAGAGTCAATATCAGCAACACTCTTAAACCAATCGAGTAGTTCTAGTGAAGTAGTTATTTTCATATGTTTTGTATCCGTCTTGGCATGTCGGTTATTTGATTATAGGCGTAGTCAACGAGTAATGCATTAGCACGCAGCCTGTTGACCATAACGCAATCTGCGTTATATAGTCCGTTCCGAAGCAGTCACCAGACTGTTTTGTATCTATGCTTGGCAGCAAGTGGCAGTTATCGCGCAATACAATAACTGCCACAACCTAGACCAAGTATGAATACACAAAGCAAATTTACATGCCAAGCTTAGGGAATAAGACCATGAAAGAACACGTACACACACTGAATTTAAACACCGCGTTTAATGATATAACCTCTATTAATTTCACCCAAAAGATAGTCATTACAAGCGGCCTATGCGCTTATTTCGACTCGCTATCATTCAATGATGACTGTGAAATTATCGCCTGTGTTAAAGACCAAAAACCAAGTGCACACTTTCAAGTCCTACCCCAAAGCTATCAAACACTAAAAGCAGAGGCCAAAGCCCTAAACCTTATAAATTAACCAGCCTTGTGCTGGTTTTGTGTTTTTAGCTAAGGCCATTACGGTGGCTTTACCTAAAAATACACTCGTTAAATAACTGGTTTTGGGGTTCGTGCGTAGATTGGATCAAAGTGTTTTTGTGGTCTACGTGTACCAAAATCGTGGGGGTTGAGTATCCCAATTGAGCTATCACGGGAACAATGCCGACAGCTCAACCTGTACGAAGCGATAACATGATTGGCTAGGATAAGCGCCCAATTGGGGTAATAGAAGGTTCGCAGCCTTTCGCACATAACCGTTAGGAACACGGCCAACGTTATGAGAATGAGCAGGGGCATAAGGGGGGCAGAGGTTGAAAGCTCTTTTAAGTCATTCTTGCGGGCCCGTTTACCTAAACGCACCGCCACCCGAAGTAAGGCTTACCACAGCGCACTAAAATAGCGTGCTCTGGTAAGCCCCTCAATGCGATTTCGGATGTAGCGCCTCTATTGTAATTAGCCTAAGTACCGATTGAGTTCGGTTAATCTTATCGCGGTTTACAAGGGGCTTGCTGCATCCGAAGCGCAGCGAGGGGCAGCAAGTAGAGACAGTTCCCAGCCCTTTTAGGGCGCGCATCATAAATCAGAGAAAAGCCCCGCAGGGGCCAACATTATTCTGGGGTGCAACGTGTCTTTGTTGCGCCCCATACAACCCGAGGCGTAAGTGAGGAGAAAAGCCCCGCAGGGGCCAGCATTTGGCCCGCCGCTAGGCGTTAAAAAAGCCAAATTATTTTATTAAAAAATCAAAGAAAACTTATAGGGCGGTGTGTTATGTGCGTCAACAAGCCCCGCAGGGGGTTTTGTCCACATATCCACGGCTGATTGTATTGTGTGTTAAGTGCGTCAGTAATACGCGTAGCGGATTCTGTCCACTTATCCACAAATTTCGTTTTTTACGCTTTGCCAAGCACTTAATAAACAGACTGATCATGTGATCAGATTTAAACAGGTGTTGAAATGTCCGATATTACGAATCAGATTAAACGTGTTGAAACAGCCGCTGAACTAACCAAACGCGCCAGTATGCTAGGCACTAAAACAGCCGCTATAAATTTGGGGGATGAAACGTTAGCACTCTTAAAAATGTTCGCGGTGCTTTGCGGCCAATTGGAAAAAGAAACAAAGCTAGCCCGTAAGGAACTAAGCGAGCTTAAGGGAGTAATTGGGGGTAATGATGCAGTTACCGAATAAAACAGTACCCGCTGTGAATGGGGGCACGATCCCATTACGTACAAGCTTAAACCCTGTTATTGGTGTTTATAAACATCATTGTGGCTCAATTGCCAGTGTTCACAGACCCAAAGGGAAGCGAAAAAACACGGTTTACATGATGTGTGATGAATGCGGTACAGATCAATGCGGTGGTAAGCCGTATCAAGAAAAGATAGCACGTGAAATGCAACCAACAATCGAAGCGCTACTAAACGCGGAAATAGCGCCTAGCGACGTGGTTAACGTAGACCAGAAAGAAGATGCGCCGGCTGTCGAACCGAAAGCCGAACACGCTAACCTTATAGGCTTAAATGACCATGAGCGTATAGCCGTTGATAAGCCCGATACGGTTAAGCCGCTGGATACCGCAGAACTAGCGGTATCCAGCCAAACGCAAGCCGACCCGTTAACCATAAATCAAGCCGAAAAAGTGGCCGTCCCTAACCCGATAAATACCGCTAAACCAGCGGTTCAAACCGTTACGACCCCAATAAACCCCGAGCAAGTACCTCCCGAAAAAGCCAAACGCGTGGGTATATTTGCCCTTATTGGCGCGGGTCTTGGTGTATTACTCGCTATTTAATCTAAGGTAAATTATGAACGCTACAAACGAAAATCAAACAAACGAAATCGAAGAACTTACGCAACCGGCTGATGCTGTCGCCAATGAATCAACCCGTGACGATGCGGTATTGGCCGAAGCTAACAGACTAGGTATTGACCTTGGCAAAAGCGAGGATTTCGACCCGCTTAAAAGTAATATTAAAGATGAAACGCCGCCTACAAAAGAAGAACAGGAAAAGCAGTTAATAAAAGAAATGCAAAGCGAAGAAGGCGCATTGTACATGGCAACGAGCATAGTGGGTGGGCTTGAAGGCGCATTTAAGATGTTCGGCCATAAAAAGTTTGCCATTGGGGATTTAGAAAAAGCAGAAACAGCCAAAACGATTGCGCCGGCAATCCAAAAATACAGCGGATCGTTAGTCCCACTCATGGGCAATTATGAAATAGAAGTAAAAGCCGCCTTTGCTGTAGGGATGCTGGCTTATGGCTCAGTAAGCCAAATTAAGGCGCTTAAAGCACTTGATAGAGAAAAGCTTGTTAACCCCACTCAACAAAGCCCACAGCCAGAGGCCGCACAAAATGCAGCCGCTGAGCCAGTCAATGCCACTGAGCAGGCGGCGTAACGATGTCATTATCACCTATCAACCCAAATGATAGATTAAACATAACGCACGCGTTATATGCGGGGGCTACGGGGTCGGGTAAATCCGTAGCGACGCGTAAAATGAAGTTGATAAAAGCCACTGATCAAGTGGTGTTTTGGGACTTATACGGCCAATACCAAAACGGTGAGTTTTTAGGGCGTACTGTCCGCACCTATACGACCTTGAAGGGCTTTTTAATGGCGGTGCACGCGGGGCGTAAAACAAAGCAAGGCTTTAAGATTGCGTTTACGCCTAATAACCCGCCGAAAGATAAAAGCAGTATCCGTAAATTGTTTTTAGAAGCGTGTGCGATTGTGTGGGGAATGGGGAACGGTTTTCACCCTAAAACCCTGCATTTTATCGCCGAAGAAATTAACCGCGTTACGGTCTCGTCAGGGGATGAAGATTCTATTTACGGGGAGCTGTTAGAAGCTGGCCGTAAGTTTAATATCATGGTGCATTCGGTAAGCCAGCGACTCGCGCCGATACCTAACACGGTTATTTCTATGTCCGGTTATAAATGGATCGGGTGTCAAAACCTAGTCAGTGATGTTGAGCGCGTAGCCAAAGAACTGCAAGTTAAGGCAGCCGATATAATGGCCTTAAACAAGCTCGAATATTACTTTAAAGGTGAGGGGTTCGGGAACGTCAAAAAGGGTAAATTTCGTTTTTAGTTTTATTCTGGTCTTTGATTGTTGTAACAACTTTCAAAGACTAAGTTCCTTTAATTCTTTAATAATCAATTAATAGTGATAAAATATATTAAATAACTTATATATGGATATAGATCTATGAAAACAGATGTAAACTTTTTAATCGTTTTTGATAAGCAAAAATTACAATACTCTACAATTGATAAACTAAAACAATTAATTGGTTTAATTGATAATATAGAAATAAAAGAAAATGAAATTGAATATTTCCAAAGTCAATTTCCGTTTAGTATTAATGAAGAAAAAGCAGAGACCGCTGAACACGAAAAATTAATGATAATAGACCTTACTATTTGTTCGCCTAGTAATGAAAAAGATATTGAAAATTTTTCAAAGTTACTTAGAGAAATTAAAATTTTAGTTACTAATAACCAAGGTCATATCACTCCTGTTTTCGATGGAGTTTCAGCTTTTTATGCCGAAAAAGCTTATCCCTATATTCATTATATAGAAAATATAATGCGACAGTTATTTGCTAAATTTTTATTAATAAAGTTTGGGCCAAAATGGGTAGAAAGCATTCCTAAAGATGTAATATCTAAAGGTAAAGGCCAAACAACAAACCCTCTATACGATCTAGATTTCATTCAAATAAATGGGCTTTTCTTTAATGAATATGCAATTAAAGAAGCTGATTCAAATTTTTTAATTAGTTTAAAAAATAATAAACTTAAAGATAAAAATATTGAAGATTATATACCTCAGTCAAACTGGATTAGATACTTTCAGCCAATAGTAGAATGTGATGCTGCTTACCTGAAAAAAAGATGGGAAAAACTCTACTCGCAACGGAATAAAGTTGCCCATAATAAACTTTTTACTAAAGATGACTTCGACGAAGTAAAGATAATAACTTCAGAAATCAAAAAACACCTATTACCTGCAATAGCTAAAATTGTAAAAATTCAGATACCAGACACACCTATTCCAGCTACGGTAAAAGTAATTCCGAGTGAGCTTATGGACTCAAATTCTGGGACAACACACACTATTGCTAAGGAAGATAGTTCAAATGGGGCAGCAGGAATTGTATTACTTGGCTTACTTGGAGCTTTATTTGTAGCGGCTGCTTCTGATAACTAAATATAAATTGAACAGCTCAACTTTATCAAAACCGCTTAAATGCGGTTTTTTTTTGCCTAATTTAACCTAATAGGTTAACGCCACTTTCCCCCCATTGACCGATACGGTTTCCCTAGCGTTTACTAAAAGCCACTTAAGCAAACAACGAATAGACGGCGCAACGTGAACAAACAATTTATTTATGGCACAGGCGCGGCAGTCACTGCGTTTGTAGCAGTAAAACTTATTAAGCATTTCTTATTTAACAGTAAAGGTAAAACACATGAAGCTAACGAAAAGTAATTACACGGTTATCGCCATTTGTACATTGATTGCGGTGGGTGTTGTTTGGGCATCGAATAACGTTGATCCAGTAGAAGACGCGATTGGTTAATTGGCGTTTGCCCGTTAACAGAGTAAGTAATTAACTAAACGCAGGAGCGTTAATACATGAGTACACAAAATATAGCCGCGATGGTCAAACGTGCCTTTGGCAACATGCAACCGACTGTTATCCAACTCGCTGCACCGTCCGGTGTAACGTATGGCGAAGAATCGGTAATCGAATTACAAGCGGGGCTTGTCTATCACTCAATTGAGCTTGAAACCAATTTAAAGCACGTACCAACGATTGAAAAAATCACCATTGATATCAGTGGTAATCCCGTTGTGTATGCCTCAAATGAAATTTTGAATGTGCTTGATAAAGCGTACAAGAAGTTTCAAACCACGGGCCGCTTTGTTTTAGAGTTATCAAAATTTGGATACCGCACGGCACAAGGTGCTTACAAAACGCAGTTAGTGACGGAAAAAGAAGACATCGTGACCCTGATTGTCAAGTTTGCGGGCAAAGGTGAAAACGACCCTATTACGCCCACACTGCGCGCTAAAGCGTATGTAACGGATAAAAAGCCGACTGGCCGTATTATCGCACCGACCCGTTTTGAGCTTACGCAATTATCAGCGGCAGCGGGCGAACATGCATGGGCTCCGCCAGCGTCAAACGGCTATGAAATGCACATTCAACGCATGGTGTTTAAAGAAGACAAAGTAAAAATCTCAGAAATTCGCGTCAAGCGCGGCAATCTGGTTATTCATCGCGTGATGCGCTCAGATCTTGATTTTGGTTTACAGCGCCATGCGGGTGTTGAGCTGCAAGACGGCTATTGCATTTTAGACTTTACCGTATTGGGTTTTGGTGCTGAGGGCGCAATGAATGCCCAAGACTTAAATTTTGAGTTCGTCGTTGATGGACCAGGTGCAATCAAAACTTACATCGACGGGTTTAAGCAAGTTAAAGCCGCACCAACGCAAGATGAAATTATCCAACTATCACTAGCTAGCTTACAAGGCTAAGGGGGCTGTATGGAGTGGTTTGATACAGATTCACTGTTTGATTCCGTTGGTAACATCTGGGATGCGGCCACTGACTATGTGGGCGAGCAATACGACAGCTATCAGGAGTATCAAAAGACGGTTGCGAGTGAGTCACAAAAAGACGTTGCTAAATTACGTGATAACGAGCCGTTAAAAGGCGCAACCATCACGGGTGCGCCAGCGACAACAGGCACAACGGGCGCGGTAGCACAGCACGGTGCACCGGTTATGAGCAATCAGCTAATCGCCGGCGTTGATAACAAAATGTTGGCCGTGGGCGCGGTGGTTGTCCTTCTTTTCGTGTTTAAACGCTAGGGGGTGCTATGCCATTACTCTTTGTCTTTTTTGGGGGGGCGGGATTGGGGTTCGCAGGCGGTGCGTGGTCATCTGATTTACTCAGCAACGTCACAAAACTAACGTTAGTCGCGGGTGCGGGCTATGTCGGCTACCAAGTATATAAAGGCGGTCGATAATGGGCGGCGCGGGATACAGCGCCAGTGGGGGCGCAAGCAGTGCAAAGAATGGCGACCAGTCATTTGGCGCATCAACCACGTTCGGTGGGCTTAACTACGGCGGTACGGGTGTTAACCCGTGGCTGTTGTTTGGTTTAGCGGGCTTAGCCCTCGTCTTTATTATGAAAAAATAACATGACGCCGATTAACTTTGAGCAGGTGAAAGACCGATTAGCGCCGGCGATGAAAGGCGGCGCGGGTCAGATAAAGCGCGAAATAAAGCGCGGCGTAGCAATGTGCTATCAAACCAGTAACGGCAAGGTGTTTGCCGTTGTTCGCCCAGAGGGGCAAGAGCTGGTATTTGTGGCCGTTGCGGGAGCAGGGCTGGCCCACGTCGCCCATGAGTTTGTGTTTTTCGCAAAAATGAAAGGCTTCAAATCGATTCGCTATCACACCAAGAACCCGCACTTTTTAGCCAAAGGGGTGAATGCGCTGTCGGTTAAGCCGCAACTTATCGAAGTGCGTAACGCCATGTTTGGCAATAACGAATACATCTACAGGATAAAAATACAATGAAACCATTAACAGCAAAAGGGGCATACAAAATGCGACGTCGTGCGATTCATCGCGCTATGCGCGGTGCAACGAGTCGCGCCCGCCATGATGCCCGCCGCGACGCTATCGGCGGCAATGTTGCCACGCGACTAATTCGCTAAGGGGGCATCATGGGCGGTAAGTCTAAAGCCAGTCAATCAACGAGTAATCAACAAACCACGAATAACATTGTTAATGATGGTGATTATGCGGGGGTGGGCGGAAATGTCACACATGACGAGTCGTCAAATGATAACAGCGTCGATAACTCTCAGGAATGGGAGATTGACATTGATAACAGCGTTAAAAACGATGGCGAGTTTGCAGGCAACAGCGGCAATATAAATGTGCTTGATGGCGGGGCAATTGGGGACGCATTCGGGTTTGGTGAAAAGGCACTTAATGCCAATGAAGCCGTGAGTAAAGCCGCCATTGAAGCGGCCAAAGACTCAGCCCGTGCCGCAGCAGAAGCCGCCGCCGAGGCATCTATTCGTGCTGCAGAAGAATCGGCACGCGTTGCCTCCGATGCAATCAAAGAAAACGGCCGTGTACTTGACGCATCGCTTGATTTTGCAGGGGACTCCGTCACACGCCTAAGTGATACCGCCAACAACGCGGTTAATGAGGTGGGTGATTTTGGCCGCGCAACGATATCGAACTTTAGCGAGTTTAGTTTAGACGCCGTGAGTGAGCTGTCAGACAGTTTACGCAATGCAACACAAACGCAGTTAAACAACTCAACGCAAACCGTGGCGCAGATAGCTAAGTCCGCAACAGATGACAAAGCGATTATTTCGGAGCTTGCAAAAAACACCGCCCTGCAGGGGCAAGATATTGTTGCAGAGCAAGCAGGCCAAATGATTAAGTATATGGCCATAGCGCTGGGTGTTATCGGTATTGCGGTTGTAATTACATCAATGACGCGGAGCAAATAAAGTGCCTAAAGTCACATTACAAGCAAAACAAGAATTATCGCGCCCGATGGGGGCGCGGTGGCTATCAATCGTCAATTCCACTGCCGCGTTTAAAATCGACGGGGAGTTTGGGAGCTTAGTCGGTGAGGTTGGCCGTGTGCTTGACCTTGATGGGTTTAAGCAAGTGACGTTTAAAAACGACACAGACGAGGCCATTGATTTTGAATATGAAATTTCAAATATCAAAGTATATGCCGTCGGTAAAGGGGTTGTATCGGTATCTAACGCCATAGAAGTAAGCCGCATACGTGAATCAATCAAAGTGGATGCAAACGCAACGGTTGAAAACGGCAAAATGGCGATGCTCCCGAGTAACCATTTTGAAGCGCTTGCGGTGAGCAAAACACATTTACCGGCAGGTAAAACACTCGCGGTATTCCCTGCACGACTGGCTGAAAATCGACGCGCTATTATTCAAGTCATTACAGACTCGGCTAACTTCACGCCTGTTCGTATCGCTAACAGCGAAGAGAACACAGCAACCGGCGTTTATCTATCGGGCAATAAAAACGCCCCTGCCTCGTTTGAGTTTGAGACACAAACAGCGGTGTTTGTTAAAAATGACAGTGATGAAGACATAACGTTAGCAGGAGGTGAGCAATGGCGGGCGTAAACAATCAAGCAAACATAAAGCCATTAATTGACGAACAAACATCAAAAATTGATGTTGATAATTATTGGCGCTTTAAGAACATTGAAAACAAAGTCGCTGAGTCGCAACAGGTCATTGAAGCGGGGCAAGCACAAGCGTCTAACGATGTAGAGCTAAAATTAACACACCTAGCAACAACGTTTGCACAGGCGATGTTAAACACTCAAACCGCCGTGAATGAATCGGTTAATACCACCGCACACGCCACAGAAAGCGCAATTATCAGTAAGCTTATTGCGTTAACAAATGCGTTAAGTGTCAAAGTAGATGCGCTCCCGACATCGCCTATCAAGTCCATTCAGCGTGGAAATATACGCGGCGCTGGCACGGTTAGCGTCGGGAACATCGATATCGCTAAAAGCGTCTTGAATATTTCGTGCTCTAGCGGTAAAGGGACATATTCAGGTGATGATAAACAGTGGTCTATTGTCGGCGGTGGCTACATAAAATCAATCAATGAAATCGTCATACAAGCCCCGTTTTCGTATAACAATAACTTTCCGCCGGCTGTTTACTGGGAGCTAATCGAATATGTTTAATTTAATTACCTTATCAAATACCGAGGATAAAACCACGGTTGCCAGTATTCGTATGGTGGGGGAATCCGTCGCACTGGGTGAACAGGATATTAAAATCACCGAGTACCGAGCTGATTTAGTGGGCTGTGTCGTGATAAACAATGACGTTATCAACGACAGCGGCGAGGTTTTATATTCTTTAAAAGAGGCACACGGTGCACAAGGTTAATCTACTTGTCACCCTCTGCTCAGTGGGATTTATTTATATGTTAGTTAAAAAACAGAACAACACACCAATCAACGTACGCTACAACAACCCGTTAAACATACGCACGGGCAATGATTGGGAAGGTGAGCGAAAGCGAAAGCACGCTATTGATAAAGGGTATGAGGAATTTTTAACGCCGGCGTTTGGGTTCCGTGCCGCGTATAAATTATTAATGACATACAAAAATAAGTACAACGCATACACGCTTGACACTATTTTAAATCGTTGGGCCCCCGCAAGCGGCGAACACAACGGCCAAACGTATGTTAACCACACACAAAACTACATTAAGTACGTAGGGCAACGATTAGGTATTACGGCACATGACGCGATACCCGAACACCTATACCCCGAACTGATGCTCGCCATGTCAGATTTTGAAGGGGCAAAAGGGGCGTTTAATCTTCACCAAGCGCGTGAGGGAGTCGCATTAGCATGATAAACAAAACATGGTTAATCACAGCGGTAGCA
>PJEL010004744.1_pt1 | contig 11108 bp, 5 predicted proteins | sample 1853271 | NCBI WGS metagenome assembly PJEL01 (sample SAMN08108733, study PRJNA415343) | Invertebrate metagenome, whole genome shotgun sequencing project. | host: Globobulimina | place: Sweden: Gullmar Fjord | collected 2015-08 | reverse complement strand
CGTTCGGCTGCTGACGACGAACCAACCCTTCCGGCCCAGGAGGTCTTAATGCTTTAATCTGTTTCCATCCGGTTCACTGCACCGGCCATAGCTACTTTCTTCTCTTGCTATTCGATTTTTAAAATTTCAGACATAGCGAGTTTAGTTTAGCTTGTCTCTTTTTCCTTTTTCTCTATCTTTTTTTGCCTCTTGACATTTCACCGTATCGCTATTATTGCTCACTCGTCACTTTCTCTTATCCGCAATTTGTGACGATGGGGCTATGTTTGCAAACATCTCCTGGAGCAAGAAGTTTTGGTTCTCAATAACCTCGATTAAGGCGATGGCTTGCTGGGACGATAAGCGATGGTAGTTGCTTAACAACTGATCGCAGTGTGATTGGATAACTTCTAATGATGTTTCAATATTACGCCGCGAGTCATTATGATTGTGACCTGCTGTAGTAGATGAGAGCCTGGTAGCATCCATTGGTTTTTTCTCCTTCTATCCATCTCATTTCCTCGTTCCAATGCTCTGTGCCGGCCTGTGTGAGGGACGCAGAGTACCCAGGTATACATTCCCACGCCGGAGCGTGGGACCACGCTAGAGCGTGGGGACGAGAGGCACAATCGCTTAATTATTCTTCACCACAATCGGTAAATAGACCGAGGTCGTAGAACTACCCGCCGACAGGGTGAATGTCACCGGCGGCGTAACATAGTCGCTGACATTACCGGCCACATCGTGCGCCTTGACCGTCCAAGTGTAGACACCGTTATCCAGATCAACCGTGGGCGTAAAGCTGGTTTGAGTGGTGGTGATGGTCGTTGTGGCCTCTTGCAGCGAGATACTGTTGTTGCTGGATGCCATCTTCAACGTATAGTAGGCCACCCCGCTGACACTATCGGTGGCTGCCTTCCAACGAAAAACCGGCCGCTTGGTGTGACTGATTGTGCCGGTCGGTGTGATCAGCGAGCCGGCCCCAAACGTTGGGGCTGTTGTATCGCTGATGGTCTTAAAGGCTGCGCCGGCTTGTCCATCGCCGGAGGTATGGCTGAAGGTGGCCGTGTTGGTGATGGTGGCGGTGTAGTTAGCCGCACTATTGATAACAACGGTACTGAGCGTAAAGGTGAGTGACGCATTGGCCGTAATCGTCACCGTCTCATTCAGGTCAGCCCCACTGATGCCCGTCGGGAGCGTGTCTTGCACGGTCACATTCGTTGCATCGGCATCACCATTGTTAGCTACGACGATGGTGTAGGTGATCGGCTGTCCAGGGACAGCGAAGCCGGGCACAACCGATGTGCCGGACACCTCGACCGTTTTGGTGATGGACAAGTTGGGAGCCGGCATAGTGGCGATGGTGAAGACCTCTGCCGGGGTGATATAGGCGCTGGCATTGCCGACCTCATCATGGGCGCGAACGGTCCAGGTATAAACACCGAGCGACAGATCAACCGTGGGCGTATAGCTGGTTTGGGCGCTGGTCAGCGTGGTCGTTGACGAGATGCTCTCAAGTTTGAGGGTATAGTAAGCCACGCCACTCAAAGCGTCGTTGGCCGCTTGCCACTGGAAGGTAGGTCGTTTGACATAGATTGTGCCGCTTGGAGTAATCAACGCGCCGGCCCCAAACGTTGGGGCTACCGTATCGCTGATGGTAGTAAAGCCGGCCGTATCGCTGCCGCTGCCGGAGGCATGGCTGTAGCCGGCTGTGTTCAGGATAGTGGTTGAGTAGTTGGCCGCTACATCGAGAAGGGTGGCCTCAAGGGTAAAGGTTAAGACCTCTCCGGCGGTGACCGTCACCGTCTGATTGAGGTTGTCGCCGCTCAAACTGTCAGGCAGCGCATCTTGGACGGTCACATTTGTGGCATCGGCATCACCCTTGTTAAGCAGCACAATAGTGTAGGTGATTGGCTCGCCGGGGATGGCTGGGCTGTTGGCTAGTTCGACTGTCTTGGTGATTGCCAAATCAACCACAGCCACCGTCACCCCAACCTGGGCGCTGTTATTGCCGGTATTGCTGTCCACCGAAGTGGTGGTGATGGTAGCGGTGTTGGTAAAGATTCCCGCGCTCAGACTGCTGCTCAGTTGGGCCGTGATGGTGATGAAGCCGCTCTGCCCCGGCGAAACCTTTGAGGTTTCAAAAACCTCAAAAGTTTGGTTACTTAAGGTGCGGGTGACGATCACATCGCCGCTGCTGATGACGTTTTGCACACTTATTTCAGCGGGCAGGGTGTCGGTAATAACAATATTATCGGCCACAAAGTCACCGGCATTAAAAAAGGCTAAGGTGTAGGTGATAAAGTGGCCCGGATTTGCCGTGTTGGAATTGACGGTTTTTTTCAATACCAAATCAGGCAGGCCGTTATTGGTTAAGGTAAAGGCTGGGGTATTGCCGGCTCCGATAGCCTGGACGGTAACGACGTAACTGCCGGCAGTGCTATTTGCCGTGGCCGTGGCCGAAGCAAAACCATCACCGGTTGTGGTGACTGCCAGGGTTTGCGAGGTCAGACTGGCCCCGTTGCCGGGCGCGATCATGATGATGTTCCCACCCGGACCGACTGGCTCGGTGACGAGATTAGCCGTGACGGTGATGGCCAGGGGCTGGGCAAAAGTGGTGTTGATATACGTGGCCTGATTGTCACCACCGGCCAGGGTCAAGGCAAAACCTTGCGACTCGAAGGCCCCGATATCGCAGGTATTGAGCCGGCTTTTACCCCGTTGATCGGTGGTTTCGCAGGTGGCGTTGTCACCGGCATCGATAGCCGGGCTGCCGGGTAGCAAGGCGAAGGTTTCGGTGCTGCCGCCGTAATCGCCTAATGGGGCCAGCAATGGGTCGGCTGAACTGGTTGGATTGCAACTGCCGTCATCAATCAGGCTGTTGATGAGAGAGCTGCGACCATTACAATCCTGGCGATTGTTATTGGCCATAATGATATTCTTTAGATGAAGCTGGCCGCTTTGACGATAGATGGCTGCCCCACTTGAGGCCGAGTTGCCGGAAAAGGTGCTGTTATTAAGGTACACTCTGTTCCCAGAATCACCGCTACTGTAGATGGCTCCGCCATCAATTTTGGCCGAGTTGTTGGCAAAGGTGCTGTTGTTGACATATAAGATGCCTTTACCTGACTCCCCATTGGCGACAGCCCCCCCGCTGTGTTGACCAGATTTATTATTGATAAACGTGCTGTTGTTGATGGTCAGGGTTTTACGTAGGTGGCAAATAGCCCCGCCGTCCCATTTACTAAAATTATCCCGAAAGGTGCAGTAATTGACGGTCAGATTACCGCTATTGCGAATAGCCCCACCACCTTCTATGGTTGTCACCCGCCCCTTGACGATGTTTAGATAGCTGAGGGTGACGTTGATGCCCGAAGATATTTCAAAGACCCGCACATTGCCGGAGCCGTCGTCGTTGGTATCGCCGCTGATCGTGACCCGATGACCGCTGCCGTCGATGCTTGAATTTTTGTTAATATTCAGGGTGCTGTTCAAGTAGATGGTGGTGTCGCTGCCAAAGGTGATGCTGCCGCCATCGCAGAGATCGGCCAGGGCTTGACGTAGGGAACCAGGGCCACTGTCGTTACTGTTTTGCACCACTGCCACTTGCGAACAAGATATGCTAACGCCGACGTTGGCTGTGTTGTTGCTGGTATCGCTGTCCACCGAAGTGGTGGTGATGGTGGCGGTGTTGGTAAAGATGCCTTTGCTCAGGTTGTTGCTCAGTTGGGCCGTGATGGTGATGACTCCACCGTCGCCGGGCGAGACCGCAGAGGTCTCAAAGACCTCTGCGGTCTGAACGGTGGTCCGCGTAATGGCCACATCGCCACTACTGATGACATCTTGCACCGTGATTTCGGCGGGTAGAAAATCGGTGATGGCTACGTTCTCAGCCACAAGATCACCGGCGTTGGCAAAGGTTAAGGTGTAGGTAATGGTGTCGCCGGGATCGGCCGTGGCCGGACTGACCATTTTGGCGATGGTCAGGTCGGGCAGCCTATCGCTGACGGTGATAGTGATGGTTAAGCTATCTGTAAGATAGCCGCTGTCGGTCAAAACCGGCGAACCGTCATCATTGACGATAAAGGTCACCTGATACGTGCCCGGCCCTTGCGTATAGGTTGGCGTCCAGGAGAAGAAGCCGCTGTTGGCATCCAGGCCGGCCCCGTCCGGCCCGTTATTCATACTGTAGGTCAGGCTGTTGGCCGGCAAGTCGGTATCGGTGGCGGAGAGGGTGAAGGAGAGGGTCCTGGTTTCCTGAATGGACTTGTCGCCGATGGCAGCCAACACCGGGGCGGTGTTGACTTCCGCCACGCTGATGGTGATGGTCTCGCTATCTGTTAGATAGCCGCTGTCGGTCAGGACGCCATCGCTGACAATGATCGTGACGGTGTAAACATCCGGCCCGTCGTTCTCGTCCGTCATCCAACTAAAGATACCGCTGCTACTGCCGATGGCAGCTCCGCCTGGCTCCCCGCTCAAGCTGTAGGTCAAGGTGTCGCCATTATTATCCATGGCCGAGGCGGTGAAGGTCAGGGTTTCGGTTTCGCTAATGGTCTGGTGGTCGATAGTGGCCAGAACCGGGGCCACGTTGTTGACCGTCAGCCCTACTTTGGCGCTATTGTTGGTGGTATCGCTGTCCCCCGCAGTGGTGGTGATGGTGGCAGTGTTGGTGAAGCGTGTCCCCGCTGCCAACGGATTGCTCAAGATGCCGGTGATGGTGATGACGCCACTCTCGTCAGGCGAGACCGCAGAGGTCTCAAAAACCTCTGCGGTCTGAATGGTAGTCCGCGTAATCGCCACATCGCCACTGCTAATGACATTTAAGACCGTGATTTCGGCGGGTAGAAAATCGGTGATAACTGCCCCGCTGGCTGTGCCCGTACCTGTATTAGAGAAGGTCAGGCTGTAGGTGATGGTCTCACCGGACACGGCTGCCCCCGATGAGACCGCCTTGCTGATGGCCAGGTCGATGAAGACCGGGCTGACCTCGTAGGCCCCGATGTCGCAAAAGTTGCTGCCGCTGCCGGGTCGGCTCACCTCGCGCTGGTCGGTGGTGAGCGTACAACTGCCGCTGGGTATGGCATCGATAGCCGGACTGGCGGCCAAGAGGGCATGGGTTTGCGTCTCTCCGCCGTAGTTGCCCAGAGGGGACAGGACGGTATCAAAGACCAGCGTGGGGTCAACGGTTTGGGTGGTGCCGGAATTGCTAGGACAGCCGGTGCCGCTGCCGACCAGGTTATACCCGCCATCAATAAAAGTGCTGCCACTATAACTACAATCGGCATTGGTGTGGTAAAGCGAGCCGGAAACCACATTAGCGGCCACGATGCTGGCCCGGAGAAGAGTAGTCCCCCCCGCTGAACTGAGTATCGCCGCCTGACCACCATTGCCATCGAGGTCGGCGGTGTTGCTGACAATCGTGCTGTGAGTGACGGTCAGTAGACCGCCTCTGTTAACAAAGGCCGACCCATTGCTGTCGGTTTCATTGCCGGAAAAGGTACTGTTGTTGACCTCCAGGTTGCCGTCGTTGAAAACAGCCGAGCCACCGGCCCCACTTGAATTACCGGAGAAGGTACTATGATTAATGGTTGTAGCCCCATCGTTGTAAAGCCCGCCGCCACCGCCGGGCGAAAAACTATCGGCCACGGCGCTGTATTCAAGAAGCAGCCGCCCCATATTGGAAATAGCTGCCCCTTTCACACCGCCCGGGGTTGTGCCGCTAACCAGCGACAGGTGACTCAAGGTGACCACCCCATCGGCCCCGATGGTAAAGAGCTGTACATCGCGGTCGCCATCACCGCCGGTGTCGCCGCTAATGGTGATAGAGCGGCCGGAGCCGTCAACGGTCACTTCTTTGGTTATATGCAAAGCACTGCTCAGGTAGATGGTGTAGTCGTCAGTAAAGGTAACGGTTTGCCCCGCCTGGGCGGTATAAAGGGCATCGCGCAGGGAGCAATCAGACACACATTCGCCGTCATTTTCGTCGCTGGCGGTATCCACCACCGGCCCCAACGGAGAGGCCGCAGCAATAGCCCTGACAGTCATTTGGACTCCAACACCCTCGGCTTGGGGCAACTCTGCGGCCTGAACTACCGGCGGGCGGTGGCCCATCATCAGTCCCAACAAGGCTACAATCATTCCCATTCCCAGGCTTATGGCTATCAATAGTCGTAATTTTGAAAACATTGTTATTACTCCTTTTATGAAACCCTCGTTTTAGATCGTTACGGATTTGAATCTGTAACGGGTAATGGCGGATTTAAGTCCATGGACTATCGGGTTACGGATGAATATCCGTAACCATCAAGACCATCAACTACCTACAATTATCACATATTGGCGGGCGTTTGTCTGTCCTAAAATTGGGACAATTTTGTGGAGGATTTGGGACAATTTTTGAAAAAAGTGTAGTGGTCAAGGGCATTTGAACACCTGTTGCTGCTCGGCCTGGACAAATCCAGGCCATTGGAGGGCTAAAATCGCTGGATTTATCAATCCAGCGAGAGCAGAGAGTGTTCAACATCTTGCTGCCCCCTACACAATTTTTGAAAAAAGGATGAAGGCAGAAGGATGAGGGATGAAATTTTTTTAGATCGTTACGGATTTAAATCCGTAACGGGTACTGGCTGAAATATTCAGATTGGACTTAAGTCTACGAATTATCGGGGTACGGATATTCATCCGTAACCATCAGGGGAATTTGGGGGGAGGGGATTAGGCAATCAAAATCAAAAGTTATGTTCTTGGGCGAATATAATCAGGTTTGACATGGTCTGGATATCGAGTTTCTGCCGGATACGTTTGAGATAGGTATAAATCGTACTCATCGCTACGTTGAGGATTTCGGCAATTTCAGCGTTGCTTTTGCCTTCAGCCACCAGACGCAGCACTTCTTGCTCGCGGGCCGAGAGTTGGAGCAGGGGGTTGCTGCTCATTTCTTGCTCTGTCTCAGCCGCCTGATCGAGATCGGCCGTCACCTGATTAACGTAGCGTTCCATTTTGGCCAGTAAGTGGATGGCCTCGGCCATAGTGGTGGCCAGGTGGGGGTTGTGTTCAACGGGAAACATCGTTTCTATAGTCTTCAATTTGGCCCGGAGTTGATCGATGTTTTGCCGAATTTCTTGTTCTAATCCGGTGGATAGACCTTGCCGCTGATTTTGCTGCGACTCGATGAGCAGGTTGGTCATAGAGCGTAGCTGCTCGCTCTGTTGCCGAGCCAATTCAAATAGATGATCTTTTTCCTGTTGGTTTTTTTTACGTTGTTCAATTTCTGTCCTTAAGGCGAGGGTTCGGGCTTCAACCTTTTCTTCAAGGGTGTTGTTGGCCTCTTCCAGGGCATCGTTTTTAAGTTGCAGGTCCTGCTGCAGCCGGCAAATGGTCAGATGGGTTTCAACACGGGCTATAACTTCTTCTTCCTGAAAAGGCTTGGTAATGTAGTCTACCCCGCCGCTGGAAAATGCCTTCACTTTATCAAAGACTTCACCCAGAGCGCTGATGAAGATGACGGGGATAGAACGGGTCTTTTCATCAGCTTTTAGTTCAGAACAGACCTCATAGCCATCCATATCGGGCATCATAATGTCTAACAAAATCAAATCGGGCAGCGCACTACGAATAGAGACCAGAGCATGCAGCCCATTTGGTACCGGCCTGGCTCGATAACCATTGTCAGTTAAGAGCTGGGCCAGTACATGTAAATTGGCCGGGGTGTCATCAACAATAAGAACGGTTCCTTTTGTTTGAGTAGCTGTCATAATTACCCTCTACTTTGCTCAATCAACTCCAAAATATGGTCATACTCAAAATCATTAGCTAATTGTTGTAGGGCATCGGCCAACTCTGCCTGCTGTGCCCGAATTTCTTGCAGCAATTCAGCAATAACCTGCATATCGGCCAAGACAATGGCGTCTGCAAAGCGGGCCAGTAAATCTACCGGCAGGATTGCCAGGCTATCCGGGGTTAAAGCAACGGTTTTATTTTTATCCAAATTTGGCCATACCTCCGACACTTCATAGACATATTGCACCCCAATATGTTTGGTCATCAAGCGGAATATATTGGCTTCAAGAAATGGTTTGTGCAAAAAATCATCGCAGCCGGCGGCCATAATATTCGCCTTTTCTTGATCAAAACTACTGGCAGTCAGGGCGATGATTTTTGGATTTACGATTTGCGATTTACGATTTACGATTTCGGGGTCGCTCCCTGCATAATCTAGCTGATTTGCTAACTCTTTAATGGTACGCGTGGCTTCGTAACCGTCCATCACCGGCATGCGCATGTCCATCCAAATGAGGTGGGGTTGGAATTCTTGCCAGATTTCAATGGCTTGCCGCCCGTTCTCGGCTTCTCTAAGTTCAAAACCGGCCTGGGCTGAAGTGACCGTTGTCAGCAGATCGAGCAGAAGGCGGCGGTTATGTTTATTATCATCCACAATCAAAATCCGGTAACGCGGTTGGCCCGGTTCCAGAGCCGCCACACGAAGGTCAAGATCATCAATCAGATTGTTGGCCTCTCGAGCTGGCATCAAGGATGAGACATCATTGTCTGTCAGGGGCAGGGTGAATCTAAAACTGGCTCCTGGCCCACCCACCAGGATTTTGGATACTTCGGCTTCGCTCAGCACAGGTTTTGGATTTTGGATTTTGGATTGTTGCTCTGGGGCCGCAATCCGGAATCTGGAATCTGAATTCTGCAATTGGGTTGAGGCTGGGCTGTGGACGGTTAGTTCTCCGCCCAATAAATCGACCAGCTTGCGACTAATGGTCAGTCCCAAACCGGTTCCTTCTTGTGCCCGGCCTATTTCAGTTTGGGTAAAGGCTTCAAACAAATTGTCTAATTCATCTGAAGGAATACCGGGACCGGTGTCGGAAACCTCAAAAAACAGCAGGGGGGCGGGGGAGCGGGGGAGCGGGGGAGAAGTGCCCCCCTGCCCCCCTGCTCGTATTTTACGTGCAGGGTTACGCCCCCTTCCTCCGTAAACTTAAGGGCGTTATTCAATAAATTGATCAATACCTGGCGTAATTTCATTTCATCGGTGTAAATATGGCGGGGGACATTGGGGGTAAGATCAAAAATCAGGCGCAGCCCTTTGTCTTCGGCCCGTAAACGAAACATGCCTTCCAGTTCGGTCAGCATTTGGGGCAAATCCAAAACTTTTTCGTTGAGCGCCATCCGTCCGGCTTCGATTTTAGATAAGTTTAAGACCTGGTTGATCAGGGTTAATAGATGTTCGCCGCTATGGGTGATGATATCCAAGTTTTCCTGTTGGCCGCTGGTTAAATTTTCACCTCTGGTCAAGAGGCGGCTAAAGCCCAAGACCGCATTTAGCGGGGTGCGTAACTCGTGGCTCATATTGGCCAAAAAGGCACTCTTGGCCTGATTGGCCGCATCAGCGGCCTCTTTTTCTTTTTGTAACTCCAGGGTACGTTTGTAGGCCGTAATGTCGTGGATAATGCCTTGATAGCCACTGATATTTCCGGCCTCATCATACCGCAAGGAGGCGGTCACCTGGCAGTCGATGTCATGCCCCTCTTTATGTTTCATTTTCAACTCAAAGCCATGCACCAGTCCATCCCGTTTGATGATTTCTTGAAAGCGTTGGTTATCCTGAGGGTCAGCGTATAACGATAGCGCTTTCATCTGCCGGGCCTCTTCACGGGTGTAGCCGAACACCTCGAAACAGACGGGATTGACTTCGACAATTTGACCATCAAAGGTAGTCAAAAAGATAACGTCTCTGGAGTCTTCAAAAAGCGTACGGTACTTTTCTTCGCTTTGGCGCAGTTCATCCTGCGTCTGCCTCAACGATTGGTTATTGTGTTGCAATTCGGTCGATAGGGTCTCGGTTTTGGTCAGGGTTCTGGCAGAGCGCAAAGATAGGACATAAGCTTGTAAAAGGATAAGCACAAATATCCCCACCTGGATAAGCTGTTCCGTTTGAATCACGCTGGTGAAAAGTAAAGTGTCATTAATAATCGTTGCCAAGAGGACACCACAGCCGATTAAAAAGATAATTGCCCCTTCTCGTTGACGGATAGTGGCCAGACTAACAACATACACCATATATAAACTGACCAAAGTCCCATATAGAAATATAGGCAAAAAATTTGTATAGATTTTTGAGGATGCAAACAAGGTCAGGAGTACAAAAATTGCGTTTAGGCCCAAAATGGCTCGCAGGTTACGTTTTGGGAATTCCTGGGGGAAAAGGTTGTAGATAAATAGGGCCAATGTAGCCACTTCAGTGTAAATAAGTAGAAATACAATCGATGTAAGAACTGTCCAACTGATGCTGATAAGATAGGGGAAAAGTTGCGGTTGACTCGTAATCAGCGAGCGGCCGACATTGGCCAGGCAATAGAGGCCAAAATAGAGAGGGGATTTGTCTTGCCGGCGCAGCCCAAACAGGGTTAGATAATAGAGCCCCATAACCAGGATACTGCCGATTAAAAAGAGATCAAAACCCAAGCGTTGTTGATGGAAATTGTTGATTTGAGCTTGCGGGCCAAAGTAAATTGGTTCAATGATGCCGCCATCATAACTATAAAAATTGGACACCTGCACTATGATTTCAATCCGATTGGTATCAGTCACAAAAGTGACTACATAAGGGACAAATTTAGGGGTCATCGTCTTGGCTGTAGGGCCAACGCTTCCGGTTGAACCCACCAGTTGACCATCGATATAGAAATTATGGGCCGTGGCTAAGAGTACCGGAGTTTTGACAGTCAAGAGTTGAGGTTTTGTTTGGGTTGGCGAGTTGTTTAACAGTACGGTCAAACGGTAGGTGGCATAGCCGACGCCGGTAAGGGGTTGCCCAGCCAGCGGGTAACCATTCCAGGGGCCTGGCACATCGATGTAGCCGGTGAGTGGAGGTGGTGTGTTAGTAGAAAAATCTTCGGCGGTCAGAAGTTGCTCCCAATAGAACTCCCAGCCGCCATTGAGTTTAACGATACCACCCTGCTCAAAATCCCAGTCGCGTAAATCAAGGACGCCGTTTTGGGCCTGGGGCGGCCTGTTATTTGACAGTTGGGTTTGTGTACAGGCAGTTAGAGTAAATAGAAAAATGAGTAGCCAGATAAATTTGGGCAACTGTTTCATAATGTTCCTGGTAGATTTTCTCT
>PJEL010004743.1_pt1 | contig 11109 bp, 4 predicted proteins | sample 1853271 | NCBI WGS metagenome assembly PJEL01 (sample SAMN08108733, study PRJNA415343) | Invertebrate metagenome, whole genome shotgun sequencing project. | host: Globobulimina | place: Sweden: Gullmar Fjord | collected 2015-08 | reverse complement strand
AGGACCGTCATGATCTAGCATCTCATTAACCGCAGCTTCCACTTCACTTTTCTTAGTGATCATCTGCGATTTGATGTCGAACGCCTTCGATAACATGACAAAGTCAGGGTTATCTGATAGATCAGTTTCACTTAATCGGCCATCAAAAAATAGGTCTTGCCACTGACGAACCATGCCTAATTTTGCGTTATCTATAAGTACTATTTTAACAGGTATTTGGTAACGTTTGATGGTGGCCAATTCTTGAACATTCATCATAATTGAACCATCACCTGAAACAGCAATTACTGTATCGTGTGGACGGGAAATTTGTGCACCAATCGCTGCTGGTAAACCAAAGCCCATGGTACCCATGCTGCCACTGGTTAAAAAATTACTTGGATCATCAAAATTCATATGCTGCGCAGCCCACATTTGATGTTGGCCAACATCCGTGGTGACACAGGTATTATTAGGCATCAATTCACTGACTGTTTTTAATACTGATGGCGCAAAAATGTTGTCACCAGGATGATCATAACGCCATGCAAAGTCAGTGAGCATTTGTTGTAATTTTTGTTGCCAAGGATTGATTTCTAGTGGCATTGTGAGTAATGGTAAATTACCTTTCAAATCACCTAAAATAGCGGCATCGGCTTTACGACGTTTATTAATTTCAGCAGTATCTATATCGAAATGAATAACTTTAGCATGCGGGGCAAATTCTGCTAACTTTCCAGTTACACGGTCATCAAAACGAGCACCAACAACTACTAATAAGTCACATTGCTGAACAGCAATATTGGCAGTTTTAGTGCCATGCATACCTAACATACCAAGATAATTTTCATCATCAGGATTAATAGCACCTAAACCTTTTAGGGTTGATACACTCGGCATACCGGTTTTCTTAGCAAAATCACGTACTTCGTCAACAGCATTTGCCATACCTACACCGCCACCAACATATAAAATAGGTTGTTTAGCATGGGTTAATAAATCTAAGGCTTTACTGATATCGGCAAGCGGTAACTTTACCTTGTTTTTCAAGTGAGAAAGTTTATCTAAACGTTGTGTAACAGCCGCTACTTGAATGTCTTTCGGGATATCAACAAGTACTGGGCCGTGACGTCCTTCAAGTGCAATTTCAAAAGCTTGGTGTAATACTTTTTCAAGATCATTAATATCGGTAACCTGAAAAGAATGCTTGGTACAGGCAAGTGATAGACCAAAAATATCTATCTCTTGGAAAGCATCACTACCCATAGCGACAGTCGGAACTTGACCAGTAATGGCAACAATAGGAATTGAATCGGCAAGGGCATCGGCTAGGCCGGTGATTAAGTTTGTCGCGCCAGGGCCTGAAGTGGCAAAACAAACACCAACTTTACCTGAAGCACGTGCGTAACCAACAGCGGAAAATGCTGCCCCTTGTTCATGACGACATAGAAAATGTTGCACGTCACTGTCGCATAGCGCGTCATAAATGGGCATTATCGCGCCACCAGGATATCCAAATACGTGTTGTACACCGTGCTCTTGTAACACTTCAAATAATAATGCGCCGCCTGTTAGCGTTTTACTTTCGGTCATGATGGTTCCAATGTTTATCGTGTTAATCTCAATGTTTTCAGCATTTATTATTGAGTAAAAAACTTAGTAAAAAATGCTAAAAAGAAAACCCTCGGTTCTTGCGAAGCGAGGGTTTGTTATTTGGTGAATGCTTTTTCTTTAGCTCAACAAAACCCTCGAGATGATTTAATAATCACCACGACGAGAAGGTTAATAATAATTGAGTTAGATTTATGCATTTTATCTCTTTGCTTGTTTAATTTTGAGTAAACCGATTATTGTTTTTTTTATGGTCAGTCTCACTTCCTTATTAAATTAGTACCATAGCTCTAATCCTATGTGCAAGGTTTTTTCTTAGAGTTTTTTTGTGCAGAATTTGCTAATCGGTAATAAACCTATTCTTGAAAATTTGAACTACACTGAAAAAATGGAATCAATAAAATGGAATTTTTATGTCTCTTGCCTGTGTATTTAGTCGAGCCCGAGTTGGGCTAGAATCTCCCCTTGTAACCGTTGAAGTTCATCTGGCAAATGGCCTACCTGCGTTTAACATAGTTGGCCTTCCAGAGACCTCTGTTAAGGAATCTAAAGATCGCGTTCGTAGCGCAATTATTAATTGTGGTTATGAATTTCCTGCCAAGCGAATAACTATCAACCTCGCCCCCGCGGACCTACCCAAAGAGGGCGGACGCTTTGATTTACCTATTGCCGTAGGAATTCTCGCTGCCTCAGAACAATTGCCATCTGTTGATTTGACTCAATATGAATTTGCCGGTGAGCTTGCACTGTCAGGAGAGTTACGCGCCATTGTTGGTGAAATACCTGTCGCAGTAGCAAGTAGCCAAAGCCAACGTACTTTGATATTACCCGCCCAAAATATTGAGCAAGCGAGTTGGGTCAAACAGGCAAACATATACGCTATTAATCATTTAACACAATTGTTTCCGCATTTCGCTGGGCAACAAACTTTACCTCTAGTTTCAGAGCAGCACACAGAGGTAGAGCTAGTTGAGAAAAATTTGGATATGCGTGATGTTATCGGTCAGCCCTTAGCAAAGCGTGCCTTAGAAATTGCCGCCAGTGGAGGACATAATTTATTATTTATTGGCCCACCAGGTACAGGGAAAACCATGCTCGCCAGTAGGTTGGCAGGTATTTTACCGCCTATGACTGAAGAAGAAGCGTTGCAAGTAGCTGCCATTCAATCAATTAGCCATCAAGAAATTACCGGACAGTCTTGGTTTACCAGGCCATTTAGAGCGCCGCATCATACCGCTTCATCTGCGGCATTAGTTGGGGGAGGCAGCCAACCTAAGCCGGGAGAAATATCGTTAGCGCACAACGGGGTGCTGTTTTTAGATGAGTTACCTGAGTTTGAGCGCAAAGTTTTAGATGTGTTGCGTGAGCCGATGGAATCAGGGGAAGTCACAATTTCTAGAGCCTTACATAAACAGTGTTTTCCTGCTCGTTTTCAGTTGATTGCCGCGATGAACCCAAGTCCTACAGGCTTTTACAACGATAACCGTAGTACACCAGAGCAAGTGCTGAAATACCTAAATCGTTTATCGGGACCTTTTCTCGATAGGATAGATATTCAAATTGAAGTGGCACGATTGCCACGAGGTACATGGGCTGCTGATACCCAAGATAATGAAACTAGCGCCGAAGTACAGCGACGCGTAGCAGCTTGTCGTGAGATTCAATTACAACGACAAGGCCAAGCCAATGCTCACCTTGGTAGTAGCGAGTTGAAACAGTTTTGTGCATTGGGTAACGATGATAATGAGTTTTTAGAATTAGCCGTGGAAAAGTTGGGGTTATCAACCAGAGCCCACCATAAGATTTTGAAAATAGCGCGCACCTTAGCGGATATGGAGTCGGCTGAATTTATAAATCATAAGCATTTAGTGGAGGCGTTATCCTATCGAGCTATGGACAGGTTGTTACGCCACTTAACTAGTGCGGTGGCGGTTTAGTGACTTCCACAGGGCTAAACGATAGAGTTAAAAAAGGCTTTGATTAGCGGCTGTGCCTTTGATTGATTAAGACAACATACACCCAGTTCAAATGGCTCTATATCTCCGACATTAGCCAAGTTATGCACACGGTCTTTTACTGGACTGTTATCCACAACCACTTGCGGTACTATGCCAACCCCACAGCCTAAAGCAACCATACTGACTAATGCCTCGTGACCAGAAACTGTTGCGTAGATATTGGGTTTACCCTGCTGTTTTTTTCGATACCAAAGTTCAAAACGTTTTCTGGATGCGCCATGCTCGGGCAAAATAATTGGGATATCTGACCAAGTTAATACTTTCTCGTTGAGTTGCTGTTGTACCTTGCACGCCATTGTTGGTGCGATCACCGCTAGGGCGATGGTATCAAGATGATGAAAGTAGACGCTACGTGGCAAATGTTCTGGGCTAGCAGCAATAGCAAAATCAACAGATTGATTTTGAACTTGCTCAAGCGCATCTGCAGCATCACCTGTGGTAAGCATGATCTCTACTAGCGGATGTTGTACACGAAAACGCTCTAGCAAAGGGGGTAGGTGACTGTAAGCTGCTGTAACAGAACAATAAATATGTAACTTCCCTGTCAGTTCCGTTTCTTTTTGCTCAAGAGATTGTCTGAAGTTATGCCATTGATCGAGTTGTTGTTCGGCGTAAATCTTAAACTTCTTACCAACATCGGTGAGTACCACAGTGCGATTATCACGATGCAGTAACTCGTTACCTACTTCATCTTCAAGCCTTTGAATGGCACGGCTGAGCGTAGATGGGCTAATGTGATGTGCTATTGCTGTTTTGCCAAAGTGAAGACTTTGACTCAAGTGGGCAAACATCGCCAGTGCTTTTTGATCCATAACCCATCACCTTTACAATCAATCTTTATTAGTGTTGCGAAAAATGCAACGTTATAGTGCGAATATATCACTTTTTGCAATGAGAAGGCTAGGGTAGGATGATTACATTGTAAAAAGAGTCGTCAGAAAACTGACTTAGTTAACTACCAAATTCAGAACTTATTTCAAAGGAAATATCATGAGCAATTATTTTAATACCCTAAGCTTACGTGAAAAATTAGGCCAATTAGGTCAATGTCGTTTTATGAAGCGTGAAGAATTCAGCGATGGCTGTAACTTCATCAAAGATTGGAACATTGTTATTGTTGGTTGTGGTGCTCAAGGTTTAAACCAAGGTTTAAACATGCGCGATTCTGGTTTAAATATTTCATACGCTTTACGTGATGGAGCAATTAGCGAAAAACGTCAATCTTGGCAGTGGGCTACTGAAAACGGTTTTACTGTTGGTAACTATGAAGAATTAATTCCTCAAGCTGACTTAGTTTTAAACTTAACACCTGATAAGCAACATACTTCTGCCGTTTCTGCGGTAATGCCATTGATGAAGCAAGGCGCTACGCTTTCTTATTCACATGGTTTCAACATTGTTGAAGAAGGCATGCAAATTCGTCCAGATATCACGGTTGTTATGGTTGCACCTAAATGTCCGGGTACGGAAGTACGCGAAGAATACAAACGTGGTTTTGGTGTACCAACACTAATTGCAGTTCACCCTGAAAATGACCCACAAGGCAACGGTTTAGCCATTGCTAAAGCTTACGCTAGTGCTACTGGCGGTGATAGAGCGGGTGTTCTTCAATCATCATTTATCGCTGAAGTTAAGTCTGACTTAATGGGTGAGCAAACAATCCTTTGTGGTATGTTGCAAACGGCTGCTGTTTTAGGTCACAAGCAATTATTAGCACAAGGTATGGATGCTGCTTATGCACGTAAATTACTACAATACGGCTTAGAGACGACTACTGAAGGTCTTAAGCATGGCGGCATCACTAACATGATGGACCGTTTATCAAACCCTGCAAAAATCAAAGCGTTTGATATGTCTGAAGAATTAAAAGTAATTTTACGTCCATTATTCGAAAAGCATATGGATGACATCATTGAAGGTCGCTTCTCTGAAACTATGATGGCAGATTGGGCTAATGATGATATTAACTTATTAACATGGCGCGCAGAGACAGCTGAAACTTCTTTTGAGTTAGCAGCTGATTGTGCCACTGAAATTTCAGAACAAGAGTACTACGATAAAGGCATCTTTGTTGTTGCCATGATCAAAGCTGGTGTTGAGCTTGCGTTTGAAGCTATGGTTGCAGCAGGCATCATTGAAGAGTCTGCATATTATGAGTCACTTCATGAAACACCATTAATTGCTAACTGTATTGCACGTAATAAGTTATACGAAATGAACGTAGTCATTTCAGATACGGCTGAGTACGGTAACTACTTATTTACTCACGCAGCAGTACCTCTTCTTGAAGAGTACACGGCTAACTTAACACTAGAGCAATTAGGTGAAGGCCTAAAAGATAGCTCAAACAATGTTGATAACGCACGTTTAATTGAAGTAAATGAAGCAATTCGTAGCCATGGCGTTGAAGTGATTGGTAAAGAGCTTCGCGGTTACATGACCGACATGAAAAAAATTGCTAGCGCAAGCTAATACTGCCTCTTGAAGTAGAGAAGGTTAAGTAAATAAAACGGTATATGAATTTAACTTCAATACCGTTTTTTATTGCCTGATAATTTATATACCTACAATAATATAAAACATAAACAAAGCTTGTTAAGGAAGTCCTAATGTCAGAATTTAAAGAAGTTACTATCACTAAAGCCGCCAATGTTTATTTTGATGGCAAAGTTACCAGCCGCAAAGTTACCTTCAGCGATGGTAGCTTTAAAACCCTAGGTATTATGATGCCAGGTGATTATAAGTTCGGGACTGCTGAAAAAGAGTTAATGGAAATTACTGCCGGTGAATGTGAAGTATTATTGGCTGGTTCAGAAGTTTGGCAAAGTATTAGCGGTGGGCAATCTTTTAACGTTGAAGCTAATAGCGCTTTTGAAATTAAAGCAAAAACCTTAGTGGATTATTGCTGTTCATATTTGGATTAGCTTTTTATTGTTAACGGTTAAAAATAGCCGTTAACAGTATGACCTACGACGCAATTACGGCCTTGTTCTTTTGCTTGATAAAGTGCTTTATCGGTTTGACGTAAGAGCAATTCAACTTGGCTGTCTATATCATCCACTAAATTTGGGATAATAGAGTGGCAGCCAACACTGATTGTCACTATGCCATGCTTATCGTTATCTTGATGGGGAATATCCAGAGCCTCTATGGCTTTGCATAGCTTATTTGCCATCACCACTGCTGTTTCATAGTCGGTAGAGGATAATATAACGGCAAATTCTTCACCACCATAACGAGCAGATAAGTCCGAGGCTCTAGTAAATAAATTATTAAAAGTCATACCGACCTTTTCGAGGCATTTGTCACCATCAACATGGCCATAACTATCATTAAATTTCTTAAAGTTATCTATGTCACATAAAAGTAGTGAAGTGGCTGATTGGTGCCTTTTGGCTCTATCAAGCTCTAGTTTTATTCGTTCATTGAATTGACGGCGATTAGATAGTTTAGTGAGGTTATCTGTAGTCGCTAATAGGGTAAGCTGCTCATTAACTGCTTCTAATTGCTGTGTTCTTTCAAGTACTTTATTTTCTAAATTAGAATACAGCTTGGAGTTTTCGATAGAAATAGCAGCTTGAGATGATAATAATTGAATTAATTCAATACGCTCTGGTGTAAAGACACCTGAAATTAAGCTGTTTTCTAAATAAATAATAGCCGTTAACTGACCTTGGTGAAGCAAAGGGCCACAAAAAGCTGATTTGATGTTATTGGTATTGAAATACTCATCATGACTAAAGCTCTGATCTTCCATAGCATTATCTAAAGCAATATTATGCTGGGTTCGTTTTACATAGGCGACTAATGAAGCGGGGAAAGTCTGTGAGCCTTTATTGAGCTCATTACTATCAGATAAATTTGATACGACTTTCTCATTATCTAGTAAGCTTTCAAACTCAATTGACATTTTGCCTTCATTTACTGTTAATAGTAAAAATCGCTGGGCTCCAGCATTCTCAATGATGAAGTTAGATAAGGTTTTAATTAAATCACTGAAAACAATTTCCCCCGCGATTAATTGCGATGATTTAAGAATGGTTTCTAGGTCTAACTGACTTGATAAAAAGTGGCTAGAAGAATGATCTAAATGAGATGCCTGTGTATACATGTAACCCGTTCTTGTTTCGCTACCGCTGTTATTCTCAGCGTAGTTAAGTATTTGTGGGAAACTATGAGCATGTTGCTGCTGAAGTTGCTTAGCTTTGCCATGCGCGCCCCATTGCTTGTATAAGTAATGAGACTGAATTAAATCATTTGCGGCAAATCTTTTTTGATTGTTTTCGATATGGAATCGGGTAAATAGCTCATAAGCAAGGGCTTCTTCATGGATAAAGCCTTTGTCGTTTGCTAAGTTTATCGCTAAATTATAATGCTTCATGGCCTGATTTGGCTTATCCATTAATCGCATATATTCAGCTTGAACCAAGTGCCAATGATGTAAGTGATTATGAGGCGAAAATTCTGCCCACCTTTTTAGCTTTTTTTGGTTTGATAGGACTTGTCTTCTGCCAATAAATGATGTTTTTTTCTCCGATAACAACGCTAACGAATCATAAAAATAAAATAAACGGTGTTGAAAGGTACCGACACCAGCCTTCAAAAAGGGCTTTATTTTTTTTGCATTAACTAAAGCTTGAGGAATATCATCAAGCAAATAGCTTTGCATGAGCTTAGAAAAGTATAGAAAAAAAAGTGTACTCGCATCATTTTCTTTTAGGTGTTGCTCAATATGCTTTGCTTCGTCATAAGCTTTTCCCGCAAGAAGTTTAGGGGCAATATCCAACTCCGATAAATTACTGGCTAGTTGCCAACAGATATCATGCCAGAACTGCGAGGAAGCCATTTTAAATGTTGTGAGTGCTTGATGTGTTTCCTCCATACGGGGTAACAATGTAGAGAGAAGCTCGCCACTATGTAATCTATGCTGAATGCTATTGTTAAGCGCGTAGGAGGCATATTCAAAATCCCCTTTTTCAAGAGATACCGAATAGGCTTTATCGAGAATAGGCAGAGATTCTTTCAGTGGGTGTTTGTAATTATTTATCATCCAACCAGAAAAAAATAACGGTTGCTGTAAATAGAGGTTATGAGTTTCAGCTAGTTTGATTCCAAGTTCACCATAGTCAGAACCCTTATCAATATTGCCAAGCATGGCACATTCTGTAATGCCCCACCATGAAAATGCATAGCCAGATATTGGCGCATAACCCTGTTCAACAGAGTTTTGCGTCATTTTAAAAATAATCATGGCGACTAAGTTTGGTGAGGTCCAATAGGCAGCAGGCACAGTTAAGCCTAGAATATCCATAGCAAGTAACTGTTGTGGGTTATTCATTTTTGTTAATGACAGCAGTTCATGGGGAGAATGACCCTTCAATACTTTTTTAGTTTTTAATAAATTAAAAAGTACTTGAAAATCGTTGGGCCGCCTTGGAATCTCTATATCTAATATTTTTAGAGCATACAGTGATGCATCTACAGCCTCAGACAATCTATTCTGGGCGGTATAGGCTTGTAATTTAATGGCGAAAACTTGTGCTTTTTCAAGTGAGGTTTCGGCTTTATTTAATACTATCTCTAGCCATGATTCCATCTTGTCAAATAGCGAAAGAAAATAAGCAACTTCAGCGGCTTCAATATACAAGCTAATGGTTTGTTGGTGATATTCTTCATGCCAACATTCGGTTGATAATGCGTCGATGGCATAGCTAAAATGTGTTAAAGCAGCATCATATGCAGTTACTTGCTTAGCTCTTTGGCCTGCTTGAAAGTTTAATGTTGATAGTAGCGATTTCTCTTCATTTTTACTGATGAGTGAGCTGCCGATATTTAAATGTCGGACAAGGTCGAATAAGTGCTCTTTCTGCTCTTCTCTTGAAAGTTTATTGATTAAAGTCCAAGCAATTTTGTAGTGAATTTGTTTTTTTGTTTCTTCGCCAAAAACACTGTATGCGGCTTGGTGCACTCGGTCATGAATAAAATGATAACTATTTTTTGATTGGCGTAATATGCCTTCTTTAACAGGCAGGTTAATCAGTTTTGAAGTTTGCTCTAGGGTGTAATCTAAAATTTTAGCAAGTTCTGCTAATTGGAAGCTATTACCGATACAGGCCGCGAACTTTAAAGCTTGCTGTGACTGATCTGGCAATTGCATTATTTTATCAACCATCAAGTCGACAACATTGTTGGTAATGTTTAACTTGTTTAGTTCTTGTGTATCCCATTTCCAATGACTTTGCTGTAAATCAAATTGAAGAAAACTCTTTTTTTCAAGCATTTCTAGAAACTGAACTAGGAAAAAGGCATTGCCTTGGGTTTTTTTATAAAGCAATTTTGATAGCTCTTTAACTTTCTCTGGTGCTTGTAACGCATCGGATATTAGCTGTTGAGTTGCTTTTTCTGTAAGGTTATCTAAGTGGATAGTTTCATGCTGAATAGCCGAGTTATTAATGCTTGATAGTGCTAATGAAAAGGGATGTGCATTGCTTATTTCTGTATCTCGGTAGGCGGCAATAAGTAATAAATGTTTCTTAACCTTGCCTTCAACTAATGACTTCAATAGTGCTATTGATGCAGCATCGGCCCATTGCCAATCATCAATGAATATGACCAATGGCTGCTCTTTTAATGCAATGGCATCGATAAACTGGTTGATTACATAACTGAGTCTATGTTGTGCCTGTACACCAGATGATACTGGTGTCTTTGGCTGCTTACCAAGAATAAGCTCAAAAGAGGGGATCGCATCAATCAGTACTTGGCTGTTATCACTAAGAGCATTTTGTATCCGCTCACGCCAACACTTCAGCGAAGAGTCATCTTCTTTTAAAATATAATCTGCAAGGGCAGTAAATGCTTGTCGCCATGCATAAAAAGGAATAGCTCTTTGGTTTTGTTCAAACTTCCCTGAAATAAACACGCCTTGTTTTTGAGTTAGAGGTCTATGCACTTCATTAACGAGTGCACTTTTTCCAACGCCGGACAATCCTGAAATCAGCATTATTTCTGCTGCGCCCTGGCTAATGCGACTGAATGATTTATTCAGTAAAGCAATCTCTGTATCTCTACCATATAGTTTTTCTTTTAGCTGCAGTTTTGGCGATACATCAAGCTCACCTAGCGAAAAGTCGGAGACATTTTTTCTCTTAAGTTGTTGTAAACATAACTCTAAGTCATGAGTAAGGCCTTTGGCTGTTTGATATCTGTCTTCAGGCATTTTCGCGAGCAAGCGGTTAATAATCTTGGCAAGAGATAGTGGCAATCGAGTATTAATCTCATGAGGAGACACTGGTACTTTTGCTATATGTGCATGGATTAGCTCTATACCATGGTTATCTTTAAAGGGCTGTTCTGTGGTGAATAATTGGTAAAGAGTGATGCCAAATGAATATAAATCTGAACGAAAATCTAACGTTCGATTAATGCGACCTGTTTGTTCAGGTGACATATATTCAAGTTTACCTTCTAGTTCATTGTGATTTTGAAAACGCTGCTCTTC
>PJEL010004742.1_pt1 | contig 11109 bp, 5 predicted proteins | sample 1853271 | NCBI WGS metagenome assembly PJEL01 (sample SAMN08108733, study PRJNA415343) | Invertebrate metagenome, whole genome shotgun sequencing project. | host: Globobulimina | place: Sweden: Gullmar Fjord | collected 2015-08 | reverse complement strand
AGAAAATGCCGAAAAAAGATATCGGTATGATCTTCTCCACCTACGGCCATGTGTATGTTGCCAAGTTAGCTATGGGTGCCAACCCAGGTCAGGTCGCCAAGGCCATTGCCGAGGCGGAAGCATATGACGGACCATCCCTGATTATTGCTTATTCACACTGCATCAACCACGGCATTAACCTTGCCAACGGTTTTGATCAGCAGAAAGCTGCGGTAAAATGTGGTCACTGGCCGCTGTATCGCTACAACCCTGACCTTGAAGCAGAGGGTAAAAATCCACTGCACATTGACAGCAAGGCGCCGTCCATGCCTTTTGCTGAGTATGCCCTGGCTGAAAACCGCTACCGCATGCTGAAGCTTACCAACCCAAGTATGGCTGATGAGCTTATGGAAATGTCCCAGAAGGATGTTGAAAAATCCTGGAATTTCCTGGAAGGTCGTGCAAAAGCCCTTGAGCCTAAGAAATAAAAGCTCATTGCTTAACTGATAGCACACAAAAAAAAGCCGCTGGATTTATCCAGCGGCTTTTTTTATTGCTCAGTCAGAACTCCCTTTCCAACTCTCCAAGGCGGGAACGCTTTTTTAAAATCAGATTACCGCCCTGCTCCCGTTCCCTTCTTCAGCTGTATCGCTTTTTCCATATTCTGTCTTATAGTTGGTTGGTTTGGGTTTAACTTAAGAGACCTGCTATAATGCTGGATGGACTCACTGTAATTCCCATGATTTAAGAGAATGCCAGCTACATAGTTGTGGGCAAAATAGGCGGAAGGATCCAGCCGCACTACCTCAAGAAAATGTGTTTTCGCCCTTTGCCAGTCCTTTTTCTTTACCATCAGCAGACCTAAGGTAAAATGTCCGCGCCCATAGTTTGGCCGGAGTCGAATCGCTTCGTTAAGATGAAATTCTGCCTTTTCCATCTGTCCTATCTCCATGAGGGCACGACCCATATTGTTGTGAAGAGACGGATCCTTTGGTGACAAACGCAGTGCCTCGGCCAAATGAACAATAGCCTCTTGAAATCGTCCCTGTTTTGCCCAAAAAACTCCATAAAAATTTCGGACTTCCGAATAATCAGGTTTGATTCGCAATGCTTCCTGATAATAGCGGTCGGCCTGACGGAGATCGCCTTTGGCCTCCAGAGCCTGGGCAAGGTGGAGATAGGGTCTGGGATTGGCCGGGGCCTTTTGCGCACAATCAGCCCAGAAGACAGCAGGATCCCTCCAGACATTATTTCGGTTCCATGTCGTAACACTCAAGGCGACAAGTAAAACCAGGGTGGCCAGCAGGGCCGGCAGCTTTTTTTTGCCAATCGCCAGCAGGAGCAACCAGGCCAGACCAATGCACAATCCCATATTAGGCAGATAAGTGCGATGCTCAAAGGCAATATCCCTTATGGGGATGATGCTTGACTCCACCGCGTGCGCCAGATAATAAAAAATAAGGCCAAAAGCAAGATAGGGCAGTCGGCGGACCAGATAAAAAGCTAAACCTATGAGGAGAAGATGGCTGGCAAGGGCAGCCAAAACTATGGGCTCAGTCAAGACACCCGGGAAAGTAACATGATAATCAAGATGCAGCCCTGCCGGCCAGAAAAAATAACGGATATAGGTCCAGATTATGCCGCTCTGGATTGACAGATATTGACTGCGCGACAGGGCGATTGTTTCTCGAGTCAGTGAATCAGCGGTCTCTAAAGACAGAAAAGAGACGTTAAAAACTGCAACCATGATCCCGTAGACTGCTGCAAGTAGAAGAGTGACAACGAGCAGGCCAAGACCCATCTTCTTCATGCTTGCCTGGAAAAAGACCAGTTCGAGAAGAAGAAAAGACACTGGCAGGGTAACGGTATTTTGCTTGGAGAAAAAGGCAAGAAGCGCAAACAGTGCTGCTCCACAGCCCAATAACATTCGGCGCCTGTTGTCATCACTGAGTCTTGCCCAGACGTAGCAAGCCATTGAGGCGATATAAAACAGTGCTGCCAGGGAGGCAGAGCGTTGGACAATGTAGGTAACTGCCTGGGTCTGCAGAGGATGAAGAACGAAGATAAGAGAGGTGAGCACCGGAAGCCAGGCTCCTGTTTTCTCAGACAGCTTTCCTCCGGGAGAGAGAAGCAGGCCCTGCACCAGCAAGAAAACAGAGCAACCGCCCAGGAAATGGATGAATATATTGACAATATGGTAGCCGGTCAGGTTGAGTCCATGAAAATGGTAGTTTACGGCAAAAGTATAATAGCTGATGAATCTGAGTTTGGCATACTTCCACAGGCTGCCAAGGTCCTCGAGATGTTTTATAGCAGGGTTGTCGATGATAGATGTTTTATCATCAAAGTAAAACGGCACATCAAGTGTGTGCCCATATACGCCCGCCACAACCACTGCCAGCAGGAGGAGCTGCAGCCATTTTTTCTCAATAATCTTAGATGTCATTTTTTCTCATTTTTTTATTATTTTCTGCTGCCAGAATGGCAAGCTTATTCCCTGAAATGAACTAAAGGCACCAACCCTTTTACCTTACACTTCCACCCCAAAGGTATCAATAATTAAGTATTGTCCCCCAAAATTGCGGAGAAACAACACTTAGGCATTGGCATGGAGGAGGCAGACTGCAGGCTTATTCTTACTGAATAATCAGCCTGTCAACAGTAACTGTACCGTTATTGATAGTGAGGGAGCCGATAAGTTCTGTGGCAGGAACACTCCTCGAGTATTCGCAGTTGAATCCTCCGGCCAGGGTAATGACGATATCGCGGTCCAGGAGAATATTTTCAGTAAACTTGACCGCGTGAGTTTGAATAGTATCACCATCAATTGCATTATTATAGGCGCTCTGCAATGTACTAAAACCAAACGGATCAATTAAGGCTGGCAGATTGAGGCATGAAGAAACGTCTATATAAAATGATTGACTGAAAAGATCAGAGCCATAAGTATTGCCGGCAGTCAGTGAAACGCTGTAGGTGCCCGGTTGCTCATACAGATGTGTCGGATTCTGCTGACTGCTTGTTTCATTGTCGCCAAAATCCCAGGTCCAGGCATTTGGAAACCAGGCTGTCAGGTCGGAAAAATCAACGATAAAGGGGGCATTGCCACTTAAAGGCAAAGCTGAAAAATGAGCTGATGGCGGTTGCAGGTCTGTGACTGCAGTGTATAAGTCCAGCCGGGGAGTGCTTATGCTGTTGCGGGAATCAGTTACCGGCAGTCCGGTTGCTGTTAACTGATTTAAAATATCATCAACACTAAAAAGGTGGTCAAGCTCCTTTAACACGGCAACCGCACCGGCTACATGGGGAGCAGCCTGGGAGGTTCCCGCCATGGTTGATCCAGCTGCGGTAATCAGGGTTCCAGGGGCAAGCAGGCTGAGAAAATCAACGCTGTTTGAAAAACAGGCCACTTTATCAGCAGCGCTGCTGCTGTCCGAGCAGCCAGAATAAGTAATGCCGCCAACATTTGCATCATACACGGCTCCGACAGAAAGAGCATCAGGCACACAGGCCGGAGAGCTTATTCCTCCGGTATAACCATCATTTCCTGAAGAAATTACTGTAGCGATTCCGGCGCTTTTTAAGGCACTTATCGAACTGGCTAAATCATCTGTGGGGCATGGCAAAGAATGTGAAATGTCATTTCCAAGGCTCATATTTACCGCGACAATGTTATAGGTGTCGCGGTTGGCAAGCACCCAGTTCATAGCGCTGATTATATCAGAGTACCAGGCAGTGTTTCCGTCAAAAACGTCGAGGCCGATAATTTTTGTGTCCGGTGCCACAGCTGCCACTATCCCGGAGACATTGGTACCATGACCTGAAGAATCGAGAACACCGTCAGTGGGGGCAAAATCCTGTACATAGGACACTTTGCATGTTGCCGGAGTATTTGGAGCGGTACAGCTTCCAAAGGCTGTATGCGTATAATCTACTCCGGTATCCAGTACGGCCACAGCCGTGCCGCTCCCTGTTACCCCATTTCCATGTGTCCCTGGGGCACCAATAAGATCAAGACTTTGGGCAAGGTGTGGAAACAGGGCGAGATTTTCACCAACAGAGGAAACTTCATCCATCTGTAGTAGTTGAGAGAGAGATTGACTGTTAACAGTCATATGAATAACAGGCAGGAGCTCGTAGTCATTGTTGACGAGATGGTCTTCCTTCGAAAGCCTGGAAAGGAGCAGGCTTTTGCGATTTCTATAACGCCTGGCTTTCTCTTTTACAATTGTCTTGTCCTGGAATTTCAAACCCCGTTCATTCATTCTCTTTTCGGCGATATTTCTGATATCACTTTCTTCAAGATGGACAAGTATTTCAATCTCGTCTGATGTTTCCAGGTTCTGCAGGATAGCAGGCGGAATTTTGCCCGAATCTGCCAAGAGCTGCAAGGCAGCAGACTGGCCGTTTGCTGCCAGGATGGAAAAGTGCAGAATGCCTATAACAAGAAAAAACACCCTGATGTGTGCTGTTTTTACCATTTGTTATTTATTTTCAAAAAGGTTGAGCTTTTCACAGGAGATTAATCATTTAACATTTTACAAAGTTGCAATTTCCACACCAGGGTATTTGTCGGTGATTTAGAACTTTAGAGAAATCAACAGCAGGCCTTTTCCCCATATTTTTGGTCATCAAATCAGCGGACTGGCCTGATTCACCCCTGTGCAAAAGCTGCCGTGCAAAAACTTCCAAAAAGAGTCACGTGGCCCAAAAGTGAGGCATATGACCCTTCCCTGGGCAGCGTGCCAGGGAAATATGCCATGAGCCGGGCGACATTAAAAGAGAAAGACCAACCTATCAACCTGACATTACGTGCTTTCTCTGCAACAGGAAACTCACGCCTCCCATGCTACTTTGTGGCATGAATAGTGAATGTTTTTATAAAGTGCAATTGGCACACTTTCATTTTGCCGGAGCTTTATACTTTTATGGGAAAACATCTCATTAAAAACACATTAATATTTAGCTTTGTGGCTTTTTTGTTTTTTTGTTTGATGCCGACAGTTTTGTTATGCAAAGAAACTTCATCAACAGTTGAAAAGCGGATTCTGCAAAGCCAAATGTTTATGAACGTAGGGGATTTTGCAGAAGCCCGCTTCGCTCTTGAACAAGCTCTGAAAGAAATGCCGAAAGAGCCGAAACTTTATTTTCATCTTGGTGTAGTCCACACCAGTATGGGTTTACTGAATGAAGCAGCCGAGGCCTATGAGGCTGCAGTACGCATTCACCCTGGCTACCTTGGGGCATTATCTGAACTAGCTCGGGCGTATCATTCTCTGGAAAGATGGGATGACGCCATCATAGTTTATGAGAAAATAGCCGAGATTGATCCTTCTTCCGCCCGTCCCTATTTTGAAAAGGCTATGATTTATCGCAGGCTAGGTCTCCAGGAAGAAGAAAAAAAGGCACTGGCTGAAGCCTATCGCCTCAATCCGCAGTTTGTCATCCAGTCTGCCCGACTGCATGATTTTGAAATCGATGAACTATTGGCTGAAAAAGAAATTCCGCTGCAGTCATCGATTAGCAAGGTAGAAAGTTCTAAAAATCTTGCCACTGGCGCACCATCTCATCCCGTTCAAGATGAGATGCAGAATGTCCCCTCTCAGAGGGAAAATGAAAAGTTTAGTTGGTTGGTTATGTTACTCCTGTTCACAACATTCATATTAATTTGGGGAGGAAAAAAATTCTTGCAGTTGAATCAGTAAGCACTCAGATTTTGGGAGAAATTCGAGAGAAAGTGAAGAAAAAAAATCTACTGAAAAGAGAGAAAAAAATGAAAAAAACAACATTGTGTGAGGTGGGCGTTTTTTGTCTTCTTATGGCACCGCCCGGTGCATATGGTGCCGCAGGCATGGGGCCTCATAATAAGTCAAACTTGGTTGATTATGCCTATATAGATTTTCCGGATGGAACTTCCAGTTCCACCAGCAATTGTTCCAACTGTCACTATACCGATTATGTCTCCCGCTGCGAGACCTGTCACACCAACAACACAGGCGGCGGCTATTCAGACATGAGCAACTGGAACAACCGACATGACTATGTCACCGATTCAGCTCCGAGAGTAATGACCCACCAAAAACTGGCCTGTGGCGACTGCCACTGGGCTGTCACCCATGGGAACTTGACCCCGATCTGGAACAAAAAACTTGTTTCCGGCACCTTTGACGGCACCTCCGTGGTCAACACCTTGCTTGGCACCCACACCTGGAATCCTGATCCGACCTTGTGGACCGACACAAACGGAGACCCCGGCATAGGCAGGGTTGAGGAGCAGTGGACTTCAACGATCACCATCCCCAGCGGCTTCACCATAGAGCACCCGGACTGGAGCGATCCCGCCGCCTGGATGGAAAAGACCGGTCCTGAACGCGGTCTTATTCTGGGAGTACTTAACTCAAACAACGCCTTTGATAATGAAATCGGTACGTTTGAGGTCATCACCTCCGAATTAAATGGTGATGGCTCAGTAACCCTGACCTTCAAAGGGAAACTTGTCCTGGCATCTCTATCCGGGGTTGACCAAGTCACCCCGGCTTTTGGCTTCTATTACCACCAGATGTTAAAACCCTTTATCGGCTATTGTGATGATCCCAACCAGGCCGGTCTGCAGATAGACACTGCAAACCCTCAGATCTGTTTCCAGGATATGGGAGGCAACCCATGGACAGCCGATTTCGGCTATCCATACGGCAGTTCCAACTGTCCACAGGATGTGGAATGTATCCACCAGGACGTTGTCTTTGCCGGTCCCTCTGACTTTGCCAATACTGACGGTTTAGGCGTCGGGGGCATCGATTCCACCCCTGACGGCATCTGTCAGGTCTGTCATCTCAGCGCCAACCACTGGAGACGTGACGGCAGCCTGGACGATCATTACACAACACAGAAATGTACGGATTGCCATGAGCATAGCAAGGGGTTTCAGGCACCTTGTGTTTCCTGCCATGCTGAACCGCCAGTGGATGCCGCCGGCATGGTTTACAGCACTGACGGGGTGAACCCTAACCCGGGAGCTACAGGTTCCTTCACTTCTGGCGCCCATGCCGTCCATGCCACAGCTGCAGGCCACACTTTCAGCTGTGATTCCTGTCATACGGGCGGCATGCCGGATTCCTCCTATTCCGGCAATAATGCCATCCAGATAGGGTTTGCTGTCAATCCTTCAGAAATGGCAACTGGTTACGACGGCCAGGCCAACCTGACAGCCCCCTTTGTTTACGAGGGGACAAACGGCGCCACGGTAACAACCGGCGGCAGTCTGGTTTGCTCCAATATCTACTGTCATGGTGATGGCACCGCCGTGTCAACAAGCTTTTTTGATCCTTCGGTATACACTCCTCCAGGTGTTACCACACCACCATGGAACGGACAGTGGAGTGACTCGGATGGCAGCAAATGCAATAACTGTCACCAGTATCCGCCCGCTTATAGCCAGGATAATCCTAAGGCCAACAGCCACTTAAGGCACATGCAGATAGGTTATACCTGTCAGCACTGTCATTTTGCCACAACAGAGGATGATCTAACCATTGCCAGCACCAGCCACGCAAACAGTGTGTACGATGTTGCCCCTGGGCCTGATGCTACATTTCCTGCCCATGGAAATGATGTGCCGTATTCTTTTGAATACACCTATGATCCAGGCGGTGGCTCCTGTGCCAGCAATAGCTGTCACAGCTATTGGACAATATCCTTAGAGCGCTGGGGAAATGCTTCCATCTCGGCCAGTACCAATACCCAGCAAGGGGGGACCTTGTGTGGAGATATTACTTTAAATATCACTCCCACAGGGGGATATCCTTCCAGTCCTGTTCCACCTTACACCTGTTATTATGAATGGGGGGATGGTGCGGTCACTGACTGGAGTGACGACTGTTCCGCTTCACATGTATATGATGCGGAAGGAACCTATGACGTTACCTGGAGTGTGCGGGACGCCAAAATGCATACCTTGTCCGGAATCCCTGCCACCAAAACAACGCCATTAAGTATTTCTTTTAGCCCAGGTTGTATAGATCCCGCCACCATTGATACAGACGGCGATGGCATGCCCGATGTCTGGGAAGATTTATATGGCCTAAATTACCTTGACCCAACCGATGCCCTTTTGGATCTGGACGGAGACGGTCTTACCAGTCTTTATGAGTTTAATCTGGGTACCAATCCGACTCTGTTAGATACAGACGGTGACGGGGTGGATGACGCGACTGACGGTTACCCCCTGGATGGTGGACTGACAGTCTGCACTGATATAATCCTTGGCAATGGTGTTCCCTATCTGTCTGTGGCCGCTGCCTACAGTCAGCTTCAGAGTGGCAACATGATCCAGCTTACGGCCTCTGATCTGATCGAAGACCTGTTGTTTGATCAAAACATCATCTTCACCCTCTCCGGGGGCTTTGATTGTGCTTTTATCAATAACCCGGTGAATACGGATATTTCCGGAACATTAACAGTTGCCGACGGAACCCTTACTGTTGACAGGATAACTATTAAATAAAAACGGCTGACGCAATGGATTGCAGCAGAAAAGGTTCATGAAAAACAGTATTCCGGCTCCGGCGGATCCCCCGCAGGAGCCGGAATATCTCGCCCTTCTCTACCGCCGGAAAACCAGGAGATATCGGCTAAAATAATTATTCAGTGCCAACTTCTTGGGAAATCCCTTTTTTCAGCTCCGCATCCGAGACAGTCTCCAGCCAGTTGCTGGCCGCATTCGGGTCTTTTTTTGACCAGTCTTTGACAATGGAACTCAAGGTAGAAATCTGCTGATCACTTTCAATCTGGTCGTTTTCCAAAAGCCACTGGGCTGCCTCCTGATGATTGGTTCTGGACCAGTAACTGGCAACAGTGGTTACTGCTTTTGTCATCAAATCGTGGTCATCTACTTTGACGGCCCATTCACTGGCGTTTTGCGGAGAGAATTGGGTCCAGAGACTGAACTGCCTGGCAATTATAACATTGTTTTCTTCGGTTTCCGGCAGCGTTATAGCCCAGTCTGCAAGCCCTATCATGTCTTTAACCGCCCAGGTAGCGATCGTGTTGGCAACAAGTCGCTTACGGGTAATTTCGTCATCAAACTGCATGCCCCACTCCACTGTGGACAGCGGATCTTCCTTGGCCAGTGTTTTACCGATTATTTCCAGAACTTCCAGGCGGTTATTACTGTCTTCAAGCTGCAAAGCCCATTCATAGGTTGCCTGGATATCTTGCTGCACCCATTGTTTGGCAATAAGGTTATGAGAGAAAAGGGAGAGCTTTTCATCAGTTATCTGGCTGATCCAATAGAGTGCCTCCTCCGGAATTTCACGATAAAGTGCCCCCAGAAAACCGCTGACAAAAGTCTTTTTGTCTTCGAAATTCTCCACTAGTCCGAGGACTTCGAGGGCGATAGACGGATCATCCTTAGACAATAAGAGGCCAAGCTCCTCAAGGCGGAGTCGTCTCTCTTCTGGATTCTCGATTGCCAGGGCGGCGTTAAGACTCTCATGCAGCTCATCGTAATCTATTGATGACAAACCAGCTGTTGCAGGGTCCGAGCCTTTGCTCAGATTTGTTCTTGAACTTTGATCGTCAGCAGGAACGGTACCACTCTTTGAGTTTTTCTGTTTGGTAGAAATTTGTCCAGGTAGGGGCCAGGAAGGGGCTCCAGATTTTACGATAAGCAGATCTTTTTTTTCATCGGCACGGGCGCTATCATTTTGCACAGAACCTGCCGACTGCGGGGTCTCATCCGTCTGAAAAGCACTGAGAGTATTGCCCTGCGGGGCTGCAATCGCCTTATCTGCAGGAGAAATGCTTGATGCCTGTGATTCCAGCGGTGATACGTTTTGTCTCTTTTCAAGATCAGCCGGAGAAAAAAACATCCAGCAAAGGCTGGCAATCACTGTTAAGGCACAGAAAACAAACCCGGCCTTTTCTTGATTATTCACTAAATATCAATCTCCATACATTTTTCCCAAAAAAAGAATCCTCACCCTCAGTTCCCGGTCATGATCTGTCTGGCCTCTTCTATTTTATAGTCACATTCTCAACAGTTAATGTTCCGGAAATAATGGTTAATGTTCCGGAAATTTCGGTATTTACCGGATTAGTGCCAAAACCACAATCATATCCCCCTGAGAGGGTGAAGATGATATTTTGATCAAATAAAAGTTCCTCGATATGATCAGAGGCAGTGAGCCGAATGGAGTTGTCAGACTGGATCTGACCGCTGTTATAGGCTTCTGCAACCGAGCCATATGACACCATGTTTTCATAATGAACAATGGTATCCGGGCAGATACTGAGCAGGTCATCAAGGGGATAGCCGTCATGACCGTCGTCCACCCCGTCACCATCCGTATCTGTAAGCGTCGGATCAGTGCCCTGATTATATTCATCGAGGTTAGTCAACCCGTCTCCATCCAGATCAGTATCCGCATCGCTTGGATCAAGGGGATCAAGACCGTAGGTTATTTCCCACATATCCAGCATGCCATCTCCGTCACTGTCTGCGGTGTTCGGATCAGTGCATCCGGTCCAGGAAGGGTTGACGGCCGTTGTGTTGATGCCATTAAATTCTGTCTGGGTCATAGTGGTATGCCGGTTTGCGTCCCGCACACTCCAGGTAACGGTATAGGGATTGCCGTCAGCGTAAAAATGGTTTGCTGAACAGTCTTCACTCCAGTCCTGAAAGGTACCGTCACCCCAATCATAGTAACATTTAAATGGTGGGGTGGCTGACCCGGAAGGATAGGAGGCATAGACATTGACACCAAGGGTCACTTCCCCGCAATAACTGCCATTGGAGCTGTTGGTGGAAGCAGTGAGCTTATGCTTGCCCCAGCGGTAAGGATCAAGTGTTCCAAAATAATCATGGCAGGAGTTGCTTGAACAGGTGCCCCCGCCTGCATCATAGGTATAAACAAAGGTGAGAGGCCAGTCCTGTCCGTTGGCGTTAAAGGTAGGGGCTGGATCAACATCATAAGTGCCATTATGATGTTTAGCAGCCGATCCATAATGACAGGTATCGCAGTCATAACCTATCTGCTCATGACGGAAATGGCTGTTTGCCTTCGGATCATCCTGGGCATAAACCGGCGGATACTGGTGCCAGTTGTTGCAGATATTCCCGTCTGGATCATC
>PJEL010004741.1_pt1 | contig 11113 bp, 12 predicted proteins | sample 1853271 | NCBI WGS metagenome assembly PJEL01 (sample SAMN08108733, study PRJNA415343) | Invertebrate metagenome, whole genome shotgun sequencing project. | host: Globobulimina | place: Sweden: Gullmar Fjord | collected 2015-08 | reverse complement strand
AGTAGCAAACTCTTAAACACTAGTACACATTTTGATACCTGAGGTTTGTAATCATCAACTTCTGTCTCGGCATCCGGTTGCTCCTGATCCCCTTTGCTTTTCTTGACAACGACTAGATCTGCCATATCATCAGCATTTAGTGAAGTCAACAATAGTGAAGGGTTCTTCTCCAAAAGAAGCAACACCTAAAAGGGTAGAGTAGCGATGGCAGAAACACAAAGAGGGTATAACATTACATGGGTCAGAAAAAGCATTCCTCGTCCTTTCCACAAAAGACACAACAACAGCCAGAACAAAATGGGGACGCTTTCATTTATTTCAATTCCTGCTTGCTATGCGAGATCAGTTCTCCAAGGTTTTATCGTCCCCATTTGACTTCCAACAAGGGTAGCCAGACGGAGTTCTTTGCATCAATGTGTGGTATCATCACACTCGCATAAGTACAAGACACATTTACTAACTTATACACACATCCACAGAAGCCTATATGTACATTTACACATTCTGCCTGTCCCCACGTTTGTTTCCCAGGAAAATTATAACATCTTTACCTACCCGCGTGAGATAAGCATGAGCATTTTTCCAGAGCCCAGTATCCATGTAGTCATCCACATTCTTGAGGGTATCAAACATGGCAGATATTGCGTGCATGAGAATTGGTATTTCCTGCACAGGGATGATGATGATGACAGTGATTGCATCAGGTGACCAATAGAAAAACGAATGCCAGCCACTAACAAGTTAGTATCCACATACCTTGCCAGGGCCAAATGTTTGCGAAATGTAAGCCATTGTGCTCAACTGACGGAGTACATTCAGGCGAGATGTGCTGCGTTTACCACGAGAAGCCAACACTTCAAGGAGTTTCTTGTCGAGATCTTTAACGGTCATCTCATCAATTCTAAAGGAAGTTCTAGTCCTGGTCTTCAGATCAATCACCTTTTCCTTCTTACTTTTCTTCGCCCCCTCCTCAACCTTAAAGCGGAGTGATCAGGTGGTACACTGACGGTGGCACTCGCTACATATTATGGTGCATGGAACTGAGACAGAGTCACTTTCATGTGGGGCATTGCACTGTATAGGTGCAATCCACACTCACCCTAGCACTTCTCTTTTCCTCTTTCTTCTTCTTGGCATCATCTGTTACTGCACGTTTCACCCAAAATGCCCGACCTTTTAGCTGTTCGCCATCTTCATCTGAGCTTTCACTACTCAAAGTTTCATCACTATCAGATTCCCATTCGTCACTATCAAACTCATCCAACATCTACGGAAGGAGAGAGAGAGAGAGAGAGTTGTTTATTTACTACCGGACCACCATAACAACTGTAGTAGCTTGGAATTGAAAACATCACAACAATCCACACGGTGGGTGCAGCATGAAGAGCGTACTGCTTCAATGGCATCAAAGAAATAACTGCGTGAAAAACACGCGCTTTCATCTCATGGTAGTCGGGATCGCATCTCTGCGCCCTCGGAAACGAGGAATGCGTTGACCAGCAAAGGGTCAAAGAGGTCATCATAGCCATGAGAGAGAAGGCACCGGTGCTCTAGCAATATACACCAACAACAAGCACAGGCAGCAGCACACTATAACATAAAGTACTAGCTAGCTCCTATTGACCGAAACGGACACACCTTGGAAGGTTTCTTTTTCTTCACAACATCAGAATCGTCAGAATCACTAGCATCCGAATCTTCACTACCGATGCTCTTCCCCCTCCTCCTATCAATACTGGATGAGAGGGATACAGCTATAGAGGCCATGCTATCACTGTCGGACATGCCATCGCCACTCTCTGCATCAGAGGTATCAGATTCATCCTCATCCTCTGTGGCGTACAACTCCGGATTATTCTGGCAGGCTGTTATTTCAGCTTCGTATGCCTTATTGTGCTTCTTCAACTGCAGCTTCATGCGATTTAAAGACCGAGTGTTGGTCGCTGACATTTTCTTCACTGCAACTTTGTCTTTGAGGGTGGTAAGAACCCCTGTTTCCAGTTCCACTAGCAGCCTCATCTGATACGCAAAGGGAGGGCGCCATTAGTGTACATGTGTCCTACAACTAACAAAAAGAATCCCAATACTACTCACGTAAAATTTTGGAACACCTTCTCTAGCAATGAGTGCTCTGGCTTTCTCCATGTGCTTAACAAGCTCGTCGAATGCTGTCTGCACTCCGTTCCAGTCATTTATTTTAAGGCCATTTCGGACCTTTGTGCACGTAGCACGAATGGACTCCCATGATCGATCTTTCGCTGACCTAGGTTAAGAAATTGAGTGAGATTGCATATATGGGGCTCAGTAAAGAAGCAGGACACAACACATCTGGTGCAGTCAAAGTCAAACTGAACGTACTGTTGAGAACCACAGAACAAACGACTACTAAAACCAAAAACAAATGTGGGGTGTGGCATGGGCCTAGAAGTAAAATAAGCTTAGCCTCTTCCTCTTAAATAGCACACACGCCTAGGAGGGCGTAGTGGTGGGATGAACCAACGAGAACCAGCCCAATTACTTACCTAACGATCCTGACTTCATCTTCACTATCTGAATCAGAATCCAGAGCCCAATTCCTTCTGGCAGCCTGTCCTCCCCTGGCACCAACTGAAGAATCGCTCTCTGTCTCGGACTCGGATTCACTAGCGCTGGAGCCATCTCCTGCCCAGAACCTCGAAGCCATGGCTACTTACAGACGATCATAATGGTGGTTTGGCTTTAAGTCAGGATTGAAGATGAAGGCACAAGAAAGCGTTCCTCACAGAAGAGTCCTTTTCACCTTAACTAACGCACACACACACACATATAGAGAGAGAAATAGATACAAAACACCAATCGGACATGACAAAGAACCATTCTCATCATCCCCTCTCTTACTTCCCTGAACGTCACTTTTCAACTTGATCTACGAGCACGATAACCTCTCCAATATCAAATCTCCCACCCAAGAACCACCACATGCCCACATATCTACAACGAATAATCCCACCCTCCCCCCCCTTCATACATCCCTAACTCACTCATTTCTCAGTAGATTCAAATTCTTTCTTCAACATCTCATCCCATGGACATCAATATCTCCTTACACAGCACTAGTCACCCACATATTACTCCCCATTTTCACCGCTCGTTCATCACCGTACGACCCCCCACCCCCCCAGATAGTGTTAGGTTCACTTCACCTACCCCGACTGTTCTCCACATAAAAGCTAACCCAATGTGGCACTATTACCCAATCCTACTCACCCGATGGCCTTCAATTCCAAGCCCTAAGCACTCCTATACCCCCTCAGGTGCGATTAATGTTAGGCTTAAAGCTGTGGGAAAATACAATATTTCTTGGCTAGGAGTGCCACAGGTCATCTGTGAAGCGCTACTATAATATATGTACAACTAATGAGGTGTACTAATGACTATTTTTCACTTCCCTAATTTATCAAATACTACAGTGGTTGGGGTCTCTATATTATCTGCGTAGTTTTCTTTTCCTCCAACATATTCCAGAACTTCCCTGATGAGTGCCAGCCATCCTCAAGCAACAAAACCAAATTCGTCAAGTCAAGGCAGTAAAACCTCTACCCCCAACAACGACTCATTATATAGACGGCGCAAGGTTCTCAGCCACGACAAAAACTAACACATAGCCAAGCAGAAGAAGAGTACAGGCTGCTGCTGCAAGCAGCGAGGGGGGACGAGCCAAGGAGCGACAGTTGAGATCGTACTGTGGTGTTAAAGTTATGGTAAAAATGTTAAGGGTTGCGCTAGCTTGGCAGAGTTTGTTAATGGCCACCATACCCAGCATATATATGATTCATTATTAGGTCCAAAGCTCATACTTTTGTGTAAAGGATTAGACACAGTGTGATGGAGCGCGCGCTTACGTGGCATACATGGCTCATTATGACGCATGCTTGTGCGGCATAATATACTGAGTATTCTGTATGACGTACGCTGACGTGTCAAAGATTGAACTGAAAGACTAGCCGTTTTGTACTGAGTGAGGACAATAACGTAGTGGATAAAGCACCAGCTACTTGGGTTGTAGTTAAATTGAGAGTTATGGTAGCCTATTCTAGCCACCCATATCTTATAGCAGCAGTGCGTCACACACTAGTTTAGGGTTAGGGTTAGGCTTTAAGGTTAGAGTAGAGTGAATTGAATTTTATCAACGGAGGTGTATTTCAAAACCGTCGCTTGCGCCGGCGAACGTCGGATAAAACCAGCCACATAGGCGAGCTTGGTATGCAATTCATTGATGAGTGGCTCAGAACGCCTCAGCTAAGCTCTAAAGCCTGCACAGGCACCATTTAATTTCTAACCATAACCCTATTTCTAACCCTAACCCTAAAGCCTAACCTTAACCCTAGCCATAACTCTAACTCTAACCCCCTAACCCTAAGCCTAATCCTGACCCCTAAACTTATTTTTGCCGAGGTATTGGAAGTAGGAAACCTTATTGCTAGTAGTAGGCCCCTTATTGGTAGATGTAATTCCATTGCTTGTGACACGGTGAATGACTCTGGGCTCCATGATGCGCTGCCTCTGAAATTTGCAGTGGAAGAGATGGCAACGATAGAGCTGCTACCTGCATTGACCTGAGCAGCTAGCGTAAATAGGCATATAGCCCTCACTGATACCACTTTGCGTAAAGATTTATTTGCTCGTGTTTGTCCTAATGGTAGTCGTCGTACAGAAATGATGGCGTAGCTTGTATATTTGAGATACACGCCGAGGGAATATAGCGGTTCCGTGTCATAAAGGATTTAAGGCCCCATTTGCGTTGGGTTCTGTGTATCAAATATTCCGGATTAAGACAAAAAAGCTGCAACTTGTTACCGATGTAGTGGTACAAGGTACATATGCGAACCTGGAAACCCCTCTCCTGGCTTAATCAAAAACGGGCTTTGACAGTTGCCGTCGGTGTATCAGGGGGTGTTGACTCCTCTGTGGCTGCGTTGTTGCTGAAGAAGGCTGGCCATGAAGTCATTGGAATACATGCAACCAGCTGGCAAGATGGTGATGAGGAAGGAAAACGGATGAGCGTGGGAGGATCTTGTGGGGCTGAAAAGGAATGGAGGGATGCCGAAGCTGTCTGCAGAGCTCTTGACATCCCTTGCTTGAGGATAGACTGTGTGAAGGAATACTGGCATAACGTGTTTCAACCCTTACTGGAGGATTATTCTCGAGGCATGACTCCTAATCCGGATGTTCAATGCAACCGACACATAAAGTTTAGTCACTTGCGGGATAAAGCCTTCAGTATGGGTGCAAACTGCTTTGCAACTGGGCATTACGCAAGGCTGAGACATGCTGATCCTAGGTAGAGGACGATAGTATGTATTGATAGAAGATGTATGTATTTTAACTCTAAATCCCTCCTCAGAGACCCATACCCCGCGGAGCTCTGCAAGGCAGTTGACTCAATGAAAGACCAGAGCTACTTTCTATCTGCAGTTCCACATGAAGCATTCAAGAGTGTAATATTCCCACTTGGAGAGATATCCAAAGTTGAAGTACGGACTATGGCATTGGAAGCCAAGCTACCCACAGCACGAAAGCCTGAGAGCATGGGATTATGCTTTGTGGGAAAGAGGAGATTTAGCAGCTTTCTCTCTGAGTACCTACATCCCTCTTTGGGCGACGTGCGTTGTGTTGATTCAGGTCGTGTTCTAGGCCAGCATCGTGGTCTTGAGCTTTACACCATTGGCCAAGGTGCCCGAATTGGTGGAAGTAAGGACAAATTATTTGTTGTTAGGAAAGATGTGGACACTCACACAATATGGGTTGCACGTGGCACTGATCACCATTCTCTGTTCTCCGAGAGATGTGTTGCAAAATTGGAAACGTTCAACTGGATCGCAGGTGCTCCACCATCACAACTTGTGAAAGGTGACATGCCTGTGGAATATCGGGTCCGTCACTCCGTTGACCTCAGTAGAGGTGTTGCCCGTATTGCAGAAGTGGGTGGATGTGAGTTAGTGGAAGTGAGCTTTTCTGAGCGACAAAGATGCGTTGCACTGGGGCAAATTCTTGCAATTTATCAAGGCGAGAAATGTATTGGTGGAGGGCCAATCTCTGCGACTGATACAAACTAACCTTTTCATTCATTTCTTCGGGTTGGGGGGTTAGAACTCTGGAATCTAAGTAGGTTGACGTTGAGAGCAAAAGTGTAATTATATTATATCAAGTAAACCCTTCTACCCCACTACACCTTGGCAATGTCCCAGATACAGGCGGCACATGCCAACTAAAAACCGATACAAAATACAAAAACCGACACAATGAAAGCGCGACATTAACGCAATCACCCCAGAAGTAGCGTAGATTCTGAGTATGATCATTGTGTATCTGAAAGACGTGTTCACCTTCACCCTTTGCCGAATATTGAGTTACTTGAACTGGTGTACTGGCATTGCTACGTCAAGAGCTCTTATCCTCGCCTTTCGGAGTAAAGAGGGACCTGGGGAGTTACGGAGGATGTTATTGTGAAGTAGTGTTTTTAAGCTTCCTCTCTAGGGCGATGAGTTACAACATGAACGCTCTAAAGCACATAGATTTCCCTTTCTTACTTTAGCTTTTGCGGCTTGTGAAATGGGTGGTAGTGGGTAGAGTGTTAAACCATTGGATATGTTTTATGGCAATCTTCTTATGCGTATGCTATTTTACTGCTTTCCGTTCTACCTGAGCCCTAACCCTGACCCGATAACCCTAACCCTGACCCGATAACCCTAACCCTAATCCTAATCCTAACCCTAAAACCCTAACCCTAACCCAATAATGAGCCTAACCCAATATCCCTAGCCCTAAAGCCCTAGCACTAAAGCACTATCGCTAACCCTAACCCAATAACACGAACCCAATAACACTAACACTAACCCTAACGACAACGGCACAGAATGGGCTAAGACGGCCGCTGCTTAAGTAATAGAAGGGATTACACCCACATATAGCAACGAAGTTCTCAGGTGAAGAGATATTTGGAGGGAAATGAGAAGTAAAATATCTTCAAATACTACCAACTACATAGAAACAACAAGTGGTATGAGGAGAGGAGGTACTAAGTGTAGGCGAGCGGATGACCTCCCCGTAGCAGTACCTCCCGCATCCCAGGAAGAGTTGGTACCAAAATGGTGTTCATCATACGATATGGAGGAGGCAGCACTGGAAAATGATGTCATGCACGCCATACGCGCTTTGCAACGAGAATTCTACAGCTGCAAGGAACGCAGCACGGATGGGTCACTTTCGGCGATGGCTGCACCTGTATTGTGGCATCAATTGTACTCCTTCATTGCCAATCGGACAGCAGTGGACAAAGAATTACATGAACTTAAAGTTAATAATGTGGTTCGCATTTTTAAAACACACTCAATTGATTACGCTATTGTTCCTACAGAGCCCTATTTGAAGTTGGCGGAGTCTTCTCTCCCCGCAGATGCAGCCTGGGTATTCCGTTTAGTCCTGTCGTCTTCTGCAGGGCTGTCCGTTGAAATGGAGAAGTTTAAATTGGTATGCGACCCAACCGTGGATATTCAAGGAATTGTAGATGCAGCTATTCGGGCGGGCTTCCTCTTGCCGAGGAGGGACATAGAGAACGCATACTGGATCTCACACCCTTTTATTGGAATGCTTTCAAAGGACCTTTACAATGGTAGAGCTGAGCTTCTGCGTGCAATCACACGTTCCAAATACAAAGAGTTGAGAGAAAATGACCTGAGAAAGAAAAACCTTAAGCTTTCTGGCAAGAATGGGCTAGGCTTTGAATTCGTATTGCGTGACCTGCTTGGTCTTGGGAAAATAGAGCGATTTTCTACACCATCAGGCAATTTCTTGCGCATTCCCTGTTAGGTATCATTTCAAAAATTGTTGTTTCTCAGATTGTGCAGGCAGGGGAAAAAGGATGGAAGAAAAGGCTACTGATGTGCTGGAGCAGCGTGTGTCTCGCCCTAACGTCTGTCCTCTTCTTACCGGTGGCTGCTGGAGAATGAAACGGAAGGTGTATTGATAACAACGACCTACCTTATGCGTCACTGCAGTAGGACGCCTTCAACAACTTGTCATTTCTTTCTTTTACTCAGTCAAGTAATATCTAGTTTTGACTCAATGGACAATTGAGGCATCTTATGTCCCTTAATCCCATAATTGCAGGAGAGCAGAAGTCACCACCCCCGCCTGAAATCAGAAGCCCTGTTTTTGTGCTTCAAAACGGTTAGAGACCGTTAAAATATAGGGCAGTGGGTAATTATTCCTTATTCTCAGCAGACACAATGAGACAAAAGAGAGGGTTGGTCACGGTGGCAGCATTCTAGCAGTGGTATTCGACCTACCTACAGCCATTTTCACCTCAAGACGTAAACAGGGGTTATCCCTTTCAACCTTGACAACATCAAAACCTATTTATTATTGAGATATTGAATGAGTACATGTTTGGGCTTTAAGCTCCGAGGCTGGGTAAATACACACCAATAGCTGTACATACACTCTATCAATTCTCTACTTGTTAACTTAACGTGAGCACTTTTAATTTTGTATGGTCATGATACTTGCATGCTACTGCTTTCGTCTTGCAGTTTATTTCACGGTTTACTATATGCATGGTGTATCCTTGACTGATAGTGCTGGGAGTTAAAGGGTTTCACCTAATGTCATTTGTCATTGGTGTTGTTGGATGATATCTTCAATGACCAACGAAGGCGAGTCCTGGGGAAATGTTTAGCCCAGTCCATCCAGAAAGGCTCAATGTGGAAGAATGAACCACTGTCCTAATTTGTACACTGACTTTCATGCGGACATTTCGGGTAGAGAGGCTCACCAAATTCAGTTCAGCTGGCGGAGCTGAGCACAGTCCCTGGAAGCCGGAGGTCAAGCTTACCATCATAGTACGTCTGATGGTGGCCTTACAATGAACCCTGACTGGAAGGACTTGCCTGGCTTTGATTGAACTCCAAACAATAGCCCTAACCCTGAGGAAATGTTGCGTTGTTGTACACCTCTATTGATGTAATTACATCCTAACCCTAACCCTAACCTAACCCTTGGAAGGTGATTTGAAGGAAGGTTGAGTGAAATTTCCGGCGGCTATAATAAGCGAAAGTAGTGTAACCCTAACGCTTTAACCCTAACTCTAAAACGCAAACCCTAAACCCCTAACCCTAAACCCTAAACTGCATAGTACGTCTAATGATGGCCTTACCATGAGACCTTGTCAGAAGGACTTGCCTGGCTTCTGGTTGAACTATTCACGTCGTAAACGGAAGATAGAGCCGTTTCAGGCATACCACGTCCCTCCAACACCGTAATTTGATTGCCAAAGGATTGTAATATTCACTATGGAGACATTTCCTAATGATGGAGATGGTAGTGAGGGGGGGGATGGGCGTAGGAAACACGTGGCAGCAGCACCACAAGGTGAAGGGGAGGATAACCGTACCGTTGCAAATAATAATGTCAAGCCGGTTCGCGATTGGACTTCGGAAGATGTCAGAGACACTGTGAAGGCATTTCAAGCTTCTCTTTTGAAATCAATGGAGGGGATCTATCCTGCATTCATGTCGCCTGCGGCAAAGTGTGGTAAAGAGGGATGTGACGATAAAGACGTTAAGAAAGGGGCCACCGACTCTCATCCTAACGTACTAGATATTGCTCAGAAGCTTCCCGGACAAATTTCAGATACTATCAACAAGAACTTGGTATTGTGGAGGACAACTATGCTAGGCTTGATGGCTGGAGGGATGTTGACAGCCGCATGGCTTGGTCATGCTCGACTACTGAGACGCTGGACCCGGGCAGAAGATATACCTAGGCAGTATTATGCTACCCGCCGACGGGTCAGAGTTCGAGTTATGGATTGTCACAATGGGGTGATTTTTTCGGAGCATATCCCTCCGTTGCTTCGTGTTGTCCCAAACTTTCTCCGCCCAACCGTGGCAATTGGGAGTCGTACTTTACTCCCTCTTCGCGTTCCAGGTGTACATATTGAAGCACCCGGGGAGCAGTGGATTAGGCAGAATCACGGCCGAGTGGCACAAGCAGAGTTGCTCTTCCCTGAGCGTATTGACCAGCAGCCCCATCCTTCTGTGATGGTATTTCTAACGCTAAGATTAGGTGGATGGAATCTTTGGCGAAAGGTTAATCTTGGGGAATATCTCCTTCATCAGGGCATCGCTTCCGTAGATGAGGAAGACTACTCGACTACTAATCCATATTCGCACAACCTTGTCAAAAATCGTACCTTGCAGTTGTTATCGCAGGTATAGTCAGGATTTAAAAAATTTAATGGTGGTGGTGGGTCTGTTGATTAGAAGAAAGAGAGTGCCATGTGTTGTTGTCACCTAACATGATTATTCGATTCGATTGTTCATTTTCCATAGGAGCAGGCGCAGCAGCAGATGCGTGGAATTTGGGCCAAGGTTGGTAATGGTGATGGCCGCCTACTATCTTCCCACCATTTTGCATATTTAAAGAGCTGGATAAGATCCATCAAAGCTTACTTCCGAAAATAATTCTATAATAGTTGATGAAGAAGTAGTAAGTGCATGCAGACTTGGGAAGTAGTACAACACAGAATTTCTAAGTTGTATTAGCCCACAATCTTCTTGTCTCTCGTCGTCACGCATTTTTGAATGTGATTTTATTGATGTGCACACATCCCCGGGGGCGTGCTCATCTGATAGAATGCAGCCTGTATTCTTGTCTCTCACACTATTAATGTGATCTTATCAACACAGCCATGCCTCTGTGGGCACGATCACTTGACAGGACAAACCCAGTAGTATGGACACACGGCTTTTCTATTCTGTACAAAGCTCAATGGTAGTAAGGATTTCAATCGAGCTCTAACTATTACACAGATGGGTGAGAGGGTACAGCTAAAAATTTCCTTGACTAAGAGCGGCTTGTCACTGCACCCTCACAATCTTTGCTGCAGTTTCTGGATAGCGTTCTGGATCAAAATCTGGGTGACTTCCGATCCCTTTGAGGTCCTTAGCTAACAACTGCCAGAGGAGTGATTAATGGTCAGGGGGAAAGTCTTTTCGTAAATAATTAAGGCAAATAATTGCAATTTGTTTCCATTGGTTGGGTATTTGCACAAATTTTGAAACAGAAACCAGGG